>Ga0335070_10011189_pt1 | contig 10486 bp, 6 predicted proteins | sample Lox_Sample_13_FD_206722 | JGI IMG/M metagenome (GOLD analysis project Ga0335070, IMG submission 206722) | Soil microbial communities from Loxahatchee National Wildlife Refuge, Florida, United States - Lox_Sample_1.3 | ecosystem: Environmental > Terrestrial > Soil > Wetlands | place: USA: Florida...
GTTGATGATCGAGCCGCCCTCGCCCGCCGCCATCCGCGAGGCAAACAGCGCCGTCAGCCGAAACGGTCCCTTGAGATTTACCCCGATTATCTTGTCGAACAACTCCTCGCTGGTCTCGACCGACGACGGCGCAAGCGGCGAGATGCCGGCGTTGTTGATGAGCACGTCGGCACGCCCCCAACGCCCGTAAACCTCGTCGGCAAGACGGTCGCAGTCCTCCCACTTGCCGACGTGCGCGGCATGCGCCGAGCCCTCGGAGCCGAGCGCGCGAATTTCCTTGACCGTCGCCTCGCAGCTTTCGAGCTTGCGGCTCGCGATCGCGACTTTAGCGCCGGCTGCTGCGAACCCGAGCGCCATGGAGTGGCCGATGCCGCGGCTGCCGCCGGTTATCACGACCACCTTGCCGCTGAAATCGTATTGCACGGGACGCGTGGTCATTGCGCGGCGACCTCGAGTTCGATGCGGTCGGCAAACTTGCGGATTGCGGCCTCGCGCAGCGCCGGGATGTGGCTGGTCGGGAACAGCCCGTCGGTGCCCTTGTAGTCGCGCAGCACCTGGCGCGCGAGCGTTATCTTGTGGACCTCGGTCGGTCCGTCGGCGAGACCCATCACGAAGCTCTCCATCACCTGCTCGGCGAACGGCATCTCCGGCGTCACGCCGAGCGAGCCGTGCACCTGCAGCGCGCGCACCACGACGTCGTGGAACACCTTGGGCATCGCGGCCTTTACGGCGGCGATGTCCTTGCGCACCTTGAGATAGTCCTTGTACTTGTCGATGCGCCATGCGGTGCGCAGCACCAGCAGGCGGAACTGCTCGATGTCGATCCAGGAGTCCGCGATCTTCTCCTGCACCATCTGCTTGTCGGCAAGCAGCGAGCCCTGCGTGGTGCGCGAAAGCGCCCGCTCGCACATCTGGTCGAACGACTTGCGCACCTGCCCGATCGTGCGCATCGCGTGATGAATCCGGCCGCCGCCAAGCCGCGTCTGCGCGACCACGAAGCCGCCGCCGCGCGGCCCCAGCAGATGATCCTTGGGCACGTGGACGTCCTGGTAGCGCACGTAGGCGTGGGTGCCGTTGGCCTCCTGGCCGACGCCGACGCGGCGCACGATGCTGACGCCCGGGGCGTCGGTCGGGACGATAAAGGTCGAGAGCCGCTTGTACGGCGGCGCGTCGGGATCCGTCACGACCATCGCGACCAGGAACGAGGAATAATGCGCGTTCGAGGAGAACCATTTTTCGCCGTTGATCACCCAGTTGTCGCCGCGCAGCTCGGCGTGGGTGGTGAAGACCTTGGGGTCGGCGCCGCCCTGCGGCTCGGTCATCGAGAAACACGAGACGATCTCGTTGGCGAGCAGCGGTTCGAGGTAGCGCTTTTTCTGCTCGGGCGTGCCGTACTTGGCGAGAATCTCGCCATTGCCCGAATCCGGCGCCTGGCACCCGAAAACCGTGGGTGCAAAGCGCGAACGGCCGAGAATCTCATTCATCAGCGCGAGCTTGACCTGGCCGTAGCCCTGGCCGCCGAGCTCGGGCTCGAGATGGCAGGCCCAGAGCTTGCGTTTGCGGACCTCGGCCTGCAGCGGGCGCACCAGCTTGTTGCGGTTCGCGTCGCGGACGTCATAGGGCGACTCCAGCACGTAGTCGAGCGGCTCGACTTCCTCGCGCACGAATTTATCGATCCAGTCGAGTTCCCTCTGGAACTCGGGTTCGGTCTCAAAATCCCAGCTCATGGCGGTTCCTCCGTGGAAAAGGTCGGCGGCGCCGCATCCGTGCCTTGCGCGCCCGCGGCTGCTCGCACTGCCGATTGCGAGACTGCCTCAGCCGGTGCGGTTTCTCAAGAGCGAGTGATGGCTCCGCGCGCGGACTTTTGTTAATCCTCGTTGCGGCTGCGATAGGCCTGATAGAGCGGAGGTTCGTGATGGAATTCGGAATCGGCGTGAGCACGCATATCGGCAACTGGGACGTGATTCGCTACGTCGAAGAGCTGGGCTTCGATCGCGCGTGGGTCGGCGACTCGCAGATGATCTGGTCGGACTGCTACGCGACGATGGCGCTCGCGGCAGCCAACACCAAACGCATAAAGATCGGTACCGGAGTCGCAATCACCGGCACCCGGCTCGCTCCGGTGACCGCGCATTCGATCGCCAGCATTAACCAGATCGCGCCCGGCCGCGTGTTCCTCGGAATCGGCACCGGTCACACCGCCATGCGGGTGATGGGTCAGGATCCGATGCGCACCAGCGAATTTCGCGAATATCTGCGCGTGGTTCGCGCGCTCCTCGACGGCGAGGCCGTGAACTACGAGTATCGCGGCAAGACCCGCGAGATAAAATTTCTCCATCTCGACCGCCATTTCATCAACCTCGAGCCGCGCATCCCGATTTACGCCGCGGCCAACGGGTCCAAGGCGCTCGAGGCGACGGGCGCGTACGCCGACGGATGGATCACGGTGGGCGGACAGCCGCATGTGACCAAAGCGAAGCTGGATAAAATCGCCGCGGGCGCGGCGCGCGCCAAACGCCGGCTGCCGGCGGATTTCCACACCGCCTTCATCACCACCGGATGCGTCCTGCGCCCGGGCGAGAAGCTTACCGACGATCGCGTGATCGAGGAAACCGGATCCTGGGTGATGTGCGAGCTGCATTTCTTCTACGAGATCTGGAAAGACATGGGCGAGAAGGACGAGCTGATACCGCCGCACTTCGCCAACATCTGGGAGGACTACCTGAAGCGGGTCAGGAATTTCAGCCTCCCCGAGAACGCGCGCTTTCGTCAGATCCACGAAGGACACCTGGTTTACATGCAGCCCGAGGAGCGGCGCTTCGTGACGCCCGAGGCGATACGCGCGGGATGCCTGGTCGGAAGGCCCGAAGAGATCGCGGAGCAGATCCGCGCGAGCGAAAAGGCCGGCATGCGCGAGACCGTGCTGTGGCCTCCGATGGATCGCGAACGCAAGGTTTATCGCGATTTCGCCGAGATGGTTTTCCCGCTCGTAAAGTAGCGGCCAGCTTCGAGGATGGCACAGTGCTCAACACCCCGATTTGCGACTATTTCGGTATCGAGTATCCGATTCTGCTGGCCGGAATGGGCGGAGTGGCGATGCATCGCCTGGCCGCCGCGGTCTCCAACGCCGGCGGCCTCGGCGTGATCGGCGCGGCTGGATGCTCACCCGCGGAACTGCGCGAGGAGATCCGGCGCACGCGCGAACTCACCGAGCGGCCGTTCGCGATTGACCTGCTGGCCCCGATTCCCGACATGATGCGGCCGCACATGCCGGTGCTGATCGAGGAGAAGGTGAAAATCTTCGTCGCCGGCCTCGCCGTCCCCGCCGAATTCATCCGCACCATGCACGATCACGGGATGAAAGTGGTGGTGATGTGCGGCAAGGTCCATCACGGCGAGAAGGCCCAACAGGCCGGCGCCGACGTGGTCGTCGCGCAAGGCACCGAGGCGGGCGGTCACACGGGAGAGATCGGGATGCTGTCGCTGGTTCCGCAGATGATCCGCGCGGTGCGCCTGCCGGTGCTCGCGGCCGGCGGTATCGCGCACGGAAGCCAGGTCGCCGCCGCGCTCACGCTCGGCGCGCAGGCGGTGGTTATCGGCACGCGCTTCATCGCGACGCCGGAGGCGCAGGCGGCGCAGGTCTATCGCGACGCGATCGTTCATGCGCGCGACGACTCGACCCTCCGCACGCGCTGCTATACGGGCAAGCCCTGCCGTGTGATTCGCACCCCCTACGCGCTCGAGTGGGAGCGCGAGCCGGCGAAGATCAAACCGTTTCCGGAGCAGGTGCGGGTCTCGTATCGCAATGGCGTGATGGGCTTTTCCGGGCGCGCGGGCGAGACTGCCGACCCCGAACGCACCTTCATGCCGACCGGCCAGGGTGCAGGCCTCATCGGCAGCGTCAAGCCGGCCGCCGAGGTATTTGCCGACCTCCTGCGCGAAACCGAGGACAGCCTGCGCCGCGCGCACGCGCTGCTCGCCGGAACCTCGCTGCCGGATTGACCGCCCGCGTTACTGTCGAAGCAGCGACTTCCGCATCGCCTGATGCTTGGTTTGCGGATGGAGCCACACGCTCATAACGGCCGGACAGAACGAAGGATCGTTGATCTCGCCGTTGCTTGAGTCGTTGAGAAAAACGAGCGTGTGGTTCGCGTCGGTGCAGAATATGACCACCTGATCGCCGGCCTTGACGCTGGGGATGACCTGGTTCATCTCCGATTGCCACGCTTTGAGCTGGCGCTCGTCGCCCACTTTGAGGCTGCGCATCTCGTCGATCGCGGCCTTCACCAGGGCGCTGGAGGGAACCGTCCGCTTCGGTTCGAGATCGATCGCGTGCGGCTCGGCTGGCGACCATTGCGGGCCGGCGATCCACAACGTCGCGTCGTACATCTGGACGCCCCACCACGAATGGCGGCCTTTTCCGAACGGATGCATGTCAGGGGCTTTGGAAACCACTTGCTGCGGCAGAGGCCGCGGGTTCGACGCCTGTGCGTCTGATGCCGAAGCGGCGCAAACCAGCGTCGTGATAGCCAACGCGCCGAGCCATCGAGGATGCCCGACGCCAACGCCCGTCCGACGGTCCATCAGTCGAGCTCGGTCAGCGTCTGGCTTTGCGCTTCGCCGGCGCGGCCTTCTTGCGCGCCGCCGCCTTGACCTTCGCAGCTTTCGGCCTGGCGGTTGGCTTCAGCTTGGCGGCCGGCTTCGGCTTGGCGGCAGGCTTCGCGGCAGGAGCGGCATTGGCGGCGGTTGCGGGGTCGAAATGCATCGCGGTGAAGTAACGCGAGGCGAATTTCCAACGCTCGCCGACCTTCACGTACTCGTCGTTGTAGTAGCCCGAACCGATCCATTGCATGTTGTGCTTTTCGCTGCGCAAGTCGAGGTAGCATCGCCCGGTCGCGCGGCCATAGTAGCCCAGTTCAACCACGTGGTTGTGGATGTATGGACGCGGCAGCAGGTCGCGCAGTCCCTCGGTGTAGGTCTTGAGCAAGGCCTCGCGTCCTTTATGGACGGTTTCGCCGTTGGGCGTTTTCACGATGAAAGATCCGTCGACGGCGAACAGATCGACGATTCCGGCGACGTCGCCGCGCCAAACGCAGTCGCAATAGCGCACCGGCAGGTCGCGGATTTCCTCGCGGTCGGCAAGTTCGGTGACTATTTCTTCGACAGTCTTCATCGCACGGAGTCCTCCCTGCACGCGGCAGCCGGCCGCTTCGAGCGCGGATCATCCCGCCGCTACAGCCTCAAGGCCGGTCTTGCAGCGCGCATCATAGCCGCTCCCGACCGATTTGCAAGAAACCTTGACCTGCGGCCTTCAGTCGCGCGGCGCTTCGAACCACAGCACGCCAAGCGGCGGCAGCGTGATCGAAATGGAATACGGCATGCCGTTGTATGGAACTTGATCTGCGGTAACGCCGCCCCCGTTGCCGAGGTTGCTGCCGCCCCAGCGCTCGGCGTCGGTGTTGAGAAACTCGCGATAGTAGCCAGAGCGCGGCACGCCGATGCGATAATCCTGGCGGGGCACCGGGGAAAAATTGCAGACGCAGATCACGCGCTGGCCGTTGGCCGGCGCGATCCGCATAAAGGCGATCATGTTGTCGTCGCCGTTGTCGGCGGCGATCCATTGGAAGCCCGCTTGGTCATGCTCGGCTTCCCACAGCGCCGGCTGCGAGCGATAGAGCCGGTTGAGCTCGCCGACCAGCGCCCGGAGCCCGCGATGCTCGCTGCCCTGGAGCACGTCCCAATCCAGGCTCGTGTCGTAGTTCCACTCCTTCCATTGGCCGAATTCGCTTCCCATGAAGAGCAGCTTCTTGCCGGGCCGCGCCCACATGTAGCCGTAGAGCGCGCGCAGGTTGGCGAACTTCTGCCAGCGATCGCCCGGCATCTTCGAGAGCATCGAGCTCTTGCCGTGCACGACCTCGTCATGCGAGAGCGGGAGGACGAAGTTTTCGTTCCACGCGTAAAGCAGACCGAAGGTGAGATCGCGATGATGATGTCGGCGATGCACGGGATCTTTCGCGAAGTACTCCAGCGTGTCGTGCATCCAGCCCATGTCCCACTTGAAGCTGAAACCGAGGCCGCCGGCGTACGTCGGCCGGCTCACGGCGGGCCATGAGGTCGATTCTTCGGCTAGCGTAATTGCGCCGGGATTGCGCGCATAGACCTGCTCGTTGAGCTGGCGCAAAAAGCCGACCGCCTGAAGGTTTTCGCGCCCGCCCTCGGGATTGGGAATCCATTCGCCTTCGCGCCGCGCGTAGTCGAGATACAGTATCGAGGCGACCGCGTCGACGCGCAGGCCGTCGGCGTGGAACTCGCGCAACCACCACTCGGCGCTGCCGAGCAGGAAGCCGCGCACTTCGGTGCGGCCGAAGTTGAAAATGTAAGTGCCCCACTCGGGCTGAAATCCCATCCGCGGATCCAGATGCTCGTAAAGCGCGGTGCCGTCGAAGCGCGCCAGCGCGAAGTCGTCGATGGGAAAATGGCCCGGCACCCAATCGAGAATCACGCCGATTCCGCGGCGATGGAGATAGTCGACGAAAAAGCGGAAATCGTCGGGGGTGCCGAACCGCGCGCTCGGCGCGAAGTAGCCGCTCACCTGGTAGCCCCACGAGCCACTGAACGGATGCTCCATCACGGGCAGCAGCTCGACGTGGGTAAAGCCGAGTTCGGCCACGTAGTCGGCGAGCGCGGGCGCAAGTTCGCGGTAGGTCAGCCAGCGATTGTGCTCCTCGGGGACGCGCCGCCACGAGCCCAGGTGAACTTCGTAGATCGAAAGCGGAGCACGCAGCGCTTCGCGCCCGGCCCGCTCCGTCATCCACTGCTCGTCGTCGAAGCGGAAGCGCGAGCGATAGATAATCGACGCGGTCGCCGGCGGCACTTCCATCGCCGCCGCCCATGGGTCGGTCTTGAGGTACGGCGGGCCCTCGCGCGGCAGAATTTCATATTTGTAGCGCTCACCCGGCTCGAGCCCCGGGATGAACAGTTCCCAGGTTCCCGAGCCGCCCATCGAACGCATCATGTGGATGCGCCCGTCCCAGGCGTTGAAGTCGCCGACCACGCTGAGTCTGCGCGCATTCGGCGCCCACACCGCGAACGCGACGCCGGCCACGCCGCCGATCTCGCGCCGATGAGCGCCGAAGATCTCGTAGGGCCGCTCGTGCTTGAGTTCGCCGAGCAGATGAAGATCCAGCTCGCCGATCGTAGGCAGGAAGGAGTACGGATCGCGCCCGGTCGCCGAAGTGCCGCCACGAAAGAAAAACTCGAGCCGGTAAGCGAACAGCTCGCGCCGTCCTTTGAGCCGGAGCTCAAAGACTCCCGCCGGATCAACCAGCGTCATCTCGCGTCCCTGCTCTTCGCCGTCGATCAGCAGCACGACGCGCTCGGCGTCGGGCCGAAACGCCCGCAGCACGACGCCTTCGCGATCGAGGTGCGCGCCCAGGATCGAGTGCGGATCGGTGTGTTCGAGCGCGACCAGGCTCTCGAAGCCGCTCGCCGCATCGGTGCGGCCCATGGGTGCTATTTCAGATGACATGAGGAGACGCGTTTCCTGTCCGCTTGGGATTCCTAGATCGCTCCACTCAACACCTGGCTTATGCCCTGGAGCGGGATCGCGACCCAATCGGGACGGTTGTTCATTTCGTAACCCAGCTCGTAAATCGCCTTGTCGAGCAAAAAAGAATCGAGCAGAATCCGCAGTTCCTCGCGTTCGCGCGGGATGAAATCCGCTCCGCTGGCCCTATCCAGGTAGCCCTTCAGATAGGCCCATGAGGCCCATGCCTCCCACATACGCGCCCACGGCCCCAACGCGTCGAGCATGCTTGAACTGAGCGTGCCCGCACGCAGATGATCCAGCATCGAACCCATCGCCGCGTAGTGAAACGACCTCAGCATTCCCGCCACATCGCGCAGCGCCGAGCGCTTGCGGCGCCGCTCGCTCAATGGACGGGCCGGCTCACCCTCAAAATCGATTATGACGAAGTCCTTGCCCGCGTGCAGCACCTGCCCCAGATGCAAATCGCCGTGCGTGCGGATGCGTGTAACGGTGAATCTGCGCTGCAGATATTCCTGGAAGCGCGCAGTGACGCTCTCCTGGTTGGAGAGCAGTTCGCTTGCCTTTGCGCGCTCAGCCTCCGGCAGCATGGAGAGACGCGCGCGGAGAACGCGAAACACCTGCCCCGCCAGGTTGCGCATCGACTGGTATTCGGAGCGCCGATAGAGCTGCGAATAAGGCTCAGGTGCGAAATCGGGTTCGTCGCCGGCCGCCAGTGCAAGATGCAACTCCGCGGTGCGTTGGCCCAGCAGCCCGGCGGTCTCGAGAAACGCTCCGATAGCCTCGGTCGCCATCGGTCCCGGCCGATCCTCCGCAACCAGTTCCACCAGCGGTTTGACCGGCAGCTCGACCGAGCGGTCCTTGGTGGTCAATGCGCGCTCGAAATACTGGCTGAGCTCGCTCTGCGTATGCGTCCACGCGTCACCCTGGCTCGCGATGAAGCCGTGCAGGAGGGCAACGGTGCTGGGCTCGTCGCGGCCGGTCTGGTACTCGAGCCATCCGGCAAGCGGCGGTGTATGAGCGAAATTCGAGCGCGCCGCAAGCACGCGCCCGATCTCGAGGTCCGGATTGACGCCGGGATCGAGCATGCGAAACAGTTTCAGGATCAGACGGTCGCCATAGATGATCGACGAGTTGGTCTGCTCGGTCCTGAGTGCATGCGGCTCGCATGGGCTTTCGCGATCGCCACGCAGCTCGCGCCATAGGGGCGCCGCCGTGGCGCTTAGCTCGCCGCGCTGACCGCGCACGCGGCGGCGCCGCTCGACCAGCTCGAGCATCGCCCAGGCAAAGCGCGGGTCGGCCGAAGCCTCGAACAGCCGGCCGTCGACGTCGCCGTTGCGTGAGCCGCCGAGCCTCAGGTGGGCGATCGTCAGCTCCGGACGCGCGCCGCCCGGACCGGTTCCGTCGGCTTCCAGAGCTATCGGTATCACGTATTGCTCCGACTCGGCATTGTGATACTCGACGTTGGCGAGGACGAGGTGAGCCTCGCCGGGGCCCTCGACCAGCGAGATCGTGTCAGCCACCCTGACCGTCTTGATCGCGCGCGTCTTGCTGCGAAACCATCGGCAGCGTGGCAGAAAATCCGGCAGCGCCTTGGCCATCGCCTCCCAGCCCTCGCCACGCATGAAGCCGTCCCATCCGGCGGCGCTTTCGATGCGGGCGATTTCGGCTTTCGGGATCTCGACCACGGAAGGCGCCAGGCGCGGCGGTTGGATCGAAAACCAGTCGAACAAATGCGGTCCGAGCGTAAGCAGGTAGGGCTTTTCGGTGATCGCGGGAAACTCGGTGCGGCCGAACAATTCGACCGGCACCATCCCCTTGAAGCGCGTAAGGTCGAGTTCGACGTATTGCACGAAACGCGACAGATTGGCGACCACCAGGATGCGCTCGTCCTGATAAACGCGCAGGAACGCCAGCACGCGCGGGTTCTCGGGGCTCAGGAATTCGACCGTGCCGCGCCCGAAGGCCTTGAACTGCTTGCGCAGCGCGATCACCCGGCGCATCCACCACAGCATCGAGTGCAGGTTGTGCTCCTGGTTCTCCACGTTGACGGTCTGGTAATGGTACTCGTGATCGATGATCACCGGCAGGATGAGCCGCTGCGGGTCGGTCGCCGAAAAGCCCGCGTTGCGATCACCGCTCCACTGCATCGGTGTGCGCACGCCGTCGCGGTCGCCGAGGTAGATGTTGTCGCCCATGCCGATCTCGTCGCCGTAGTAGATGACCGGCGTGCCGGGCAGCGACAGCAGAAGCCCGTTCATCAATTCCATCGCGCGGCGATTGTTACCAAGCAAGGGCGCGAGCCGGCGCCGGATGCCCAGGTTGACTCGCATCCGCGACTCGCGCGCGTAGGCCCGGTACATGAAATCGCGCTCCTCCTCGGTCACCATCTCGAGCGTCAGCTCGTCGTGATTGCGGAGAAAGATCGCCCACTGGCAGGACTCGTCGATCGGCGGGGTCTGCGCCCAGATGTCGGTGAGCGGGAAGCGATCTTCCATCCGCACTGCCATGAACATCCGCGGCATGATCGGAAAATGGAACGCCATGTGGCATTCCTTGCCGCCCTCGAGGTAGGTCACCGCGTCCTCGGGCCACTGGTTGGCCTCGGCGAGCAGCATGCGGTTTGGAAAATGCGCGTCGATGTGGCGGCGCAGCTCGCGCAGAAAGGTGTGGGTCTCCGGCAGATTCTCGCAAGTGGTGCCGTCGCGCTCGAACAGATAAGGCACCGCGTCAAGGCGCAACCCGTCGACGCCCATCCCGAACCAGAAATGCACTGCGCGGAACGCCGCGCGCTTGAGCGCCGGATTGTCGTAGTTGAGATCCGGCTGATGCGAATAGAAACGATGCCAGTAGTACGCCTTGGCGACCGGATCCCAGGTCCAGTTTGAAAGCTCGAAGTCCTTGAAGATGACCCGCGCCTCTTTGTAGCGCTCGGGCGTG
>Ga0335070_10011190_pt1 | contig 10485 bp, 9 predicted proteins | sample Lox_Sample_13_FD_206722 | JGI IMG/M metagenome (GOLD analysis project Ga0335070, IMG submission 206722) | Soil microbial communities from Loxahatchee National Wildlife Refuge, Florida, United States - Lox_Sample_1.3 | ecosystem: Environmental > Terrestrial > Soil > Wetlands | place: USA: Florida...
GGGCGGGATGAATGTTGGTGATCAGGCCCACGTCGGGAGCGGCGATCTGGGTGAGGCGGGCGATCTCGCCGGGATGATTCATCCCCATCTCCACGACCGCAGCCTCGTGGCCCTTCGTAAGCTCGAGCAGCGTCAGGGGGAGCCCCACCAGGTTATTCAGATTGGCCTGGTTCTTGAGGACAAGGCAGTGCCTGGCCATGACGGCGGCGACCATCTCCTTGGTCGTGGTCTTGCCGTTCGAGCCGGTGATGGCCACAAGGGGCACAGGATGAAGCCTCCGCCAGAAGGCGGCCAGGTCCCCGAGAGCGGCCAGGGTATCCTCGACCACGATCACCGGCACCGAAAGCGGGCTGCCGCCCATGGCCTCCCACCGCTCCCGTGCCGCCACCACCCCGGCGGCACCTGCCTCGATCACCTGGGTGACGAAGTCATGGCCGTCAAAGCGGTCCCCCTTCAGGGCAAGGAAGAGCTCACCGGCGCGAAGATTGCGGCTGTCGGTGCAGATGCCGCTGAACCGACGCCGGTCCTTGGGGCCCACGAGCACGCCATGGGTGGCCTCGAGAGCCGAATCCAGGTTCCACTGGTGCTCACTGCCGCCGGACATGGCGCTTCTTCTCCTCCAAGGCGGCCGCCGCCACCAGACGGTCATCGAAGTCAAGACGGCGAGGGCCGATGATCTGATAAGTCTCGTGGCCCTTGCCGCCGATGTAGACCACATCGCCTCGCTTGGCCCAGGCGACGGCGAGGAAGATGGCCTCCCGTCGATCCACGACTAGGGTGTAGCAGCGCTCCTCGGGCGGCGCCACGTCCCTGTACGGCTCGATCCGCTTCAGGCCCAAGGGCCGGACGCCGGTTTCGATCTCAGCCACGATAGCGTCGGGCACCTCGCTCCTGGGGTTGTCGGAGGTGATGACGACGACGTCCGCCCGCTGGGCCGCCGCAGCTCCCATGAGGGGACGTTTGCCACGGTCTCGGTCGCCGCCGCAGCCGAAGACACAGATGAGTCGGCGACCCCCGAGGTCGCGCAGGGCATCCAGGGCCTTTTCCAGGGCGTCCGGGGTGTGGGCGTAGTCCACGAGGACCCGGAGCCCGAGGTCGTTGGGAACTGCCTCGAGACGGCCGGGGACCTGGGTGAGCGCCTCAATGCCGGCGCGAATGGCATCCAGCGACAGGCCGAGGCCCACAGCGGCAGCGGCGGCGGCGAGGATGTTGTAGAGATTGAGTCTGCCGAGAAGCGGCGAGTGGAACTCCAGCCCGCCGGCCGGCGTCTCGACCCCGGCGGCGATCCCGGAAAGATCGCAAGTCGCCCGTGTGGCCCTGATCTCGAGCCCCGGCGTCAGGCCATAGCGGAGCAGGGGTCCCGGGACCAGGGAGCAGAGCTTCTTGCCCCAGCCGTCGTCGCCGTTTATGACCGCCACGGCATGGCGTGGTCGCGCCTTGCCATCCCCCCTGAGGATCTGGGTGAAGAGGCGTGCCTTCGCGGCGAAGTACTGCTCCATGGTGCCGTGGTAGTCCAGGTGGTCCTGAGAGAGGTTGGTGAAGAGGCCGGCGGCGAAGCGGGTGCCCTCCACTCGGTGCATATCGAGGCCGTGGGAGGAGACCTCCATGACCACGTGGGTTACCCCGACCTCAAGCATGTCGCTCAGAAAACGCTGGAGATCGAGGGACTCCGGGGTTGTCACCGGCGCGGGAACGACGGTGCCGGGATAACGGATATTCACCGTGCCGATCACTCCGACCCGCTTGCCGGCAGCGGCAAGGATGGACTCGAGGAGATAGCTAGCCGTGGTCTTGCCATTGGTCCCGGTCACTCCGACGATAGTGAGCCGCTGCGAAGGGAAGGCGAAGAAGCGATTGGCAAGGGCGGCGAGGGCGAGCCTCGCGTTCGGCACCCTGACGACGGTCACTCCGGCCGGGGCGTCGCAGGGCTTCTCCACCACGAGGACCCGGGCGCCGTGGGCAAGCGCCTGGGGGACGAACTCGTGGCCGTCCGTCCGGGTACCGGGGATGGCGACAAAGGCCCCGCCCTCCGCCACCTGTCCGGTGTGATAGGCGAGACCGGGCACCGGCAGACGCAGATCACCCTGAGTTTCGACGATGGTGAGATCCCTGATGAGCTCGTGTAACTCCATGGCTTTCTTTCTACAGGGTGCTCCTTTACGTCGACGCGAGACTCCGGGTGATCGGGTCGACAAGCTAGTCAGGGGCCAGGACCAGGCGGCAGCTCTTGATGCCGCTCAGACCACGTCCCGGCTCGGGACTCTGGCCGACCACCCTGCCGCTCCCCCGGATCTCGAGAGCGCAGGGGAGATCGCGGAGCTGGTCAAGGGCCGCCCGGAGACTGAGCCCGGCAAGGTTGGGCATGAGCCCCCGGTCGCCCTCATCGCTCGGCTCAAGGGCCGCCGGCTGCATGGCCAGCGCCGGATCGACCTTGGAGCGGCTGGCCTCCAGGGTTGCGCCCTTCTCGATCTTGTCAGGGGCGACATTGAGACAGTACAAGGTCTGCTCGGCGATCCGGCGGAAGGCCGGCGCCGCCACGACGCCGCCGTATTGGCCCTTTCTCGGTTCGTTGATGACCACCACCACAACGAGGCGCGGGTCGACGGCGGGCACAAAACCGATGAAGGAGGATGTGAACCGATCGCTCGTGTACCCGCGCCCGTGCTGGCCGCTCTTCTGGGCGGTGCCGGTCTTGCCGGCGGCGCTGTAGTGGTCGAGGGCGGCCTGGGATCCGGTGCCGTCAGGGGTCACCACGTCGGCGAGGATCTGTTTGAGGGTTTTGGCGGTGGCCTCGCTGATCACGCGGCGCACCACCTTCGGCTCGTGGCGCTCGATCACCCGGCCTTGCGGGTCCACCACCTCCTTGACGATGAAGGGCCGGACGAGGAGGCCGTCGTTGGCAACGGCGCTTAGGGCGGAGGCGAGCTGGATGGCGGAAACCGACAAGCCCTGGCCGAAGCTTCCGGTCACGAGATCGATGGGATACCACTCCTCGGGAGGGCGAACGACGCCAGAGGTCTCGCCCGGGAGCTCGACGTCGGTGGGCTCGCCGAAACCGAAGGCGCGAATGTACTTGTAGTAGCGCTTCGCCCCCACCTTCTGCCCCACCTTGGCGGCGCCGATGTTGCTCGACACCCTGATGATATCGGCAAAAGAGAGCCAGCCATACTTATGGACGTCATGGATGGTGTGGTTGAGAACCTCGTACGTTCCGTCTTCGCAAAAGAAGAGATCCCCCGGCTTGGCCACTCCCTCCTCCAGGGCGGCTGCAGCCAGGAAAACCTTGAAGGTTGAGCCCGGTTCGAAGGCGTCGGTGACGACCCGATTCCGCCAGGCCGGGGGCTGGTAAGAGCCAAAATTGTTGGGGTTGAAGGAGGGGTAGCAGGCCATGGCCAAGATCTCGCCGGTTGAGGGCTCCATCACCACCGCCGTGCCGCTCGTGGCGTCGAAGGTCTTCACCGTCTCCTGGAGCTCCTTGGCAGTGATGTACTGGATGCGTTTGTCGAGAGTGAGGCGCAGGCTGTCCCCCTGGGGAAGCTCCTGGGCCGGGAGGCCGTCGGTGAAGATGATCCGGCCCCGGGCATCCCTCTCTCCAGACTGGATGTCAGACAAGCCTCGGAGGAGGTTCTCATGGGAAAGCTCGAGGCCTTCCAGGCCGCGGTTGTCCCGGCCGACGAAGCCGAGGAGATGACCCACCACCTCGCCGTCCGGGTAGTAGCGCCGGCTTTCGCTGACGAAGTGGATGCCGTTCAGGCCGAGCGCGCGAATCTGGTCCGCCTGCTTGGGAGTGAGGTGGCGCTTGAGCCAGACGAAGGACCGAGGCTGGCGGAGCTTGCCGAGGATGACGGATTTCGGCATGCCGGTGAGGGGGGCAAGCTCCCTGGCTACCTTTTCCGGCTCTTCCACGGCCTTGGGATTGGCGGCGAGGGAGTCCTGCTCGATGCTCACCGCGAGCTCCTGTCCGTTCCGGTCGGATATGTCCCCTCGCCGTGGCTCGAGCTGGAGGGATGTCTTGACCTGCTTGCTGGCAATGGCGGCCCAGACCTCCTGCTCCAGCACCTGAAGCTGAAGGCTTCGGGCCACGAGGAGCAGATAGCCCACGAGCAGCCCCCCCGCAACGAGGAAAAGGCGGAGGCGCAGCCAGCCGACCTTCTTTACTTGTCTTCGCCGGGCCTTTTTCATGGCAGCAAGACGATCTGATCCTTATCCGGATGTTTCAGCCCCAGTTGGTGAAGGGCGATCTGTTCAACTCGTTCGGGCGCCCGCAGTCGGGCCAACTCCAGGTGGAGCTTCTTGTTCTCGTCTGCCAGCTTGGCGTGCTGCCGGTGGGCCTCTGAGAGGCGGTAGCCCAGATTCACTACCTGGGTCTGACACCAGACGTAGGCGAAGCCGCTCGCCATGGTCCAGAGCACGAGGGCGACGAGACCAAGGAGGACGCGATTCCCCAACCATCGGCCCCGGGCTGACCTCTTTGCCTTCTTTGGGCTTCTCTCACTCATGGACGCTCCACCTTCTCCACGACCCGAAGACGGGCGCTCCTCGCCCTGGGATTGAGGCGCACCTCCTCGGGGGTGGGAACAATCGGTTTCCTTACCACACGTCTCACCAGGGCCCGACCGCCGCAGCGGCACGCGGGCCAACCCGGCGGGCAGTGACAGGCGCGGGCCCAACGGGCGAAGGCCTGCTTCACCAGGCGGTCCTCCAGGGAATGAAAAGAGATGACGGCCAGCCGACCGCCGGGATGGAGACAATCGATGACCCCGTCGAGAAAGGCTTGAAGCTGCTCGAGCTCCTGGTTCACCGCCAGGCGCAGGGCGAGAAAGGTCCGTGTGGCGGGATGGCGAAGACGGTTTCTCCGCGCTGGCGGGATGGCGGCCACGACGAGTTCGGCCAGGCGGTCTGAGGTGGTGATCGGGGCCTCGGCTCTTGCCCTGACCAGCTTCCGCGCGATCTTCCTGCTTTCCCGTTCCTCACCCAGGCGATACAAGAGCTCGGCGAGGTCAGCCTCGCTCAGCGTGTTGACGAGATCGGCAGCCGTAACCGGACTCCTCCTGTCCATGCGCATGTCGAGGGGCCCCGACCGGGAGAAGCTAAAGCCGCGCTCCCGATCGTCCACGTGAAAGGAGGAGAGGCCGAGGTCAAGGAGGATCCCGTGGACCGCCGGGATGTTCAGCTCGTTGAGAATAACGGGGAGCCGGGCGAAGCTGTCCCGAAGGAGGAGAACACGATCGCGAAGCTCCCCCAGGGTGCGCTCTGCCCGCGCCAAGGCATGGTCATCCCAATCGATTGCGATCAGGCGGCCGTCGGGTGCGGTACGCTCGAGGATGGCGCGACTGTGGCCGCCGCCACCCGCCGTTCCATCCACGTAGATCTTCCCGGGACCGCACCGGAGGGACTCCACCGCCTCGTTGAGGAGGACGGGCTTGTGTTCCAGGAAATCGTTTGGCTCCATGGGTGAACCCGAGAGATTCGGCTGGGGCCGTCTCCCCGCCGTGCCGCGCCCTCGAAAAAGGGCGGCCTCCCGCCCGAAGGCTATCCTTGTCGCCGACCCTCTCGCAGCAAGCCGGTCGGGCCGCCGGGCCGTGTGTCCTTCGGCGGCTCCACGTCCTGAACCGGGAAATCTTCTCAGCGAGAGTGAGGTCATGCGCGCCCCGCGTCCGATCCTGTCAGATGCCGAGATCAGCGAGCGTTGCCGTGATCTGCGAGAAGCCCTCGTGAACCCGCTTGATCTCCTCCTCCCAGAGGGGTTTGCTCCAGATCTCGAAGCTCCTGGTCATTCCGGCCAGCACCACCTCACGCTCCAGCCGGGCGTGATCGCGGAGGGTCTGGGGAATGAGGATCCTCCCCTGGCGGTCGAACGTGCACTCAGTGGCGCCCGAGAGAAAAAAGCGCTGGAACGCCTTCACGTCCTGGCGCACAAGGGAGAGTCCTCCCAACTTCTCTTCGATTCTCTCCCATTCCGGCAGAGGGTATGCGATCAGGCACCGGTCGAGATTTGTGACGACGAGGTGGTCATCGAAACGTTCCCTCAGGATGTCCCGAAAACGCGGAGGAATGCGGATGCGCCCCTTGGCATCCAGGCTGTGTAGAGACCGTCCCCGAAACACAAGTGCCCCCCGTCTCCACGTGGAGTCCACTGGCGACCACTTTTTCCCACCAATCGCCACTACCTATACCAAAGGTGCCCACATCTTGTCAATAAAAAGAAAATCAACGGATTACAGATAATTTGTTTTATCGGGGGGTGATAATTATCGGAGATAAGAGACGGCACACCATCTATGAAAGAAAAATTTCTAGATACTACATCGTGTAGCTTGTCGGGGTTCTGGAAAAAGCAGGGCACTCTCCCGCGGCCACAGCAGAGGGCGCGTGCATGATGGGGGCTAGCGATGGAGTTGATAGCGGGCCACCGCCGCATTGTGCTCGGGGAGGGTCTTGGAAAATTGGTGCGTGCCGTCGCCCTTCCCCACGAAGTACAGGTAAGGCGTGGCGGCAGGAGAGAGGACGGCGTCGAGAGCGGCGGCGCCGGGGTTGCAAATGGGGCCTGCCGGCAGTCCACGGCGGGTGTAGGTGTTGAAGGGCGTGTCCGTTCTGAGGTGGGCGCGGGTGAGGTCGCCGTCGAAATCGGGGATCCCGTAGATAACGGTCGGATCGCTCTGGAGCGGGAGACCTCGCCGCAGGCGGTTCAGGAAGACCCCGGCGATGAGGGGGCGCTCAGGGGCGGAACCGGTCTCTTTCTCCACAATCGATGCCAGGATCACCACCTGATGTCGGGTGAGCCCGAGGCGGCGGGCCTGCTCTTCCTGGGCCGCTCCGAAGTACTGGAGGAATCGGCCCACCATGGTTCGCAGGATGGTGGCGACGGGCAGGTGGCGGGCGAAGCGATAGGTGTCCGGGAAGAGGTAGCCCTCGAGCGTGGGAGCGGCAATGCCCAGATCCTTGGCAAGGTCAGCGTCCGCCGCCGCGGCCAGGACCTGGTCGGTACCGGCGAGGTCCTGCGCCGCCAAGAGCGCGGCAATATCCTGGGTGGTCACTCCCTCGGGGAAGGTGACCTGGTGGAGGAGTACTTCACCCCGTGCCAGCTTGGAGAGCACCGCGTCGGGACGAAGGGCGGTTGAGAACTCGTACTCCCCCGCCTTGATGTGGCGGGCTTCGCTTTTGAGCCGAGCATAGAGGCGAAACTTGAAGCTGCTCCGCACCACCCCGCGTTGCTCGAGAAGATTGGCGAGGGCGGAAAGGGATGTCCCCGCTGGAAAGTCGATGATGACGGTCTCGGAGCGGTTGGTGGCGGGAGAGGTAAGGAAGAGGAGCATATCCGCCGCGAGGAAGAGAAGGACCACGCCGAGGGCGAGCATGGACCACCACAGAGGTCGAAGGCGTTTCGCACCCGTCGGCGGTGCGTCTGCTTCTGATGTCGGCGATTTCGGTTGCTCTCTCTTCATGCCGTCTCAGCCTTAGTCTGTCTTGCTATCCGAAACCGGATAAAAGTTCAAGGTCACAGGCCGAGAGGCCTTCAGTCGACCGGCCGTCACCACCCCTCTACAAGCTGGGGCACCAGAGTCCCCGCCCTGCCGTGGAGCGCCGCATCCAGAAGGTGAGTATAAGGCGTCGCCTCGAGGTTCACCTCCACCACGCGCGCCCCTCGCTCCCGGGCGACGAGGGCGAGTGAGGCGGCCGGCTGCACCACCGCCGATGTGCCGATCACGAGCATCACCTGACACGACCGGCTGGCGTCCACGGCACGCTCGAGATCCGCCGGGTCCAGGGCCTCGCCGAACCAGACCACGTGGGGACGCAAGAGGTCGCCACACTCCGGACAAGTGGGAAGCTCCGGCAAGGGCACGTCCTCGTTTCGCGTCACCCGCAGACAGCGAATGCAACGGACGAGCCAGATGTTGCCATGAAGCTCGACGATCTTCCGGCTTCCCGCCCGGCGGTGGAGATCGTCGATGTTCTGGGTTAGCAGGGTGAACTGGGGAACCTTCCCTTCGAGACGAACCAGAGCCTCATGGGCGGGATTCGGCTTCAAAGGGGCGAGAAGCTCACGTCGCCAGTTGTAGAATTTCCACACCAACTTGGGATCGTGGGCAAAGGCCTCGGGTGTGGCAAGATCCGTTGCGCGAAAGCCCTGCCAGAGGCCGTCTTTACCGCGGAAGGTGGGGACACCACTCTCGGCGGAAATGCCGGCGCCGGTGAGCACGGTGACTCGCGCCGCCGTGGCCAGCCAGGCCTGGACGCGTTGAATCTCAGGGGGAGTGGGGGGCATGGTGACTCCTCTGCGACAGACGGTCCCTGATCAAGGCGTACACATCAAGGTGAGCCGCGGCGAAGCCCTGCAGCCCATACATCATGTTGGCCTCGAGCACGACATACCCCCCGGCCGCGGGGAAGATATCGAGACCGGCCTCGCCAAACCCGCAGCGCTCGGCCACTCGTTCCGCAAACTGGAGGGCGTCGCGGGGGATTCCCTCAAGGGAAATGGCGGCTCCCTGAGTGATATTGGTCCGGAATTCACCGGGCCGGGCGATGCGCCAGTATGCATGGAGCACCTTGCCGTCGAGGACCACGACGCGGAGATCGCGGTCCACGGCTAGATACTCCTGGATATAGGCGGGAGAAGTCTTTTCCAGGTACCGGGTGAGATCGGCGGCGGTGCGGATAAGAAATACTCCCCGTCCCTGAGAGGAGCCGCGGGGAACCTTAGCGACGAAAGGCAAGGGGAAGTCCTGGAGAATGCGCCCGGCCTTTCCGGGGCCGTAGTAGATCCGAGTGCGAGGATGGGGGATGTCGAGGAGCGTGAAGAGCGCGGTCTGTTTAATCTTGTCCCCCAGGAAGGCGTGAGAGTTGGCGGGAAATACCCGCTTCCCCAGGGCGAGGAACACAGCCTCGTAGAGACCACTTGGATAGTACACCGTCTCGGCTGCCCGCAGGAGGTCGAGCTCGGCCTCGCTGTAATCCTCGACGTTGGGCCGCACCCCGAGAGGCGTGAGCTCTCCTGACCCGCGGAGTCTCTTGCCGAGAACCGCCTTCCTCTTGCCCATAGAGCAGGCCTTCCCCTTTGCGGTGAGCCGGGCTGTCGGACAGACTCCTCTTTTTGCAGGGGGGATTCCGTTCTCCTGTCAGGGTCAATGCCCTCGATGGGGGAGGCTGACAGCCAACGAGAAGCCTCCACAAGCTAGGATACCTTGAGAACCTTCGCAAGCGGCTGGTACGGGTAATTAAGGTCTCGTGCCACCGCCTCGTGAGTCACGTGCCCGCGATAGATGTTCACCCCCTGGGCCAGGGCCGGATCGGCGGCAACGGCCGCTCCCACTCCCTGGCTGGCCATCTTGAGGGCGTAGGTGATCGTGACATTCGTCAGGGCGAAGGTCGAGGTCCGCGGGACAGCGCCGGGCATATTCGCCACGCAGTAGTGCGTGACCCCATCCACCACAAAGGTCGGCCGATCGTGGGTCGTGACCTGACATGTGGCGGAGCATCCGCCCTGATCCACGGCTACATCCACGATCACGGTGCCCCGCTTCATTTGCTTGATCATGTCGCGAGTGACGAGGACGGGAGCCCTCCCTCCTGTGACGAGGACGGCGCCGATTACCAGATGGGCGTCTCGAACCGCGCGTTCCACTGTGTTCGGATTAGAGATGAGGGTAGTAATCGCGGAGCCGAAGATGTCATCGAGCGCCATGAGACGCGACTGGTTCACATCCAGAATGGTTACCCTGGCTCCCATGCCGACGGCGATCTTGGCGGCGTTGGCGCCCACCACACCTCCACCGAGAATGGTGACCGCGCCACGATCCACCCCGGGAACACCTCCGAGGAGTACACCGCGCCCGCCCGCCGTCTTCTCCAGGTAGTGAGCGCCAACCTGGACCGCCATGCGACCGGCAATCTCGCTCATGGGGATGAGGAGGGGCAGGGTGCCGTCGGCGAGCTGGATGGTCTCGTAGGCGATACCGATGACGTCTTTTTTCAGGAGAATCGCCGCCAACTCCGGCGCTGGCGCCAGGTGCAGGTAGGTGTAGATCACCAGCCCCGGTCTAAGGAGATCGTACTCCGGAGGCAGGGGCTCCTTCACCTTCATGACCAGATCCGCTTGGCCGTAAATCTCCGCGGCGCTTGCCACCATGGTCGCCCCGGCGGCGCTGTACTCCTCATCCATGATGCCCGCTCCCTCGCCGGCGCCGCGCTCGACGAGGACGCGATGGCCGGAGCTTACGAGCAGCCGGACGCCACCCGGTACGATTCCCACACGGTACTCCTCCTTCTTGATCTCTCTTGGCACTCCGACGATCATGGCAACCTCCTCACCTGTTTCACGCCTCAATCACCAGCGCTTGGTCTCCGAGCCGAGGAAGTCTCGGTCAGCGACTGGCCCGGAGGACGAACTTGGTGATCAAGTGGTCCGGGTAGTACGAGAGCTTGGCCTGCCGCAACCCCTCCTCGCCCAAGTCCTGCTCACGGTTGATGTAGGTGTAAGCG
>Ga0335070_10011191_pt1 | contig 10482 bp, 8 predicted proteins | sample Lox_Sample_13_FD_206722 | JGI IMG/M metagenome (GOLD analysis project Ga0335070, IMG submission 206722) | Soil microbial communities from Loxahatchee National Wildlife Refuge, Florida, United States - Lox_Sample_1.3 | ecosystem: Environmental > Terrestrial > Soil > Wetlands | place: USA: Florida...
ATCCGGCGCTTCGGCTGGACAGCCTGAACCGCGAGCGAAGGGAAATCGAGGATCAGATGAAGCTCGACGCCCTTGCCATCCTAGAGGCCACGGACGGCGCCAGGCAGGGTAGAGATACGGCGGGGCTTTGTTTGTTCGATGCCGCTTGGCATCAGGGCGTCATCGGCATTCTCGCCTCCCGCATCAAGGATCGCCTGCACCGCCCAGTGATCGCCTTCGCCCCCGGCGGCAACGGCGAGATCAAGGGCTCCGCCCGCTCCATCCCCGGCGTCCATATCCGCGATGTGCTCAGCGACATCGCCGCCGGCCACCCGCAGCTCTTGAATCGCTTCGGCGGCCATGCACTCGCCGCCGGCCTCAGCCTGAATGCGGTGGACTTCGAGCGCTTCGCCGAAATCTTCGCCGCCGAAGTCGCCAAGCGCCTGGAAGGCGTCGACCTGGATCATGCCGTTCACTCCGACGGCGAATTGGCCGCCGAGGATATGCGTTTGGAAAGCGCCGAACTCCTGCAGCAGGCAGGTCCCTGGGGGCAGGGTTTTCCGGAGCCGCTGTTCGACGGCGAGTTCGAGGTGATCCAAAGTCGCGTGGTCGGGAGCCGGCACCTCAAACTGGTGCTGAAAACGCCGGATCAAGCCCGCATGATCGACGCCATCGCCTTCTTCGTGGACGAACCGGAAAGCTGGCTGGGCTGCAGCCGGCTGAAAGCCGCCTACCGCCTCGACGTCAACGAATTCCGCGATAATCGAAGCTTGCAACTGCGCATCGAATACATGGAGACGTGCGAGGCCTGACAAGACTTGGCCATTCCGAGTTCAATGTCGTTAGGTTCAGCGATTGTCGCTGACTTCGAGCGTAGCATCGATCTCCTCCCCCGACGGGGGAGGTTTGGGTGGGGGCGATATAAACAGAGGCTCTTGGCCTTTTTGACCGCCCCCCATCCCAGCGTTCACAACAGACCATCCCGGTCTGTTGCCCTTCGGGTGGCTTCGCCTTGCAACCCGGCTTTCCTGCCGGGTTGTCCCCCGAAGGGGGAAGGAGCTAGAGGGGTCCATTTCCACGGAAAGGTATGGCCTTAACTTGATGGTTGGTAGTTGTGCGATTTAAACAGCTCATTTTGGCTCAGTTTGGCAGCGTCTCCTGAGCCAGAGGCGATTCGGCAGGTGCTGCCCCTTGCCCAGGGCGAAGCCCGATTGGAGCGCCTGCCAGGTGAACTCCTGAGCCTGCTGCACCGCCCCCTCCATATCCACCCCAAGCGCCAGGAAGCCCCCCAGGGCCGATGCCAAAGTACAGCCCGAGCCGTGATAGCTGTGCGGCAGCCGCTCCCAGCGGTAAGCATGGACGCCCTGCGGACCATACCAACGATTGACCACCGCCTCGCCCGGATCATGGGTGCCGGTGATCAACACATGGGCACAACCGAGCCTTAACAACTCGCCCGCGCATTCATCCAGATTCTCAAACTTGCCAGCCAGGCGTCTGGCCTCGACGGTATTGGGCGTCAGCACCGTGGTCAGGGGAAGCAAATGCGATTTGAGCACTGCGATCAAATCCTCGCGGGCCAAATCCTTGCCGCCGCCTGCGGCTAAAATTGGATCGAGCACCACCGGAATTCCCGGCAATTCGCGCAGGATTTTGCGGACCGCAGAGGCGATACCCGCGTTGCCCAACAACCCGATCTTGATCGCCGCGACCGGCAGGTCCTCGAGGATCAAGCGCGCCTGGGCGAGGAAATCCTCTTCCCGCTGCGGCATAATCGCTTGAACATTGCGGGTATCCTGGGCCGTCAAGGCCGTGACCACCGAGCAGGGATAACATCCAAGCAGCGACAGGGTTTGTATATCGGCCTGGACACCCGCGCCACCGCTGGGATCGTGGCCGGACAGGCAAAGCACGACCGGGGGAAATTTCGTCATGGCTGATTATCTTAAGTCACATGCGACAGACAATGGGTAGTAACACAAGCCTTACAAGGCGCAGCGATCGACTAGACTTAGCGATACCTAACTTTTCAGGCCGAAAAGTCCAGTGCTGAATGATCACTTCCCAGAGCATCCTTTCGTCGAGGCAGCCAAACAGTTCTGTCGCCTCGTCGAACAGCATGAAAACCATGATCCTAGCGGCTGGCTCGAGCAAATCGGCAATACCCTGCTGCGCCTGGAAACCACTATCGATCAATTGGAAGCCCCCTTTCCGCCCCTGCCCCATGCGGGCCTGTCCGACCTGGAAAAGCGCTTCGAGCTTTACTTTAGACTGAAGGGCTTTCTGCGCGATATGGACGATTACTGGTCGGAAGCCGACCTACACGCCGGCGATGGTTACATGACCGGCAGCCTGGCGGACGATTTCGCCGACATTTACTTCGAAATCCGGCGCGGTCTGGATTTCCACGAACGAGGCGGGAAAGGCGCCAAGATCGCGATCCAGTACTGGACCGACGGTTACCGCGGTCACTGGCGGCAACATCTCATCGATGCCCGCAAGCAATTGTTCGAATTCAAGGCGCACGCGGCGCCCGATGGCGCCGCTCCCGGGGAAGAGACTTAAATCGATCTCAACGCCTCCATGATGTCCAGGCGGGCGGCAGGCAGCACACCGCCCAGAAACCCCATTGAACAGGGCGAAGCCCAAGAATTACAGGATGATCGCAGGTGTCAGGGTAAAGGTGAAGGCGAGTTTCGAGAAGGTCTGCCAGATCAAGGTGGAAATGCTCAACAACTGCATCGCCGAAGTCAGCGCCAGGCCGGCGACAGCGCCGATCAGCCCGAGAAAGACTGATTCCATATGAAGGCGCCGAGGATGCTGATGCTCCGGAAGCCCAGCGCGCGCAGGGTGCCGATTTCCCGCGTGCGGCTGGCGACCAGGATCTTCTGCAAACCCTCGGACAACATCAGCACGGTGGCGAACACATGCACCACCAGAGCCAGGCCGGCAGCCGTCAAAGCCGTGGCTAGCCTGCGCGCCCAGAGGTTCTTCCAGCTATAGGCACAGGGGGGAGGTGCAGTATGTCCCCTTCCCGCCACCCCATGCTTCTCAAGCCCTCGGCGACTCCTTGCCGCAGCACCCACCAGACGGGAAAAACCGCTGCGACCAGGCCAACGGCCAATGCCGCCGCCGCGGGGCGGTTGATTCTCAGTTTGGTCAGATTTTCCTGAGTCAAATCGCGTTACACCGGTTGCTCGGGTTCCTTAAGCGCGGGGGGCGCCTTCGGCGCCGCCTTTTTCGGACGTGGCCGCCACAACCCATCCGCGGCGAAGCAGTCCCAGCCCCAGCGCAGCCAGTCGAGGAGCAAATAGGCCAGCCACAGCGCCCAGCCCAGCATCAGGAGCCGGTAAGTCCACAAGGGCGCGCTGATTACCCAGGGTCGGGGTAGCGTCGCGGCGCTGTGATCCTGATACCAGTTCAGACTGTAGGCGGTGGAATTGTTGCCGGCGACCTGCATGTCGGGCAAGCCCAGCAGACCGTGTTGCACGGCGTAAAACAGAAACAGCAGGGCAATCAGGCTCAGGACTGCAAGGGCGAGCTGCAGGACATTGAAGCGCGAATCATCCAGCGTCCGGCCCGCCCTCGCGCGCCAACCCAGTGCGAACAGCCAGCCGACCACGCACAAAGCGCCCGCGGCGGGAATCTGGCTCAAGCCCACCAACAACAGACCCCACTGCCGGGCTTTCAGCGGCGTCCAGGAAATCCGACCCAGTCCAACGGCCAGCAGCGCGATCACCACCAGCACGCCCCAGAACAGCACCGCCGGCCCGAGCCTCGGTCCGCCGGTCAGCAGGACCCAGCGATCCCGCCCCAGATTGATGCTGATGAAACTGTTGACGCTCGAAGTTCCCAGGTCGACTTTCGGGGAGACATAATGCCATCCCAGGCCGGAATCCTCGCGCCAGATCAGGGTCAAGTTCTGTTCGCCGGGCCGAATCGGCAGGGTGACGATGCGGCCCTGCTGGCGGATGGGCTGGGTTCTGCCGTCGACGGCCGCCGATTGCAGCGCCGCGTTCTGCGGTAGCTTGATCGCATGCTGACCGCCCTGGGAACTGCGGATGTCCAGGTTCAGCGTGGCGTCGGTGGCGCGCCGGCCGGGACTGACCTGCAGCCGGCTGCTCTCGATGGTCAGGGTGTTGCCGGGTACGCCTTCCGGACGTTCCAGGCTCAGGCTTAGCGTTTCCCCCGGCCAGGGCCGCCACTGCGGCAGCCAGTTGCCGTTGGCATCCTGGTGATGGACGGGGGCGATGCCCTCCGCCTGCAGGTGCCAGATGGGGCTGACATCGAGCCGCCAGGTTTCGGTCCAGAGTGTGGTCTCGGGAGCCTTAAGCGCGATGCCCGGACGTTTCTCCAGTACGGAATCCCAAGCCAGTTCTGCCTGCCCCGAGACCAGGTTCACCAACGCCTTGCCGTTTTTGACCGTCAAACCCTGGGTGGTCGCCGATTCGCCGTCCAGCAGGGGGATTTCCACGACGACCGGCGCATCCGCAGGCGACAACCGCCGCACCAGGGTCGCCACCCGCCAGTCCAGGCCGAACTGGAGGGTGCGCCGCACCTCGAGAAACGGCGGCAGTGGGCGCGGCTCGAGGGTCGCACGGGACTCGGCACCGGTTTCCAGAACCCGGGACAGCTGGAGCTGGGCATCCGGCGCGCCGTTCTCCCCTATGCCCTGCACCACCCAACCGCTGCCCTCGCGCTCCACCCGGCGCGGTTTCAGCGGCAGCGGTATCTGCACCTGCTCGCGCTGCGGCAAGGCACCGCGCAGAACGACCTGATGCCGGCCCGCCTTGAGATTGAGCCATAAGCCTCCCTCTGCACCGCGGGACAGACCCTCGGCCGGCGCGCCGTCGACGCTTGCTACGGCGGGCAGCCATTGCCCTTCCTGCGCCGGCAAGGGTACGGCGACATTCTGCTGGGCGTGGATTTCCAACCGCTGTTCCAGCTCCGCCGCGCCGAGCTTGAGCCGCAGGAGCGGAATTTCCGCGCAGCCGGGCAGACAATCGGGCGGTGCGAGCAGCCGGGTCTTCAAATCATCGAGCAGTTTCTGATCGGGAAAGTCGGCTTTCGCTGTGGGGATGAACAACACCAGCAGAAGTCCCAAGAGAGCCGCCGAATTCAGGCTTCCGGGGGTCGGTTTTCCCGCTTGCGGCTGTCGGGGCTCGCCGCCGGGCTTGAGATTATCGCCCAACAGAACCCAGGCCAAACCGAGCAGCAGGGCGACCCGCACAAGATTCAACAGCAGGGTCGTGGTGGGCGACAGCAGAAACAGGCCGATTTGCTGCCCGCTCAGCACCGGACCGTTCCAGCTCAGCATCACGGTTTTCCAGCGCCACAGCGGCAGACCCGGCCCGGTCTGGGTGAGCGCGCGGGGATCGACTTCATCGAAACGCGCCGCCGAGGAATCCGCATAATAGGGAACTTGGGGCGCCTTGCGCTTGAGTCCGGGCACGGACTCCGGCATGGAGGGCAAGCCTTCAGCAGGCATCGCCTTCTCCTCCATGGTCGCGATCCTACCCTCGGCTTTAGCAGGGTGCTCAGTCGGCCGGGACACCGCCGGTGATAACCAGGGCTGCTCCAGTTGCGGATAGATGCCGAATCGCACCTGGTCGACCATGAAGGGCAGCGCGATCAACAGGAGGGCGATCGCGGCGAGGTTCCGGTAAGCATTCACCATGCCCGCCACCCGCGTTGCCGGCAACACCCTCAACAGGGCGACCGCAACCAGCAGATTGAGCCAGACGTAACGGGGCGCCCCCGGTTCATGCCAGAGCAAGCCCAGGGCGAGCAAGGCGATCGCCGCCCGCTGCCAGTTCCACAGCCGGGCGATGGCCAGTGTCGCTATCAGCACCAGGAACAGGTCGAGCAGTGTCCAGCGTCCGATCCAGGTATCCGGCGCGTTGTCCACGCCGCTCGCTGCGAACAGCCGCCAACCCGGCGGCAGATGCAGTTGCGCGCTGACCGAGCGAAAATCCTTGTCCCAGCCCGTCGCCGGCAGGCTAGACACGGTCCCTTCGAAGCGGCTGTCTGCGTCCATTCGAATCGTTCCCCGCCGCACTTCGACACCCACCGGACCCGACTCCCGCAGGCCCGTGATCAGCTGCGGTTCGCCCTCCACGGTTACCCGGCCGAGCTTGATGCCGGGAAGCACGTTGAGCCGCCAATCGCGCGTCATGCGCCCGCTGATCTCGTCGCTGAGGGTATAACCGCCGCCGTCGAAATCCAGCCAGATGTTGCGCCGCAGGTTGAGCGCATCTGGCTCCGGCTGCGGATCGCCGCGGCGGATGAGCCTGAAATCCATGGTCTGCCCGCTCTGGACCCGGTAGGCCGGAAGGTTCTTCCAGTCCTCCGGCAGATTGGTCTGACGCGGATCCACCGCCGGCACGCCCTCGACTTCGACGATGCGCAGATGGGGTTGGGCCTCGAATGCCCAGACTTCCTGATCTGGCCAGGGCTGCGGGAGCCCCGCGGGCAGCGGCAGGCGAGGAAGTTGCCCGGGATGGCGGGCGGTCAACCGAATCCGCCACCGCCCCGGACGCACCTGCACCCGGAGCCTGCCATCCGGCTCCAGCCGCGCCGGCAGCGGGCTTTCCAGTTGCAGCGGGATGAACTCCGGCAGCAAGGCGCCGGTGAGCAGCATCTCCCGCTGCTCACCGGATACCTCCAGCTCCAGATGGGTCAGCACGCGTAGCGGGACTTCGTCGACGATCTGGCGGAAAGCCTGAAGCTCCAGGCGGTTGGTGATTTCCACCCGCGCCTTGCGCGCCTCTCCGGCACCGTCGATCCAGAGTTGGCCCTGTTCGTTGAAGGCCGGCGCAGCGATAGCCTTGCCGTTCACGGTGAGGGCGATGATTCCGCTGTCCCTGGGTACGGCCAGACTTTCCGGCAACCGATCCCAAACCAGGCGACCCGAGACTTCATGGATTCCCGGCGGCAGCAGTAAGGCGGGCGCATCGTTCCGCGCCAGCACCTGCCCATCCTTGCCGTCGACTTTGAGGTCCTGCGGCCACATTCGGCTGTCGCCGGGCAGGGCGACCCAACTCTCCGTCTGAACCTGCCAGAACATCCGGAAATTTCCGTTCCTGTCATCCAGATTCAACTCCAGCCGCGTCGGCCAGGCACAGCGGCGCTCTTCGGCGTTGTCGTAAAGGAATGGACAGAGCCGGTTTTCGTTGCCCTTCAGCGCCCAGCCGATCCAGGGCCTGAGCGGCTCGGGAACCTGTCCCGGGGCGAGCGGCCGTGCCTGCACGCCGAAGGTCCCGGAAAGAATCAGCCAGAAGAAAACAACCCATAGCCCTCGCATCGCCGCCTCTCCCTGCGCGATTCGACCGGAATGAAGTGACCGCGGACGCACGGTTCAGCCGACGGCACCGCTTCGCAAGGCTTGCTCCACTTTGTGATGTATCCCGCCGAAGCTGCCGTTGCTCATGAACACCAGATGGTCGCCCGGACGGCACTCCTCCACCAGCCTGGCCACGATGGCGTCGAGGGAATGGCTGACGGTGGCGGCGTCTCCGACCGCCTGTTCCACGTCCCATCCGAGATCGGGCGCTTGATAGATGATGGCGCTGTCGGCCGCCTTCAGCGAATCCGCCAGTGCGTTGGCATGGACGCCCATGCGCATCGTGTTGGAGCGCGGTTCCAGGACGGCGATGATGCGCGCGCCGTCCACCTTGGCTCTGAGTCCTTCCAGGGTGGCGGCGATGGCGGTCGGATGGTGTGCGAAATCGTCGTAAAGGGTCACGCCGTTGACACAGGCGCGCAGCTCCAGCCGCCGCTTCACGTTCCGAAATTCGCACAGCGCGGCCGCCGCCCGTTCCGGCTCGATCCCGACGTGGCAGGCGGCGGCGATGGCCGACAGGGCATTCTGCACGTTGTGCGCGCCGCTCAGACCCCAGACGACCGTCCCTCGTGTTGCGCCCGCCTTGAGCACGTCGAACTCGCCGCCGTCAGGCCTTCTGAGCCGGGCCTGCCACAGCGCTTCCGATTTGCCAGCCGCCAGCGCGGTTTGTTCTACCGGGGTCCAACAGCCCATACCCAGGGTTTCGGCCAGATTCCCATCGCATTCGGGCGCGATGATCAGGCCGTTGCCGGGAATGGTCCGCACCAGATGATGAAACTGACGCTGTATCGCCGCGAGGTCCGGAAAGATGTCGGCATGATCGTATTCCAGATTGTTCAGGATCGCGGTGCGGGGCCGGTAATGCAGGAACTTGGAGCGTTTGTCGAAAAACGCGGTGTCGTATTCGTCGGCCTCGATCACGAAATAGGGGGACTGACCCAGCCGGGCGGAAACGCCGAAATTCAGCGGAATCCCGCCGATGAGAAAACCGGGCTGGAGCCCCGCGTTTTCCAGAATCCAAGCGAGCATGCTGCTTGTGGTGGTCTTGCCATGGGTGCCGGCCACCGCCAGCGTCCAGCGGTCCTTCAAGACCGCATCGTGAAGCCAGCGCGGACCCGAGGCGTAAGCCAATCCTTGATTGAGCACGGCTTCCACCTCGGGATTGCCGCGCGAGAGGGCGTTGCCGATGACCACCAGATCGGGTCTCAATTCGAGATTGGCAGGATGGTACCCCTGATAGAGCCGGATGCCCTGTCCCTCCAATTGGGTGCTCATGGGCGGATAAACGTTTTGGTCGGAACCGGTGACCTGGTGCCCCAGTTGTTTGGCCATCAAGGCCAAACCGCCCATGAACGTTCCGCAAATGCCTAGGATATGAATATGCACAATGAATTACCTTCTGGTTTGCTTGGGTGCCCTACGGAGCTACTGACAATGTTTCACTTCGCTTCGGACTTAAGGTCCTCGCCGCTCCCTTCCTCGCTTTCAGGCTTGGCTTCGGCCTTGTTCCCCTCCGCCGGCTCGGTAGGCGCCGCAGTGCCGGACTGCTCCAGCAGGGCGACGATGCGCGTGTGTCCGCTCCTCCTGGCCTTGTCCAGCACGGATGCGCCGACGCTATCCTTGGCATTGATGTCTGCCCCAGCCGCGATCAGCGCCTTTGCAGCCGCCTCGAAACCGGCGGTGGCCGCCTCCATTAGAGGGGTTGTGCCCCGGCCGTCCGCCATATTGGGGTCCGCCCCGAAGGCCAGGAGCTTGCGGATGATGCGAACATTGCCCGCGGAAGCGGCGCCCATCAGCGGCGTCCGGCCGGCGGCGTTCTTGACGTTGACGTCGGCGCCCTGGGCCAACAGAGAATCCACCCGCTCCACCTGTCCGGCGACCGCCGCCGCGAACAATTCACTGCCGCCCTCTGCAAGCAGGGACGGCGACATCACGAGGACCAGTAGTATAAAACCGATCGAGCGCATCTTTAGTATCTTGTCTCCGTCAAAAAGGACTCCAAACCTCATTCTGCGGATTGCCCACGCGCATAGCCTTGTCCCTATCCTTACGATTAAACTATAAAGAATAGCGCCCCATCAGCGAACAGTTGTCATGAACAAGAAGCATCACATTCTAATCGACGCAGTCACCCATTATCTGGAATCGCAGTCTGCCCCCGACGCCGACCGTTACGTATTCACCTACACCATCACCATCCGCAATGACGGCGAGGCCCCGGCCAAGCTCCTCTCGCGTCACTGGGTCATCACCGACGCCAACGGCAAGGTGCAAGAAGTCCGGGGCGAGGGTGTGGTCGGCGAACAGCCCCACCTTTCCCCAGGGGAATATTTTCGTTATACCAGCGCCGCGCTGATCGAGACGCCGGTCGGCGTGATGCGGGGGAAATATCGCATGCTTTCCGACGACGGCGAATATTTCGAGACGGAAATTCCACCATTCACCTTGTCCATCCCACGCACCTTGCATTGAATCTCGGATGGCGATCTACGCGATTGGCGACGTCCAGGGTTGCTTCGTCGAACTTCAGCGGCTTCTGGAAAAAATAGGCTTCGATTCCAAACGGGACTCGCTCAAGTTTACCGGAGACCTGGTCAATCGGGGCCCGCACTCCCTGGAAACGCTCCGCTTCATCAAAGGTTTGGGGGATGCGGCGGTCACTGTGCTAGGAAACCACGACCTGCATCTGCTCTCTGTGGCCGTCGGAGCGTCGAGAACCAAGCACAAGGACACCTTCGGCGATGTATTGAACGCGCCCGACCGGGACGAACTCCTGGACTGGCTTCGCCATCGACCGTTGCTGCATCACGGCGATCGATTCTACCTGCTTCACGCCGGGCTTCCGCCCCAGTGGAACATGGGAACCGCCATGAAGTGCGCACAGGAAGTCGAGGCCGTACTGCGAAGCGATGAGTATGCCGAATTTTTTGCGCACATGTACGGCGATGAGCCGGCGCAATGGTCCGATGAGTTGAGCGGCTGGGAGCGCCTGCGCTTCATCACCAACGCATTTACGCGGATGCGCTACTGCGACGATCACGGCCGCCTCGATTTCAGGGAGAAATGCCGTCCCGGCCAGCAGCGGCAGCACCTGGTGCCATGGTTTGAAGCGCCGAACAGGCGCAGCAAGGGCGCGGAAATCATCTTCGGCCACTGGTCGA
>Ga0335070_10011192_pt1 | contig 10482 bp, 5 predicted proteins | sample Lox_Sample_13_FD_206722 | JGI IMG/M metagenome (GOLD analysis project Ga0335070, IMG submission 206722) | Soil microbial communities from Loxahatchee National Wildlife Refuge, Florida, United States - Lox_Sample_1.3 | ecosystem: Environmental > Terrestrial > Soil > Wetlands | place: USA: Florida...
GTGTGAATTCACCAGTCCGCCATCGGGCGCCAGTGTCACGCCGTTTTTCTCCAGGCTCAGCAGCGCGGGAATGCCCAGGCTCTGACAGATGGTGACCACATGCACCGCCGCGGACGTCAGACTGATGATCGCGTCCATTTCGCGCATGACTACGCTGTCGGTTGGCACAAAACTCTTCTTGCACAGGCAGACGTTGTCCCCTTCGCTTTTGGCCCGCAGGGCGGCATCGCCGGTGAAGTAAACCCGCGCCGAGACGGCCGACCTGGGCAAGACAGCGACGCCCGAGCAGAAGGGGTGGAGGACATCGAAGTCCTCCTGGGCGATAGTGTCGCTGGTAAGCTGCTTGATGTGGTAGGGGCGGATCAGTTCAGCCACACGCTGCCGTGAGATCGCGCCCGCCATGTGCATGTCCACGACCGCGGTTATGGCCGCTCGACCCGCCATTCCCGACGCGTTCAGCTGCAGCAAGGCAAACCACTGGTGTGTCGGTGTGGCTTCGACGGCGAACTCGATGGTTACCGGGGACTCGAATTCTTTTTCCAGATCCCCGAGGTGTGGAGCGAAGTGATACACAGCTGGAAAGCTTTGTCGAACCGCCTCTCGATCCCCAAAAACTGTGGATTGAATCTCGGCAGTTCCGGTCATCATCTCTTCGCCGAAGATGTTGTGCGCAGTTTGGAGTTCCACGCCCAGGCCGGTTTGTGTGTGCCGGCTGTGCAGAACACCAGCGTAGGCGGACTCGTGCCGCACGGTACAAATCATTTTCTGCAAGATGAGACTAGGAGAATGTTCCGCTCCCCGGCAAAGGGTCAGAATCAGGTCGCGGTTCTCTTCGAAGTGCAGGTAGGCCTGTCGTGCGAAGAAGACAGCCTGGGACAGAGGATCCTCAAGCAGCGTCCGGTCCGTTTTCCGGATTACCTCGGATAGCTGCTCGATGAGGCGGTCCACGTCGCTCCGTGGAAGATCTGGCCTCAAGGAACTGGCAATCGCCTCGTATTTGTCCCGCTGAAGAGCGTGACAGAGGTTTCTTAAATTATTCAGGAACATCTTGTGGGCGCCCACCGGACCGTACACCTTCTCCAGGCATGGCAACGTGCTCTCGGTCACACCGACATTGAGGTAGGTATCCATCAGTCCCGGAATGTAGTGAGGAGTGGCGCAACGGATGGCGAACGCGAGAGGCCTCTGGCCGCCGCCCAGGCTCTGCATCGTGAGGATTTCAAGTTGCTTGACAGCGTCGCAGACGTGTTCTTCGAAGCGCTCGGCGCGACCGGCATAGGCCTTCGAGGTAAGCACAACAAAATCCGGGACCGGATAGCCGAGTTGGCTTAGCTTCAGCAGTATGAATCCCTTTTGGCTGATGTCCTGCTCGGAGTGGGCCTCATTGCTGCTGGCCGGAACAACAAACTCGCTCTCGGACGGCTCACCTCGAGGCGAGCCTGCTGTCCCGTATTCTTGCGCGGCGGAAAACAGTTCCTTTGCAGCCTGGGCATCCCCTCGGCGAGCCTCTAGAATCAGCGAAAGAAATCTCTTGGCCCTGTCGTGGTTGTTGTCGCACAGGAGCGGGAGATCGCTCTCGCTCACGACAATGCTGCCGGTGGTTCCATCCCGCGCTTCGTACTCCACCACCGGAGGGGAGTACCCCGGACTGTTCGGGATCCCGTTCGCTTTCTTCGCGGAATGCAGGTCCCTGCGCCATAGCAGGCTGCGCTGATTGAAGTAGTTTGCGCGCACCTGGAAGTCGCGGATTTCTGCCCCGGTGAGCGTTCTCATAGGCATCATTTTAGCCGCCTTGGAGCCGCTCGCCGGTCACCGCTAGCTGTGAGCAACCTCACTGAAAATGATGCCGGGGATGAGCCTCGTCCAGACCGACGTATCCCGTTTCGTGACGCACGATCGTCGCCGGAGCCATCGGCAACAACCAACCCGGCACCGCTTACGTGTTCGGCCCCTGAGGGTGGTCCCGAAAATCGGCACTCCGCGGTTATCACCCGGGAAAGTGCGCCTCGTCACCGAAAACCTGTTCAGCTTGCGCTAAAGAAAGAGGCAGGCCGGGAGTCGTCCGATCGACAGCACTCGACCCCTGCGATCCAAGCGGGCATGAGCGCGGCGACGCCCGGCAAGTGGCGAGGTCGCTTATGGCTGCTTCACTGACGCATCCTACCGTCGCAGAGGAGCTGGTTCACGTCTACTATGCGCAATGCCCCGCCTGCGAGTTCTGGGAGCTGTGGGACGCCGACGATCCCGCGGTAATGGACGGCTTCAGAGTGCCGTTCCAGTCCTGCTGCCCGGTATGCGGCAAGCCGTACACAGTAGAACAGCGCGAGATTGGACTAGTTTCCCTGCAGCAACGCGAGAAGGGCTATTCCTCTGTGCATCCCCGGTAACCCCGACGGAAGCGCGCTCAACAGCTGGGAGGGTTACGCCCCGACCGCGACCCGTTTCCGCGGCCGGGAATCGCAATCCGCCACCACCCTGGTTTCAGTCCTTCGGGAACAACCTCCGTGCCCCAACCGTGAGGATGCTCGGTAGAGTCGAGTTGTCGGGCAGCACAATCGAAGTGAAAATCGCCCGCGCCTGCCGCCCGTTATCGTCATAGATCACGTCCAAGGTTGAGGTGCGGACCAGAACGCCACCTTCGAACACCTGAATCGTGTCCGTGCCTGAGCAGTCCGAGTTGACCGTAGCCGTCCCCACGAGAGTTTCGTCGGCGACGTCGCCATTCAAGCTGCGCGTCTCCGAACCCGTGATGTTGCCGGACGCATCCTGGCTGAACATTCCAATGGCCCCGACCGGGCCAATAGCTGGGATGGTTCCGTCAATGGTGAATGCCCACTTCCCCGCGGCGGCCGCCAGGGAGCAGCGTCTGCCATCGCTGGACTGAGCGGTTGCTGCCATGCTCAGCACTAGCGTGACAACTAAAACTGCAAGTGTCACTTGCCTGCTCGTTCGTCGCATATGCTTCCTCCTTCGGGATTTCTTGCACCTTCACCGAGTAACGCGGAGAAGGACAAAAGCAGGGGTCAAACGGAGGTGGGAAATCCGTGACCGGAGTGCAGGGGCGTGCACAGCAAGCGTTGACTAAGGCGTTCTTAGCTATATACTTCCGGCATTTCTTAAGGGTCGGGGCGGGTGCGCACTCGCGCCCGAGTTACCCGAGAAGAATTATTACCCCTTTTCTGGATATTTTCCGCGTTACTAGCTAAGCAATGGCAGGCTGGTATTCGGGGTTCGATGCATATGGAGCCATCCCAGGCCGACGTGACGTTGTTGTTGAAGCGCCTCAGCGAGGGGGACCAGAGCGTCCTCCACCAGTTGGTGCCTGTGGTTTACGCGGAGCTGCGCCGGCTCGCCTCCGGCTACATGCGGCGTGAACGCCCGGACCACACCTTGCAGACGACTGCGCTGGTGCATGAGGCGTATCTGCAACTGGTCGGCCAGCAACGGGCCCGCTGGTCGAACCGTAGCCAATTTTTTGGTGTGGCCGCTCAGTTGATGCGGCGGATCCTGGTAGACCATGCCCGGGGTCATAACGCGGCGAAGCGTGGTGGCATGTCCCCCAGGTTTTCGCTCGATGAGGCCATCGTCATGGCCAAAGAACGGGGCGGGGACCTTTTGGCGATTGAGGAGCTGCTGACCCGGCTCGCGGCCATTGATCCGCAACAGGTAAAGATCATTGAGCTCCGGTTCTTTGCCGGTCTGTCGGTCGAAGAGACGGCTCAGGCCCTGGGTATCTCCGACCGCACGGTGAAGCGGGATTGGGCTATGGCCAAGGCATGGATTCAGAGAGAGCTACGGCGATCCATAAACTTAGATGTCACTAATTCGAACAGGGCCATGCTATGATACGCGGAATTAGACGCGGTTCGTTATACTTCCTTTCCTTGCAACACCTTCGATTCGAAGCGCACTTGTAAGGGCCGGGCAGTTCGGATTCAGGTTCTGAAGCTCCCACGAGTACTGCGGCGAGTTCGCTGCCGGCGGAATACTCCCTGGTTCTTCGGTACCTTTCCGGCGCCAGGCTCTGGCCTCCTTTGGACGGAAATCTCGCGTAATGGTGTAAGCACCCGATTGCGCTCGTTGGGCGCGAGGGGTTGCCGAGATTACGTCCCGGGGATCAGCAACAAGTCCACACGCGCTCTGGGAGGAGGAACCATGAAGCGGAAGGTTTCCGTCATCGGTGGCATTCTGTTGGTGTTCGTTCTCAGCGGCATTCTGTATGCACAAGGCGTGGGTACCTCGGGTGATGTCAGGGGAACGGTGACCGACGCTACGGGCGCGGTGATGCCCAACGTAAGCGTCGTCGCGACCGACACCGCGAAGGGCACCAGCCGCTCCGCGACCACTGACAGCAGCGGACGTTACCAGATTTACGGACTATGGCCGGCAACTTACGACGTCGCCGCCCAGAAGAGTGGATTTGCCACGGAAATTCGAAAAGCCGTAGTCGTCGGCATTGGGCAAACCGTCATCGCAGACTTCCAGATGAGCGTGTCGGCCGCAACCACAACGATTGAGGTGTCGTCCGAGCTGCCGACCGTCGAAACCCAGCGTGGCAGTCAGGCCAACAGCGTGTCCGAACGCCTGATCGCGGATTTGCCCATCGGCCGCCGCGATTACTTGACTTTCACCCTGCTGATGCCCGGCGTGAGCAATTCCAACACCATTGCCGACAATGCCGACTTTCGGGTCAAGCAGACGCCGCAAAGCGGGCTGTCCTTCTATGGCAGCAACGGCCGTGGTAACAGCGTGACCGTGGACGGTGGCGAGGCCAACGATGACGCCGGAGGCGTTCGCCTGACCTTGAGCCAGGACGCGGTGCAGGAGTTTCAGATCAACCGCAGCAATTATTCCGCCGAGCTGGGCGGAGCCAGCGGCGCCTCCATCAACATCGTGGACAAGTCCGGCAGCAATACCGTGCACGGCAGCCTCTTCGGCTTCTTCCGCAACGATGCTATGGATGCCCGTGATCCCTTTGCCTTCAGCCCGGCCCTGGCCACCGACCCGACCTTCGCTAATTTCAGCCTCGACGCCACGGGTAGTCCGATCAAGAATTCCTTAAGTCGCCAGCAGTTCGGGGGCACGATCGGGTTTCCCATTAAGAAAGACAAAACCTTCCTGTTTCTGTCTTATGAAGGTCTGCGCTCCGATGCCGAGGACTCGGTACCTTTGTTGACACACAGTAGTATCTTCGGTCCGACCGCGGGACAGCAGTCTATTGCGGCAGGCCTGACGGCCCAAGGCAACGGCACTGAGGTTCCATGCCTGAGCGGCCCCGTGGGCGCCGCGGTGGCGATGGAGTTAAATCTTCCGCCGCCCGACCCCTTCACTCCTCTGCCTGCGGCCACTTGTGCGGCCGTGTTGAGCGGGGCCGTGACCGTGAACCCCCTTGCCTCTCCCCTTAGCGCCTTAGTCGTAAACCAGTTCGAGAAGGACGGGGGATTGTTCCCCTTCCCGATTCGCCAACACCAGGTATCCGGCCGGCTTGACCACCACTTCAGCGATCACGACCAGGCTTCTTTGCGTTACAGCTATGGCCACCAGGAGGAATCCGACCCCGACGTGCAGGCGTTGGTCGGCTTCTCCCGCGGCACTTCCCTGCTGGATTGGGACAGCACGCTGCAAGGGTCCTGGTTCCATCAATTCAGTCCGAGCGCGATCAACGAGGCGCGGCTGCAATGGAATTACTATCAGTTCAACATTGACACCAACGATCCCGGCGGGCCCGGTCTGGACGTCCAGGGGTTCGGTTTCTTTGGGCGCGGCATCTTTCTGCCCAGCCACACCACTTCGCGGCGTTACGAGTTCACCGACAACCTCACCCTCATTCGCGGTCACCACACCATGCGCATGGGCTTCGATGAGCTGCTTCGCGGCAACAACACCACATCCGACACTTTCTTCCCGGGACGCTTTGAGTTCCTGGAGTTGCCCGGCGATCTGCTCAGCCCCTGCCTGGAGGCGCCGATCGTTTGCAATCTCCCGACAACCGCTCCCTCTCCTATTAGCACTCTCCAGTCCTGGAATTTCGGTTTGCCGGCATTCTATGAACAGGGGTTCGGAGACCCCAGGTATGTCATCAACCGGCCATTCACCGCTGGCTATTGGCAGGACACTTGGCAGGTGCGGCCCAACTTCACCTTCAGCTACGGATTGCGCTACGAGGTGGACTCACAATACGGGCCACTCAACACCTACAAGAAGAACTTTGCTCCCCGGGTGTCATTTGCGTGGGACCCGCGCGGCGATTCCAAGATGGTGGTTCGCGGCGGATACGGGATTTTTTACTCTCCCATTTACGCGCAGATTCCCAACGTGGTGAAGACCCTGGGCAACGTCAACGGGGTGCGGCAGATCGCCAACACCCTGGTGACAATCGTCGACCCTCCCCCGGCAAACTCAGCATTCTTGTACGGCGCGCTGTTCCCGAAGATACTGTGCGGCACGCCCCCCTCGGGTGCGAATTCCTGTATCACCCAGTCTGATTTGGCCAACCTTGGCCTGGTGGTTTCCAACACCGGCCCGCCGCCGCCCGGAACCGTGCTTTTTTTCGGCCAGCCGGATTACCGGAACCCGCAATCGCAGCAGGCCTCGCTTGGCATTGAGCACGAGATTACCAACGGCTTATCCTTTTCCTTGAACTACATCTATGTCCACACCACGCACTTGCCTTGGGCCATTGACCGGAATCTGAAGGCTACAGCCCCGATTGTGAGCGGTGTCTTGGGCGCCAACGGCCTTCCAACCAACGGCCTTCCCTTCCAGGACTGGGGTGCGCCGCCGTGTGTGGATGCTATGGGGCGAACCACCGCCTGCTTTGTAGATCCCGCTCTGCTCCAGAACAATGAATACTCTTCCGTGGCCAATGCCGTTTACCACGGCGGGATTGTGGAGGTGAAGAAGCGCTTCAGCAACCATTTCACCTTGCTCGCCAACTACACCTACAGCAAGGCCATCGACGATTCCACGGACTTCAACAGCGACTATGCGGCGTTTAACGAGGTCAACCTGCGTCCGGAGCGTTCGGTGTCAGACTTTGATCAACGCCACAAGGTCGTGGTAGCCGCTGTGGTGGAGAGTCCCTGGCAGAATCGCTATCTGTCCGGCTTTCAACTCTCTCCCATCGTGAGCTACAACAGCGGCCATCCCTTCAACCTCCTGGCTGGGGCCGACATCAATGGCGACAACCATTTCACCAACGACCGACCGCCCGGAGCGACCAGAAACACGGGACTGGGGCCGAACTACGCCACCCTCGACCTGCGCCTGAGCCGAGTGATCAAGTTCGCGGAAAAGTACAATCTGCAATTCACCGCGGAAGGATTCAACGTCACCAACCGCACCAACTATGCCACCGTGAACAATATCGTCGGGGCCGACTTTGCACCGCCGTTTAACGTGGAGGGAACCAACAAGCTATCGCCCAGTCAGCCGCTGGGCTTTACTGCAGCTTTCCCCAAGCGGGACATCCAGCTGGGCGTGCGCCTCGATTTCTGAGAAAGGCTGAGAGGAGGCCTGGCGATCGCCGACGCTGGTCAAGCCGGACGAGGGTCGCGCATCGTGCTCGGTTTTGGGTGGCGCAGCGCTTCAGCGCTGCGATAAGCGGCTTGTTTTTCAGCCCGGCTTCAGCCGCAGCGATACGCCGTTGCGCACGAAGCTGTTTTTTCCCAGCCTGCCAGGCCGGCTCAGGGAAAGGGCTTGTTAGCGCTCTTAGGGCTTCATCCCCAACTGCCAGAACAGGAAGGAGTAGATATCTACTCCTTCTTCGATCTGCTTGGTGATGGGTTTGCCCGCCCCGTGGCCCGCTTTCGTTTCGATGCGCAGCAGAATCGGCCGCTCGCGGCTCTGGCCGTTGGCGGCCTCCGCTTGCATGAGCGCGGCCATTTTCTTGGCATGCATGGGATCCACCCGGCTGTCGGAGTCGGCAGTCATGAACAGGATGGCGGGGTATTCCGTCCCCGGTTTCACGTGGTGGTAAGGAGAGTAGGCATAGAGCCACTCGAACTGCTTGGGATCGTCGGCGGAGCCGTACTCCGGAACCCAAAGCTTGGCAATCAGAAAGTTCTGGTAACGCAGCATGTCGAGCAGCGGCACCTGGCAGACCACTGCGCGGAACAGATCAGGCCGCTGGGTGAAGGCCGCGCCCATCAGCAGCCCTCCGTTCGATCCCCCCTGAATGGCGAGATGATCCTTGTCGGTGTACTTCTGGGCGATCAGGAACTCAGCGGCCGCCAGAAAATCGTCAAAGACGTTCTGCTTCTTGTCGAGCATGCCGGCGCGATGCCAGTCTTCGCCGAACTCCGAACCGCCGCGCAGGTTGACGTCCACGAAAACGCCACCGTGCTCCAGCCACACAAAGCGGCTGCCGACAAAGTTGGGAGTGTGGCTGATGTTGAAACCGCCATAGCCGGTGAGCAGGGTGGGATTATGCCCGTTGAGCGCCAGGCCCTTTTTGTGGAAGACGAACATGGGGACGCGGGTGCCGTCCTTCGAGGTGAACCAGAGCTGATGCACCTCATAGGCGGAAGAATCGACCGGCGCACTCAGCTTGTCCCATAGCGAAGTCGCGCGCTGCGAGAGGTCGTAGCGATAGATGGATGGCGGCACGGTAAATGATTGGAAGGAGAAAAAGATCTGCTTGTTGTCCCACTTGCCCCTCAGCCCGCCCACGCTGCCAATCGTGGGCAGGCGCAGGTCGGCAAACGGCTTGCCGTCGAGGTCATAGATCTTGAGCAGCGAACTGGCGTTGTGTTCATATTGGGCGAAAAGCTTGCCGCCGTACACGGCGGCGAATTGCAGCACCGCGTCGTTCTGCGGAATTATCTCTTTCCAGTTTTCGCGCTTGGGATTGGCTATATCGGCCACGAATACGCGGAAGCGCGGCGCATCCTCATTGGTGGTGATGTAGATCTTGCCGTCGAAAATCTCGCCGTTGTATTGGAATTCCTTGTCAGTGGTCAGCTTGACCGGCGGAGTGCCCGCTTTCAGGTCCTGCAGGTAAAGTTCGGTCTTCACGTAGGTGACGAACACCGTGATCAGCACGTAGCGGTCGTTGTCGTCGGCGAATTGCGCGGCGGGGATCTCCTGCGCTCCAAGGTTTTCGCCGAAGAACAGAGCGTCCGTGTCGGGATCGGCGCCCAGTTGGTGATAGAAGACCTTAGCGTGATAGACCTCCTCGCCGGCAGGAACGTCGCCTTTGCGGGGAGTGCGGTCATAGTAGAAGCCGGAGTTGTCCTTCTTCCAGTCCACGCTGCCGAAGCGGGTGCGGTCGATGGTGTCGGGCAACAGCTTGCCGGTGGCGGTCTCGATCACATGCAGCACGCTCTGTTCGGAGCCGCTGGTGGAAGTGCCGTAAGCAACGTACTTGCCATCGTCCGACGGGTACCACCAATCGATCGCGACGGTGCCATCGGCGGCCATGGCATTGACGTCCACCAGAACGCGGTCTTTGCCGTTGATCCCTTCGCGCACATACAGGATGGGCTGGTTCTGCGTGCCTTCGCGCCGAGTGTAGAAGTAGTACTTGCCGCCGACCTGCGGCGCGCCGATGGTCCCGATCGATGCCAGTTGCGTGAGCCGCTGTTCGATCCCCTCGCGGCCCGGCAGCGGATCGAGGAGGCTGCGCGTGTAGGCCAGTTCCTCGCGCACGTATTCCTGCGTGTCCGCGCTGCTGGCATCTTCCAGCCAGCGGTAGGGATCGGCGATCTTGTGGCCGTGGAGGGTGTCCACCACGTCATCTACCTTGGCTTTCGGAAGAGCCACGGGCGCGGTGGTTGTGGTTGTGGAAGAACCATCTTCCGCCCAAAGCGCGGCCGTCAGCAAACAAAGGCAAGCAAGAATCCAGAACAACCGCGAACCTCCTGGCATAAAACACCTCGCAAAAATGGCGGGAGCCGGGCAACCCGGATACTAAGGATATCAGGTGCTGGGAATTGGACGAAAACGGGAAACAAAGGTCACGAGCGCTCCGCGGAAGGTTTTTCAGGGGCAGAGGTGAATGGTATTATGAAGAGGACAATTGAGCAGACGTTTCTCTGTGCGTGCGTCTGACCACACTCCTCAGTAGCTCAATGGCAGAGCATCCGGCTGTTAACCGGAGGGTTGTAGGTTCGAGTCCTACCTGAGGAGCCATTCTTTTGTCTGCCCTTTCAATTGGTTACGCGGCTTTCACTGAATCAATCGGTGCGACGTTTTGTAGCCCATGTAGCCCAACTAGGCTAAAACCAAGCCCCACACGGTCGCACCATTCAAGTCGCCATTGGCGGTCATTCTTCAACCCGTTCGCGTAGAGGTCCGTAATCGAGCGAGACGCGTGGCCGAGCCAGAAGTCAATCAGGTCCTCTGGAACACGGTTACGGCGCAACGTTTCGGTACGAAATCTCCTGAACGCGTGGAGGGCGACTCCCGCAGCGCGGTTAATGTTCCGCTGAGAGATTGGCCGACCGCTCCATGTCGCGAATAGGTAACCCGTCTTGCCCTGCG
>Ga0335070_10011193_pt1 | contig 10482 bp, 14 predicted proteins | sample Lox_Sample_13_FD_206722 | JGI IMG/M metagenome (GOLD analysis project Ga0335070, IMG submission 206722) | Soil microbial communities from Loxahatchee National Wildlife Refuge, Florida, United States - Lox_Sample_1.3 | ecosystem: Environmental > Terrestrial > Soil > Wetlands | place: USA...
TTGGCCTACGCTCATTTCCGAGCGATGTCCTGCACGTGAATGCCGCGGGCCGCTACATCCGTCGCGACAAGCACGCGGTATTGCCCTCGCTGAAATCCGGTTAACGCTGCAGTTCGCTGGGATTGCGAGCGATCTGAATGGATCATCGCGGCGTTAATCCCCTGGCGGTTCAAGCTTTCTCTATTCGAGGGGTACCAGATCGGGAGAACATGCGGAGTTGATGTTGACCGAGTCATCGAGTAGTCGTCCCGCTCAGCGACACAAACTTCACCGCTTCGAACAAATGCGGTATCAGTAGCCTGGTGACAAGGACGAGTGCTCTTAAATCCAACGTCGACTTGCGCTCGGCTTCAAATACTGCTACAGTCACGTTGCGTTTGTTGCTCTTGTTTCGCCTTTTGTATGAAAGCGCCGCAAGTTCGAACTTGCGGCTTTTTTGTTTCTCATCCCCCGCCTGACCGCGGTGTCTGGAGAATCAACGAAAGACGCCCGGCTTACCTCGAAACTGGCGACCCGGAAAAAAGTGCATCAGATAACTTTTACGATTAAAGGGATACATTCGATTATGAAGGAACAAGGAACCGTGAAGTGGTTTAATGCCGGCAAAGGATTTGGGTTCATCCAGCGCCAAACTGGCGAAGATGTTTTTGTACATTTCTCCGCGATTCAGGCGGACGGCTATCGCTCTCTCAATGAGGGACAGGCCGTTGAATTCGAGGTTGTCCGCGGCCCCAAGGGGATGCAGGCTTCCAACGTTCAACTACTGTAAAACCAGCTTCCCGGCAATTCTCAGGCGAGAGGCCTCAAGCCTTTCGCCTTTTTTAATTTAAGATCACTCCTTATTATTGGACGCGCGACGCATCCGTTAGCGGCGAGCCTTGAATCGTCGGGAAACTTGGAATTTGGCAAGACGGCGTGAAGCGCGTCACGCATAAGAAGGATCGCAGGGGAAATCCCCTCTTTGACTCGCGGACTCAACACCCAGGCTTTGTTTTGTGGGGCATGGAACCCAGCCACCTCTCCAGGTCGTATGCGGTGCGAACCGTCTTCGAGTTTATCTTCCACGGAATCGTTGCCCAAAACACGGTTGCACTCTTGGTCACGCTATCGATGCATAGGCGGTCTTCTGCATTGGTGGTTGGCCGCCGTAACCAAAGTACAGTCCCTTCATCCGTTTCTTCGGCATCGACGAAACCATTCTTGCGGGCGACGTCTTGAAATTCTTTAAGCGCGTTCATCGTAACCTCGATCTATGCCTGCTTTGGCGCCGTGGTTTTCGGTGTCGCTACGACTTACGACCGGAGAGTTGCCCTTCACAAAGAGAATAGAAACTAGTGGTCCGGTCTAGGGGTCGAGGATTCCAGCTTAACGAGCTCCCGGCAAAGAAAGTCTTCGATCTCGTTGTCCGAGAGGTGGTCAAACCATACTCCCCTCAAGTATCCAATTGCGGATGCGTGGTTTTTCAGAGTGATTTCGCCTCGATCATAGAGCTTCTTGATGTCGATTCGTGCCCGCGCTTCCAGTCTTTCCTGTTTTTCCATAAACCCACCTCTCGCACTCACCAGAGTAGACCAACCCGCCGTTGGGTCTGCTTCGGCATTCGATTGGCCCGATCCATCGGCGCCACCGCTAGAGTGCCGCGGGAGGATGGCACAGCTTGGCAGGCCGTCAGTTATCTCTAGCTCGACCGCCTCGGGCGTTTCGTTTCCAGCGCCGAACGGCACTTTGTCTCGAGTCAACTTGCTTGTGCTTTTCCGTGTCGTGGGCATCCCGGCGTTTAATGATCGGGCTCTCCTGAAAATGCAAGGGATCCCGTAGATTTTGCAACTCCCGGTAGTAGTACATCGCTGAAGGTCGCCGCTGTTTAAACCGTAGGCTTCGAAGGAACTCGATTTCATCTTCCGTAGCGTCCCCGCTCAAATCGGGCATCGCGAGAAACTTCTGAAACCCCGGTTCCGGTTGCAGCGTTTTGGGCCGCTCCGCAAACTCGAAATACACGGCCGCCCTGGAGGACAGCAGTGGATTTAAATGAATTTCCAGGCTAAATGTCGCCAAGTCGATGTCCCAGGAATCAATCATCGGAGCCAGAAACGTAGCGCAGTGGCTCACGGAAACACTGAACACGTCGGTGTCTAGGAATTCCAGGATCATCGTACGCGCTTCTTGATAAGACTGGTGCCGGAGGTTAGCGATGCCACGCAGCCAATTCTTGTTTTCCAGTTCCTCGCGAGCTACTCCTTTGACCACATCCAACAGCTTCTGCGTGACCAACCGCTCCAGTTCTCCGAACGAATGCCGCTCGAATATTTCTCGCACCTGTCGCTGCCTCTGCGGGTAGCACTTCAGAAGGATCAGTTGGCGCACTTCCTGACAAAGCGGCATCGGCGGCTCGGCCAGCTTTTTCTTTAATTCCTCCCGGCGCTGAGCTTCCACCAGGGCAGCCAATGTGCCCTTCGGCAGCTTCAGGAGGACGCTCATCTTTTCATAAATATCCGTTCGATTCGCAGCGGGCGGCAGTTTCTTACGGGTGAGCAACTGCGAAACATAGGATTCCGTAACCTCTGCAGCGAGGGCCAGATCTCGCTGTTCGAGCCCGAGCTCCCTGAGCCGCTGCTGGATAAAAAAACAGGCGTCCATCGCATCCCCTTCCGGTTAATCAGGTTTAGTTAATCTGATGCTACAGGAAGTCGTATGACTTGACAACATCAGTAAAGTCAACTACGTTGGTTATGGCTGATCAAGGCCGCTTTCAGGCCGTCGTTCACTGCTACCTGACGACCCCTTGGTCTCTTCAAGGAGAGTGTTATGTTTGCCCGAAAAGTCTCCATGCGCCTGAAGGCGGATGCTGCCGGTTCATTCCTGCAGAAAATAGAAGACGAGATTATCCCGTTGCTCCGAAAGCAAAAGGGATTTCTGGACGAGCTGACGCTTATCCCTCCCGGCGGCAGAGAAGTTCATGCTTACAGTTTCTGGGAATGCAGCGAGGATGCCGAAACGTACGAGCGCACCGCGTTCCGTGAGGTGACGGATCTCCTCAGTGGACTGACGGACGGACCGGTTCGCATCCACACCTACATGGTCGCAAATTCCACATTTCACAAGATCGCCGCAGCGTCCGCTACCTGAGGACGACGGCTGCCGTATGAATTTCTGCGCTCCATGCAGACCTGGCACTCATGTCTCTCTCAGGGCTTGGCGCCGAGTTATGCCATATCTGCTTCTATGATCTCCTCGGCAAAGGACAACGCATGTATCTGCTGCTTTGGGTTGCGATTGGGTTGATCGTCGGCTGGCTCGCCGGGAGGAGTCTTGAAGGTAACGGCTACGGCCGATCCGTTGATCTTGTCATGGGAGCGGGCGGTGCTGTGGCGGGCGGGTTGGTAATGCGCTCGGCGGGTTTTTCCGGTTATGGGGGAACCTTCGCGGCGACGGTCGTGGCTGTCGTTTGTGCTGCCCTTCTGACTATCGTCGCAGCTGTGGCGAATGGCAGAACAATCTATTCGAGAATGCTTTAGCTGGTATGAGCGCCGAGGACTTGAAGTGAGCCGCACCAATTTCACCTCTTATGAAGCCTACCGGCCGTCGATCCTCCTGGTCCGCGACGACGTGGTGTTGCCTCAGGCTCTTACGAGCGAAGATAAATCGTCCTTTCTGCCCCGCTGGCGCGCAATCAAAAACTTCGATGAATACACGCTGCGGCGGACAATCAGGGAGACCAATTGGAGTTTCCTTCATTTGCGTGCTGGCAAGGAAACTGGCGTGAAGATGGGGCGTTCACGACACAAAATCCTGCAGAATGCGGTGGCACAGGTACTGGACGAATTTCGCGGGCGGAAATTCAATGCCGTGGAAGTGTCCGTGCTCACTTCGAAGTGTTTTCTCGGCGTGAATTTTCTAAAGATTTCGGTGAATCTCCGGCATTTTCAGCGCAACGCCCCGAGCGCAATCTGAAGTAAGGGCTGATCTCGAGCTAAGTCGGCAAAAAACATGACTGCCTTCGAGCCGTAGTTGCTCCCAGATCAAACTTACGTGGAGGGATAGGTGAGCGCAAAAATTGTCGCGGCCATAAACAGCATGAATAAACAAGGGCATTATGCGCGCGTTTGTCGTTACCAGGGCAAGCTGTGGGATGAGATCGATCAGTGCATGCTCGTCTCGTTTGATGAAATCGAGGAACTAGTCGATGGAGTCCGTTCCTTCGAAGAGTTAGCCGACCTGTCCAAGAAGCGGCATACCGAACATCTAGGCGGCTCTAACCTCTCGCACTCGTTGTGATTGGAGGGAGAAGCCTTGTGGCTTCGCTTCATGCGCGAGCTAAAAACCACTCAAAGAATGCGCTACGAGAAAGTCATTCTCGCGATTGTCGTTCTGATCTTCGGCGCGGCCATTTGGTTAATCATCGTCAGGTGACGTTCCACTATGAATTCGCGAGCAACTCTCTCAGGAAGAGAAGGGGCAGAACTCTCCAAACAAATCCTCACTGCTGTGCATGCAGCAGGTCCGCGTGTTTTTGGTTACTCATCTTTACGAATTCGCAGCAGGCTTCTCGGAGAGAAAACGTTACGGCCAGGATCTGTACAACCGCCTATTCGAGCCCAGCGTGACTTCCTGAAGGCAGGCAGGACGAGAATCCAAGCAGGTCTCCGCTGATGGCCTGGGCTGCTCCATTCTTGTAGCCGAGACCTGGCGCGATGGCTTGTGGGTTCCCGGTGGCGATCCCGCCGCTCCAGCGATAGGTCGCGCACTCGCCAAAGAAGAACTGGTTTCCCTCGGGATTACATCGGAGGGTATGAAACCCGTTGGAACAGTGATAGCAGGGCCTACAGTTTGGGACGGTGAAATTGTCCGGGTAGTTGTGGTCTCTCCCGGCAAGGTTGGCCCTGAGCGTTGGGTCGATGGCGTGGGTTGGACACCTGGCGGTGATGCTGCCGCACCTTCACTTGGTAGAGACCTTTCCCCAGAGGAAATAGCCGACTTGGAGGCCGGCAGACCGGTTTCCCGCAAAGTCGGCGTCTGAACGAATGCGGAGTGTGGCGCGACCGCAGTGGCGCGAGGTCGTCTAAAACTTTCATCAGTTCGGCGCGAGAGTTGAGTTCGGCTCAGCTCAAACTGTCACGGCACTGGCGCTTTAGTGAGGTGAGGTGATGGATGCAAAGCCACAGAAGTGGATGAACCAACACCTGTAAGTTACTCATTCCTTGAACAACCGGCGCTGCCGGAAATGGGTTCGGAAAACAGTTGTTTTTGAGAGGTACTGGGGAGGATAAGTTCTTGGTGCAGCTACGACTCGGTAGGCCGAGAGATATCAATGTCGAGATAAAGAGCTACCCATTCCCCCAAAATGCGCTCACGCAGCTCCGCGGAATTCCAAAAAGGTTGCCGCCAGAAATTTCGAGCTGTCGAATATGGTGCCGCCAAAATTCGCAACAGGATTTGGCTTGAAAACTGCCATAATGACGCCCCACGTCAAGAGAGGTGCAAAAGGACGAAGGATCCAAAGACATGCAGTTGCGAGCAGGAATGCCAAACCAATGTGGATTGCGGCTTCGAGTGCTAAATCGATTCGGCCACGTTCAAGCGTGCCATCTTGAGTTGCCATCCGGAAGTCCTCCTGGCCTTATCATTTGAAACTCGTCACCTAGGGAAAACACTAGTTGTTGTCCTACCTCTCGGACCGCCTTATATTTGCCGACATTCGGTGATGACAAGCCCCGTAATCGGTTGAAAGGACCTTAGCTGGTTGGTTTTTTTGTAGCTTGGATGAGTCCAAACTGGGCTGTTGGCCAGCTTGCGGTGGGCTTTCAGCCCTAACGTGCTCCCAACCGCTGATCGCTTCGATGACAAAATCAGCCCCGCGTTCCGAACTCGGGTCGCCTTTCGCGTTCACTGTCAAAGTGTGACGGCCAGGGCCCCGCTACAATTGACGATTCTCCTCGTCTCATTTTTTACAGAGGGAACAATGGAACCCATTCCCCAGATCAGCCGAGGAGATACGGGGGTGACAGGGGTGAAGTATCTCCTCGGCTGAGCAACATTGCTTGCGCCATCGTATCGATTGGGTAGGCCAGAACAACTAGGAAATCCCCTAGGGACCGCGCGAGGAAGTCGATGACAAGAAAAAGCCCTATTTCCTTTGGCACGTCATGAGTCTTAGCTTCAAGTCAGGTCAGCTGAGAGTCCGAGGTCTAGGGCAGAGCGAAGAGGGTGCGGGGTCAGAATTTCGTCTCTCGCCTTCCGATCAACGCCTTGGTTTCGGCTGGTCTTCTTCGCGAGTAAAGTTTGCCGCAATTTGCTAAAAACGGCGATTTCATCTTCGGTGAAGACTACGCTTCGGAGTATCTGCCAATCTGAGGGCTGGTCAGCGCGGAATCTAACTTCCGAACGGAAAGGGCCGTAAATGACCCGTTTTGTTGAAACGGCGTTTGTGGGCCCGAAAACTTGGGCGCAACTTGGCCGCAAAACTCGGGCCAAAACGGCCAAATTTGAGTTAGTCCGAAGGCCGAGTTGATTTCAGCTGTTGTGAGGTCCGAGTCCTAAGCGTGTTCACTTCCTATTTCTGTAGCCCAAAACGTAGGCCGATTAGGGGAGGAAGTTGCACACTTTCCAACTCCGATTCAACGCCATGGATTTGTACAACAACTGCTTCTGAAGGATTCGGGACCCGGAGGTCAGCGGTCATGCTTCGCGCGGCCTTTGTGCAGGTAGACCAATGATCCGATTTCGGCAGGGAATCGTATGTTAACGTCTAATTCGAGTCTGATCATCAGCCGTGTTTTCGCGACAAGTGGGTCCCAGTGGCAAAGCTTAGGTGGCCTTCGTATATCGAATATTTTCCCGTTCCAGAAGAAACGGCTCCTCAAACAATCAATTAATTTTCGTGTACCCGCCATGTACCCCACTTCCGCAATTTGAGCGCTTTTTGCGTATTTGGCGTTATGCAAAATGAGTAAGTTGCGTGTTCTCAATCCCTGCTGGTGGTACGATCCCCACCGCCCCTACCAAACCAACTGTGCTTTCAGCGAGTTGCAATCGCACTTTCCAGCAAAACTGTTGCATTGCCGAGCTATCTCCTTGGGGCATGCCACTGGCTCTTCGACTTTGCTTGAAACAATTGAAGCCTTATGATCATTTCTCTCAGGCGCAACAGAATTTGGTTGCAGACATCGTACACAACACCGCCTTCTATAATGCGGTTGTCGCGGGTGGACTCGTTTAAGCGGCGATCTCGTCAGCACATGGCGACCTCGCTCGCGTGATGGTGATCATCGTGATTCATAGAGCGGGCGATGCGAATCGGACCCACGTCCAGGAGCCCGGGGCCAAGTGACCACCCTCTCAGTCCAACTTGAGTCCAAAACGCCCCAAATACCACCCTAAACCGACATGTAAGACACAGGAAAAAGCTTGAAAACAAAGCATTGCGACATACCACGGGAAATCAGCGGGTTGGAGGTTCGAGTCCTCCCCGGTTCACCAAGACTTTTCAATAACTTAGCCTCATCTGACTTTTCGCTCACAAAAAACTGTGCCCAATTTTGTGCCACGCCCGGCTCAAAATCCGTCCCACTGAGGGTGTCCACGGCCTTGCGCTTCGCTTCCATGCGGATGTGCGAGTAGCGTTCCAGCATTTTTACCTATTTTCTACTAGTCCATCGTATAACTATCATCCGAAGCAGCTCGCTGGATACCTGTCCTCGAGTACAGTTCCCCTTAGCCCTGTACTTAAGACCTATGCCTGTTCCATACCCCCTCTTCTGTCCAGTTACGCTGCGGCTGCACGAAACTCACACTGTTGAACGTTATGAGAAATGTCCTCGCTCCGAAGGCCTTGCGAGTGCGGGAACTGAGCCGACTGGGCATAATCGGTTTTTGTGTTGTGAGCATATTAACCGGTGGTGCTGCGACTCTTCGGGCAACTACGGCCGTCAGCACTATTGCACTGGTACAACGGAACGGCCGCGATGCCGGGTCCACAAGTTCAGTCGCGCTTGCGTTTCCGTCCGCCAACGTTGCTGGGCACTGGATCGGGGTGTGCGTGCGCGCCGGCGCTTTGAACGAGACCATCACCGTCACCGATTCGCAGGGAAACACGTATCGCAAGGCTTTCCAGTCCAATCAGACGGGAGACGGAGACACCTTCGCTCTGTACTACGCGGAAAATATCAAGGCGGGCGCCAACGCCGTGCAGGTTGCGGTATCGAGCTCGACGACGTTGCGCTTGGCGATTCTGGAGTATTCCGGAGTCGCCACTTCGGGTTCGCTCGATGTGACCGCAACAGCGCAAGGCAGCAGCTCCTCGGTGAGCACCGGAAGTGTGACAACCACCGCCAGTGGCGATTTGCTGCTGGGAGTGATCATGACCGGCAGCAGTGCAAACTTCATCGCCGGTTCCGGCTACAACATCGAACAGGGTGTACCTGGGAAACCCAATACCAAGCTGGTTAGCGAAGATCAGGTTCAAGCCAGTGCTGGTTCGGTTTCTGTCAGCGCATCGTTGGGAGCGGCTGATCAGTGGGGCGCGGGATTGGCAGCTTTCAAAGCAGCCCTAAACAGTTCCAGTGGATTAGGAACCGGGGGCTCCAGCAGCGTCACAGCAACACCCGCAAGCATAACGTTTAGTAATGTTCCGGTTGGAACAACCAACTCGCAGACCATTCAACTGACGAATGGCACCGGCTCCAGCGCCACCTTCTCAGCAAGTTCAGTGCAGGCCGCCGGGTTCGCTGCTTTGGGGCTCACCACCCCAATGACTATCGCGGCAGGTGCGTCATCGACGTTCAATGTCAGCTACACGCCTTCCAGTACCGGAACAGTTGCGGGCATGCTAACGCTGACAGGAAGCGGGAGCGCATCCAGTGTAACGATCCCGCTGGTCGGTTCGGGCGTGACAGCCACCGGAGTGTTGGCAGCAAACCCGCCGAGCGTTAGCTTCGGCAATGTGGCGGTGGGCTCTTCCTCAACCATTAATGTTTCGCTGTCCAACACTGGCAATTCCAGCCTCGCCGTCAACTCCCTGGCCACAAGTGGCACTGGCTTTAGCTCCAGCGGCCTCAGCAAGGGGATCTCTATCGGGGCGGGTCAAACGGTTGTTCTAGCCGTTGCCTTTGCGCCGAATGCCGCAGGCAGCGACACCGGCACGATCGCGATCACCAGCAGCGCTACCAGCGGCGGTTCGCTTACCATACCGCTCACAGGCAGCGGATCGAGTTCCACCCATGCGGTTAATCTGAACTGGGTGGCCAGCACTGCCTCCGGTGTAGTCGGATACAACGTCTACCGCTCGACCGTTTCCGGCGGACCTTACACCAAGATCGTCAGTTCGCCGGTCACCGGCACATCCAACTCCGACTCCACGGTGCAATCAGGCACTACCTACTATTACGTAGTGACGTCGGTTGGACAGAATGGCGCGGAGAGCGGTTATTCCAACGAAACTATGGCGGTAATCCCCTGAGCCTGAGGTAGATACGGCAACAATTCAGACCAGCAACTCAACTCCCGAGCCCGCGGGTAAGACTGGATCACAAATGCCTACCCATGTCTCCCCGGCCGAAAGGCGTATTCATCAACTTCGACCACCGCAGCTCGCAGCATCCTGCTAGTAGCAAAAACTTCTCGATCCCAAACCATGAGCTCTGTGACCAGTGCCGAAGACGTGATGACCGTCCATGGGGCTTGGACAGTTCGGAATGTTACCAGGAATAAAGCAGACCATCATCCATAGTTATCGCGGGACACCAGAAGTACACCCTTGCGTAACAGTACTCCACCCATCACGGCAAAAGCTCCGAGTTGCAGGGAAAGAAACTGCCGCGACAAAAGTGCTTCCACTCTGAAGATAAGTTGGAAAATAAAGTTAACTAATTATCTACAGACGTAAGCAGGCTGAATTGGCGGAGGAGCCAAGTGCGAACGGCGCCGTTCTACAGGTCACCCAGTATTTATGTCTGCGCGGTCTTGCTGGTGGGCCTAATCCTGATGCGCTCGACAGGGATTAGTGGCGTTGCCAGCCGGCGTTTTCCCACGTTTGAAGACTGGAGCACACGCCATGTGGCATATCCCCATGTCGGGTATCAACCACAGTTTGACATCGTAGCGCGCGATCCGCGTTCATTGTTTCACTGGTGGCAACGGACTGAAGAGGCGCCCTTCCGGCATCGCCGGCGAAGGCCACTTCCGGCGCCTATTGTTCCCCGTACGTCGATGTCTCGTGACTGGAGCATTCACCTGGGAACGGCGGGGACTGCGAACGGGATGTATCCGGCAAAATTCAGCTTTGACGTGACGGCGACTCCGAATTGCGCAAACGATTTTGTGGTGTTTCCGATAGCGGCGGCGGGAAGCGCGACGCAACCTAATCTTGTAGCCTTCAACAATCTGTATAGCGGCACCGCCGGTGCGACAGGCATCTGCAACCGGACTGCTACCGCTTCCGACACGGGCGTAGCGGCGACAGTCTACTGGTCGTACAACGTTCAGGCT
>Ga0335070_10011195_pt1 | contig 10482 bp, 8 predicted proteins | sample Lox_Sample_13_FD_206722 | JGI IMG/M metagenome (GOLD analysis project Ga0335070, IMG submission 206722) | Soil microbial communities from Loxahatchee National Wildlife Refuge, Florida, United States - Lox_Sample_1.3 | ecosystem: Environmental > Terrestrial > Soil > Wetlands | place: USA: Florida...
TCAGGCTCGGCATGGAGCAGCTCGGCTTCTGGGACACCGAGGCGAATCTGGCCCGGTTCGTCGTCGAGCCCGGCACGTTCGGCCTCTGTATCGGCGCGAGCCTGCTCGCCACCCATGAGCTGACCTTCGAGGTCTCCTAGCTGGCGTACTGGGTGGGGGTGGTGGCGTAGGTGCGGCCGGCGGGAGTGTGCCAGATCAGGACGCCGGGTTCGGGTTGTGCCAGCCACCAGCCTTCGGCTTGCTTGCAGCGATGGTGGTGCCGGCACAGCGGAGCCAGATTGCACTCACACGTCCGGCCGCCCCGGTGGTGCGGGCTGGTGTGGTCCAGGTCGCAACGGGCGGCGCGGCGGCCGCAGCCCGGCGCGGCGCAGGTCGTGTTGCGGGCCCTGACCAGGTGCGCGAGCGCGCGGCTGGGCCGGTACCGGCGCTCGGCCCGGGCGTGCTCGCACGGCCCGCGGATAACCGGGGTGAGCTGCTTGAGGTTCAAGAATTCCAGGAGACCGCGCAGGGTCACGCCTCCCGGCGGCCCGTGCCCGGGTGGCCACGGGCGGGAACCGGCCGCGCAGCCGTGCGCGGCCGCGGTCCCGTCGGGGTTCAGCACCGTCACGCACCACCGGGTGGCCGGATTCCGCGCCGCGGCGGCCACCAGGTCCCGGGTATCGGCATGATCCAGGATCCCGAACCCGGCCACCTCACCCGGCGAGCCGCAGTCACTGCCCAGCGCGGTATGCGGCACGGTGATGGTGATCAACGCGCCGATACCGGGGCCCGGGCCGGCGCTGCCGCCGCCGGAACCGCCCCCCGGGACCGGGCCGCCAGCACCCTGGGTGCCGCCAGCACCCTCGGCGCCGCCCGCGGCCGGTTCGCCCGCGGAGGGTTCGCCCGGGGCCGGCCGGGAGTCGCGTTCTTGCAGCAGGTCCAGGGTGGCCCGGACCTTCAGCTCCTCCCAGGTACCGGGCACGCCCGCCTCGCGCAGCGCCCGGGCACGGTCCTCCACGTGCTGCATCGAGGCCAGCACCTCCGCCGATGGCATCTCCCGGCCGGTGATCCCGGCGTTGCCGGACTCCTCCCGGAAAGATCGCACCCGCGCCTCCCGGCGCGCCCTCTCCTTCCGCTTACCCACCGCCTCCGGATCGAGAGTCAGCACCAGCCTGGCCGCGGCCCGGCGCAGCTCCCCGTACGTCTTGGACTGCGCCGCCGCGGCGAGTTTCTCGTCCGCGACGGCGGCATCCTCATCGGACAAGATGCTGGTGACCTCCTCGATGATCTTGACGTGCACCGGATGCAGCCGCCCCGCGCCCAGCGCGGCGAAGGTGACCGGCAGCCGCCTCCTCACGGTGCGGGCGTACTCGATCTCGTTAGCGGCCGACAGCCAGGTCAGGTTGAACGCACTGGCGACCTCGTCGGCGGCGAAGTCCTGTCGGCGCGGCCGGGACGCGAACTCGGCCAGGGCGGCCATCTTGGCCCAGGCCATCCGCGACTCCATCCGCCGGGTCCCGGACAAGAACCCGATCAGCTGGTCATCGGACAGCCCGGCCAGCCCCGCCCCGTCCTCCCCGGCCACAGCGCCCAGCACCATCGCCAGCAGCGGGCCGGGCGCCATGGTGTCGGCCCGGCCGCCCGCGGCGAATCCTTCCAGGGTCAGTTCCTCCGGCGGCAGGGTGACGTACAGCCCCTGCTGGACGCCTTCTTGGTCATCCCAGCCATCCCCGGGCAGCCCGGAACCCCGCGGCTCGTCAGGCTCGAAGGACAGCGCAGCAGACATGACTCACCTGGCCGGCTAAGGAAAGGGATTCCGCGGAGACCTCCGCTGAGAACAACCTATCACCTAACAAGATCAACAACCAGATCGTGTCGAACTAATTTTCAAGATCTTTATCTGCCCGGCTGCGGCCCGCATCTCGTCAGGGTAGAAGAAAAGGTAATTCACAGCTCATCTCTCTGCGGATTCGGGACTCGTGCAGGCGGAACCGGGCGAGCATGTCGGTGAGGGTGAGGCGAAGTGCTGCTGCCACGCGCTACCAGGCGGGGTTGCAGAACTGTATCTGTAGCGACTGCGGCCCGGCCCTCGAGGCGGTCGATGGCGGCACGGACCGCCGATTGCGCCAGTATTGGTGGCTCTTGGCTGACAGAGGTCAGATTGATAGCGGTCAGCTGCGCGACAATCGTGTTGTCGTAACCGGTGACCGAGCAATCGCTGGGTACCCGGACCCCGGCGTTGGTGAGCGCGTCAATGACGCCTAGGGCGCAGTGGTCGTTGAACGCGCATACGGCGGTGGGGAGCTGCTGGTTCCGCAGTAGTTCGTCGGCGGCGCGGTGGCCGTCGTGTTCGGAGTCGCCGCCGGTGAGCACGCGTACGTGGTCGCCGAGGCCACGTCGCCGCATGGCGGCCCGGTAGCCCTGCCGCCGCTGGGCGGAGATGGGCTGCTGGCCGCCGTCGACGTGGACGATATCGCGGTGGCCGAGTCCGGCCAGATGCTCTACGACCAGCGCCTGGCCGCGGTGATCGGCGGATCGCACCACGTCGACGTGGTCAAGGTTTACCCGGCGTCCTACTAGGACCAACGGCAATTCGCGGGCTAGCTCGCGTAGCCGCGTTGCGGGCAGCTGGGAGCCGAGCAATATCACTGATTCGCAGCGGAAGCTGAGCAGTGTCTCGATCGCGCGGTTCTCATCGTGAGTGGCCGTGATGAGGGACAGCACGATTTCGTAGCCCAGCTGTGCCGCGGCAGCTTGGATGTTCTCGGTCAGCTCGGCTTCAAAGGCGCTGCGGACGTTGAGGGTGACGCCGAGGTGCTTGGTGTGGCGGAGCTTCATCAGGCTGGCGGTGCGGTTAGCCCGGTAGCCGAGTTGCTCGGCTGCCGCGAAGACGCGGGCCCGTGTCTGTTCACTCGCACCCGGTGCACCGCGGAACACGACGGAGACGAGCGCGGTGGAGACGCCGGCCGCGTGAGCGACCTCGCGGATGGTCGGCGGCTTGGGCCGGGTCGGTAGGTCAGTCATCGGCAGCTCGTCATCGGCAGACCCGTTCGGTCATATGTCTTGACATTTTATGGCCAACAGCGGAGCCTATTATAGAACGTTCTACTAGAACGTTCTATGCACCTGATGCCGGGAGCGCGGACACCAGAAGGAAGGATTATCCGTGAAGCTGGGAGCCTATACCGCATGCCTGCACGACCGTCCGCTCGCGGAGGCCCTGGACGTGCTCCAGTCAAACGGCCTGACCTCGGTCGAGGTCAACACAGGCGGCTTCATTCCCTCCCCGCACTGCCACGTCGACCAGCTGCTGTCCTCCGCGCAGGCCCGCCGGGACTACCTCGGGCAGTTCGCTTCCCGCGGCATGGAGCTCACCGGGCTGAACTGCAATGGCAACCCGCTCAACCCGCTGCCCGGTGTCGGTCCCAAGCACGCCGACGACCTGCGCCGCACCATCGAACTAGCCGGGCTGCTCGGCGTGCCGAACGTGGTGACTATGTCCGGCACTCCCGGCTCGGACCCGGATGCCAGGTACCCATCTTGGGTGGTGAACCCCTGGGACGGGGTCTACATGGACGTGCTCGATTACCAGTGGGACATCGCCGCCGGGTTCTGGACCGGGATCGACGCGCTAGCCCAGGCCGCCGGCGTCCGGGTCGCTATCGAGATGCATCCGCACAACCTGGTCTTCTCGCCCGTCACCCTGAGGAAGCTGGTGGACCTGACCGGAGCGCGGAGCGTGGGTGCCGAGATGGACCCGTCCCACCTGATGTGGCAGGGCATGGACGTGGTCGCCTGCATCCGGTGGCTGGGTCCCCTGGTGTTCCACGCCGCCGCCAAGGACGCCATGATCACTCCTGGCGTCGACATCCGAGGTGTCCTGGACACCTCGTTCGAGCGAGTGCCCGCAGACGACCCCGGTAAGGTCCCTACTGGCTACGGGTACTGGTGCAACGCCTGGCCGGCCGACCCGGCCTGGCGGTTTGTCGCCGTCGGCGTCGGCCATGACGTCCCGTACTGGACGGAGTTCCTCCGGGCTCTCGCCGAGATCGACCCCGACATGGCGGTCAACATCGAGCACGAGGACGCCAGCTACTCCCGCCTCGACGGCCTCGCGCTCGCCGCCGAGAACCTCCGGGCCGCGGCCGCGAAGCTGTAAAGGACACCATGGTGAAGATCGCATTGGATCCGGCGATGTACCACGCGACGATGCCGGTCGCCGACGAGCTGCGCAAGGCCGCCGATCTCGGCTATGAGTACCTGGAGCTGTCGCCGCGCGCGGACTGGTTCTTCTGGCACCGGTACCCCAAGGCCGACGACGCGATGGTCGCCGAGGTCAACCAGGCCGTCAAGGAGACCGGGGTCCGCATCGCGTCGCTGGTGCCGGTCTTTAACTGGTCAGCGCCAGACGAGCAGGAGCGGCAGGCCCAGGTGCGCAACTGGAAGCGGCTGCTGGAGATCGCCGACGGCCTGGAATGCCCGGTGATCATGACCGAACTGTCCGGTGACCCGAACCAGCCGCGCCAGTCCGAGCACGCCTTCTACCACTCGATGGAGGAGCTGATCCCGGTCTTCGAGCGGTACCGCCTGCAGCTCAACATCGAGGCCCACCCGTACGACTTCGCCGAGCGCAACGACGACGCGGTGCAGATCGTCCGCGGGCTGAACCGGCCGTGGGTTAGCTACTGCTTCTGCATCCCGCACGCCTTCCACCTGTCCGACGGGGCGGGTGACATGCGCCGGATGATCGAGTACGCCGGCGCCAAGCTGGCCCACGTCCACGTGGCCGACTGCTACAACCACCGGGCCAACGCCGGCAACCGGTACATCGTCAACCCGCCCGGCGTGGACGCCCGGGTGCACCAGCACAACGAGATCGGCAACGGCGACATCGACTGGGACCAGACATTCGGTGCGCTGCGCGACGTCGGCTTCGACGGCATCGCCGCGGTGTGCGTGTTCGGCTGGGAAGAGGACGCCGATGCCATCCACCGCCGCATGCTCGACCGGGTGACAGCGGAGCTCGCGGACTCAGCACGCGAGGCAGGCTGACATCGGCCGTCTGGAAAGCGTCTTACGGAGCAGCGGCCCGTGCCGGATAGTGGCCTTAGGAGGTGGCACATGGAACAGAACCGGCCGGTGCGGATCGGCCTGGTCGGGTACGGCAAGGGCGGCCGGTTCTTCCATGCGCCGCTGATTGCCGCGGCAGCGGGCTGCGAACTGGCCGGCGTAGTGACCCGCTCGGCGGAGCGGCGAAGCGAGCTCGAGCACGACTACCCCGGTATGCCGGCGTATGACGATCTGGCGCAACTCGCCTCCGCAGGGGTGGACGCCGTCGCGATATCAACCCCGGCTGACACGCATGTGCCGCTTGCCCTGCAGGCCATCTCGCTCGGGCTGCCGGTGGTGTGCGACAAGCCCTTCGCCCTGCAGTCAGCAGCCGCCAGGCAGGTGCTTGAGGAAACGGAACGAGCCGGGGTGCTGCTGACGGTGTACCAGAACCGCCGGTTCGACGCCGATCTGCTCACCGTCCGTGCCGTGATCGATTCCGGCGAGGTCGGGCAGGTCACGCGATTCGAATCGCGGATCGAGCAATACGCGCCACCGAGCGGGATCCCGTCCTCGGGCGGCGGGATCCTGCTCGACCTGGGCTCGCACATCGTCGACCAGGCGATGCTGCTGTTCGGCCCGGTGGTATCGGTCTACGCCGAACTGGACGATGCGGACGGCTGCCCGGGTCGGTTCTTCATCGCTGCACGACACGCCGGGGGTGTGGTCTCTCACCTGGTGGGCGACCTGATGTTGCAGGGCGCGCCGGGGCTGCGGTTCAGGGTATTCGGTGACGCTGCTAGTTATGACGTCGACGCCTTCGACGGCCAGGCCGACGAATTGATGGCCGGCGGCTCCCCCGCAGTCTCCGGAGAGGCATGGGGAGTAGTGCCACGCGAGCGGTGGGGCCGCCTTCACGCCGGGCGCACGACTAGGTCCCGGCGAAGTGAACGGGGCGACTGGACGGCGTTCTACACCTCCTTCTCCCATGCGGTACGCGGGCGGGGCGCCGTGCCGGTCGACCCCTGGGACGCCGTGGGCGGCCTGGAGGTACTGGAGGCCGCACAGCGCAGCGCCGACGCAGGGCAGGTACAAGTAGTCGGTCCCGGCACAGCCTCGCGGTAGCCGGCCCGGGTGGGCCCGACCGAACGCCTTGCCATTCCACCTGCCGAACACGGCGCGCCGAGCCGGACCGGGCCTGTGAACCGTGAGCTGCCGACCGCTATGGCACTGAGCAGCGGCACGCTCGCCTGCCCGTCCCGCCAGCTGGCCGCCTGGGCACAATGGCTGCATGGATCTAGGATTGCGGGACCGCGTGTACCTGGTGACCGGCGGCAGCCGGGGCCTTGGGTTTGCTGCAGCGCAGGCGCTCGTCGCGGAGGGTGCGCGCGTGCTGCTCAGCGCTCCGCACCAGAGCACCGCGGCATCAGCCGCGGCTCGCCTGACCCAGGACGCCGCGCCCGGCGCCGCCGACTGGGCCGTCGTGGACAACGCCGACCCCGCCGCCCCTGGCCAGCTGATCACTGCCGCCCGCGACCGCTTCGGGCGCCTCGACGGCGCGCTGATCAGCGTGGGCGGATCACCAGGCGGGACCGTCGCGGCCACCACGGATGACGCATGGCGGTCCGCGTTCGAAAGCGTCTTCCTCGGCGCCGTCCGGCTGGCCCGAATCCTCGCGGTCAGCCTGGCCGGGGAACGCAACCACGGTTCCCTCAGCGGGACGGACGGCTCCATCGCCTTCGTCCTGGCCGCCTCCGTCCGCACGCCGCTCCCCGCCCTGGCCATCTCCAACGGGCTCTTCCCCGGCCTAGCCGGCGTGGTGAAGACCCTCGCCGACGAGCACGGCCCGTCCGGGATCCGGGTCAATGGCCTGCTGCCCGTCCGTGTGGCCACGGACCGGGTGCGCCAGCTGGACGCCCTCCTCGGCGACCCCGACGAAGTGCGTGCCCGCCTGTCCCAGGACATCCCGCTACGCCGCTACGGCGAACCCGCCGAGTTCGGGCAGGCCGCCGCATTCGTCCTCTCCCCCGCTGCGTCCTACATCACCGGCGCGATGATCCCCATCGACGGCGGGGCCATCCGCTCCATCTGAACACCTGCCAGCACCGCCGCTCAGATCAATCGTTCCGGCGCCGGGAGAACCTCAACGCCGAAAACTGGGCGGTCGCCCGCGAGGCCCTCAAGCGGGCGTCAGGCGGCCTGTTTGCGGCGTGAACCTGCCGCGCAGGGTCCAATTTCCAAAGACTTGCGAGGTCAGTTACTCCAGGAGGACTTGACGTAGCCCCAGATGCTTGCGTATGAGAGTTTCGTGAGGCGCGGGCAGTGTGATGTGACTATCAGACCCGGTGAGCGATTCTGGTGGATATCGGCGCTCTACTGGCGGCAGGACACCATCATGTTTCGGGGGCCGGGCCCGGTGGCGCCGCGGCCGGAGGCCGGACGATGACCGCTGACCTGCACGACATTTTGCGCGCGACAGATCTGCTCAGCTCGGTGCCGGCAGCGGATCTGGAGGCCATCGCCGCCGGATCGCGGGTGCGGACCTTCCGGCGCGGTCAGATCCTATTCACCGCCGGCGATTCCGGTGACACCGTGATCGTGGTCATCTCCGGCCGGGTCAAGGTCGTGGTCCGTTCCGCCGATGGCGGCGAGCTGACGCTGGCGGTCATCGGGCCGGGCGGTGTGTTTGGCGAGCTTGGCGTCGCCGATGGCGGCCCCCGATCGGCCGACGCGGAGACCCTGGAGGAATGCCGTCTGCTATTCGTGCCCCGGGAGATAATCCAGGACATCTGCGGTCGGGAGTTGACCGCACAGCATGCGCTGCTGCGGTCCATCGCAGCCAACCTGAGGCGGCTCACCGAGGCAGCCTCGGACCTGGTGTTTCTGGACCTGCCGCGGCGCGTGGCGAAAGTTCTGCTGAGCCAGCCACGTGGGGAGGACGGCCTCATCTGGCTTCCGGTGAGCCAGGAGGAGCTCGCGCATCAGGTCGGCGGAAGCCGACCGAGCGTTAACGCCACGCTGCGCGGCTTCGAACGGCGCGGCTGGATCCAGATGCGTGGCCGGGCCGTGACCGTAACGCAGGAGGAAGCGTTGAGCCGGTTTGCCGGGCCTAAGTTGAGTTAGGTGTCAGCAAGCTGACAGGAATTCTGTCAGCCGGGTGACTGACAACCACGTGGTGATCCGGCACGCTAACAGCAGCCGGTCATTCCAGATTGGCCATAAATGGGGCGGGCCGCTCCGCCCGGCCGTGACGGCCGGGCGGAGGGGCGGCAGGTAGTGCGGGGGCTGGGGATGCCCGGACCTGGACGCACCTAGCGGATGGAGGACCCAAGCGACCCGGGCTCCAGTCGGTAGACCGGCCCGGTAATAAGACGTATCGTGACACTGCGGTCCCGTCACCCGGTAATCCCCGGTAGGAGCACGGCAATGCTGATCGGCGTCGCAGTAGGGGTTCATGACTACACCGGCCCCGGCGCTTCGGCGATTACGCTCGGCATCATTGCGCTAATCGTGCTGATCCTGATAGGTGTGTACGCCCGGGGAAACCGGTAATCAACCACAACGGCATCGGCTTTCGGCCGGAACAGGACGACAGTCAGGTGCGGCTGTCCGCGGCCCGGGAGTTCGGAGGCGCTGCTGCCGGGTGGGCTTGTCCTACGGCTGGCTGCGCACGGGGCACGATGGCGGACTCCGGTTCGGCGGAAGTCAGCTGCTCGGGCCGATGGAGCACGATCACTGACTCGCTGACGCGCTCGGTGCGTCAGTATCCCGAGCCGTGGGTCATGCCGTCAGCCGCTGCCGCGACGGTCTAATTCGTGCCGATGTAGCCGACGTAGATCTTCCCGGTCTGACTGGCGTCATCGTGATAGTAGATCCGCGGGGAGACCAGGCCCTTCCTGGCTATCTTGAAATGCGCATCCATGAAGATGGCGCCGTCCGGATGCAGTCCGGCGGGAACCGGGAATACCCGCAGCTTCCGGAGCCTGGGCGTGCGTTCGACGGGTTCGGATTCCTGAGTGGAATGCGCGCCGGGCGGATAGCCGGGCCGCCCCGGAGGAGTGTGGCCGAGGTAGGCATGGACGCCTTTGCTGAACTCACCGCGGTGCCGCGCGGCCGCGTACCCGTCAAGGACCCGCAGCACGTCCCAGGATTTGGCGGCCCAGGTGCCGAGCGGGTCGAAGTCGTCCAGTTCTAGGGCGTTCTTCGGGTCCCCGGTGAATATGACGCAGGGAAGAACGTGCTCATCCAGCCACTCGAGTAGCTCGGCGAACGATCCGGGCGATTGTGCCGCCGCGACGGCGGCCCGGGTCTGATCGACGCGGCCGGCTCGGGAGAGAATGCCGCGAAGCCGGTCGAGCTCCAGCTTCGCCTTCAGCAGCTCGGCCTGCGTCTCGGCGTGATCCAGCTGCTCCTCCTCCAGCCGGGCGCGGACCAGATCACGATCGTCTTCTGCCTCTTCCAGCATGTCCTGGAGGGCCGCGAGCCGCCGCGATATCTCCTGGTGACCGCGCAGCACTCCCCGGCCTTCGGCCAGCAACTCCCGGAACCGGGCGGTCATGTCGTCAGGCCCGCCCGGCGCGTCCGCGCGGGAGGCGCCAGCCTGGAACTCGCTGACGAGACTGGTGAGCAGCTCACCGGCGATGGCGACTTCGCGGACCGCCGCGGTCGCGGCCGGACCTGCCGGAGCCAGGCCAGCAGCCCCGTCACCTGGCCCGCGGACGAAAGGGTCCGGCGGCATTTCCTGAATGGCGCGCAGGACGGCGGCCGGCTCCTCCCTCGACAGCAAGCGATCGACCTGGGCAACATGCGACGGCAGCGGCAGGTTCAGGGCCCGGCTTCGGTGCGCCCGGCCGAGCAAGTGCGCGAGCTTGCCGGGAGGCTGCTCGGCGATCGTTCGGGCCAGCAGCACACGGTGTCGCCGGGCATCGACGGCGCTGGCCGGATCGACCTCCGGCAAGAACGTCCGGACCGCTCCCAGCGGCACCGAATGCGACGGCGCGAACGATTCTTCAAGCTTGGCGGCCGCCCCGGTGTCCAGGACGTAGATTCCGGCCAGCCCGACGCACTCGCGGGTCAGCCGCTCGACATGATCGATCATCCGCGACACGGAAACATCCGGGATTGGCGCGGCAACGAGAGCGGTGCCACGGCGCCCGGGATCGCAGATCGCCGATATCAGGCCGTCCACGTCGGCCACGGTGACCAGGGTCGGCCGGGCGGCCAGGATCATCTCGCCGTCGTGGGCGTCCGCCGCCGACAAGATCACCCGGACCATATGCGGGACCCCCGTCCACCACGCGTCCGCGGCATCAACGTCCTTGACGAGGCGCTCATATGATGCCGCCGGCCCGGGCGCTGACGGCGGCGCGTTGACATCGACCCAGATCCAGTCGTCCTCCCGGCCGTCACGATGCACCGTCACGGTCGTCACCCACTCCCCCGAGGATGACGACT
>Ga0335070_10011197_pt1 | contig 10480 bp, 6 predicted proteins | sample Lox_Sample_13_FD_206722 | JGI IMG/M metagenome (GOLD analysis project Ga0335070, IMG submission 206722) | Soil microbial communities from Loxahatchee National Wildlife Refuge, Florida, United States - Lox_Sample_1.3 | ecosystem: Environmental > Terrestrial > Soil > Wetlands | place: USA: Florida...
CGACATCGGCAACGATCTGTTCCGCCGCATGCTCGACCGGCGGATGATCTACAGCTGCGGCTACTGGGCCGGCGCCGCCACGCTCGACGAGGCGCAGGAGGCCAAGCTCGACCTGGTGTGCCGCAAGCTCGGACTCCGGCCCGGGATGCGGGTGCTCGACATCGGCTGCGGCTGGGGCGGCACCGCGGCGTTCGCCGCCGAGCGCTACGGCGTCGGCGTCGTCGGGATCACCGTCTCCGAGCAGCAGGTGCAGTACGCCCGGGAGCAGTACCGGGGGCTCGACGTCGAGATCCGCCTCGAGGACTACCGCAGCGTCCGCGGCCGGTTCGACCGGGTGCTCTCCATCGGGATGTTCGAGCACGTCGGGTACAAGAACTACGGCGCCTTCTTCGACGTGGTCCGCGAGCACCTCGCGGAGGACGGCCTGCTCCTGCTGCACAGCATCGGCGGCAACCGCTCGGTGACCAGGACCGGGGCCTGGACCGCGCGCTACATCTTCCCGAACTCCATGCTGCCGTCCGCCCGTCAGATCAGCGACTCGCTGGAAGGCCGGTTCGTCATCGAGGACTGGCACAACTTCGGCGCCGACTACGATCGGACGCTGATCGCCTGGCACCGGAACTTCGAGGAGCACTGGCCCGAGCTCCGGGAGCGCTACGACGAGCGGTTCCACCGGATGTGGCGCTTCTACCTGCTCTCGAGCGCCGGCGGCTTCCGGGCGCGGAACAATCAGCTCTGGCAGCTGGTGCTGTCGCCGCGCGGCGTGAGCGGAGGCTACCGCGCCCCCCGCTAGGCGGCCCCTACCCGCTGCGCGCCGCTACCGCTAGCATTCGCGCACACGCATACCACTGACACGTTGCGACGGCGCGCGCCGGCGAGGCACATGTCCGCCCGGGGGGGTCTCACGATGTCCATCGAACACGCGGCAGCCGACGGGCTGCGCGCCCGCCTGCGCGGCACCCTGCTGCTGCCCGGCGATCCCGGCTACGACGAATCGCGCTCGATCTGGAACGGCATGATCGACCGCAGGCCCGCCGCGATCGTGCGCTGCCTCGGCACCGCCGACGTCATCGCCTGTGTGAACTTCGCGCGCGAGCAGGGCCTGCCGCTGTCGGTGAAGGGTGGCGGGCACAACATCGCCGGCCTCGCCGTGTGCGAGGACGGCCTGATGCTCGACATGTCGCTCATGCGCGGCGTGTTCGTGGACCCGTCCGCCCGTACCGCGCGCGCCCAGGCCGGTTGCCTGCTGGGCGACCTCGACCGCGAGACGCAGCTCCACGGCCTGGCGGCCACGCTCGGCTTCGTCTCGAACACCGGCATCGCCGGGCTCACCCTCGGCGGCGGCTTCGGCTACCTGACGCGGCGGCACGGCTGGACCTGCGACACCGTCCGCTCGATGGACGTAGTGACCGCCGAAGGGCGCCTGGTGCGCGCCAGCGACCGGGAGCACGCCGATCTGTTCTGGGGCCTCCGGGGCGGCGGCGGCAACTTCGGCGTGGTGACGGGCTTCGAGTACGACCTGTTTCCCGTCGGCCCCGAGATCGTCGGTGGCGCCATCGCGTGGCGCGGCGAGGAGGCACCCCGGGTCCTGGAACTGTACCGCACCCTGGCCGCCCAGGCACCGCCGGAGCTGGTCGTCGTGGCGGCGATGCGACTGGCCCCGCCGGCACCGTGGATCGCGACGGAGGCGCACGGCAAGCTGGTCATCGCGCTGTTCGTGTGCCACACCGGATCCGTCGAGGAAGGCGAGCGGCTGGTCGCGCCGATCAAGGCGTTCGGCAAGCCGGTCGGCGACGTGATCCAGCGACGGAGCTACCTGTCGCAGCAGTGCATCCTCGACGCCACCCAGCCGAAGGGCCGGCGCTACTACTGGAAGGCGGAGTACCTGACGGCCGTCGGGCCCGACCTGCTCGCGACATTCGTGGAGCAGTCGCAGCACATTCCCTCGCCCCACTCGGGCAACGTGATCTTCCCGCTCGCGGGGGCCATCGGCCGCCTGCCGGCGGACCACTCGCCCATGGGCAACCGCGATGCCGCGGCGGTCCTGAACATCACCGCGTCGTGGGAACGGCCTGCGGACGACGCGACAAACGTCGAGTGGGCGCGCGGGGTGTGGCGCGAGCTGCGCCGCTTCTCCACGGGCGGCACCTATGTGAACTTCCTGACGGAGGACGACGGCGCGGACCGCGTGCGCGCGGCCTACGGCAGCCACTACGACCGGCTGGCGGAGATCAAGGCGAAGTGGGACCCGACCAACCTGTTCCGCGCCAACAAGAACATCGCCCCGCGGCGAACGGGATGACCGCGCCCGCGCTGCGCGTCCGCAACCTCCGCAAGACGTACAAGGACGTCGTGGCGGTGGAGCACCTCGACCTCGATGTCCCCTCGGGCGAGTGCTTCGGCCTGCTGGGCCCCAACGGCGCGGGCAAGACCACCACACTCGAAATCTGCGAGGGCCTCACGCCCGCCGACACCGGCGAGGTCGAGGTGCTCGGCCTGCGCTGGGAAACCCACGACAAGGAGCTGCGCCAGCGCCTCGGCATCCAGCTCCAGGAGACGCAGCTCTCGGAGAAGCTGACGGTCGGCGAGACGATCCGGCTGTTCCGCAGCTTCTTCCGCGACGGCCCCGACCCGGCCGAGGTCATCGCGCTCGTGCAGCTCGAGGAGAAGAGCAAGGCCAGGGTCGGCGCGCTCTCCGGCGGGCAGAAGCAGCGGCTCGCGCTGGCCTGCGCGCTGGTCGGCAACCCCGACCTGCTGTTCCTCGACGAGCCCACCACGGGCCTCGACCCGCAGGCACGGCGCCAGCTGTGGGACCTCATCGACCGGTTCCGTGCGGCGGGCCGGACCATCGTCCTCACGACCCACTACATGGACGAGGCCGACCGGCTGTGCGACCGCGTGGCCATCATGGACCACGGCCGCATCATCGCGCTCGGTACGCCGCGCGAGCTCGTGGCCTCGCTGGGCGCCGAGCACCTGGTGGAGGTCATGGCCGGCAGCGAGTCCCGTCCGCTGGACCTCGCGGCGCTTCGCGGCATCGACGGCGTCCGCGACGTGCGCACCGAGAACGGCCGCGTCGAGCTGCGGGTCACCGAGCTGCACCGCTCGGTCCCCGGGCTCCTGGACGAGCTGGACCGCCAGGGCGCGCCGCTCACCGAGCTGCGTACCCATTCAGCGAGCCTCGAGGACGTGTTCGTGGCCCTGACGGGCCGGCACCTGCGCGATGAGTGACGCCGCGCTGGAGCTGACCCGACCCGGCCACGGGAGCCGCGAGCGCTCGTGGGTGGACCACTCCCTGGTCCAGCTCACGCTCGTGCGTTTCCGCGAGTTCGTGCGCGAGCCCGAGGCGCTGTTCTGGGTGTTCGCCTTCCCCGTCCTGCTGGCGGCCGGACTGGGCATCGCGTTCCGCAATCGCCCGGCGAGCGTCCTCAAGGTGGCGGCGGTGGGCCCGGCCCTGGCGGACGCCCTGCGGCACGACAGCCTGCTCGACGTGCGACTGATGGCGGAGGCCGAGGCGCTGACGGCGCTGCGCACCGGCAAGGTGGCGCTGCTCGTCGAGCCCGCGGCGAACGGCGGCATCGTGTACCGCTACGACGACACGAACCCGGAGGGGCGCAGCGCCCGGATGATCGCCGACCGCACCGTGCAGCGCGCGGCAGGTCGCACCGACCCGGTCGGCGCCTCGGATCGCCTGATGCGCGAGCCCGGGAGCCGCTACATCGATTTCCTCATTCCCGGCCTGCTGGGGATGAACCTCATGGGCAGCGCAATCTGGGGCATGGGGTTCGCGATCGTGGACGCCCGGCGCAAGAAGCTGATGAAGCGCCTGATCGTGACGCCGATGCCGCGGCACTACTACCTGCTGTCGTTCGTGCTGTCGCGGCTGATCATGCTGGTGGGCGAGGTCGGCGTGCTGCTGGGCTTCGGCGTGCTGGTTTTCGGGGTGCCGGCGCGCGGCTCGCTGGTCTCGCTTGCGGCCCTGTGCGTGCTGGGCTCGCTGTCCTTCGGCGCGCTGGGCCTGCTCATCGCCTCGCGCGCCCGGACCGTCGAGGCGGCCTCGGGCCTGATGAACGTCACCATGATGCCGATGTGGATCCTCTCGGGCGTGTTCTTCTCCGCGCAGCGGTTCCCGGACGCCGTGCAGCCGCTGATCAAGGCGCTGCCGCTCACCGCGGCGATCGACGCGCTGCGGGCCAACATGCTCCAGGGCGCCGGCCTCGCGCAGGTCGCGCCCGAGGCCGGCGTGCTCGCCGTCTGGCTGGTGGTCTGCTTCGTCCTGGCGCTCAAGCTGTTCCGCTGGCGCTAGCCGCGCCGGCGGCGACCGCTAGAACGCGATCGAGACGCCGACGCCCCCCGCCACGATTCCGACGTGAACATCCGAGGGCCGGGCCTGCACCCATTCCTCCTGCGTCGTCAGTCCGCCGATGATCGTCCCCACAACGAGACCGACGACGCCGCCCGCCGCCCCGAGCCCCAGCACACCTCCGGCGTTGTTGACGCAGACCCAGTCCTGCGGGCTGCAGTCGCTGCCGGCGGCCATCGCCCCGAACAGGACGGCCCCCGCCACCGTGCCGAACAGGGCGCCGCGGGCCCAGGCCCGGTGCTCGCCGGCGAGGACCTCCAGGGTCCGGCGCCCGTCGAGCACGGCGGCTTCCTCGAGCCGGTTCTCGGTCACGACGACCGTGTCGCCTGATACGCGGACGAGCGCGCCCTGCACCAGCGTCTCTGACGCATGACGGGTCGGGTCCGTGGAGACGACGCGTACGCGGACGCCCGGGGTCAGCGCCGGTGGGGCGGTCTGCGCGCCGAGCGGCAGGGCGGACGAGGCGACGAGCACGAGCAGCAGGAACGTGGCACGCATGGGACCCTCCACTGGGAGTTGCCGTACGCTCGCCTTCGTCCGTCAGGCAGCCGTCAAGCTCCGGGGCCTGTCCACTGCCGTGACTGGTAGCTCGCTCCCGGACACCCTACCTTAGGGCGAGATGACCGCCCCGATCAGCCCCGAGCTTCTCGCCCTCCAGCAGGTCCTCGCCGGGCGCTACTCGATCGAGCGGGAGCTGGGCCGCGGCGGCATGGGGATCGTGCTGCTGGCGCGCGACGTCGCTCTCGACCGCCTGGTGGCGATCAAGCTGCTGCCGCCGCACCTGGCGGAAGACGCCCAGTACCGCGACCGCTTCCTCCAGGAGGCGCGGACCGCCGCCGGGCTCTCGCATCCCAACATCGTCCCGATCCACGCGGTCGAGCAGCACGGCGAGCTGGTGTTCTTCGTGATGGGCTTCGTGGACGGCGAAACGCTGCGCGAGCGCGTCGCCCGCAGCGGGCCGCTGCCGCCGCGCCTGGCGATGAAGGTGCTCCAGGAGGTCGCGTGGGCGCTGGGCTACGCCCACCAGCGCGGCGTGATCCACCGGGACATCAAGCCCGACAACATCATGATCGAGCGCGCCGGCGACCGTGCGCTGGTCACCGACTTCGGGATCGCGACCGGCAGGCGCACGGGTGACGACGGTACGCCGGGCGAGATCATCGGCACGGCGCGCTACATGAGCCCCGAGCAGGCGTGCGGCGAGCCGGTGGACGCGCGCAGCGACCTCTACTCGCTCGGCGCGACGATGTTCTTCGCGCTCACCGGCCGGGCGCCCTTCGAAGCGTCCAACCTGCCGGCGATCATCACCCAGCAGCTCTCGCGCCCGGCGCCGCTCCTCCAGCAGGTCCGCCCGGAGGTGCCGGCGAGGCTGGCGGCCGTCGTGGACACCTGCCTCCAGAAGGAGCCGTCCGAGCGGCTGCAGAGCGGCGACGAGGTCGCGCGGCAGGTGGGCGAGGCGCGCGGCCGCGACTTCCGGGCCCCGCCCCTGGTGCGCTCGTTCCTCCGCAACGCCCAGGTCTCCACCATGGTGCTGCTCGCGCTGGCCTTCGGCGGGCAGGGGGTCACCGTCGGCGGCGGGGGCACGTCGTTCTCGCTCTCGGGGCCGGGAATCGTCGGCACGATCCTCATCATCCAGCTGGTGGCCGTCGCCCGCCGGCTGCTCCGGGAGGGCTACGCCTTCGAGGACATCCGAACCGCACTCCTCGCCGAGGCGCAGGTGCAGAACGAGGAGGCCGACGTCATCAGGCAGCGGCGCTGGCTGCGGCGGCTGGACAGCCTGTGGCACCGCCTCTGGGCCGGCAAGGCGGGCCGCGCGTTCTTCCGCCTCGCCGGCATTGGGCTGCCGGCCCCCCAGCGGCTCGCGATCGCTTCGGCCGACGCGACGGAGCTGGTCCTGGGCCGCTCGGCCCTCGCGGCGTACGAGGCGTTGCCACCCGCCGAGCGCGCGCAGGTGGGCGACGTGCCGGCGGTGGTCCGGCGACTCGAGGCGGAGGCCGAGGCGCTCCGGGCGCGCGGCCAGACCGGCGAGCGGCTCGCCGAGACCGTCGCGGCCCTCGAAAACGTGCGCCTGGCGCTGCTGCGCCTGCGCTCGGGCACCGGGAGCGTGGGCGACATCACGACCTGGCTCGAGCGCGCCCGCGAGATCGGGGAGTACGTGGACCGGCGCCTGGAGGCGGAGGGCGAGGTGAGGGGGCTGCTGGAGCGGCGATAGCCATTTCCCGTCTTGACGGCTGCTTGACACCCGGTGCGCAGGATTGGCCCTCACGTTGACAGCCAATCCACACTCCGGGAGACGACCATGAAGCCCACCAGTTTCCTCCTCGCCGCCGCCGGCCTCGCGCTGCTGACGGCCTGCAACGACGCCACCAGCCCCACGGACCCCTCGCTGTCGGCCCACAGGATGGCCGCCGGCGGGACGCGTCGCGTGTCGGTGATGACCCGCAACGTCTACATCGGCTTCGACGGCGACGCGGCCATCGCGGCGCTCGCGACCGGCGACCCCGCCGTGTTCGGCCCCGTCCTCGCTCAGGCGGTCACGACGCTCCAGAACACCGACTTCGGCACCCGGGCCAGGGCCTTCGTGGCCGAGATCGAGCGCGCGCGGCCGGACATGGTCGGCCTCCAGGAGGTCTACCAGATCCACGCGGACCTCTCCGCCTTCGGCCTGCCGGTGACCATCGACCTCGACTACCTCCAGATCCTCCAGGCGGCGCTCGCCCAGCGGCATCTGCCCTACGCCGTGGTCGCGACGATCGTGGACACCGACATGCAGCCCTTCCCGGGCATCGAGCTCGTGGACCGGGACGTGCTGCTTGTGAACACGGAGCACGTCACCGTGGGCACGGGCGTCATCGCCAAGACGTTCGAGTACAACATCGGCCCGATCGCGCCGGGCATCGACAAGAAGGCCGGCTACATCGCCGCACCGCTCACCGTCGACGGCATCGGTCTCACCTTCGTGACGACGCACCTCGAGTCCGACCTCGGCCCCGGCTCCTATCCGCTGGTCACGCAGCTGCGCGCCGCGCAGGCCACCGAGATCGCCACCGTCATCGCCGCCGCCCCCCGCGCCGTCGTGGTGGGTGACCTGAACGACACCGCCGGCTCCATGATGTACCAGGTGCTCGCGGGCGCCGGCTTCACGGACACCTGGACCGCGCTGCGGCCGCACGAGGCGGGGCTGACCGACAACTGCTTCAGCACCGATCTCTCGGACCGCTGGCCGCACTGCCAGCAGCGGATCGACTTCGTCTTCGAGCGCGGCCTCGAGCAGCCCCGGGCCGGCCTGCTGGGCATCGACTACCGGGTCGGCATCGAGCCGTGGGAGCGCATGCACGGCCCGGCCGGCCTGATCTGGCCGTCGGACCACGCGGGAGTGGTCGGCGACTTCGTCGTGCCGGTCGCGCACGGCCTGCACACCTGATCCCCACTTCCGAACCCACGCGCGGAGGGCCGCCACTCGGCGGCCCTCCGCATGTCGTGGGCGGACAGGGCCGCAACCCCGGAGCGCCGTTGGACCTTGAGGCCACGGGCGGCGATCCACGCCCAACCTCTTCGACCCTTCCCCAGCAGGGGTCCCTGTGAGGCAGAGGGGCAGACTCCCGGATCCGCATCTGGCCTTTGGCTACGCCGCGGTGCGCCGCCGCTGGGGGGCGGTGACACCGCCCTCTCGGGGAGTCCGTAGGATGGCGTGACGCACCGACCCTCCAAGGGGTGAGGAATGCTCGGGATTATCGCCCTCCTCGTCGCGCTGCAGGACCCGCAGGCACCTCAGCGCACCGACACCGCCGCACCGGCCCGGGGTGCCTCCCCGCCACCGGTGGCCGTGCGGGCGGAGCAGCCACCGACGATCGATGGGAAGGACGACGATCCTGCGTGGCGCACCGCCCTGCTGATCACGGACTTCCACGAGTGGTCGCCGCGGGAGGCGGGTCCGGCCCGGTTCCCCACCGAGCTCCGCATCACCTTCGACGCCGCCAACCTCTACGTCTTCGTCCGCTGCTTCGACCCGCACCCCGACAGCATCATCCGGCGCCTGGCCCGGCGCGACGACTTCCCGGAATCCGACCGCGTCATCATCGTGGTGGATTCCTACCACGACCGGCGCACCGGGTACGAGTTCGGCGTCACGGCGGCGGGCGGGCGCTACGACGCCGCCGTCTACAACGACGGCAATGAAGACAGCGCGTGGGACGCCGTGTGGGACGTCGCGACCCGGATCGACTCCCTCGACTGGACGGCCGAGTTCCGGATCCCGCTCTCGCAGCTGCGCTACGGCCCGGAGCGGACCCACATCTTCGGAGTCGCCGTCGACCGGGACATCTTCCGGTACACCGAGCGCCTCAGTTGGCCGCAGCTGCGCCAGTCCCAGGCCGGCCTGGTGTCGCAGGCGGCGGACGTGGCGGGGTTCGACGACCTGGAGGCGCCGCGCCGCCTCGAGGCCGCCCCGTACGTCGTGACCAAGAACATCTCGCGCGTCACGGCGACCGGGTTCGGGCGCGCGCAGGACGTTTCGGCCGGCGCCGACCTCAAGTACCGGGTGGCGCCGAACCTGACGCTCGACGCGACCGTCAACCCGGACTTCGGGCAGGTCGAGGCCGACCCGGCCGTGCTCAACCTCACCGCCTTCGAAACCTTCTTTCCCGAGCGGCGCCCGTTCTTTGTGGCCGGGCAGGGCCTGTTCCGGGTCCCGCTCAACTGCAACAACGTGAACTGCGGCAGCGACGGGCTGTACTACAGCCGGCGCATCGGGCGAGCGCCGCAGCTCGCCGGGGCCTACAGCGACACGACCTCGCCGGCGTTCACCACAATCCTGGGCGCCGCCAAGCTCACCGGGCGGCTCGCCGGCGGCCTGCGCCTCGGGTTCCTCGATGCCGTGACGGCGCACACGACGGGCATCAACGGCGTGACGATCGAGCCTGCCACCAACTACGCGGTGGCCCGCCTGCAGCAGGACTACCGGCACGGCGAAGGCAGCGTCAGCGGGACGCTGACCGCCGTCAACCGCAGCCTCGACTCGTACAGCGAGCCGTATCTGCGGCGCAGCGCCTACGCCGGCGGTGTGGACGTCCGCCACCGGTTCCTGAACCGGATGTACGAGGTCTCGGCGTCGCTCGACGCCAGCCGCGTGGAGGGAACCGCGCCGGTGATCGCCGCCACGCAACGCAACGCGGTGCACTATCTCCAGCGACCGGACACCCGGCTGGGCTACGACTCCACCCGCACCTCGCTGACGGGGGACGCCGAGGAGCTGAAGTTCGGCAAGGTGGGCGGCCAGCACCTGATGTTCGAGACCGCCTGGGAGCGCCAGTCACCGGGGTTCGAGGTCAACGACCTGGGCTACCTGCAGCGCGCCGGGGAGCAGAGCTGGATGAACTGGGCCGGCTACTTCGACCGGCACGTGCGCAGGCTCTACCAGTACTTCCAGTGGAACTGGAACTGGTGGCAGCTCTGGACCGCGGGGGGCCTGCCGACGGAGCGCGCCGTCAACTCGAACCTGCACCTGACGCTCCGGAACTACTGGGGTGTCAACCTGGGCGCGACCTGGGGGCAGCTCGGCGCGACCTGGTGCGACGTATGCGCGCGCGGCGGACCCGCCGTGCGCCAGGACCCGTACATCAGTCCCTGGTTCGGCGTGTCGGGCGACAACCGCTGGAGCATCGTCCCCCAACTGTTCTTCAACTACTTCCACGGCGGCGCCGGCCACAAGGAAGAGTTCGAACTGAGCCCGGAGCTGGGCTTCCGGTTCGGCCACCGCGCCAGCGGGTCACTGTCTCTCGACTGGTCGAAGAACGACAACGGCTACCAGTGGTACGCGAACTTCACCGACTCGATCGGCACGACGCACTACACGTTCGCGCGGCTGAAGCAACGGACCGTCGGCCTCACGGCGCGCTTCGACATGACGTTCTCGCCGACGATGACGCTCCAGGTGTACGCCCAGCCGTACGTCTCCAAGGGCACGTTCAGCGACGTGCGCGAGCTGTCGGCCACCCCGCGGGCGCCGCGCTACGGGGACCGGTACCAGCCGTACGCCGATGCGTCGGTCGCAGGCAACCCGGGCGGGTTCAACTACAAGCAGCTCCACACCAACGTGGTGTTCCGGTGGGAGTACCG
>Ga0335070_10011198_pt1 | contig 10479 bp, 9 predicted proteins | sample Lox_Sample_13_FD_206722 | JGI IMG/M metagenome (GOLD analysis project Ga0335070, IMG submission 206722) | Soil microbial communities from Loxahatchee National Wildlife Refuge, Florida, United States - Lox_Sample_1.3 | ecosystem: Environmental > Terrestrial > Soil > Wetlands | place: USA: Florida...
CCCAACGCGGCGAGCAGGGCGAGCGGCAAGTCGAGCGCCACGCTGTAGCGATGCGTATAGAGCAGCGGGACGTGGACGATGACCATGTAGGCCACGAACGCCGCGAGCATCGTGGCGAGCGCCGATCTTCGGTTCCACCCGTAGCCCGCCACGGCGAGCACGGCCACCGCGACGCGCCAGCCGCGCAGCAATGCGATCGGCTCGCCCGACGGCTCCATCGAGCTCACGAAGACGAAGGCGAACGCCTTGTGCACGAACATCGGCAGCAGGTAGGAGAGCGGCGTGTCGAGCAGCTCGAGCGTGCCGATGCCGCGCAGCACGCGGTCCGAGTGGATCGAGAGGTGGTTGAGGCTGTCCTGCGCGAGGCCCGAATCGAAACCCATGCCGTAGTAGGGCGGATCGAAGCCGTCCACGAGCGGGTTCACGCCGAAGTAGAGCGCGCCGCCCGCGCCCGCCGAAATGGCGGGGAAGCCGAACACGATCGCATTGCGGATCACCCACAGGGCGATGCCGGCCGTCGCGATGCCGTGCAGCGTGGCGAGCGGCCAGCGCCGCTTCCACGCGAAATAGGCGAACGCGAGCGGGGCGAAGTACATCACGGCCGGCCGGACGAGCGCCGCCGCGGCGAGCGCGATGCCGCCCGCGATGGCCCATCCCCGCTTCCCGCCGGCCTCGACCTGCGCCACGCAAAGCGCCCAGGCCGCGGTGAGGAAGATGAAGGGCGACTCCGTGAGGACGTCGGCGACGAACGGCCGCACCGTGGGGCAGATCGCGAGGAGGACCGCCGCGATGACGCCGGCGCGCTCCGAGTGCGCCTTGCGAAGCGCCACGTACGCGAACGCAATGGCCATGCAATAGAGGGCGATGTTCGCCTCGCGCACCAGCGCTTCACGGGCGCCCAGCAGCGCGGGCCACAGGAATGCGAGCGGCGCGTAGTGGACCGAGTCCGGGTTGGAGAGATAGGCCCACCCGTGGTCGAGCACCTCGCGCGCCATGGGGAGGTAGAAATTCTTCCCGTCGAAGGCGACGGGCGCACCGAGCCGCGCAACGAGGAGCCAGGCCGAGAGCGCCATCGCGCCCGCCACGAGGAATGAGCTGGCCCGGCGATTCACGGGCGCTATTGTAGCAATGAGTACAATGATCTTCCGTCCTGCCTCGGAAGAATCGCGATGGCGACATATGTCCTGGTGCACGGCGCATGGCACGGCGGATGGTGCTGGAAGCGAGTCCTGCCCGCGCTCCGGGCCGCGGGGGCGGAGGTCCACGCGCCGACGTTGACCGGGCTCGGCGAGCGCGCGCATCTCACCTCACGCGACGTGGGGATCGAGACGCACGTCCAGGACGTGCTCGGGCTGCTGGAAAGCGAGCGCCTCAGCGACGTGATCCTCGTGGGCCACAGCTACGCGGGCACGGTGGTGACGGCGGTCGCGGATCGCGTTCCCCGGATCATCTCGCGACTCGTCTACCTGGACGCGATCGTGCCGAAATCCGGCCAGTGCCTCTTCGACTGCGCGGGCGCCGCTTTCAGGGAGCGCATCGAGGGCCTGGTGAAGACGCAGGGCGACGGCTGGCTCATTCCTCCCGCGACGGCGGACCGGCTGGGCCTCGAGCTCGAGGACGACATCGCGTGGGTGATGGCGAGGCTGGTGCCCCATCCGTACCGGACGTTCGTCGAGCCCGTGAAGCTGCGCGCGCCCGCGGGATTCGCCGCGCCACGAACCTACATCAATTGCATCGGCCGCAGCACCCCCGGCGGGCCGAGATCCAGCCAGGCGCAGGGCATCGACGACTATCACGAGCTGTCCACCGGCCACGACGCGATGGTCACCGCGCCGCGGCAGGTCGCGGAGCTGCTGCTGGGCCTGCGCTAGGCAGCACCCGGGCACGTACAATCATGTCGATGCACCGCATCCTACTGGCCGTGGCCTTCCTGGCCATCGCCGTCCCGGCCCACGCCGTCCAGCTGGGCGACGACAACACCGGGCAGGCCCTCATCTACCCGTACTACACGGTCCAGGCGGCCGGCGGCAACGCGCAGAACACGTTCATCTCGATCGTGAACCACACGACCGACGCCAAGGCGGTGCGGCTGCGCTTTCGCGAGGGCCGCAACAGCCGGCAGGTTGCGCAGGTGAACGTGTACCTGAGCCCGAACGACATCTGGACCGCGGCGGTCGTGGCGACCGGCGACGGGGCCGAGCTCATCACCGCGGACAAGAGCTGCACGCGGCCGCAGATTCCGGTGGGCGGGTCGCTCGCTTTCAGCAACAACTTCTACACGGGCTCGTTCGCCGACAACTATGGCAACGACGTGGGGCGCCTGCGCGAGGGGTGGATCGAGGCGATCGAGATGTCGACGCTCACGGGCGCGACCGCGGATGGCATTACCCACACTTCTCAGCAGGTGCCCAAGGATTGCTCGGTGGTCGATGCGGCGAACATCCAGGTCGCGGCGCCCACGGGCGGCCTGTCGGGAACGCTCACGGTGATCAACGTCGCCAACGGCCTGGATTTCAGCGTCAATGCCGTCGCGCTCGCGAACCTCTCCACCTCGGCGTTCTACCGCCCGGTGACCGATTCGTACCCGGATTTCAACGCGGTCGAGGTCACGCCCGTGAGCGTGGTGGTCTCGGGCAACGCGGTCTGGCGCTCGACCTGGAACCGCGGCGCCGATGCGGTGAGCGCGGTGCTGATGCGTTCGCGCTGGATGGTGGAGCACGTCGTCGACACGGCCACGCACTCGAGCACCGATATCGTCGTGACCTATCCGACGCGGCAGTTCTATTCGACCGGGACTTCTTTCAGCGCGCCCTTCGCGACGGCTTGCGCCACCGAATACAGCTGGGATGACATCGCCGGCGAGCCGATGACCATCGTCCAATACACCCGCGAAGAGCTCGTCACGGGTCCCGGGGGAATCAGCGGCGCGCCCAACCCGCCGCCTTATACGAACTACCGTTGCGCCGCCTCATCGGTGGGCGACGTCATCAACACGTCGGTCACGGCGGCCACATCGGAAACGGCCGTGTTCGGCTCGATCAACCGCGGCTTTCCCGCCGGCCAGATCACCGCCACCAACGACAACGTGAGCGGCTGGATCTCCTTCGCGCCGAAGTCGCCCAGCGCGACGATGCGAAGCCTCGGATCCTCCACGCGCGTCGACCTCAACACCGGCGCGGTCACCACCGGCGCGCACCTGTACTCGGGGCTGCCCGTCGTGGGTTTCAGCGCGCGCACGTTCCTGAACGGCCTGCTCGACTGCGGCGGCGTCAACTGCCAGGGCAACTACGGCAGCGCGTTCCCGTTCAAGGCCGAGAAGAAGGTCGCGCCCGCGCCTTAGGCCGCTTTCTGCGCGATGGGGATCCACCCGTCGTGGATTCCGTGGCACGCCACCTTCGCGCCTTCGAACGGCAGCAGCTCGGGGCGCACCTCGCGGCACTTGTCCCTCGCGTGCGGGCAGCGCGGGTTGAACGTGCAGCCCGGCGGGGGATCCAGCGGGTTCGGCACCTCGCCCGCCACCGGCGTGCGCGGCTTGCCCGACATGGTGATGTCCGGGATCGCGCTTTGCAGCATCATCGTGTAGGGATGCAGCGGGCGCCCGAAGAGCGTCTTCGTGTCGGCGATCTCCACGATGCGGCCCAGGTACATCACGCCCACCCGCGTGGAGATGTGCGAGACCACGGCGAGGTTGTGCGAGATGAAGAGGTAGGTGAGGCCATGCTCGCGCTGCAGGTCCACCATGAGGTTCAGGATCTGCGCCTGCACCGAGACGTCGAGCGCGCTGGTGGGCTCGTCGCAGACGAGGAACTCGGGGTTCGACGAAAGCGCCCGCGCGATGGAGATTCGCTGCCGCTGCCCCCCGGAGAACTCGTGCGGGTACTTCTCGCCGTCGAGCGGCGAGAGGCCCACGTCGGTGAGCAGCTCGCCCACGCGCGTCTCCAGCGCCGCACCGCCGGGCAGCAAGCGGTGCGAGAGGATCGGCTCCGCGACGATCTGGCGCACGCGCCAGCGCGGATTGAGGCTCGCGTACGGATCCTGGAAGATCATCTGGAAGCGCCGGCGCATCGTGAGCATCTTCGAGCGGCTCCCGATCTTCGCGAGGTCCACGCCGTCGAAGAGGATGGAGCCCTGCGTCGGCGTGTAGAGGCCGCAGATGAGGCGCGCCACGGTGGACTTGCCGCATCCGGATTCGCCGACGAGCGAGAGCGTTTCCCCGCGATTGATCGTGAACGAGATGTTGTCCACGGCCCGCAGCAGCTGGCGCGACGAGCCCTCGAGCACGCGGTTCAGCCACGGGCGCGAGACGTCGAAGTCCTTCGATAGCCCCTCGACCTGGAGGAGGGGAAAGGGGTCAGATCCCTTTTTCGCCGAAAAGGGCTCTGACCCTCCCTTACGCATGCACGGCTCCGTCGCTCCAGTCGGGCGCGGCCCTGGGCGAGGCGCGATGCGGGTCGTGCAGCCAGCAGGCGGCGAGCGATTTGTCCGCGGCCATCAGGTTCGGGCGATCGACCTTGCAGCGGTCGAACACACGCGGGCAGCGCGGGTTGAAGGGGCAGCCCTGCGGGATCGCATTGAGGCGCGGCATCGAGCCCTCGATCTGCGGCAGGCGCTCCAGCTCCTGTCCCACCGCGGGAATCGAGCCCATCAGCCCCGTGGTGTACGGGTGCTGCGGGTTGTGAATCACCTCCTGCACCGGGCCGATCTCCACGATGCGCCCCGCGTACATCACCGCGACGCGGTCGGCCGTCTCGGCGATCACGCCCATGTCGTGCGTCACCAGCATGATGGCCGTGCCGTTCTCGCGGCAGAGCTTCTTCAGCAGCGTGATGACCTGCGCCTGGATCGAGACGTCGAGCGCCGTGGTGGGCTCGTCGGCGATGATGAGCGTCGGGCTCGCGCACAGCGCCAACGCGATCACCACGCGCTGGCGCATGCCGCCCGAGAACTGGTGCGGGTAATGGTCGATGCGCCGCTCGGGGGCCGGGATGCCGACCTCGCCCAGCAGGTCGATCGCGCGCTTGCGCGCCGCCGCGGCATCGAGCGGCAGGTGGGTCTGGATCGTCTCGATCAGCTGCTGGCCGATCGTGTAGAGCGGGTTCAGCGACGTGAGCGGATCCTGGAAGATCGCGCCGATGCGCCGCCCGCGGATCCTGCGCATCGCCTCCGCGGGCAGGTTGTCGATGCGCTGGCCTTCCAGCAGGATCTCGCCGCCGGCGATGCGCCCCGGCGGCTCCAGCAGGCCGATGATCGCCGTGCCGGTGATGGACTTTCCCGCGCCGCTCTCCCCCACCACGCCCAGCACCTCGCCGGGCGCGATGTCGAGGCTCACGTCGTCGATGGCGACGAGCGTCCCGCGCCGGGTGTTGAACTCGACGCGGAGGTTGCGGACTTCCAGGAGCGGCTTCGGGGCAGCAGCCAATCAGCCCTCGCCGGTGACGTGGAACTTCGCCTCGCAGTCGCGCAGCCGCTCGGTGCTGCGCACGAACGGCTCCCACTCCTGCAGCGTGCGCGACTTCAGCCGCGCGTTCACGTAGTACAGCACGCAGGCTTTCGTCTCGAGGTCGAACGAAACCTGGGTGGCCGGGTAGCCCTTGCGCGGCGGCACGTCGAGCGTGACCTTGTGCATCCCGGGCGCGATGGCGCCGTTGTTGTGCACCGTCACGTCGTCGATGCGGTTCACGATCACCGGGATCACGTTGGGATCGGCCGAAGGGCGCGTGTCGGTGAGGACCTGCGAATAGGGCTGGTCGTAGGGGCCGGCCAGGGCCGCGGACGAAGCGAGGATCGTTGCCAGGATCAATTTCTTCACGTTCACCTCCTATCTGAGCTTGGGATTGAGCGCATCTCTCAGCCAATCCCCCAGGACGTTTATCGACAACACCAGGACCACCAGCGCCGCGCCCGGAAACACGGTGATCCACCATTCGCCCGAGAACAGGAAATCGTTCCCGATGCGGATGAGCGTTCCCAGCGACGGCTGCGTGGGCGGCACGCCCACGCCGAGGTAGGACAACGCGGATTCGGTAATGATCGCCGCCCCGATCTGCAGCGTGGCGATCACCAGCACCGGCCCCAGCACGTTCGGCAGCACATGGGAGAACATGATGGCGAGCGGATGCCTTCCGATCACCCGGGCCGCCTGGACGTATTCCTTGTTGCGCTCCACGAGGGTGGAACCGCGCACGGTGCGGGCGTAGCTCACCCAGCCGGAGGCGGCGATGGCGACCACCAGCACGTAGACCGCGAGCTGGTCGTGGGAGCCCTTGGGCAGCACCACGTGCGCCACGCCGTCGATCAACAGCGCGATGAGGATCGCGGGAAACGAGAGCTGGACGTCCGCCACGCGCATGATGAAGGCGTCGAGCCTGCCGCCCACGTAGCCGCTGATGAGGCCCATGGCCACGCCGAACACGGTGGCGAGCATCGTGGCGAAGAGCCCGATGAGCAGCGACATCCGCGAGCCGAAGATGATCGCCGAGAGCACGTCGCGCCCCTGGTCGTCGGTGCCGAGGAAGTAGGTGTCCGTGCCCTTCTCGGTGAAGGCGGGCGGCGTGAACGCGTCCAGCAGGTTGAGGGTCTTCAGGTCGAACGGGTTGTGCGGCGCGACCCACGGCGCGAACACGGCCGCGAAGATGCAGATCGCGAGCGTTGCCGCCGCGAGGATCGTGAGGGGCGAGTGCCTGAAGCTGTAGAAGACATCGCCGTCGATGAAGCGGCGCACGGCTTGCATCAGTGCGCTCCCGCGGCCGCCGAGCGCTCGACGCGCAGGCGCGGATCGACCAGGTAGTACAGCAGGTCGACGACGAGGTTGATCACCACGAAGATGAGCCCGATGAGGCACAGGTACGCGGCCATCACCGGGATGTCGGCGAACTGCACGGCCTGGACGAAGAGCAGGCCCATGCCCGGCCACTGGAACACCTGCTCCGTGATGATGGCGAACGCGATGATGGCGCCCAGCTGAAGGCCCGTGATGGTGATCACCGGCACCAGCGTGTTCTTGAGCGCGTGGCCGAAGTTCACCGCGCGGTCCGAGAGGCCCCGGGCGCGCGCGAACTTGATGTAGTCGGTGCGCAGGACCTCGAGCATCTCGGCGCGCACCAGGCGCATGATGAGCGTCACCGGGAAGAACCCCAGCGTGATGGCGGGCAGGATGATCGCCTTCAATCCGGACTTGGTGAGGAATCCCGTGCTCCAGGCCCCGATCATCACGGTGTCGCCGCGCCCGAACGACGGCAGCCATCCCAGCCACACCGCGAAGATGAGGATGAGGAAGATGCCGATGAGGAAGTTGGGCAGCGACACGCCCACGAGCGACGTGGTGAGCAACGCGCGCGAGACCCACGAATAGCGCCTGAGCGCGGTGTACACGCCCACGGGAATGCCCACGACGAGCGCGAGGAGCGCCGCGCTGCAGGCAAGCTCCAGCGTGGCGGGCAGGCGCTCCACGAGGAGGGCCGAGACCGGGCGCCCCAGCCGCAACGAGATGCCGAAGTTCCCGTGCACCGCGTTGTCGAGGAAGGTGCCGAACTGGACCCAGAAGGGCTGGTCCAGGCCCAGCTGCGTGCGCATCGCGTCACGGTCGGCCTGCGTGGCTTCCGGCGGCAGCATGAGCGCCACCGGGTCGCCCACGAAGTTGAAGAGCGAGAACGCGATGAACCCCACCACGAGCATCACCGCGACGCCCTGGAGCAAACGCCGCAGGATGAATGCGATCAATTAATCTTCACCCACTTGATGGTGAGCTTGTTGTCCGCGCGGTGGATCGCCGTTACGTTCGAGCGCATCGCCCACGGGATCACCTGGAAGTGCAGCGGGATGTGGCCCACTTCCTCCTGGTGGATGCGCGAGGCCTGGTGGGCGAGGATCGCGCGCTTGGCCGGGTCGATCTCGGTCTTCAGCTTGTCGATGGACTCGTCCACCTTGGCGTTCGAGTACTTGCCGAAGTTGTAGTCGCCGTCGGCGGTCTTGGGCACCACCGTGCGCACCAGGCTCTGCAGCGCGTATTGCGAGTCGAACGTCGGCACGCCCCAGCCCAGCATGTAGAAGCTGGTGTCGAAGTTCTGGATCTTGGGGAAGTACTGCGCGCGCGGCATCGCGTTCACCCTCACCTTCACGTTGATCTGCGCGAGCATGCCCGCCACCGCGACGCAGATCTTCTCGTCGTTCACGTAGCGGTTGTTGGGGCAGTCGAGCGTGATCTCGAAGCCGTCCGCGTAGCCCGCATCCGCCATGAGCTTCTTCGCGCGGACGCGGTCGGCGGGCTTCACGCGGTCGAGGTCGCGGGGATAGCCGTCCACCTGCGGCGCGTACATCACGGCGGTGGGCACCGAAAGGCCGCGCATCACCTGCGCCTTGATGGCGTTCAGGTCGATGGCCGCCTGGAACGCCTCGCGCACGCGCTTGTCCTTGAACGGGTTCTTGCCCTTCACGCTCGAGTAGAGCAGCTCGTCGCGGCCCTGGTCCATGCCGAGGAAGATCGTGCGGTTCTCCATCCCCTCGAGCACCTTGATCTTGGGGTTCTGCTTGAGCATCGGGATGTCCTGCGGCGGGGGATCGAGCACGAAGTCGATCTCGCCGGACAGGAGCGCCGCGAGCCGCGTGCCGTCCTGCTTGATGGGCTGGTAGACGATCTCGTCCACGTTGCCTTCCATCTTGCCCCACCAGTTGGAGTTCCTCACCGCGACCGTCTTCACGTCGGGCTCGCGGCTCTTGAGGATGTAGGGGCCGGTGCCGTTGGCGTTGCGCGACGCGTAGGTCTCTTCCTTGGCCTTGAAGTCCTGCGGCTTGGTGACGTTGTGCTTCGTGCACCACGCCTTGCTCATGATGCGCACCTCGGTGAGCTGCGGGATGAGCACGGGCGCGGGGCCGTCGGTCACGATGTCCACCGTGAGGTCGTCCACCTTCTTCGCTTCCTTCACGCCCGCGAGGTAGGGCTTGAAGTTGGAGGTGTCGGAGAGCGCGCGCTGGATCGAGAACACCACGTCGTCGGCGGTGAGCGGCGTGCCGTCGTGGAAACGCACGTTCGGGCGCAGCTTGAATCGCATCGTCGTGGGATTCACGTACGCCCAGGAGGTGGCGAGGCAGGGCTCGACCTTCAACTCCTTGCCGCGCGTGACCAGGGTCTCGTAGATGTGGTCGAGGTAGGCGTTGGTGAACCCCTCGTTCTGGGAGTGCGGGTCCATGGTCACGATGTCGCCCTGGCTGGACCAGCGCAGGGTGGCGGCGCCGGCCGGAACGGCGGCGGCGACGGCGAAGGCGGCTGCGGCGAGCGCGATGCGAACGGCTTGCATGTGTTCCCTCCTCCCAGGATGTTTTCTTTCGCGGTATGGTAGCAAAAGCAATCCCCCGGCCAGCCCATGACGCAAGAGATATTTCGCGACGAACCGTACCTCGCCGAAGCCGATGCCGTGGTGGCCTCGCGCGATGCGCGTGGCATCGTGCTCGACCGCACGATCTTCTATCCCCGCGGCGGCGGCCAGGCGGGCGATGCCGGGGTGATGGTCCGCGCGGGCGGCGGGCAGATCGCGATCGCGGATACCGTGAAGGGCGAGGCCCCTGGCGAGATCGTCCACGTGCCGGCGCCGGGCCAGGAAGCCGCGCTCGAGACGCTCGCGCCGGGCGAAACGGTGCACCTGCGCCTCGATTGGGTGCGCCGCCACCGCCACATGCGCTTCCACACCGCCACGCACCTGCTGTGCGCGATCGTCCCGCACGAGACCAACGGCTGCTCCATCACCGCCGACTACGCGCGGCTGGATTTCGACATGGTGGAGCCGCTCGACCGCGAGCACCTGGAGCGCGAGCTCGCGCGCCTGGTGGAAGAGGCGCACGAGACGCGCACCGTCTGGATCACCGACGAGGAACTGGACGCGAAGCCCGAACTGGTGCGCACCATGTCGGTGAAGCCCCCGCGCGGCGTGGGGCGCATCCGCCTGCTGCAGATCGAGGGCGTGGACCTGCAGGCCTGCGGCGGCACGCATGTCGCGAACACGCGCGAGATCGGGGCGGTGGTGGTGACGAAGATCGAGAAGAAGTCCGCGATGACGCGACGCGTGGTGCTCGGCTTTGCCGACCCGGACCCGAAGGACTGAGGCGGCTTCGCCGCTTCACTCCTTGCGGAATTGATCGTGGCAGGACTTGCAGGACTGCGCGAGCGGCCCGAAGGCGCTCTTGATCGTCTCGAGGTTGCCGCTCTTGGCGGCCGCATTGAACTTCACCATTTCGTCTTGCATCTTGCTGGTGGCCACGCGGAACTTGTCGGCCTCGCTCCACACTTCGGGCTTGGCGCGCGTGTCGCCCTTGTCGGTGCCGGGCACGAACGCGGTGTACGGCAGCCTGGACAGCATGGCGGCGAGTTCGGCGTTGTCCGCGGCCGCCTTGGCGTCGAACGGCGCCTTGCCGTTGACCATCGCGCCCACGCGGCCGAAGTGAGCGGCCATCATCGTGAAGGCCGCCTTGCGGTACTTGATGGCGTCA
>Ga0335070_10011199_pt1 | contig 10478 bp, 10 predicted proteins | sample Lox_Sample_13_FD_206722 | JGI IMG/M metagenome (GOLD analysis project Ga0335070, IMG submission 206722) | Soil microbial communities from Loxahatchee National Wildlife Refuge, Florida, United States - Lox_Sample_1.3 | ecosystem: Environmental > Terrestrial > Soil > Wetlands | place: USA...
GGACGGATAGTGGCCGAAGGGGGTCCCGAGCTTGCGAAGAAGCTCGAAGAGAAGGGCTACGGATGGCTCACGGAAAAGCCCGAAGCTGGGCTTTGAGAGCTGCCACACCAGATGGCGTCAAGGGCGGTAGAACATCTCCAAGTCGTATGGCATTCGAGCCGGTGACAGGCAGATGAACGCCAGGAACCCGTAGAGCGCAAGACGCGGGTGAGATCGCCCTGTGAGGGAGAGGGCGGCGGTTTCAGGAAGTTGACCCAGACGACGAAAGCATGAAAGGAAACGGGGCATGGAATCAGGAGCAACGTATATCTATCATCAGCGGTCTCAAGCGTTGGTGTTCGATTTGTCCGTAAGAGACACAGTCAATGTCGACTATAGCAAGTACGACTTCAAAGACCCCGAAACCTCGGTGTTCACGACGGACCGGGGACTGGACAAGGACAAGGTCATCAAGATTTCGAAATACAAGAACGAACCCGAGTGGATGACCGAGTTCCGGGTGCGTGCCTTCGAGACCTTCAAGAAGAAGCCGATTCCCACCTGGGGCGCGAACCTTTCCAACATAGACTTCGACAACATCAGATACTACATCAAGCCCACCGAAAAGAACGTCGACAGCTGGGAGGCGCTCCCTGAGGCAATAAAGAGCACCTTCGAAAGGCTGGGCGTGCCGGAGGCGGAGAGGAAGTTCCTGGCTGGTGTGGGTGCGCAATACGAATCCGAGGTCGTCTACCACAACATGCGAAAAGACTTGGCTAAGCAGGGAGTCGTCTTCTCGGACATGGACACGGCCTTGAAGGAGTACCCGGAGATCGTGAAGAAGTACTTCGGTACCGTCGTGCCCATCAACGACAACACCTTCTCGGCTCTGAACAGCGCCGTCTGGAGCGGAGGCTCGTTCATCTACGTCCCGGAAGGGGTCAAGGTCGAGCAGCCTCTGCATGCCTACTTCAGGATCAACGCTGCCAACATGGGACAGTTCGAAAGGACTCTCATCATAGCGGAGCCCTACAGCGACATCCACTACATTGAGGGATGCACTGCTCCGGTCTACACTTCCGACTCACTTCACGCCGCCGTGGTCGAGCTAATCGCGAAGAAGGGCGCCCACATAAGGTACACCACGATACAGAACTGGTCGAAGGACGTCTACAACCTGGTGACCAAGAGGGCGTTCGCCTACGAGGACGCCAGGGTCGAGTGGATCGACGGAAACCTGGGCAGCAAAGTCACCATGAAGTATCCCTCCATCTACCTCCTCGGGAGGGGCGCAAGGGCGGAAGTCCTCTCCGTCGCCATGGCTGGGAGCGGACAGCACATCGATGCGGGGTCGAAGATCCTCCACCTGGCGCCTGACACGAGCTCGAGGATAACCTCGAAGTCGGTCTCCAAGGACGGAGGTAGGACCACCTATCGCGGCCAGCTCCTTGTAGCCAAGGGGGCCACAGGAGTCAAGAGCAGCGTCAGATGCGACGCCCTGATCCTTGACGACAAGTCGATGTCTGACACTTATCCATACAACATGGTGAGCGAAAGCGACACCGTGCTTACGCATGAGGCGACGGTCGGCAAGATCGGCGAGGACCAGCTCTTCTACCTGATGAGCAGGGGGCTGACGGAGAACGAAGCGCTGAACGCCGTGGTCATGGGGTTCATGGAGCCGTTCACGAAGGAGCTGCCCATGGTCTACGCGATCGAGCTCAACCGGCTCATCAGCCTCGAAATGATCAACTCTGTGGGATAGAAGCCGCCCCGTCTGGCATTTGTCCGACAATTCTCATATAGAAGCGGGGATCGCTGAGAATCCTATGTCGGAGATGCTCCTTAGCCGGGTCAGGCGGCTTTCGAAGGACCTGGGAGAGCCGGAAGCCCTGGCTTCGGCAAGGGCGGAGAGCCTCGCGCTCTACGACAGCCTCCCCTACGAAAGGAACGTCCTCTTCTCGAAGAACTTCGAGAAGCTGCCGGGGGACCCCAACGAGTTCGCCCCCAGGGAAGGAGGGAAGCTTCCAGCCGACGTCCCCTACTCCGTCGCCGTCCTTGGGTCGAAGAGCCTCGTGGGGTCGCTCCCGAAGGGTGTGAGCTTCCACGACGGAACCAAAGAGGGCATGCCCCTGCTTTCCACACCCATCTCCGGAGACGAAGACAAGATGTTCTACCTCAACGCGGCCTTCAGGGACCATTCGAACAAGTTCATCGTGGCCCCGGGTGAAGCGGTCAGGGTGCCGATAGTCCGTCTTGGCGTGTCCCCGCCGGGAAGGAACGGAACGTTCCGCTCGACCGAAATAGACGTAGGCGAAGCGTCCAGCTCCATCTTCATCGACAGGATAGCCGACTCGCAGGACAACGGAACGGAGCCTGCGCTCCTGAGCGACCTCGTGGAGGTCCGCCTGAGGCCCAACGCGACGTTGACTTTCGTCACGCTGTCGACGGGGACCAGGGAGAGGATCATCCACAACACCAGGTTCGTGCTCGAAGACGGCGCCAGGCTCACCTACGTCACCTGGTACGCGGCGTCGCCGTACGTGCGGGCGCACTCCTACGTTGTGCTCAGGGGCGAGGGAGGGGAGGCGAACCTGTACTGGGGCGGCTTCCCGAAGGAGTCATCCCGCTACGATTACATGGCGTTGGTGGAACACCTGGGGCGCTCGACGAAGGGTTTCGTCCTGCAGAGGGGACTGGTGAAAGGACAGTCGAGGATGCTGCTGAAGGGCCTCATGACCATCAGGCATTCCGCTGTCAACGCGGACAGCCACCTTAGCCAGCACGCCCTCCTGCTCACCAGAGACTCGTTCGCCAACGCCATCCCCGGACTGGAGATAGAGACGAACGAGCTCAAGGCAAAGCACGCGGCGTCCGTGTCCCAGCCCGATGAGGACCAGCTCTTCTACCTTATGAGCCGCGGCCTGACGAAGGAGGAGTCCCTGATGGAGATCGCGGGCGGCTACCTCAACCCGCTGGCGGTGAACATACCGGATCAGGCGGCCAGGGAGGCCTTCGAGCTCGAGATCGGAAAAGCCCTCAAGGGCTAGGGGCGACTCCCCCCTTTAGCGCGTCCCCGACGGGCTCCAAACTGCACAGCATTAAAATAATCCGTCGTGCAGTAAAGCCCGATTACCTTCGGAAAAGATGCGAATTGGAGACTCAGACACTCGACGTCGACAGGATCATACGGGACTTCCCCATCCTCGACCGCGCCATCGAGGGCAAGAAGCTGATCTACCTTGACAACGCCGCCACTTCCCAGAAGCCCCGCGCGGTCATCAGGGCCCTGGACGAGTTCTATTCGACCTACAACTCGAACATACACAGGGGGGTCTACCGCATCGCCGAGAAGGCGACGGCGGAGTACGAGAACTCCCGAGAGAAGGTGGCTAAGTTCATCTCGGCGCCGTCGGCCGAGGAGATAGTGTTCACGCGGAACACTACGGAGTCGCTGAACCTCGTCGCGCAGTCCTGGGGCAGGAAGTTCGTGTCTAAGGGCGACAGGATCGTCCTTACCCTGCTCGAGCATCACAGCAACATCGTTCCGTGGCAGCAGCTGGCCCTGGAGAAGAAGGCGAGGGTCGAATATGCGGTGGTCGACGAGGACGGCAACCTCGACCTCGAGGACTTCAAGGAGAAGGCCGTGGGTGCCAGGGTCGTGGCTTTCACCCACGTCTCCAACGTCTTCGGAACGATCAACCCGGCCAAGGAGATGGCCAGGATCGCAAGGAAGGAGGGAGCCCTGGTCGTCGTGGACGGCGCCCAGGCCGTCCCCCACATGCCCGTGGACGTATCCGAGATAGGCTGCGACTTCTACGCGTTCTCGGCGCACAAGATGCTTGGGCCCACAGGGGTGGGGGTGCTCTACGGGAAGAAGGAGCGCCTGGAGGAGACGCCGCCGTTCCTGACTGGCGGGGACATGATCAGCCAGGTGCACCTCTCCGGCGCCTCCTGGAACGAGCTGCCGTGGAAGTTCGAGGCGGGGACGCCAAACATAGCCGACGTCATCGCGTACGGCCCGGCCTTGGACTACCTGTCCTCCATAGGGATGGAGGCTGTCAGGCGGCACGAGATGCGCCTGACCGCGCGAGCCCTGGACGCGCTCAGGGGAGTCGAAGGAGTGAAGGTCTATGGGCCGAAGGGCGCAGACGGGCGCGGAGGCGTAATACCTTTCAACGTCAAGGAGATCCATCCGCATGACGTCGCGGCCGTCCTGGACGGGATGGGGGTGGCGGTGCGCTCAGGCTACCACTGCGCCGAGCCCCTCCATGAATGGTTCGGGATACCGAGCTCGGTCAGGGCGAGCTTCTACATCTACAACAGGGAGAGCGACATAGACGCGCTGGTGGCTGGCGTTAGAAAGGCTAGCGAGGTGTTCGGAAGTTGAGCGACGAGATATACAAGGAGATCATAATGGACCACTACAAGAACCCCCGCAACTTCGGGAAGATCGAGAAGCCCGACTTTTCGGCCGAGGACAGCAACCCCCTCTGCGGCGACCATGTGGAGATGGCCGTCAAGATCGAGGACGGGAAGGTGGCCGACGTCAAGTTCATCGGCCGGGGCTGCGCCATCAGCATGTCGGCCGCCTCCATAATCACCGAACTCATTCAGGGGATGTCGATAGAGGACCTCCGCAAGTTCGACAAGGAGCAGCTCCTCGAGGCAATGGGCAACCCCGACCTGGGCCCCGTGAGGGTGAAGTGCGCACTCCTGCCGCTCAAGACCCTGAAGTTGGGCCTCTACACCTACCTGTCGAAGACTGACGATTCCGCCGGGAAGTAGCCGCGTCTATTCCCGGATTCCTTCCAGGACCGACACCGCGTTCCACAGCGTCACGCGGGCGAACGAAGGAACGTTCGGGTCCTGAGACACCTCCTCAAGGACGCTCATGGCATTGGCCGCCCTGACGCCGACCGACGTCCGGGGGTCCTTAAGGCCGTCCACGACCTCCTTCGTGACCTTCCGGATGTTGCGCGGAATGTTCGTGTTGTTCACGACGAGGTTGATGGTGTTTATCGCCTGGTTCAGCTTCTCCTCGTTCTCGGCTGCCTTCTTGGAACTCAATCTGTGTCAACAGCTCCCCTGCTTAGCCGCACGACATTACAAATGCGACCGGTTTTAAGCTTATCTCAGGACAACCGTTATGAGCCTCTTCAGGCTGCGGGTAGGTCGGGAGAGCCTTGTCCGAGACGAAGAACAGGCAGAAGCTCATGGCTGAGATGATGCGCAGGGGCGCGACCCTGCTCCAGGAGCCATGCCCCGAGTGCGGCGGGATCCTCCTCAGGTTCAAAGGGAAGGACATCTGCCCGTCCTGCTCGGGCCTGACCAGCGTAGAAGAGCTGGACGAACTGGAGGCTTCCGCGCCCGCGCCGGCGCCCGTCACAGCACAGCCGAAGTTCAAGGCGGACGCCGTGTCCAAGGTGCTTGAAGAGTCGCTGGCTCACCTGGCGAAGGAGAAGGACCCCGCAAAGAGGCTGAAGCTCCTCCAGGTCATCAAGCTCTGCGCCGAGGTCCTGAAGCTGCTGAAGGAATGAGCCCTACCCGATGAAGGAGTCCAGCCCCTTCTTCTTCGCGGGGGGCCTGGAGCCTGTCGTGGGCTCGGCGGACGCGAGCTGGCGGACGTAGGTGCTAAGCGACTTGAGCTTCCTCTGGACGACCCGGTAGTAAGCTTCGTCGACTGTGTCCTTGACGATCAGCATTATCATCCTCCCCTCCTTGCGCCTGCCCGTCCTGCCCCTCCTCTGGACGTACCTGATGGCGCTGGCCACGTTGTCGTAGAAGACCACGAGGTTGCATTCCGCGATGTCCAGGCCCTCCTCCCCGATCTGGGTGGCGATCAGCACCCTGTACTTGCCCTTCCTGAACATGTCGACAGCCTTGACCTGCTCCTCCTGCCTCTGGCCCGTCGCCCCCTGCTTCCCGATCAGTATCCAGGCGCTTATCCCTCGGTCGGAGAGGGTCCTGTAGATGTAGTCAACGGTCTCCCTGTAGCCGGCGAAGATGAGGGCCCTGTCCTGGGGGGTGAGCTCCGCTATGAGCCCCTTCAGGGCCTCGAACTTCGGCTGCTCCAAGCCCGCGACGACGGCGCCGTTGATGAGCTCGTAGGCCTCCTTCAGGCGAGGCTCCTTGACTATCATGGAGTTGACCCGCCCCTTGGTGTCCCTCACCCTTTCGAAGTAGCTCAGGAAGGCCTTGTAGCTCTGGGTCTCGAGCATCTTCTCCAGGTTGAAGAGCTTGGCCGCGAAGAAGTAGGACAGCTTGGCGTTCCAGGAGCCCTTCGCCATGATGGAGTCCCTGTTCCGCATCATCTCCTTGAAGCTCAGCTTGTCCGCCGCGGCCCTTGGCATCAGGTTCTCGCGGGCTATGTTGGCGAGCTTCTCCTTCAGGACCTCGCGTATGAGGAGCGACGCCCTCTTCATGTAGTCCGGGCTTTCGAGGAGCCTGACGTCCACCTTGACATCGTGAACGTAGGGCTTGATGTCGTCGCTTTCGTAGTCCCTGAAGAGTATCCTCTCGGCTGAGAGGTGGCCCTTGATCTCCTCGATCTTCTGCCTTTCGCTGGGCAGGGTGGCCGTCAGGCCGATCCTCTGCACATCCCCGGACCGGAACAGCTCGGAGATCTGGACGTAGCTGTGGTCGCCGATCGCCCTGTGAACCTCGTCGAGGATCAGGAGGTCGAACAGGGAGACGTCCAGGAGGGACCGCTTGACGTCCTGGACCGCTATCTGGGGGGTGGCGCAGACTATCTTCGCGGACCAGGCATCCCCCCTGGTGTGGATATCGTCCTCCCCGGTCACGGCGGCCACCGAGCCGGCGGGCAGGTCGAGGACCTTCTCAAGGAACTCCTTGTGCTGCTGGACCAGTATCCTCGTGGGGGCGAGGAACAGGGTCCTTCCCCCGGTGGAGGCGAGCCTGTTCGCAATTATGAGCGCCGCCACGGCCGTCTTCCCCATCCCGGTCGGGAGGACGATGATGGCGTTCGAGGCCCCGGCGTCCCGGGCCAGCTCCTGCTGGTAGAGCCTCTCCTCCAGCGCGCCCTTCCTGATGAAACCCTCGGCGGACATTGGCTTCCCCCGATGCTCTCCGCAACCCAACACTTTTATCATTTGGTGCATTCGACACCGAGTCTGGGCGCCTTTCCTTGCGAATCGAGGCTGCGGAACTCCAGAGGGCACTGGCCGACGTGGAGAAGTCGGTGACGACGTCGGACCTAGGCATGCTGGAGTCCAAGGCCGGGAGCTGGAGGATTCCGTCGGTGGTGACGGAGGAGATGGTCGGAGTGGCCGAGTCTCTGATCCCGTTCAAGCCCAGCCCCAGGGTCGGGAAGTTCCTCGTCCTTAGCGGCGTCGACAAGTCGGGGAAGGAGACTCACTGCTTCAACCAGAGCAGGCTCACCAAGATAACCTCGGTCTACGACCACCTGCGGTCCAAGGGATTTGACGTCCTGCCGATCAACCTGCCGTCATACAACACCCTTCTCGGGGCCCTGGTGGGGGCGTACCTCGGCAGGCGGACCAAGGACATGGTGCTCAGCGGCGACCTGAGCGCCTCCTACGCCTGGCTTCTTTGGAGCCTCGACAGGGCCCAGTTCAACGACAGCGTAGACAGATGGCTCGCCGACGGGCCAAGGAAAGTCGTCCTGTCCAAGAGGTGGACGGAGAGCCACGCCGTCTACCAGCCGGAGGTGGGAGTGAGATACGAAAGGGTGATGCGGTTCGAGGAGAAGGTCGTCAAGCAGGACTCCACGATAGTGTTGGACATACCTCCTGTCCAGGCGCTCTTGAGGTTGAGGACGAGGCCTGACAGGGACAACTACGAGAAGGCCTCCATAATCGAGGGGGTCCGCCGCAGGTACCTCGCCCTTTCCGAGATCTACCCCTACGGCGACATCTACCTCGTGGACGCGTCGAGGAGCCTGGAAGAGGTCAACAGGGACATCCTCTCCCTGGTGGACAGGATAATGCAGGGATGAGCAAGGGATAAAGCACCGTATCTCTGCAAGTCTCATCGCGGCCGCACTTGAAATCAGCGCACTATGCCGGAAGGCCGGTGGAGATCAGGGACCCGATCCATGGCTTCGTCAAGGTGCACGGCGGAGAGCTCAAGGTCGTTGACACCCCATACTTCCAGCGCCTGAGGAGGATAAGGCAGCTCTCCTGCGCGTTCATGGCGTACCCGGGAGCCAACCACACGAGGTTCGAGCACTCCCTGGGCGCGATGCATGTAGCCGGACTCACCTCGGCGATCCTTGTCGACAAGGGCTACATCGACGACGACGCGGCGTCGGAGCTCAGGCTGGCGGGCCTCCTCCACGACGTGGGCCATGGCCCGTTCTCGCACCTGTACGAGGAGCTCCTTCATTCGAAGACCGGGGTGACTCACGAGGACATGAGCTCCAGGATCGTGGCGGAGACCGAGATCGGGGAGGTTCTGGACAAGGAGGGGTTCGACCCGAAGAGGCTTTCGTCTCTGGCCGTCGGGAAGGCGCCGGGGAGGAGGCGCTTCATGAACGAGGTGGTTGCCGGGACCCTCAGCGCCGACCTCATGGACTACCTCCTGAGGGACTCCTACTACACGGGCGCGGGCTTCGGCCGTGTCGACATCACGAGGGTGATCGACTCGTTCGAGGTCGTCGGGGACCACCTGGCCATAGAGAGCGACGCCGTCCATTCCTTCGAAGCCTTGACCGTTGCCCGATATGAGATGTTCAAGGCAGTCTACTTCCACAAGACGTGCAGGGCCGCCGAAGCCATGGTCCTCAGGGCGATGGAACTGGCTGACGCCGAGCTGGGGCTAACCCAGGTCGACGACCTCTCTCGCTACGGCAAATGGGACGACGAAGGTGTGGTCAACGCGATCCTCAACCTGAAGGGGGGAAGGGACGCGAAGAAGGCGCAGCAGCTGGTGTCGGACTACAGGGCACGGCGGCTCCTGAAGTGCGTGTACGAGAAGATGGTGATAAGGAAGGAGGGTTTCGCAGAGAGGCTCCTCGACAAGGCCGCGGTGAGGGCGGAGGTCGTGGCCGAGATAGCGAACCTGGCGGGGGTCGACCCCGAAGGCATCTACATTGACGTGCCCACGACCCCTTCCGTGCCTTTCACGTCGGACAGGGAGATGTTCACGGAGCTGACCATCGTTTCGAGGGGCGCAGCCGGAGCCAAGAAGACGAGGATCTCCCTGTCGGACATCCCCGCCGTGGCAGCGATCAGCGGCTCCCTGGACGTGTTGAGGGTCTACACGACCGCGAAGGACAGGGCCAGGGTCGAGGGGGCCGTCTCGAAGGTCCTGGGGGACTCGGGCTTCTCCACCAAGATATCAGTCTAGGAGGAGCTCGCCGCTCTTCCCGTCAAGGGAGGCCTTGTGCCCGCCGAACTTTTTCAGCTCGTCCAGCTCGAATCCGTCGGCCAGTGGCACCCCGGCCAGGGCGCAGCCGGACACCAGCGTGATGTCGCCCTTGGCGGCGACTATGGCGGCCGGTCCCAGCGACTTCATGGTCAGGTTGTAGATCACATATGCGCCGACGCTGCTTCCCACCGTGTACGGAAGGGCGAGGACGACCCCGCCCAGCTTCTGACCGTAGAGCTCGTGGTTCCTATCCACCACGGTCCCGCTGTCCGAGTCCACGCCACCCAGAAACGAGAGCTGCTGGCCCGTGACCAACAGCCTTCCTGAGCCCCTTCCCTCCACCAATCCGCGACCTGATACCTTCAACGGGCCTCTCCCAGCAGGCGCTTGACCGTGGAGTGGTAGTTGGGGATTTCGGCTATTTCGAACTTCTCCTTCGGCTTCTTCAGGGTCCTGGTGGCGTCCACGCCCAGCTTGTCCGTCAGGAGCATCTCCTGGTCGGCCGAAGGGTCCAGGCTTGAGCCCTTTGCGCCCGTGATGACCATGAGGCCCCTCGAGGCCTGGAAGCGGGTGGCCACCGCGTACTCGACCATCCTAGGATCGTCCGGGTCGATGTCGTCGTCCACCACGGTGGCCATCTTGAGCGAAGGATGGGCGGCGAACGCGGCCAAGAGCGCGTTCTTCGGCTCGCCTTCGAGGTGCTTTGAAATCTGGATGACCGCGTGGAGCCAGTTCCTTCCTCCGTCGGTGAGGACCACCCGTCTCGTGGACGGGACGACGTCTCGGACCGCCTTGTTCATCTTGATTTCGATGGGGTACGACATCAGCATCCGGTGCTCCAGGCCGCCCGGAAGGATGTCCCTGTATATGGCCCCCCTCCTGTGGTAGAGCTTCTGGACCTGGATCACGGGCTGCGCGCGGACCGCGTCGTAGTTCCCCAGCATCTCCACCATGGCCTCCTTGGCGGTCTCGGAGCCGATGACGCCCGTCATCACGAACTCGGCCTCCGCGGGGACGATCAGCCCGTTGTCCACCTCGCAGGTGGTGAGCCTTCCTCCCAGGAGGGAGTTCGCGAGCATGAGCTCGTCATAGCCGTAGGGGGCCTGGAAGGCTGCGGCCATTTCGACGGCAGGATGGACGCCCACGAC
>Ga0335070_10011200_pt1 | contig 10478 bp, 9 predicted proteins | sample Lox_Sample_13_FD_206722 | JGI IMG/M metagenome (GOLD analysis project Ga0335070, IMG submission 206722) | Soil microbial communities from Loxahatchee National Wildlife Refuge, Florida, United States - Lox_Sample_1.3 | ecosystem: Environmental > Terrestrial > Soil > Wetlands | place: USA: Florida...
TGAGCCGGTAGGAGTCGGCGTCGGGCTTCACGATCCCGTCGGCCATGCCCTTCTCGACTGCCTGCGCGCACTGCAAGGGCTGCTCGCGCAGGAAGAGCAGTCGCGCGAGCTGACGGAGCTCCTTGTCTTCCTTCAGCAGGTCGCCCTCGCGCGCGAGCTGAAGCGTCGCCAGAGCCTTGTTCTCCCGCTCGAGGAGGTTCTGCACCGCCGCGAGCTGGACCCAGTACTGCTTCTTCCCGGGCGACATGGCGATCAGCTGCTCGAGCGTGGCGGCGACGTTGTTGTAGTCCTGGAGCTGGGTATAGATCGCGACCAGCAGCCCCACCCAGCTCTCGCGCGGATTGTCGCTCTTCTCGATCGCGATCTTCGCCGGCTCGAGCGCCTCCGCGAACTTCTCCTGCTGGACGAGGATCATCGCCTTCAGATAGTAGGCGTCGGCCTTGGGGGCCTCCTCGGCCTTGAACCACTGGTCGATCACCTCGATGGCCTGATCGTACTTGCCGAGCTGCGTGTAGATCGCCGCCATGGCGTACATCATCGCCTGCTGCGAAGAAGGATCCATCGCGTGCTGGTCGAGGGCGGTCTCGAACTCCTTGACGGCCTCCTCGTTGTTTCCCTTCGCGTTCAGGATGTAGCCGCGCAGGCGGTGGATGTTCGCGACGTCGGGAGGCGTGAGCCCGTGCCGGCCGGCGAGCTCGTCGATCATCTTGAGGGCCTCGTCGAACTTCTCGGCCTCGAAGAGCGCGATCACCTCCTTCAGCCTCTCGCCGACTCGCTTGCTCACCGTGACGGACTGCTCCTGCGCCTGCTCCTTCTGACTCTTGAGCTTCGGCCGCTTCGGTGCGGCCTCCGCCGCGAGGCCGGCGGCGACGAGCCCGAAGCACAGCAGCAGCGCGAGGGCGCGCGAGACGAGGCGAGGCAGGTTCGCGGAGCGCGACACCGGGCTACCCCTTTTCCATCTCGAAGCGGATCACCGCCTGCGAGGGAGTCTCCACGGCCTTCCCTTCCCGGAGCTGAGGCTGGTACTTCCACTTGTTGACCGCGTTGATCGCGGCGCGCTCGAACACCGCGTTGCTCGACTTGACGACGGTCGCATCCTTGACCGAGCCCGCGGTCGTGATGACGAAGCGCACGTGGACCCAGCCCTCGAGATTGCGCCGCGCGGCCTGGGGCGGGTACTGCGGCTCGACGCGCACGAGCGGCAGCGGCTCGCGATCGGAGAGCCCCGAGGAGAGCGCGAGCTGGCCGCGTCCGGTGCCATCGCCGCCGCCGCCGCCCGCGGATCCGAACTCGGCGCCGAGTCCGGCGGCGATCGCCTGCACGTCGAGGCCGAGGTCGACACCCTCCTCCTTCGCGACGGCGAGGGTGGGCGTCACCGGGGCCTGCTCCGGCTTCTCGCGCTGGGGCTTCTCGCGCTTCTTCTCCTCGATCTCGACCTCGTGGCGCAGCCGCACGAACTCGACCTTGGACAGCGCCTGCGCCCCCTCGGCGTGGCTGCGCTGGCTGGTCAGGAGCCGCAGGAATCCGAACAGCCCGCAGGTGATGACCAGGGACAGCAGCGCTGCGATCGGAAACCGAAGCCTCGACACGTGTCATTGACCCGAGGAGCTCGCCGCTCCGATGGCCACATCCTTGATTCCGCCGAGCTTGACCTCGTCCATCACCTGGGCGAGCAGACCGCTCTTCGCCCCCTTGTCCGCGAGCACGACCACCGTGTCCTCGGGGCGCTCGAGGTGCAGGCGCTCGATCAGCGGCCGGATCTCGCGCATGTCCACCTGCCGCCGGTCCATCCAGACCTCTCCGTTGGGCCGGATCGCGATCAGGATGTTGCCGGTCTCCTCGTGCACGGCCGTGTCGGCCTGCGGGCGGCTCACGGTGACGCCCGCCTCGCGCACGAAGGACGTGGTGATGATGAAGAAGATCAGCAGGTTGAGGACGAAGTCGAGCATGGGCGCCAGATCGATGCCCGTCTCTCCTCCGATCTCGGTGTGGCGCTTCGAACGCATGGCTCATCTCGACGAGGTGCCGAACGAGATGTTCGTGACACCCCCCTGACGCACCTGATCGATCACCTGGACGAGCAGGCCCGCCTCGGTGTTCTGCTCCGTGGTGACCATCACGCCCCAGTCGGGCTTCTGGGCGTGGAGGCGCTCGACGTTGGCGCGCACGGCGCGCACGTCGACGAGGCGGTTGTCGACCAGCACGTCCCCGCTGGCTTTGATGACGACCGAGATGCTCCCGGTGTCCTTGCCCGTCGCGGGTCCGGAGGCACCGCCGCCGTGGCGCGCCACCTCGATGCCGACCTCCTTCACGAAGACCGCCGTGATGATGAAGAAGATCAGGAGGTTGAGGACGAAGTCGAGCATCGGCGCGAGATCGATGCCCGTCGACTCCTCGTGATCGAAGTGCCGGCGCATGCGCATGTCAGTACACGAGCTTGTCGGCCACGATCTCGGTCTCGAGTCGGGTGCGCGACTGGAAGTAGTAGACGGGGTACAGCCCGGTGATGCTCACCGCGAGGCCGGAGAGCGTGCAGATCATCGCGTGCGACACGCCGCTGGCCATCGCGCGGGCGTCGGCCGAGCCGCGCAGGGCCATCGAGTCGAACACCTCGAGCATGCCGCTCACCGTCCCGATCAGGCCGAGCAGCGGGGAGAGCGGCACGAGCACGCGCAGCAGCAGCTGATTCGCGCTCATCTCGTTGTTGAGGCGCGAGATCATGGCCCTGCGGATCTGGTGCGCGCACCACGAGCCGTGCTCGCTGCGCGACTGCCAGGTCTGGATCGTCTCGTGGACCTGTCGGGGCAGGATCCGCCAGAAGTACCAGATCCGCTCGATCACCAGCGTCCACATCACGAAGCCGCACAGGAAGATCATGAAGACGAAGGGGCCTCCTTCGTCGACCAGGTCCCGGACCGCGCCGATGGGCGCCAGCAGATGCTCGAGCAGCGTCTCGAACACGTCAGGCTCCCTGGCGCCCGCGCGGGAACAGGCCTCCTCCGCCTTCCTCGCGCTGCTTGGCGCGCTCGAGACTCTCGGCCAGCAGGCCCGTGCTCTGCTCGTCGAGGATCTGCACCACCTGACGCGACATCGAGGACAGGCCGGCGTTCATGAAGAGCAGCGGGATTGCGATGCCGAGGCCGAGCACGGTGGCGATCATGGCCTGACCGATGCCGTTGGCCATCAGCCGGGGATCGCTCGAGCCGGCCTCGGTGATGCTCTGGAAGGTGATGATCATGCCGACCACGGTGCCGATCAGACCGAGCAGCGGGCCCGCGGCCACGGCCAGGCGCAGGAACGCCTGGAAGCGCTCGAGCTTGGGGACCTCGCGCAGCACGGCCTCGGAGATACGGAGCTCGACGACCTCCGCGTCCTCTTCGATGGTGCCGGGATCGGCCTTGATCGCGCCGAGCACGCGGCCGAGCGGATTGTCCGGGGTCGGATGATCGAGGTTCGCGAGCTGACGGCGCACCGCCAGGCGCGCGCGGAACAGGAAGATGGCCTGGTAGATGGCGAGCAGCGCGCCGATCACGCCGACGGCGATGATCACGTAGCCGACGGCCTCGCCGCGCTGGATGCGCTCGATCACGTTCGGCCGCTGCACGATCAACGAGAGCAGCGCTCCGCGCGAGGGATCCACGGCGGCCTCGACATAGCCGCTCTTCGCCGCCTGCAGCTGCTCCGCGAGGTGGACCAGGTTCCCCGGCGGCTGGCGCGACAGCACGCCGAGCGTGCCGACGCTCGGGAGGTAGTTCAGATAGCGGCCGTCCGACATGGCTACGAAGCTGCCGATGCGAACGACGTCGGACTCCTTCGGCACGCCATCCTTGTCCACGATGGTGGCCTTGAAGCGGGCCACCTGGCCGCTCTCGGTCATCTCGCGCTGGATCTCGAACCAGAGCCGCTCGAGCTGCTCGATCGAGGGCAGCGCCTTGGACTTGCCGAGGCTCGCGAAGAACTCGTCGCGCTTCGGGTACTGGGCGCTGAGCAGCGAGTTGTACATGATCGTGGAGCTGTCGGCGGACACCTGGCGCACCACGCCGAAGAGCTCGCCCAGGCTGCCGAGCCGCTGCGTCATCACGCCCTCGAGCTCGGCGAGCTTCTGCTCGTTGGCATCGAAGGTCGCGGAGAGCTGCTTGCTGCGCGCCTCGGCCGCGTCCCGCGCCTTCTGCGCCTGCGCGAGGAGCTGCGCCTGCTTGTCGCGGTTGGCGAGGAACTCCTGCTCGCGCGCGGCGTTCGCCTTCGCCTGGATGGCGCGGCTGTTGCGGGTCTGCTCGAGCAGCTGATCCAGGTTCTCGAGCGCGAGCGCACCCCGCCCGACCAGCAGGAGCGCTGCCGCCGCGAGACCGAGCATCGCGATTCCTGAACGCTTCACGACTTCGCCTCCTCGACCTTCGGCGCCGGCACGGGCACGAGCAGCATCTCCGGCGCGCGCAGCTTCTTGGCGACGGCGAGGCCCTCCTTGAAGCTGCGGCGGTAGTCGTTGTCGACGACCCAGCCCTTCTTCTGGGCGTCCCAGTAGCCCGTCTCCCGGCCATCGATCGTCTGGTACAGGAGCGCGACGCGGCCCACGCGCAGGAACTGCACGGTCCGCGCGTCGGCGCCCTCTCCGAGCTTGGCCTCGTAGGCCTCGATGGTGCGGCCGTAGTCTTCCTCGATCTGGTAGGCCTCGAGGATGCGGCGGTACTTCTCGGAGATCGTGACGTCCGCGCGGCCCATCATCTGCTTGAGCGTCTCCACCCGATGATTGCGCTCCTCGAGCAGGAAGGGGATGTCGAGGGCGACGAACTCCCCCAGCGTGTCGAGCATGCGCTGCATCAGCGGCGTCACTTCCCGCGAGGTCGTCTCCACCTCCTCGAGCTGCTTGTTGATCGACGCCATCTCCTCGTTCTGCGACGCGACCTGCGACTCGAGCTGCTTGGCGTACAGCGTGTAGCTCTCCTCGTCGGCCAGCGCGCGGCGGTACTCGGTGAGCAGCTTCTGCGTCTCGTCGTCGAGCTTCTCGACGCGTGCCTGGGAGGCCCGGGCCTCGTCGTCGCTGCCGATCTGCTCCTGCATGGTGCGATCGAGCTTCTGCTTCTGGAGGTCCAGGGTCGAGGGACCCTTCTCCGCGGCAGGTGCGGGCGCGGGCGCCTTCGCCTCCCCCGGCGCCGCGGCCTGCTGGGCCCCCGCCCACGTCGGCCACGCGAGTGCCCACGCGAGCGCCAATCCCGAACCGATCGCCCTGTACGTCATGTTCCCTCGCGAACCTCCGGAGATGAGAAACTGCTCCGGCGATCTTCGTTTCGAAGCGCGACCGGTCGCCCGCTCCGGCAACCGCCGACCCGGCTCGGGCGCGGCCCCACGCGGCCCGGTGTGCGGACCTCGCGCGCAGCGCACCGCCTGCAACCCGACCCTTGCGCTCCCGACCGCTTCGAGCGGGCACGAGCCACCGGCGCCTGACCGTCGCCCTAACCGTCGCCTACGTCGCCTAACAATCTCTGCGTCCCGCCTCGCGGGAGCGCTCGTGTCCGCCTTCCGTCGAATCTCGACCGCCGGAAGACGAAGGCCCACGCCCCGCTCCGGCGAAATGAGCGGCGCGCAGCATACCATTTCCCCGACGGGAAGTGTCAACCAACCGATCCGATCCGCGCTCGCCTTCCCGACGCCGCCCGACCCGCGATGCCGCCGACCCCAGAGGGAGGCTCGGGGCGCTTCAGTCGCGCCACCAGGTCTTGAGCACGGTGCGCGCGAAGGAGAGCCCGTAGCGCAGGTCCCTGCCCTTCTTGCTCGTCCCGCTCGCGCGGCGCTTCACCGTCACCGGAACGTCACCGAGGCGGATGCCCTTGCGCGCCGCGTCGATCAGCAGCTCCGCGGTGTGGAACTGGTCCTGGCGCAGCAGCACACGCGAGAGCTCGGAGGCGCGCAGCGCGCGGAATCCGTTCGAGCAATCCGTGACGCGCACCGGTGTCAGGAGCCGGATGAGCGCGTTGAAGACGTGGATGCCGACCCAGCGCAGCCGGTCGTCGCGCTCGTGGCGACCGAGGATCCGCGAGCCGATCGCGAAGTCGACGCGCCCTTCTGCCACCGGCCGCACCAGCGACTCGATCTCGCCGGGCAGGTGCTGGCCGTCGGCGTCCATCGTCACCACGATCTCGGCACCGTGTGCGAGCGCGATGTCGAAGCCGAGCCGCAACGCCGCGCCCCCGCCGCGCCGCACCGGCGCGCGGACCACGAGCGCACCCGCGCGGGCCGCGACGTCCGCCGTGGGGTCGTCGCTGCCGTCGTCGACCACCAGCGCGGCGAGCGACCGGCCGCACACCTGCGCGGGCATGGCTCCGATCACCGCGCCGACGTTCTCCGCCTCGTCGAAGGCCGGCAGCACCACGACGACGGGGGGCAGCGAGAGGCCGGGATGGGCGCGCCGGAACTCGGCGAGGCCCAGCGCGCGCACCAGGCGGTCGAACTGCTCCGCGCGGACGGCGCCGCCCGCGCGCGTCGCGAGCAGCACGAGCCACAACAGGAGGTTCGAGGCGATCAGCACCGCAATCAGGCGGCTCCACTGCGCGTGCTCCAGCATCAGCATGTCGCGCAGGGCGTTCACGGAATCGGGGTACGCAGAGACCGTGACCAGCCCTGCGCCGAAGAGCGTCGCGAGGGCGAAATCCATGCGGCGGGAGCGCCCGCCGCGGAAGCGCGCGAAGGCGTGCAGCAGCACGCCGGTGCCGACGGCGAGCCCCAGCCAGCGCAGGATGGACACGGCGCGCCCCCGGGCTCGCTACCGGCTCAGGTACTCGGAGCGACGGCGCGTGCCGTCCCAACGGATGTCGGGGAACTGCGCCTCCTTGCGCTCCTCGATGCGATCCCTGTGCGGCAGCAGATCGCGGAGCATCTCGCGCAGCTCGGCGTCCATGTCGGAGCTCGGGCGGTAGCCGAGATCGACCAGGTGCTGGTGATCGGGGTGGTAGTAGTGCTGCTCCGCCTCGGCGCGCGGATTCTCCATCGGGTGGATCTTCACGTCGAGGCCGAGCTCCGCGGCGACGCGCTGCACGCGCGCGGCCAGCTCGCTCACGTCGTAGACGTCCTCGAACTGGTTGAAGACGCGGTACTCGCCGGCTCGCGGCGGGTGCTCCAGCGCCAGCGTGAGGCACTGCATCGAGTCGCGCAGCGGCAGGAAGCCGCGCTTCTGGTGGCCCTTGCCGTAGGGCGTGAGCGGAAGACCGATCACGGCCTGCGCGCAGAAGCGGTTGATCGCCGTGCCGAAGGCCTGGTCGAAGTCGAAGCGCGTCGCGAGCTCGGGCTCGCCGCTCATCTCGGGGATCCGCGTGCCGTAGACGACGCCCTGCATGATGTCCGTCGAGCGCAGGCCCCAGAGCCGACACGCCATCTCGACGTTGTGCGAGTCGTGGACCTTCGACTGGTGGTACCAGGACCCGGCGCGCCTCGGGAAGAGCATGCGGTCCTTGCGCCCGCGGAACTCGAGGTCGAACCAGCCCTCGGGAATGTCCAGATCCGGCGTGCCGTACTCACCCATGGTCCCGAGCTTCACGAGGTGACACTCCGGAGCCTCGTCGCGGAGCACGTGCAGCGTGATCAGCGTGCCGACGATGTTGTTGGTCTGCGTGAAGACCGCGTTGTGCACGTCGACCATGCTGAACGGCGCGGAGGGCATCTCGCCGAGGTACACGACCGCCTCGGGGCGGAACGAGCGATAGGCGTTCAGCACGAAGTGGAAGTCGGTCAGGTCGCCGCGGTAGAAGCGCAAGTTGCAGCCGAGGCGCCGGCGGAAGGCCGACAGGCGCTCGGCCATCGCCGCGATCGGGATCGCAGACTGCGAGCCCATCTGACCCACCCAGGCGCGGCGCGCGTAGTTGTCGATGCCGGCCACCTCGTGGCCGCGCGCCGCGAGATGGATCGCGAGGGTCCAGCCCAGATATCCGTCGACGCCCGTGATCAGGACTCGCATACGGTGACTCGCATCGGCGACGCGCGATGATGCCATGAGGAGGGGGCGCTCGCTCAGTGCCCCCTCAGCGCTCCCGGTAGGGACGCCCGGCGCGGTAGAGGGCCAGGCGATCGGTCATCCCGCGTGCGAGCTCGCTGCCCTGCGCCGCCGCGAGCGCGCGCTCCTCGGTCCGCGCGGCCTCCGCATAGCGGCCCGCCGCCGCATACGCCGCCGCCAGCGTGTCGAGCGATGCGGCGTCGCGTCCTCCGGGCCGGCCGAGGGCCTCCTCCGCGAGCGCTACGGCCTCCTGCGCCGACGCATCGCTGCCGTCCTCCACGGCGAGCGTCCAGGCCAGGTTGTTCAGCACGGTGGGATCGCGGCGCACCGCGAGCGCGCGTCGGTAGGCGTCCACGGCCTGCGGCAGCTCGTGGCGCTCGACGCGCAGCGCGCCGAGCGCGGAGAGCACGCTGATCCGGTCGCGGCCGATGAAGGCGAGCCGCCGCGACGCCGCCTCGAGGCGCGCGACGTCCCGGCTGCGCACCGCGTGCGCGTCCCACAGCTCGAGCAGGGGGACCGCGAGGCAGGCGACGCCGAGCCCCCAGACGAGCGCGGGGAGCCGGCTCGCCGACCGGCGCGCCGGGCGCACGTCCGGCTCGGTCCGCAGCAGGAGCCTTGCTACGCGCCCGTCGCGCAGCTTCCAGACCGCGCCATCCAGGATGAAGTGGTGGAGGTTGATCACCGCGAAGAGCAGGATCGCCAGGCCGCCCGACCAGGAGAGCGGGCCGAGCAGCCGAGGCGCGAAGAGCAGCGCCGGCACCTCGCCGATCAGGCAGCCGGCCAGGAGCGCCTTCAGATAGAAGCGGCTCAGGCGGGTCTCGGCGCCGCTCCGCCTCGCGTAGTAGGAGGTGACCCAGAGGTACTGCACCGAGTGCGCGACAGAGGCCCACACCGCGGTGAAGGCGAGGCCCTCGAGGATTCGCCCGTGCGCGGCGAACCAGGCCGGCACGACGAACCAGAGCGTCTGGCTCGCAGCCAGGAGCGCGGGCGCGACGAGGTCGGCGAGCCGCGCGCCCGCGCGCCGGAGCAGGGCCGCGGCCGACGCCAGCGCGGCCGCGAACGCGGCGAGGAGCAGCGCGGCCAGCGGCACCGTCACGTCGCGCGGGATGCCGAGGCGCACCGCGTCGTAGCCGCGCCCGTCGGCGAGGAACTCCGGCGCGAAGGAGGCCCCCGCGCCGCCCGTCTGGAAGACCAGCAGCGCGATGGCGAAGGTCAGCAGGTAGGCCGTGTAGAGCGCGCGCTTCGCGGCGGGAGGAACGGCGAGTCCCCGCCGACGCAGGAACATGAGCGTCAGGCCGTAGTTCTGGCCGGCGAAGTGCCACGGGCTCCAGCCGAAGTAGAGCGTGATCAGCAGCGAGCCGAGCCAGGGCAGGTACAGCGCCGCCACGAAGAGCGCGGCGAGGACCCCGCTCGCGTGCAGCGCGAACAGGCGGTAGCGGCGGCGATCCTCGGCGCGCTCGTAGACGCGCAGCAGCGTCGCGCCGTAGTGAGGCGTGCTGACGAAGAGGCCGAGCGCGAGCGTCGCCTCGATCGGCCAGTCGTCGCGGGCGAAGTGCGCGCCCAGCCAGAGCAGGGGAGGCAGGCTCAGGAGGTAGGCGCCGCCGGCGCCGAGCAGCAGGTCGCTGCTCCGGCCGTGAAGCCATGCCGCGCCGCCGCGGGGCGCGAGGTGACTCGCCGCGACCACGCCTCCATCATACTGCCGCTCTCCATGCAGGTGACGACGGGCGGCGGAAGCAGCGGCCGGGCGACGCCCGCGCTGAAGGCGGCGCTGGCCCTCGCCGTCGCGGCGCTCGCCTTCGGCGCGTTCCTCCCGGCGCTGGACGCGAGCTTCGTGAGCTGGGACGACGGGCTCACGGTCACGGACAACTACGCGATCCGCGCCTTCGACGCGCAGAACCTGCGCTGGATGTGGACGACCAGCACCGCGGGCCACTATCAGCCGCTCTCGTGGATGAGCCTCGCGCTCGACCATGCGCTCTTCGGCCTGCACGCGCCGGACTTCCCCGAGGCGCGCGGCTTCCACGCCACGAATCTGCTGCTCCACGCCGCCGGCGCCGCGGCGCTGTTCGCGCTGGCGCTGGCGCTGCTGACGCGCGCCTGCGCGCCGCGCCCGGGAGGCGCGCCGCGCGCGTGGCTCGGCGTCGCAGCCGCCGCGGCGCTCGCGCACGCGCTGCACCCGCTGCGCTGCGAGTCGGTGTGCTGGGTGACCGAGCGGCGCGACGTGCTGTCGGCACCCTTCTTCGTGCTCGCCCTGCTGGCCTGGCTGCACGCGACGCCGAGCGGCCCGCCGCGCGCTTTGCGGCCGGGCTGGCTCGCGCTCTGCGCAGCGGGCGCGCTGACGTCTCTCGGTGTCGCTTCCGCCTCCGTCTCGCTGGCGGATCCGCGCGAGCTCTCTCTGACCGCTCTCGGGGCCCCGGGGCTCGCGCTGGCCGCGCTGCTCTGGCTCTTCTCGGTCGGGTGCGCCGCGCACGGGATCGACGCGACGGGCGTGCGCCGG
>Ga0335070_10011201_pt1 | contig 10477 bp, 10 predicted proteins | sample Lox_Sample_13_FD_206722 | JGI IMG/M metagenome (GOLD analysis project Ga0335070, IMG submission 206722) | Soil microbial communities from Loxahatchee National Wildlife Refuge, Florida, United States - Lox_Sample_1.3 | ecosystem: Environmental > Terrestrial > Soil > Wetlands | place: USA...
CCGCTCCAGATCCACCTGCGCGACGGTTTTCAGAGGCGCTTTGGGTGGCGTGCCGCAACCGGCTAGGATCGCGAAACAACCCAGGATCGATGCGCGAACCGTTTTCATGTAAGAGTCCATGACTTCACCTTGCTTCATTCGATGCGATAGCGCAGGCGTCGCCCGCCCTCCAGGGTGGAGTCCAGCGCCAGCCAGCGCCGATCCTCGACGCCATACCAAAGGTCGATCTGGAATTTGCCGGCATCCAGCCGGTAGCGCCGGGCGCTCAGTCGTCGTCCCTGCACCGGGATTTGTTCGTCCCCCTTCGCATCGATGCGCACCTCCGTGTACTCGCCGGTCTGCGGATTCAGCAGCCGCGTCTGGGCGAGCAGGTCCGGATTCCAGTAGGCGAAGGTCATGATGCATCCGGGCAATTCGGTGCGTATCCCGTTGGTGTTCAGGCGGAACCCCTGACCGTCCAACGCGCCCTCGACTCGGGTCAGCTCGCCGTTATCGTCCGTCGTAGCGCGAATGCCAGCCAGACAATTTCCCCGCCAGGATTCCCTGGCTTTATGAACGTACGTGTAAGCGTTGATCATCAGGAATTTCACATCGAAACGCGCCTCGCTCCGCAGCTCACGCGTCGACGACTGTTCGGTGAGGGTAAAGCGGTGGGAGCCGACTGGTGTGTCGTTCAGATACACCTTGAAGTCCCAGACATCGACCCGGGGGGCCGGGAAAGCAGAGTCCGTAAGCAGCAGTCCCAGGAGCAGGATGGTTTTGCGGTTCATAAAGCAGCCTCTCCGGTATCGATTCCCGATTTTGGGGGTAAAGGAAAAAAAGCGCTGGTGCGGGCCTGATAGTCCCGGTAGCCCGGCCGGCGCGTACGGATGTCCTTTTCCAACAGCGGAACGCCGGAAACCTTGAGCAACAGGAACGAGATCAGGGCCGGCGAGACGATGATCCAGATGGGGGAGCCGGCGGACAGGGCGATCAAATAGAAGCCCCACCAAAGGCAGAATTCGCCGAAATAGTTCGGGTGGCGCGAATATCGCCACAGCCCTCGATCCATCACGCGGCCGCGGTTTTCCGGGCGGGATTTGAAGCGAGCCATTTGCCAGTCGGCGACCGTCTCGAAGCCCAAACCGAACAGGAACACCGCAATGCCGAGGAAATCCAGAGCGCCCAGCGCTGTACCGGATTTCAGAGCCGGCAGTATCGGCAGGGAAATCACCCAGGCCAGCAGGGCCTGAAAGAGGAAAATGATGCCCAGGCTTTTGAAGGTGAAGCCGGGCTCGTGGCTGCGGCGGATTTCCTGGTAGCGGCGGTCCTCCGGCAGGCCCCAGTTGCGCCAAGTGAGATATCCGCAAAGCCGGATCGCCCACAGTCCCACCAGGCTGAAGACCCAGGCCGAGCGGGGCCCGTTCGGGGGTGCGTAGAATCCGTAGGTCAATGCCGCTGCCGCGAAGAACAGCGACCAGACACTGTCGACGATGCTGACGTCCCGTTTCACCAGGCTCGCCAACCAGGTGACTAATCCCATGATGAGCAGGACACAGAGCCCTTGCAGTGCAATCATCCAGTCGAACATTCTCGATCCCCAGCTTTCAAGTCCGGTCCGGTGAAGCAGGGCCGGAGACGCCGTCGAAACGCGTTGCCAAGCGCATCAGCATCGGCAGCACGGCCATCCAGCCACCGCCGAGTGCGGCGAGCGCCCGGACGGGATTCACCAGTTCCAACGCGCCCAGGCGATCGCCCGCCCACCAGGCTAAAGGACCACCGATCAACCCGAAGATCGCGGCCAGCAACACGCGTCCCTTCAACCAGCGGAAAGACGAATTGAAGGTCGTTGCGAAGGACATCCAAAGCGCGATGATCCAGTGGGGCGCCAACCAGGGCAGCAGCATTCCGGATGGGTAATGGATGAGCCCCAGACCCACCAGCAGACTGTCCCAGGTGCCGCCGATCAGCCCGGTCAGGAGAATGAGCCGCAGCTCAGCGCGCGGGCGGTTTGCATGGGCGAGATGCCAAAGGATCACGCCGCCGGCCGTTGTCGTACCCAGGCCGGGCAGACCCGCCGCGGCTCCAAGAACGCAGGCCAACCAAGCGATCTGATAAAGGACGAAGTTGGCGACGATCCGCGGTTCGAAAAGGCCCAACGAGCCGCTTTTCACGCAGGCTTGACTGTTCATAACGCACTCCGATGCTCTGGGCCTTCGGCCTGGCGTTCGAAGAGATAATGACCAACCAGCCATTCCTCGCCGTCGTGGTATCCGAACAACTCAGCGCAGGCCATGAAGAAGATCCGCCAACGCATCCACCACACGGGCGCCCACTCGGCGCCATAGGTTTGCGACAGGATCGGCCATATCTGGGCCTTGTGACGATCCATGTTGGCAACCCAGGCGTTGGCGGTACGCTCGTAATGCTTGCCATTCCAGCCCCAGCGGCGGATCAACCGAAGACGGTCCTCGAAGTGCAGAGGCAGGTCGTAGCTGGGCATCATGCCGCCGGAGAAGAAATATCGGCTCATCCAGTCGCTTTCATCCTCCACAACGAACTCGTAGGGAAGTGAGCGATGACAGAAGATGTGCAGGAAGAAGCGTCCGTCCGGGTGCAACCAGCCGGCAACGCGGCCGAAGAGTTCCTGCCAGTTGCGCATGTGTTCGAACATTTCCACCGACACGATCCGATCGAAGCGTTCACCCGGGCTGAAGTCGTTCATGTCGCAGGTGATCACGTCGATGTTGGTGAACCCTGCCCGGGCGGCGCGCGCCAGGATATCAGCCTTTTGGGAATGGGAGTTGGATACGGCGGTGATGCGGCTGGCCGGATAGTGCTGCGCCATCCACAAGCTCAGGGAACCCCATCCGCAACCCAGTTCAAGAATCGTCTGTCCGTCTGACAACTCGGCCCGCGAGCAGGTCTCCGTGAGGGCTTGGAACTCCGCCTCGTCCAGGTCTTCGACACCGTCGGGCCAGTAACAACTGCTGTACTTGCGCCGGGTACCGAGCACAAATGCGAAAAAGGCTGACGGTAATTCGTAGTGTTGTTCGTTGGCTTTTTCCGGGAGCGGCGCAACGGGTGCCGACGCCATGCGGTCGAGGAAACGCGAGAGGTAGTTTTCGTAGTCCCTGGCGTCATTCAGGGGCAAGGTCGACAGCCGCTGTTTCAACAGGCTGCGTATGCCGCGGCGGATCAATGCGTCCGACACCATGCCGCGTTCGATCAACTTGATCAGTGTACGGGTGGCCCATAACATTCTTTTTTCTCGCTTTGTTTCAAGGACTTAACACTTCAGCCAGACGCTTAAATGCCAGGGTGAAATCGCAGCCCAGCGGGTGCGCGCCGGTTTCGCCAATCACCTTGCGGTGGGTCAGAGACAGTGGCCCTCCCACGAAAACAGGAACCTTCACTGTCGCCACCAGCCTTTTGAGTTCCCCCACCCAAAGGGCGTCGCCCGGGTCCATGAAGCCCGAAAGCGCAATGGCATCTACCCGAATCCGTCGAACGGCGCTTGCCAAGCCATCGAGGGGCATGTCCGCTCCGAGGAGGATCACCCGGTAGCCCCGGTCGTTGGCGGCCAGAGCGAACAGCAACAAGCCGAGTTCGTGCTGCTCTCCGGGCAGGCAGGCGCAAACCAGTCCTGGCCCGGCATCCGGTGGCCTGCGGTGGTGAAAGCGGGCGCCCAGCTTGTTCCGCAGGTAAACCGAAAAGAAGTGCTCCTCGGCCACGCCGCAGTCGGAGCTCAGCCAGCGCATTCCCAAATCTCGCAATAGCGGCAGCAGCAGGCGCTCCGTGACCCGTTCTATCGGATGCAGGGAAAGCGCTTCCTGGTAGGCCGATTCCAGCCCCCGCTCGTCGAACTCGGTGACCGCGTCCCACATGCGGTTCCTAAGGGTCAACCAGGGACCGGCCCCGCCGCCAGCCTCATGCTCTTGGTCGGATCCCTGCACCACCCTGGCGACCTGACCAATGGCCATTCCCGAATCCAACAGGGCCAATATCCGCCGGATCCGCTCAATGTGGTGGGGCGTGTAGACACGCCGCCCACTGGGTGTCCGCGCCGGCTTGACCAGCCCGTAACGACGCTCCCAGGCCCTTAATGTGAACGCGTTGACGCCCGTCAATGCGCTCACGGTACGAATAGGCACGCCGCCGTCTTCGTGGACTACAGCCGCCTCCCGGGAATCATCCAAGTTGGCTTCGGTCATAAGATGAACAAATCATGTGCAAAAACTGAGGGCGACATTACCTGAATTCTCAGACATTTCACAAACAGGCCAAGTTCCCTAACAAAACCGATTTTAAATAATTTTACAAAACTTGTGCAATGGCGACTTGATACCCAAGGGCTCCCCGCGCTGCAGGAGGAGGAGACGGCCTTTCTATGGCGCCGTCCGAGCCACGGCAATTCTTGAGGGATTCAAAGCTCAGCGATTGGCCGGTCACGAGGGCATGTTTTTCCAGCCCGCCTCGGGACCAGTCTCATACAGGAATCACCGGGTCGAGCCGGATGTTCGTGATTGCTGTGCCCGGCTGGACAATAGCTCCAGAGTGCGCCTCAGCGCCGGGCAAGAAAATGACCAATAAATGGGGCACGAAACCGGCCCAATCCAGGGAATGCCAAAACACAAGGAAGATGGGGAATTTTCCTGGCGCCCACCAGATTAACTCGCTACCATCATGCGCACTTCCTGGTCAGTATCGGTATGCCCGGAAGTGCTTGCTTGTCCCGAAAGTAAAGCCGCGCAAGCGATCCTCGCCCTTATGGGAGGGGGGACAAGACTTTATCGTTTCAAGACGCTCAATATCTCCCGTATGGGTGCGGGAAGATCGACGCAGGTAGATCAACGCATGAAGCGCATCATGTATGTCAGCACAGTCACTCGCCAGCTTTCGGGCGCTGAAGTGGACGAAATCGGCCGTATCTCCAGCCGGAACAATTTGAAGGTCGGCATCACGGGTATTTTGTTTTCCGCCCATGAGTTTTTCTTCCAGATTCTCGAAGGCGACGAGGATGCGGTCGACCGGACGCTTGTGCGCATCCGCAACGACCCACGCCACCGCGATCTGTTGATTCTGAAGGCCGAGCACGACATTTCCGAGCGACTGTTCGCCAAGTGGTCCATGAGGACGATCTGCCTGAACCGCACCAATGACCTCATTCTTCAGGCCCTGCGGATCATGCTGGAAAATATCACCGAATCCCACCGCATCATCGAGCGCTACACACAGCCCGCCGTTTTGAAATTTCTCACGGAAGGCATCAATCCCCTGAGCGTGCCGGTCAAAAAAACCGAGCACATTATTCTGTTCGGCGACATCGTCGCGTTCTCCTACCTTTCCGAGAGGTTCCCTGTGGAGGAGGTTGCCGATCTCGTCAGCCAATTTCTGAAAGTGTGCTCCTCCCGCGTCGTCGAGAGTGGCGGCCAAGTCAACAAATACGTGGGCGATTGCGTGATGGCCTACTTCCCGCCCGATGAGGCCGATGGCGCAATCACGGCCTGCCTGAACACGCTCAAGGACATTCAGCAACTGCGATCCGGCGCCGGCGAAAGTGGCCTGATGCGGTTCCTTTACTGCGGATTTGGCCTGACCAAGGGGCCGGTCATCGAGGGTAACATCGGCTCACCCATCAAGATGGATTACACCGTGCTTGGCGATACGGTAAATCTGGCCGCGCGCCTGGAAGGTCTGACCCGTAATATCGGCAAAGCCATCGCTGTGACCAAGTCGGTGCGGGACGCCTGTACCCAGCCTTGGAATTTCGTGGCGATGGGCGACTTCGAGCTCAAGGGCCAGAGCCGGTCCCTGCCGATCTATTCACTTGACGATCCCGTGGTGGCTGACATCCGGACGCAGGAGATGCTTGTGGGCGATATGCAAGAAGTGAACTTAAAGATCGATTCCGGCGCAGCAACTCCTTTTTCCTCTCAATCGTAAAGATCATTGTCGGGCGAGTACGGCGCCGGCTGATATGGGTGCGGAGGGTTTCGTGAAAATCATTTTTCGCGTGGTGGCAGTTCGGTAGGACTTGTCCTGGTCCTCGTTGCAGCCGCCGCGGACATCGAACTCGACGCTCGGGTCACCGGCCTGGCGCTGAGCTTTCCGGCGCGCGACTGTCGCCTCGTATAACCGAATTGCGCCGATGCCGGCGTGATCCGCTGGCTGCAGTGCTTGAGGTAGCGCTCGCGTTCTTCTGCCAGGGCGCCATTGCGATGTCGATGGATGGCAAGAGCCGAAGAATAGAGGGTTTGTCGAACATGACAGGCCTCCAGAGTGGATCGACCTATCAGCACAGTCGAGGAATTATGTTGTGTCAATTGCCGGTGCTAAACGAGGACACCGAGCTTCAGCGCGTCGGGAAAACAGAACTTCGGCTCCAACGTAATAGGCGTTATGTGTTCAGCAACGTAACGCCTCACATGAATACCTGTGCCGCCGTGCTGGCATTCAGGTGGCTGATCAGCCTGCGGTTTAGAGGCTACCGTGATACGTTACGGCGACTCGGCCGGTAGTAGTCGGCGCATTGCGGCTGATGGTTTCCATCCGGAAAAGTACGCGGGGGCGCCGGTCTTGGCCAGAGTATTAAGACGGGAGATCCAACATGAGCTTCCTACCGGGATTCGGGTGGCGCAGACATCCGCGGGTAGTAGTCATCGGCGGCGGTTATGCCGGTCTTGCCGCGCTGATCACGCTGCACACCAAACAGCCCAAGGCTTCGCTCGTATTGATCGATCCGGAAGCTGAGCACCTGAAAATCACCCACCTTCATGAAACCCTGACGCGGCCATTGGGCGAATACTTGGTTCCCTATCGAACCCTTTCCCAGCGATTCGGCTTTCGCCATATATGCGGGTGCGCTGCGGTCGACGAACAAAGCTTAAGCGACTGGCAACGCCGCAAACAACTGACTGTCGCTGGGGAGACATTGCACTTCGACTACTTGGTCATCGCGACGGGGGCTGCGCCTATCAAGTCCGGCCTGCCCGGCGCCGATTACGATCTGGACAGTTTTCGCCGCGGCGAAGGCAAGGTGATCGCCTCGGATTTCCTGCAACATAGTAAGTTGCCCAGGCGTATTGTTACCGTAGTCGGTGGCGGCGCGACGGGCATCCAGTTCCTGTTCGAATTGAACGACCTATTCAGGAACTGGCGCGACCGCGGCCTGCGCCCGCAATTGCGGTTGGTGCACTCGAAAGCCCGACCGCTCGACCGATTCCCCGAAGGGTTCGGCCGCTATGTGGCTACCCGCATGGAAGAGGAGGGAATTGAGTATGTTGGCGGCTGTCGTTATCTGGGCCGGGAAGACGATGCCATTGTCCTGCAGAATCGCCACGACGGCCGCACCCAGACCCTAGCCTCCCATGTCAATCTGATGTTCTTGGGACGCAAGCCGGCTCCTTTGTCGCTCGCGACCAACGCCTTCGGGCAGGTCAAGGTACACGGAGAGACCCTGGAACATATTTTCGCCGCCGGTGACTGCGCCCATTTGGGCGGTTTGGGCTCCAATCAACAGAGCGCACAGGTCGCCGTGCGCAAGGGCAAACTGGTCGCCCGCAATCTCCTTCGGCATTTTGGGCCGATTCCGCTGTTGGAACCCTATTGGTATCGCGAGCCGGGCTATTTCGTCAGCCTGGGCGCGCGGGACGGCGTCGGGTGTCTAGGAACCACTTGGAATGTTGTCACTGGTCTTCCCGCTTTCGCCATCAAAGAAGCCGTTGAAGCGCAATTCGACCTGCTGCTGCGGGGCATCGACACTTATCTAGGTTAAACTGTCGATGCCAAGCATTCTGAATGCAAGGTGAAGTCACGTTTGCGGACTTATGCGTGCAGCGAAGGTTGATCTGTTCGGTGGGAGACAGTGCCACCGGGGTAAAAGTCAGAAAACCCGGAGCTTGGATTGCATCCGTGGAGCAAACGAAACGGATGAAGCCAATCTACACAGCCATCTTCGGGATGGTTAGCGAGTCAACGGGCCGTAACGTAATTGCGCCCCGGATCGGCCCGAAAAAAACGTTAACCTTCCTCCTGCGGCGGATGGCTTGGAGCAATAAGCCAATCTTGAAGGGGGCTTCGATGAACAAGTTACAGACCGTGTCCCTTTTCCGGCGTCTCGAGCGATGGCTAATAGCCCTGGCGATGGCTGCCATGGCTTGGCTGATCGAGAAGGCGATGCTGCGTTCGATAAGACGCGGTGGCACTAAACCATAGCGCCCCACGACAGGTCGGTAATGCGAATTGTGCCGCATGGCTGCTCGGGGACGCCAATCCCATCCCACTGCTCGACCGCGAAAGAAGCTGCGATACAACCCGCACCTGCTCAGCGGCGCCGCATCAGGTCAACGACCAACCCCAGCGTAAGCACAGCGGCGACGACGCCGAATGCTTCGGGTACCCACTCCTTCACGGACGTCGATACGACCGTGAAGCCGGCGGCGAACACGCTCGCCGCGGCGATCAGCCCGAGCGCGATCCTGCGCCCCACTCTGCGAACCGTGTTTTCCAGCGAGCCGGCGCGAAAGTTCACCTCGAGTTTCTGTCCGGGTCGGGCGCCGATCAATCGCTCGAAGGTTTCGATCGCCCGCACGACTCGCACTTTCAGCTTCTGCGACTGGTAAAGGAGCACCTTGGGGTTGAGTTTCGACTTCATGCCCTGCAACAGCGATCGCGTGAGGAACTTGCCGGCGACTTCAAAAGGATCAAGCGTCGGGTCGAGTTGCGCCGTGGCGAGCTGCACCTGCGCGAGCGCCTTGCCGATCATCGCGAAGGAAGCTGGCAGCGGCACGCCGTGGCGAAGCGCAATCTCGCTCATTTCCTGCAAGATGGGCCCGACCTGCATTTCGGCGAGCCCGGCCTTCCGATATTTCGCCAAGAGCCCGCCAATCTCGGCCTGGTACCGGTTCACATCCAGATCGGACCGGTCGGCCGCGTTGGACAGCATCAGCGTGACGTCGGTGAGGAACTCGGTGTCTTCCTGCCAGAAAGACATCAGCAGAAGCATCAACAGTTCGCGCATCTCGGTTTCCAAGTTCCCGACCATCCCGAAGTCCAGGAAATAGATGCGGTCCTTCCACCACATCAGATTACCGGGGTGCGGGTCCGCGTGGAAGAATCCGTCCACGATGATCTGTTTGTAATAGCTTTCCAGAAGCTGGCGGGCCGCCTGAGCGCGTGTCGCACCCTCCGGAGCCTTTATGATGGGTATGCCCTGAATCTCTTCCATCACCAGCAGGCGGGAGGTCGACAAGTCGCGGTGCAGGCCGGGAACCGCGAGGCGATCGTAGCCTCGAAGGACCTCACGCATCCGCTCGATGTTGGCAGCTTCCTCGCGAAAATCGAGCTCGCGGTGCAGGGACAGAGACAGTTGCTTGAACACCGCCTCCATGTCGATCACCTGCTGCAGTGCGGGACGCTCTCGCACCTTCTCGGCGAACACCTCGAGCAGGGCGAGATCCTGCTCGATCTCCTCGCGGGCAGTCGGCCTCTGTACCTTGATGACGACCCGGTCGCCGCTGGCAAGCATCGCCCGGTGAACTTGGCCGATCGTGCCAGCGGCCAGGGGGACGGGATCAACGGATTCGAAAACATCCTCCCACGGCACGCCCAACTCCTGCTCCGCGACCCGGACCACATCGCTTTCGGGCATCGGCGGCACTTTGTCCTGCAGCAGGGCGAGCTCCTCGATGTACTCGGCCGGCAGGAGATCGGGGCGCGTCGACAGGATTTGCCCGAGCTTGCAGAAGGTGGGTCCCAGTTCCTCGAGTACAGCGCGAAGGCGCTTGGCCTGCCCGCGTCGGCCGCCGGCACCCAGTTCGTCTGCGCGGCCAAACAGCTCCTTGAGACCGTGTTTGGCCATCACCGCTGCGATGCGCGCGCTTCGGGACGCCAGCCTCGGCTCAGTGGGCGGGAATTCGGTGCCGCGAATCGCGGCCCGTGCCCGGTCTGGCGTGCCCTTGCCGGAGGCCAGCGTGTTCACGATCATGACGCTGCAACGGGCATTGTGGCTGATACGGTTGGGAACGTTGCCCAGCAGGAACTCCTTGCGGCCCGCCATACCTGCGTTGCCAACCACCAGGACGTCGATGGCCTTCTGCTCGGCCGCGCGCACGATCGCCATCGCCGGATCGTCATCGACCACGACGGCAGCATGACCGCGCTCCCCGGCCAGTCTCTGCACGTGACCGGCGAGCTCGTCGCCGGCTGCGGCCGCGCGCGTGCGCTCCGCCGCTCCGAACTCGGTGGATGCCGGGTTCTGCGGCACGATGACCTGTACCACAAAGAGCTCCGCGCCATAATGGTCGGCGAACGAGGCGGCCCAGCGGACCGCCTGCTCGGCTGTCTCCGACCGGTCGGTTCCGACCATCACGCGCCTTACCGCGACATTCTCCTGGTGACCCTGCATCCGCTTGGTGACCCTGCATCCGCTTGTCCTCATTGATGAAAGAAAAGAAGTTGGTCTCTTATCCGAGAAAATACTTACCCGCGAAGGGAA
>Ga0335070_10011204_pt1 | contig 10476 bp, 8 predicted proteins | sample Lox_Sample_13_FD_206722 | JGI IMG/M metagenome (GOLD analysis project Ga0335070, IMG submission 206722) | Soil microbial communities from Loxahatchee National Wildlife Refuge, Florida, United States - Lox_Sample_1.3 | ecosystem: Environmental > Terrestrial > Soil > Wetlands | place: USA: Florida...
CTATCGCTACGACTTCCGGCTTTCCACTCCCTCTAATACCTGTTGCAAAAGGGACGACAATAGCAGGTATAAGAATACCTGCCATAACGATCAAGACAATAATTTCAATAAGTGTGAAGCCTTTGTTGTTCATAAAATAACGTGACCGTGTCCGTGTCGCGTGTCATCCCCCTCCCTTTATCCCTCCCCACCTGTGGGGGAGGGAGGGGGTGGGGGTTAAGAAATACTCACCTTTCCTGTATATTGCGTTACAGTAATCGTTTTTGTTACTCCTCCTGCGGAAACTGTTACGGAACTACCTCCGCCTGCGGTGGGTTCCCCCAAAGAATTAAAGGTAAAGGTAACAGTGGTACCAATGGTTGCTCCGACGGACTGCAATTGGCCTGATGGATCCATGCCTGAGCTCACCGGGTTGAATGTGTAAGTAGAAGAACCATTTGTAAAGGCGATACTTTTTGATGTCCTGTTGGCCATGGCCCATTCCTGGGTATATCGAATGTCGGAGGCGATCATATTTGCTGCTCCGGCCACCGAAGCTGTTGAGGAGGTGGCGCCGAAATCGATTCTGGGTAACACAGCGGCAGCTAAGATTCCGATGATGACTATGACTCCAATGAGTTCGATTAGGGTGAATCCTCTAGAGTTCGGAATGCGGAGTGCGGAGTTCGGAGTCTTGCTTTGACCTGCCGACGCAGTGTTTCTAATCTGGATTCCCGCTTTCGCGGGAATGACGACTCTCGGATCATTGTAAAGAAGTGTTGGAGACTCCACAGTCGGTGCATAGCCGCAGGTTTTAACCTGCGAAGTTACCGCGGCAGTCCTTCGTTCGTCAATGTGAGAACCACGTAACCCAGAGACTGTGGCTGCAAAACCATGGCACAGCCTGACGGTTGGCGCTATCAAAAAATGACATGACCAGAGCGTTAAAGTTAATTCCCACTGGCGCAATTCGAAACTTGGAGCAGCATCAATTTGTATCTTCCTGACCATCTTTCCTCTGGAGCTTACTTGAACAGTTTGGCCATGTTCCACCATGGCAAAAACACGGCCAGTGCCAGAAATAGAACCACCACCCCCATAAACAATGTCAAGGCAGGTTCAATGTAAGTAGTCATTTTTTTGATCGCATTTTCCAGCTCAATATCATAATATTCCGTTATTCTTATCAACATCTCATCTAATGTTCCTGTGGTCTCTCCCACCCCGACCATCTGGATCACAAGAGGGGTAAACCTTCCACTCTCCTTCATCGCGTCCGCCAAGCTTCTTCCTTCTCTTATCTGTCGGCTCATTTCTCCAATCGATTGAGAAATAGCAACGTTGTTGATGGTAGTGGAAGTGACTTCAAGAGTCTGAAGGATGGGAATACCACTCTTGTTTAGCATGACAAAAGTATGGGCGAAGCGAGACAGGGCGGCGATGACAAAAAGACGACCGAATCCGGGAATCCTTGTTTTGAGCCTATCCCAGAAGACCTTTCCTTTTTCTGTCTGAATATAGCGCCTCAGCAGGATCGGTGTGAACAGAAATACTGGTAGAATAAGATACCAATAATTATGAAAGAGGCTGTTGACACCAATCATGATTCGGGTAGGCAAGGGGAGGGTTGTATTGAATTGAGCAAAGACCTGAGCAAACCTCGGAATGACAAAAGCGAGCAAGACGACAAATGCGATGATCACTGAAAAGACGACGATCTTGGGATAACGGGTTGCCTCTTTCACTTTTTGGCGACTCCTCAATTCTCGATCGGCAAGGGTAACGTAGCGATCGAGCGATTCCCCCAGCCTTCCTGAAGTTTCACCGGCCCGGATCATATTGAGATAAACCACGGAAAAGACATTCGGATACTTTGACATAGCCCCGAAAAGTGTATTTCCCCCTTCAATCTGGAGACGGATTTCTTCCAGTATTTCTTTAAACCTTTGATTTATTGTCTGGTCTCTTAAACCCTTTAATGCCGAAAGCAAAGGTAATCCTGCCTTGTACAAAGTGGAGAGCTGCTGACTGAAGAGAATAATTTCTTCCGGCTTCACTTTTTGGAATCGTTTCCAAAGGTCTGACAGATTGATGGAGATGGAAGCCGACTCTTCTTCGATGGCGATCGGGAAGTATCCCGTCTGATAGAGATGGTTTCCCGCCCCCTCGATCGTCGGAGCCTCGATGGTCCCGGTCACCGATTTCCCTGATCTGTCCCTCACACGATATTTAAAGGTCGGCATGTTTTCACCCTTCCCCTCACCCGCCCCCTCTCCCCTCAGGGGAGAGGGATGGGGTGAGGGGAAGTTCATTTATTCAAGTACTCCTTCACCTTCTTCATTAAGTAATCTATATCGAAAGGTTTTGTGATATACTCATCCGCCCCGGTCTCCATTCCAATGACCTTATCCTTTTCCTGAGTCTTGGCGGTCAACATTAAGATGGGGATATGCTTATATCTTTCGTCAAATTTCAATAGTCGACATACCTTATACCCATCCAATTTTGGCAGCATGAGATCCAAGAGGATCATATCCGGGTTTTCTTTGCGAGCCTGATTCAAGGCATCCTCGCCGTTGTAAGCAACCAGGACATGATATCCTTCGATCTCCAAGGGAAAACGGACGGTTTCCACCAAATCGACTTCGTCATCGACAATTAAAATCTTTTTCGGATTCATCTCTTAACCTCCCAATCTTTCTTGTGCGAGCCTGAAAAGTTCAGCCTTTGAAGCGACCTCTTCAGGGTAAGTGGCCGTCCCGACTTTGATGACGACATCTGCTTCCTCACCTTCAAAAGGCCGCTTTTGAATTCCCTCCTCAATCCGCTGTCGAATAATCTGAGCTCCTTCGAGACTTGCCTCGCACAAAGCGGCCAGTATTTTTTCTTTCTCACGTCTCAATAAAATATCTGACTTTCGACAAAGACAATTCTTAATCTTTTCTTCCAATTGTCCCAATACTGCCTCTCCAACCTCGCCCCGTTCGTCCGACACCTGAATCAGAAAGAGGGCGAGGGGAGCATCGTTTTCCTGCGCTCGCTGAAACTCCTTGTCTAGAATGAAGCGGAAATGGGGGTCCCTTCTCTCGCCTTCCGAGATGGGTAAGGTGAATGTGAATGTGCTTCCTTTTCCCACCTCGCTCTCCACCCAGATTTTTCCTTGCTGGGCTTCTACCAGTCCTTTTGTGATCGCCAGGCCTAATCCTGTTCCGCTCACCGATCGTTGAAGCGAGCCTTCCACCTGATGAAATTTTTCGAAGATGGCGTCCAGATGTTCGGGTGGGATCCCGATCCCTGTGTCTTTTACGGAGACGGCAACCCTGTCGCCATGGCCGCCCTTTCCGTCGTGAGTCAAGGGTTGGGCTGTCATGAGAATTCTTCCTCCCTCCGGTGTGAATTTGATTGCGTTACCGATAAGATTCGTCAGGATCTGTTCAATTTTCTCCGAATCTCCATAGACCCCCGGGAGTTGTTCATTGATTTCCACGTCGATCTTTATAGATTTTCCATCCGCGTGGGGTCTGAGAGAGGATGCCATTAGTTCGATAATCCCCTTCAATTCAATATTCTCAAACTTCAGTTCAATTTTCCCGGACTCAATTCTCGAGAGGTTTAGAAGATCGTTGAGGATATTGGTTAGGCGATTGATATTTCTCTCTGCCATGGAAAGAAACTTCTCTTGATTTTCATTGATCTTCCCAGCCGTCCCCTTCAGGACCAATTGGACGGCGTTCTTAATCGCTGCGAGCGGGGTCCTCAACTCATGGGAAGCCACCGAGACAAATTCGGATTTCATGCCGTCAATCCTTCTCAGCTCCTGATTGGCTTTTTCCAGTCGATCGGCGAAGTCCCTCAGCCTGACAAACCGTTGTTTCTCGTCCAAGACCTTTCTGATGCGAACAATTAACTCATCCAGGTTGAGGGGCTTCATGAGATAATCACTCGCTCCCCGTTTCATCGCCTCCAATGCGGAGTCAATGGTTCCATGACCCGTCATCATCATCGTAAGGGTTTCGGGTTTTGATTTGGCAATCTCGGAGATCAATTGGAGTCCGTCCATCTTTGGCATTTTCAGATCTGTCAAAACCAGATCGAATGGTTCTTTTTCGATTTTTTGAAGTGCTCCTTCTGCCGACTCCGCAAGTTCCACCTGAAATCCCCCCATGCGGGTGAGGGCTCTGCTGAGAAAGCCCCTGATTTCTTTTTCATCGTCTACGACTAAGATTCGACTTTCCACTTACTTGCTCCCTTGAATCCTCTCTTTGTATCTTTTTTCGTCAGGAAGGGGGTCTTCTCTCCATGAGAGCCATTGATCCAGGGCGTCCTTTTTGAACCTCCAACTTCCGCCTACCTTACGGCCGGGGATTTCCCGATTTTTAGCCAGGCGGTAGATGGTTCGAACATGGACGCTCAAATATTCAGCTGCCTCACGAGGTGTCATAATCTCTTTCATTGGCTCGCTCCAATCCCGGTCTCAATGTTATTCATTTCTATGGTTCGATCTGTCCTAATAAGTTCCGGTTCTTCTAATCCCCCTTCGTACCCCCTAATCTAACGCCCCCTCCACTCTCCCCCTCTTAATTTAAGAGGGGGAAGGGGGAGTTATAAGGGGGGAATAGAGAGGGGTTATGTCATCTTGGCTCATCCGTCCAATACTTCACGTACCTTGTGTGACAGAGTTTTGAGTGAGAAAGGTTTTTGCAAGAAGTGGGTCCCCGGGTCCAACACACCGTGGTGGACGATCGCAGTGTCCGCATAACCCGAGGTATAGAGGACCCTGACGTTGGGCCGCGAGATTTTAAGCCAATCGGCTAACTCTTTTCCACCCATCTGGGGCATCACAATGTCAGCCAGCAGGAGGTGGATAGTTTCTCCAACATATTCCTTCGCGACAAGCAGCGCCTTCTGGCCATTGGCTGCTTTCAAAACCCTGTAGCCCTGTTGTTCTAAAAGTCGGGTTGCCAGGTCTCGCACCAACTCTTCGTCCTCCACCAGGAGCACTGTCTCGCTCCCCCTGGGTAAGGAGTCGGTTTCATCTTGCCCGTGCAGAGTATCTAACTCTTCTTCAACCCTCGGTAGGTAAATTTTGAAGGTCGTCCCGCGCCCCGGTTCACTATAAACCTCGATATTTCCGTTACTCTGCTTCACAATTCCATAAACCATGGAGAGACCCAATCCGGTACCCTTTCCCTTTTCTTTAGTCGTAAAGAAGGGGTCAAAGATTTTTTCTTTCACCTCTCGCGTCATCCCACTCCCTGTGTCGCTGACGGAAAGCCTCACATATCGACCCGGGGTCACGCTGACATGGGCATGGGCATACTCTTCATCCAACTCTGCATTCGCCGTTTCAATGGCGAGTTTCCCACCAGAAGGCATTGCATCTCTGGCGTTTACGGCTAAATTGAAGATTACTTGCTCGATTTGACTCGGATCTACCTTCACCTTTCCCAAATCCCCGGATAAGAGAGTGACCAATTCGACGTCCTCGCCAATGAGCCGGTGTAGCATCTTTTCCAGATCTTTTAGGAGGGCATTGAGATCGAGTACTTTAGGGTTTAAGATCTGGCGACGGCTGAAGGCTAAAAGTTGACGGGTTAGATCCGTTGCCCGCTGGGTCGCTTTATCAATCTCTTGGATGTTTCCCCAGACGGGGTTGTCTTCTTTGAGGTCGAGAAAGGAAAGTTGGCTGTAGCCCTTGATGACGGTCAGGAGGTTATTAAAGTCGTGGGCCACGCCCCCTGCCAACTGGCCAATGGCCTCCATTTTCTGCGACTGCCGAAGCTGCTCTTGAAGAGATAATTTTTCTTCCTCCTCCCGCTTGCGCTCGGTGACGTCGCGCGAGATTCCCCGAAACCCGATCGGTTTCCCTTCCGAATCCCTTATAAGAGATACCGAGATCTCGGCAATCATTCTGCTTCTGTCTTTCCTCATATATTCCACCATGAATGGCTTAATCGGGTGCCCTGTTCGGTAGAGTTCGCTAAAGTGTCGATATAACTCTTTAGAGTTTTCCTCGCTCGCATACTTCATGTAGTTAAACCCGATCAATTCCTCTTTGGTATATCCGAGATGTTTGCAGATGATATCGTTAACAAAGGTGAGATTACCAGCAAGGTCATTCTCAAAATAGCCGTCCTGGATGCTCTCAACAATGTTCCGGTATCTCTCCTCGCTGTGACGCAATGCTTCTTCGGCTCTCTTGCGTTCGGTGATATCGCGAGCAATCCCTTGGATTGAATGTGGCTTGCCGTCACGGTAAATAACAGAACTCTGGGTTTCTACATAGACAATCCCACCGTCCTTGCGCTTCAATCCATATTCAGTTATTTCTTTTTGAAAACCGGTCTGTATCATCTCATTCATGTCTTGCAGGGCTTTAGAAAGGTCTCTCTCGTCTAGCAAAGATGCAAGATTCACGGAGCTGATATCCGTCCTGTCATAGCCTAACAGCGCAAGAGCTGCCTGGTTGGCATCGACGAATTTCCCGTCAAAATCTAAGACGAATACGCAGTCGAGCGAGCGGTCATAAAGTGCTCTGTACCGGTCCTCGCTTTCGCGCAGTGCTTGTTCTACCCGTTTGCGCTCGGTGATGTCCCGTGCGATGATGTGAAATCCAACAGGCTTTTCCCTTTCTATCACAAGGGAAGCATTCTGCCCGAACCAAAGGACATCTCCGGATTTGTTGAAAAACGGAAATTCCACATAGGTCGCTGCCTGTCTTTCACGAAACTGACTGATATAAATCTTTGATACCTTGTCTCGGTGTTCAGGAAGGATGAGGTCCAGGTAATTGAATCGCTGAAGTTCCTCAAGAGAGTAACCCGTAGTCGTCAGAGCCGCCGGATTGGCGTGAGTAAAATTACCATTTGCATCAGTTGTGTAGATAATATCTACGGCGTTTTCTATGACTTGCTTATACCTCTTTTCGGACCCTCTGATCGCTTCCTCCGCTCGCTTCCGCTCAGTGACGTCAGACATGATGTGAACAGCTCCAATGAGACGACCGGCTTCTTCCAGAAGTGGATCTACTGCAATGCTAAACCATCGGTCATTTATGAGTAGAATATCGGTTTCTCTGCGGTGGGTCTTCCACAAACGCTCCACAGGGCACTCTTCGATAGGCGTTGGGGCACCGTGCAGGATTTCCAAATGGGTGCGGTTAATGATCTCACTGAAAGGTTTCCCGAGAAGATCTGTCATGGCTTTATTACATTTGATAATTTTTCCTTCTTGGTCCAGCAGACAAACGATGTCGCTAATACCATCGAAAGTCGCCCGCCATTGTTGGGCTGCATTAAGCAATTGCTCCTCTATCCGCTTGCGGTCGGTGATGTCCAACATTATCCCTAGGACCGCAGGTCTTCCCTGATAGATGGTACGGGAGCCGAAAACCTCAACGTTTCTTATTTCCTGACTTTTCGTAACAACTCTAAACTCATAATGGATGAAATCTTCTTCACCTCTCATCCTTTTACCAATGCTTCCCTCGACGGTTGGCCAATCTTCCGGCAGGGTCATTTGTTTTGGTCCCATTCTGCCAACCATTTCCTCAAGCTTGTAACCGTGTATTTCCGCACCCCGTGGATTGACATATTTGAATAAACCATCCTGTACTAAGTAGACACCAACGATTGAATTCTCAACCAAACTTCTGAACTTATGCTCAGATTCGCGCAGGGCCTCTTCAATTTGTTTGCGCTCGGTGACGTGGCGCGAGATGCCCCGGAATCCGATCGGTTTGCCTTCTGAATCCCTCATCAGAGATGCCGACAATTCGTTAATTGCCTTAGTCCCGTCTTTTTTGGTGATCTCATAATCAAATATTCTACAGGGTTCTCTTGTTCTGTAGAGTTTGTTGAAAGCTTGAAACACTTTCTTTGCGTTCTCTTCATCTGCATACACCCGGTTGTTCATCCCGATCAATTCTTCTCTGGAATATCCCAGATTTCTGCACCCCGCATCGTTAATGAAGGTAAGATTGCCGGCAAGGTCAGTCTCAAAATATCCTTCCTCCATTTCCTCAAGAATGGTTCGGTATCTCTCCTCACTTCTTCGCAGTGCCTCCTTCGTCTGTTCACCAGGGAAAGGGTCGGCAAAAACTGAGTTTTTGAGGGATCGAGTTCTTTTCCGATCTGCTAAATGGGCAGTTATTTTCGTTCTCTTTATGCTTTGGGTTGGTATATCTCTTCCTTTATGTAGCTCGGAAATAGCGCTCGTCTGTTTATTTGCCATGATAATATAGCCCAACGATGGGTATAGATTTTCCTAAGGATTAGCAAAACAGCAACTTTTGTTCCAAAATGCTCCAAATTTTGATTAAACCGGTCCGCTTTCTTATAACCTATTGTTATTTAAGGCATTCTAAGGTATGGGAAGATGGAGTGTGCAGGCATAAGTCAGAGGGAGACGGACTGAGGAAGATGGACAAATTGTGATAAATTTACTCAGGGAATGACATTTTTGTAAAGGAAGGGAAAAATAGGACAGGCTACGCTTTCTTGAGTTCATCAGCGAGTCATTTTGGATAATAATGACTTATTCTGCTGCGGAATCGGTGAGTGAGAAAGATGAAGATCGCGACGAGAAAGAAGAAGGCAGAGATCGAGACAAAGGTCGAAATGTAAGAGCCTGTCAAGTCTTCGGCTTTTCCAACCAGATAGGGTGCAACAAACAGGCCGATGCTCGAGCAGGTCGAGATGACTCCAAATCCCAATCCAACATTTTCTGTTCTTAACATTTCCGGGGGAAGGGAATAAATAGGAGCAGGAATCATTGCGGAGAAGATTCCCATGAGAATGACAAGCAGTAGAAATGGAGAGCTGAAATTGAAAAGCGAGGCCAAAACCGCCAGTGCTATGGCTCCTGTTCCAATGAACCATTCCTGATGTTTAACCCGGTCCACAAGGTACCCTATGGCGGGGCTAAAGAAGAGAGAGCCCAAAAGGGGAACTCCGATGAAGAGGCCGCTCTTTTCAATTGTATACCCCTTTTGGAGAAAAAGGCTGGGGGCGAAGGTGGCAAAGGAGGTGAAGGCAGCATTGAACCAGAGCCAGGAAAAGCCCACCCACCAGATGGGCCATCCCAACTCTTTTATCGAATTATAGATACTGGTGGGTTTATCGTTTCTCTTCTCTGGGGCATGTGGCAATCGATAGAGGATTAGAAAAAGGACGAATGTGATGAGCGAATATACCCCGGTGAGTAAGATAGGAATACGCCATCCCCATTGACTTCCCATTTTTCCGAAGAGCCCAAAGCACAATATCGAACCAAGGGGAACTCCCGTATTGAAAAAGCCCATCGCCAGGCCTAATTCTCTGTTCTTAAACCATTGTGAAAGCAGTTTGGGAAGGAAGATGGAAAGGGTGATGGCACCGATTCCGGCAATGATTCTTCCAAGCCATAAGATTCGGAGGTCACCCCCTAATGTAACGAGCATAGTCCCTCCGACCATCAACAGAAAGCAACCTCCTGCCAATGGCCTCATTTTATAACGGTCTGAGAGAAATCCGCCCAAAAGGGAGATGAAAAGGCCGGGGAGTGAGAAAAGGCTCATCAGTAAGCCGGATTGGGCGTAAGTTAAATGGATCTCAGAGATGATCAAAGGAAGGAGGGGAGGGATGGATTGAAAGATGAATGTAAAAGCAAGGATGGATAGATAGGCAATGATTAGGATGACCCATCGATAGCTATCAGTTCTTTCAGCGCTTTCCAAATGAGGCTTCTCTCCAACGGGTAGGGGGTGTTAGCCCCCCAAAGGTTTCTTCTTCCATTTCAGAAAAGGTTTTGACCCAATTTTCTTCGTTAAAATATAAGCGGCCAAATCCAGCACCTTTTTAGATTGATCAATGATTGCCGTGTCGCTGGTAGCGATCACTCCGGTAAACCCAATTAAAATCTTCTCCGGGACCTTGACAGCCATGGCATCTCCCGGAAGATTGGCTTGCCTCAGTCGGTTTCTTATCTCCTCGGCCAATTTACCGCTCTTACTGATCGGAGCATCGAGGAGGAATAGAGTTTGGCGAGGCTTAATCTGTTTTATGGCATCGGTGATGAATTGGATAGCGTTTTCTGTCGTCTCCGTCTTTTTGAAACTACCAGAGAACCCGGAGATATCTCTTACAAAACCATCATCTGCAAGAACCAAAGGACGGCCAGAGAGCCCAGCTTCAATTGTTATAATAACGTTGTGGCCATCGATGGCCAGGTCTTTGTTTCTAATTTCTTTGATGGAAATTCTCTTCTTTCGCCTCGCTTGGGAGTCGACGCTTGAAAAAACTCCGCGGTGAAGAATATGCCGCTCATCGAATGTTAGTTGGTATCGATTCCCTACCAGTTCAAGGGCAGCTTTCCTGGGGTATCGTCGATTAAGGAGATAACGGAAGTCCTCTGCTGCCTTTTGAAGGTTTTCCCATTGTGGCGTTCTGACAGCCGATTTGTTTCCTGCAAAATTCATGAGAGTCATTATAGCCTAAAATTCTCTAAAGAAAATATGAA
>Ga0335070_10011206_pt1 | contig 10475 bp, 11 predicted proteins | sample Lox_Sample_13_FD_206722 | JGI IMG/M metagenome (GOLD analysis project Ga0335070, IMG submission 206722) | Soil microbial communities from Loxahatchee National Wildlife Refuge, Florida, United States - Lox_Sample_1.3 | ecosystem: Environmental > Terrestrial > Soil > Wetlands | place: USA...
AGATTCAGGTATCCGAAGAACCGGTAATACCCGCCCTCATGCGCCATGTACCCGATCGAATAAATGTGGATGAGCATCCCCACGCCGGTCACAAACAGGAGCCATATCGCCGAGAGAGGATCCAGCAGAAAGCCAGCGTCAATTTTGAAGTCGGCCGCCGAGCCGTCTTGCTTCAGAAAATTTAAGTGCCCGGTGCCGCTGCCCAGCCACGTGCAGACCACTTTCTCAAAGGGCTGATGATTGTTCGCGCCGGCCCAAACGTTGTACTGCAATACGGTCCCGCAAGCGAATAGAAACGCCAGCACGACCAAGCCAACGCAAACTGTGTTGACACTCTGCTTGGTCAGCTTGCGCCCGAAAAAGAACATGATCGCCGCACCGAGAGCCGGCAGCAGCGGAATCAGATAGATGTTGTCGAGAAATAGCATGCAAGCTCTCAGCTGTCAGCTCTCAGCTTTCAGCCAAAAATCCTACTGAACATCACGGTCGTCGGTGACGAATATCCACCACCATCGAAATGATTCCCAAAATGAAGGCGATGCATCCAACGACAAACAAGAACGGGAAGATCGGCGCTGGGTCAACCCAAACGGCCCATGCACCCCGCTCAAGTGCCTTCCGCTTCTCGACTGCCATTGTCCATCCGGCAATCACGATTGCAGCCGGTGCCAATGTCGACGTCCCAAACAGCACCTTGGTTCTGGTTCTCAGCACGTTACCGGCGCAGTTACGGTTTTACGGATCACGCAGCAACTGAAAGCCGACGGCTGATAGCTGACAGCTGCTTTTCTACCATTTCAACAAATTCACTTCATCCACATTGACCGTCTCCTTATTCCGGAAGAAGGCGATCAGAATGCCCAACGCCACCGCCGCTTCAGCCGCAGCGTCGGTAATAACAAAAATCGCAAACACCTGCCCATGCAGAGCCGATGCCCCGTGTATCCCCTGCCAGTAGCGCGAGAACGCCACCAGGTTCAGGTTGACGGCGTTCAGAATGAGTTCAATCGACATCAACACGATGACCACGTTCCGCCGGGTAAGCACCCCGATCACGCCAAGCAGAAATAGAGCTGCGCCGAGTACGAGGTAATGCAGGGTCGAAATATCGAACATCGCATGCATATAGGAATCGCTCAACCGACTAACGACCAACGACCAACGACCAGTCCCTAACCTCTAATCCCTAGCCCCTGCTTCAAATCCTCTTCTTCGCCATCACCACCGCCCCGATAATCGCCACCAGCAACAGCAGCGACGCGATCTCGAAGGCAAACATATACGTCCCGCCGTGCAGATCGAACAGCAGGCTCGCAACGCGCTGTGTATTGTCCGACTCCACGTACGAAACCCGTCCCTCAGGGAACAGCACTCTGCCTTGCGTAGTCGTCGTATAGACAGCGATAAAGAGTCCACCCAGAGCTCCTGCCGCAATGATCCCCACCAGCCACTGCTTGTTGAACTGCCGCTCCTTCATGTTGCGCTCGATCGCGATCAGCATGATGACGAACAGGAACAGCACCATGATCCCGCCCGCATAAAGAATGATCTGCACGCCGGCAACGAACGGCGCATAAAGCATCAGGTAGAGCCCGGCCTGCGCCAGCAGCGCGGTGATCAATGCCATGGCCGAGTGCACCGGATTCTTCCGCGTGATCACCAGGATCCCGCCGATGATCATGACCGCGGCCAGCCCATAAAAGAAGTAAGGATTCGCCACTGGAGGATTCATCGCAACACCTCCCTGACCTGCGCCACCAGTTCCGTCCGCATGCCCACGATCGCTGTCAAAATCAGCAGCGCCAATCCCGTTGGCAGCAGCACCTTCCATCCCACCTTCATCAGCTGGTCAAAGCGATAGCGCGGGAATGTCCCGCGATACCAGATGTACAAGTACATGAACACCGATACTTTGGCCGAGAACCAGAAGATATCGCTCACCCACAGGCGCACCGGCCCATAAAAAAGCACCAATCCGATCAGCGCCAGCACAACTCCAAATCCCGCGAGCCCGATCGTCTGAATCCGGAACAGCGGGTGCTTCGGCATCCGGGCAGTGTTGTAGAAGCAGATCGCTCCAAGAAAAAGAAAACTCAGCCCTGGGATGAACGAGAACGCCATATCCCACGTCGAGCCGCTCAACCAGTTCGGAAACGGTCGCAGCCACCCGCCCAGCCACAGCGTCACCGCGATCGACGACACCGCGATCATCGCCGAATACTCAGCCAGAAAGAATAATGACCAGCGGAACCCGCTGTACTCCGTATGAAATCCCGCCGTCAGCTCCGATTCCGCTTCAGGCAGATCGAACGGAGCCCGGTTCGTCTCCGCGACCATCGCAATGGCAAACATCGCAAACGCTACAAGTCCCAACGGGAAAAACTTGAAAACGAACCACTCATGCTGCGCCTGTTGCGCCTGCACGATCCCGATCATGCTCAACGTCCCGTTGCCCCCGAGGCTGGTCATCATGATCGCCGATACCACCGCCAGTCCCATGGCCACTTCGTACGACACCATCTGCGCGCTCGAACGCAGCGCCCCAATCAGTGGATAGTGCGAGTTTGAAGCCCACCCCGCCGTAACAATGCCCAGCACCGAAAGCGACGAAACCCCCAGCATGAACAGAATGCCAATGTTCATGTCGGTAATCGCATGAGTCGGCCCGAACGGCACCACCACGAACACGGTGAACGCCGCCAGATCCACAATGAATGGCGCCACCCTGAAAACAACCTTGTCGGCGCCCTCCGGAATGATGTCTTCTTTCAACAGCAGCTTCAGCGCGTCGGCAATCGGCTGCAATAGCCCATGGGGTCCTACGCGCATCGGCCCCAGGCGAATCTGCATGTGCGCCAGGATCTTCCGCTCCAGCCAGTTCATCGCGATCACCGCGACCGACAGCCCGACAAACACCAGCAGCACGTAAACCGTGGCCCAAAAGATGTTCCCCGCCGCCCCCGGAGTCTTGTCGCTCCCCAGATACGACGTCACGTACTGCACGAAATCGTGCATTACCGGTCCACCTCGCCCAGAACGATGTCGAGCGTGCCGATCACCGCAATCACATCCGCCACCAGTTGCCCCCGGCACATAATGTCTAGCGCCTGCAAATTCACAAACGAAGGCGGACGCACCCGCACCCGGTAGGGCTGCGTCGATCCATCGCTCACAATGAAATATCCCAGCTCACCTTTCGGCGCCTCGATCGAGTGATAGACCTCGCCCACCGGAGGCTTCATCACCTTCGGCACCTTCGCCATGATCGGCCCTTCGGGAATCCCCTCCACCGCCTGCTCGATAATCCGTAGCGATTGCCGCATCTCGATCATGCGCACGATATACCGGTCATACGTATCTCCGTTCTCGCCGGTAGGAATCTCAAAATCGAAGTTCTTGTAATTCGCGTAAGGAAGAGCCTTCCGAATATCCCACTTCACCCCGCTCGCCCGCAGCACCGGCCCGGTCACGCCCAGAGCGATGCAATCTTTGCCGGAGATCACTCCCACGCCCTTCGTCCGTTCGAGCCATATCCGATTCGTAGTCAGCAGCTCTTCATATTCATCGATCTTCGGCTTCACGAACGAGCAGAACGCTTTGACATCTCTTTCGAATCCGTCGTAAGCCTCGTACTGCAACCCGCCGATGCGGAACGCATGCGTAGTCAGGCGGGCACCGCAGTATTTCTCGAAAATTTTGAGAATCTCTTCCCGGTCGCGGAACGTGTAGAACAACGGCGTGATTGCGCCGATATCGAGCGCATGCGTGCCCAGCCAGAGCTGATGGCTCGCAATCCGATTCAATTCCGTCAGAATGACCCGAATGTACTGCGCCCGCGGGGGCGCCTCCACACTGAGCAGCTTCTCCACCGCCTCGCAATACCCCAATCCGTTCGAAACCGCCGCCACATAATCCATGCGGTCCACATACGGATTGAACATCGTGTAAGTGCGGTTCTCGGCAATCTTCTCCACGCCGCGATGCAAATACCCGATCACGCACTCGAGCCCGAGCACCTTCTCGCCATCCAGCCGCAAGATCACGCGCAATACGCCATGCGTAGCCGGATGCTGCGGCCCCATATTGATGACCAGCTCGTTCGCATCCAGATAAGTCTTGTCCGGCGTATCCAGATCAAGCGGCGAAACTGTGTTCGGATCACTCATCTATTCTGGTGTTTCCTGTGTGCCCCTCTGTGTCCTCTGTGGTGAAAGGTTGTTACTGCCCGCTCTCAATCCCAAGATTGATCTGCACCCACTCCGAATCCTGCTGCAAAATCCCGTAATCCTTCCGCAAAGGAAATCCCTTCCACCCATCCGGCAGCAAAATCCTCTTCAAATCCGGATGCCCATCAAACTTGATCCCAAACATGTCGTAAACTTCCCGCTCCAGCCAGTTGCAGGTCTCCCAGAGCGCCACCGAACTCGGCACCGACTCTCCATCTCCAATCTGCGTCTTGACCCGAACCCGCTCGTTCCGCGCAAACGAATAAAGAATCCAAACCACATCAAACTGCTTCTCGCGCTTCGGATAATGCACCGCAGTCAAATCCACGCAGTAATCGAACTGCTCGTCATCGCGCAGTCGCTGCAGCAGCTCCGGAATCAGCGACCGATCCACTTCCATGTAGTTCTGGCCCAAATGCGTCAGCGGATTAATCCCGGACCCATATTCTTTTTTGTATTTCGCCACCAAGGGAGAATCCCATGGAGTCGGCACCGGCCCAGCAGGTTTCGGAGGCGCAGGATGCCCCGCAGCCGCAGGTGCAGCCGGTTTCGCCGCCGCTGGAGCCGCAGGCTTCGCTGGCGCGGCAGGCGACGCTGCAGCCGCATCTTTCTTGGGAGGAGTCGCAACTTCGGAAGGTGGAGAAGGCTTAGTAGGAGGTGTTGTCGAGGTCTCTGACTGAACTGAACCGGAGGGTGTAGATTTCACTCCGCCCGGGGTTGCGGGCTTATCCGCCGACGGTTTCTCATTTTCCGGCGGCGGTGGCGGAGGAGATTTAGTTTCGTCCGGCATAAGGCGACGGCAGACCACTCCGGCGCAAGTTACGCAAGCAAGAACGTTAACTTTTATCAGCTTGAGCCCACAGTGTCAACGACGGAAGCCCGATGCGGCCTTCACAAAATCCGAAGCTCACCGTTGTCCCTCTTCTGGCTTCTATGCCGGAAGCGGCGATGATCCGAAGACAGTAGCGCCGCCATCCTGGCGGCTGTCCGGCGGGCATCCTGCCCGCCGAGCTGCAGCCAAAATGAATTCATCCTTCTGAAGCCTTCTCCAAGAAAAAAGGGCCGCATCAAAGCGGCCCGTAGCAAGACAAGGATCTAATCCCAAGTCCCTAATCCCTAATCCCTGAAGTTAATCCTCCAGCCCCAACCCAGGCAGTACCGCCGTCTTTTCCGCCCGCACAGCCTTCAGGCTCTCCGGATCCAGCCCAAGGTACTTCAGAATCGTCGGTGCCACCTGCGACGTTGCGACCGGCGTCTTCAGCACGTTCTTAGCAATCGACGGATTCGACACCAGCAATCCCACGCCCGTGTCGCTATATCCAAAGCCACCGTGTTCCATATTCTTGTGAGATGAAGTTGTATAGATCGTCCCGTAGTTCGGCCGCACGATAATGTCCGGCGTACGGCTGTCCTTCAGAGGATCGTTAAACCGCAGCCGTAGATCGCTCGTACCCATCGTCTCATCGACAAACAAAGGCAGTGCATTCGTATTGATGTAGGCCTGCACCTGCGCATCCATCGTCTGATCCGCCAGCCAGATCAAGGCAATGTCATCATCGTTGATCGATCCACACGGTCCCGTCGAGCAATTTCCTGCATTCGTAATCGCAATCGCTGCCGGATTCGTCCCGCCATCGGGAAGTGCCGCAACCAGATCCGCAAAATGTCCCGGCTTGTTGACCTTCACTGGATTGATAGGCGACTGCCCGTGCTTCGAGGTCACGATGATGACCGTCGAGTCGTAAAGATTCTGCGCCTTGAGCGCGGCAATCATGTTAGCCAGTGCCGAGTCGGTCGCCTCCAACGCATAAGTGAGCACTGCCGTCGGTGTCCCGGAGCCATCTTTATATCCACCCGGTTGCTGGTTCAGCCTGCCGTTGTCGGCCGTGCAGCTGTTGTCGTAATTGTCTACCGTGAGCTTCTGCCCCACGCTCACCGCCTGGAAATTCATCCCGAACACCGCCGGCACGCCCACCTTTGTCTTCCCGTCATGCGTGTAGCCGTTGATTTCGTTGATGATCCCCTGCACTTTCAGCGAATCGTTCTGCACCGTGCAAACCACGCTATGCGTATTGTCGAGTCCATTGACGTTAGTGATCTCGGGCGTATAAAGATCGTCTACTCCGTTGCCGGACGGCCCGTTCACCAGATCGTACGCCGGATGCTTGTCCTCCCACGCGGTGCGAAGCCCGGCAGCCTTGGCCACTTCGAAGATCGTATTGGTCCGCAGCGCAGAGTGCGGCCACAGGCGAACGCAGTTCCCGTGTGAGTCGATGTAATTCGGCAGCTTGGTCGGATCAATCACGTTCAACGATACATTCTGCGCATTGTATTTATCGATGCTCTCGTCAAAGGTCATCATGTTGCCCGCGCCGCCGGAGCAGCTCGTATTCGTAGGATCGAAAATCGTCCGGTCATAGCTGACGTCGTAGAACAGCCCCGTCGTCACCGGCGATCCGCCCGTCACCAGCGCCAACAGCCCTGGAAAAGAATCCGATAGTTGCGGAGTGTTTGCGTCCGTATAAATTACCGCATGGCTGGCCAGTTCCGCCATCGCGGAGCTCGGATGAGTCCAGATGTAGTTGCCCACATCCAGCGAGTGCAGGCCGTCCACGCTAATCAACAGAACATGCTGAATCGAGTCGTCACCATGTTTCTTGTCTCGCCTGTCGGCCGCGAACATGGAAAGCGACAACACGAGCAGGCAGAACAACGTAATGCTTTTCTTTGTCATAGGAACCTCCTGAGGTGGGATTGCCTAAAAAAGTGGATTCCTCAGGGATACACATCGACCTTTACGGCAAGGTTAACGCTGTGTGAATTTATCCTGAAAGCCGCCCTAGGCGCGGGATTGCGCCTGGTAGGTCTCAATCAGATCGCGGATCCGTTGCGCATCCTTCTTCCGGTGCCCATGGCTGGTGATCGGGTCGGTCCCGCCCGTCGATTCAATCACAATCTCCGACCAGAACACACCAGTAGAAATGTGCACCGAGGCAATCTTCGACATGGCAATGCTCTCCTCATTGCTGCCGAAGAATCTCCCCTTCACGCGCGAAACCCGCTGCGGACTGATCACCAGTTTGGTAGGAAAGAAGAAGTTCCCCTGAGTCCACCGCGAAGCAGTGAAGCTTTCCGAAGGCGAAGAATCCATCGCTTCAAGATCAGGAGAGCTCATTCGGGTTGTGCAATTACCCAATTACTCAATTGCTCAATTACCAAATCTCTCAATGATTCAATGACTAAATTCCTAAACCCACTCGAGCGCGCCCTTCTTCCAAACCCAAATGTATCCCACGATCAGAATGGCCAGGAAGATGAGCATCTCGATCAATCCGAACAACCCAAATGCCTTGAACTTCACAGCCCACGGAAACAAGAAGATGGTCTCCACATCGAACACCACAAACAGAATCGCGATGATGTAGAACCGCACCGTATACCGCCCGCGCGCATTGTCCACCGGATCGATGCCGCACTCATAAGGCATCAGCTTGGTCTTCGAAGGATTCTCCGGACGCACGAGCATCGCCAGCCACAAAGTGATGGGAAGCAGTGTGGCAACGATAAAAATGAAGATAAAAATGGGAACGTAATTCTGAGGCATAAGTTCAACCAGTGCAGCACGCCATCCTAGCGCGGATGAACAAGCGGATCAAGTCGCACCAGCGAAGAGCGTTTCTCCGCGAACTCAGCGGCTTTTCTCAGCGGTAAGCTTTTCTTCCCGAACGCCGCAGCATGAGCGTCGTTCGCGTTGCGCCTTTCTTGGCGATCTTCGCGGTATTTCTTAGCGATCTTAGCGGTTAAAGTCTTTGTACAACTCAAGCCAGCCCGTTCTTACCAAGCGGCAATTCCCGCACGCGTTTTCCGCTAGCAGCGTAAATCGCGTTGCAGATCGCCGGAGCCATCGGCGGCACGCCCGGCTCTCCCACCCCCGCCGGAGGCGCCGAACTCTCCACGATATGCACATCCACCTGTACCGGCGCATCGTTCATCCGTGCCACCGGATAATCATGGAAATTCGACTGATCCACCACGCCATTCGTAGCCGTAATCTCGCCCGTCCGCGTAAGTGAAGTCCCAAACACCGCCGCGCCCTGGAACTGCGACTTCACCATATCCGGATTTGCCACAATCCCGGCATCGAGCACCGTAGTTACCCGCGGAATCCGCACCGCGCCAGTACCATCGACCTCCACCTCAACCACGGAAGCGACATAAGTCAAAAAGCTCCGGTGTACCGCAATCCCCATGCCCCATCCGTTGCCCGGCTTCTTCTTGCCCCATCCAGCTTTGTCGGCCGCCATCTCCGTCACTCGCCGCAAACGAGTAGTGTCGTACGGATACTTCGTCGCTACCTCCGGAGGCTGCTTCACCTCAATCGTCTTTCCAGGACCAAGCAAAGCCAGAAGGTAGTCGTAAGGATCCCGCCCCGCCGCACAAGCCAGTTCATTCGCAAACGACTGCACCGCAAACGCGTGATAGATATTCGCCACCGAGCGCAACCAGCCGATGCGCACATGGTTCACGGCCTTGCCGTTCTCCGACCGGAAATTCGGTACATCGAACGGAATCACATTCCATCCCAACGACATCTCGCCATCGCTGCCATACACCGCATCCTTGTCGAATGTCGACGAGATCGACGGAAACACCGACCGCTGCAGCCAGGCCTTCGGCATCCCCTTCTCATCGACCGCAGCCTTGATGTACATCGCCGCCACGGAATGGAAGTAATCGAACTTGATGTCCTCCTCCCGGCTCCATACGACTTTCACGGGCTTTCCGGTTTTCTGCGAAAGCACCGCGGCCTCCACGGCGTAATCCGGCTTCGATTTCCGCCCGAAGCCTCCACCCAGGAACATCACATGACAGGTGACGTTCTCCTTTTTCAGCCCGAGCTTCTTCGCGACCTCTTCCTGCACACCCTGCGGATTCTGCGTAGGCGACCACACCGTGACTTTGTCCGCCGTCACGTCCGCCACCGCCACCGGAGGCTCCATCGACGCATGCGCCAAATGCGGTGCGTAATATTCCGCCTCAATGACCTTGCCGCCCCTCAAGAACTCCGCATCCGCGTCGCCGATCGTGTGCACCACTTTGCCCGGCTGCCGCGCCGTCGTCTGCAACTCCTTCTTATACTCAGCGGAGTTGTACGAAGCGTTAGCCCCGTTGTCCCACTCGACCTTGAGCTGATCGCGTCCCTTGAACGCCGACCACGTGTTATCCGCAATCACTGCCACGCCGCCAAGCGGCTGAAAATGATGCGGCGGCGTAAACGGATCGATCGCAATCGTCTGCTTTACCCCCCTCACCTTCAGCGCCGCTGAGTCATCCACCGACTTCACCTTCCCGCCCAGCACCGGCGGATGCGCAATCGCCGCGTAGAGCATTCCATCCACGCGCACATCCATTCCATACGCAGCCTTCCCCGCGCACACATCCGTCACGTCATATCCCGGAGCCGGCTTGCCGATGTATCTCCACTCCGAAGGCGCTTTCAGCTTCAACTCTTCTTTCTTGGGCACAGGCTGTTTCGACGCGAGGGCGGCCAGCTCCCCGTAACCAACCGTCCGGTTCGAACTCTTGTGTGTAACCACGTGCACCGGATCCGCCACGCACTGCCCCTCGGGTACGCCCCACTGCTGCGCCGCCGCCCGGATCAGCATCAAGCGTGCAGTCGCTCCCGCCTCGCGCAGCGTATCGAAAAACTCGCGTACCGAATGCGATCCGTCGGTGTCCTGCGATCCATACCGCTCGTCCCCATCCCCCTGAATGACTTTCACCCGCAACCAGTCCGCATCCAGTTCATCCGCCACAATCCGCGGCAGGCTTGTGCGCACGCCATTCCCCATCTCCGTCCGGTGCGCCACAATCAACACGGTCCCATCCGGCTGAATCCCAAGAAATACGCTCGGATGGAAGGCCGTACCCTCGATCGTGGGCACAGAACTCGGAACGACAGTCGCGCCGGGTACGACACCCGCAGGTGCCCCACTTCTCGCTGCCTTTGCGAGAACTGGGGATTTTGTAATGCACAGCACGAAAGCGCTAGCCGAAAGCGCCCCCTGCAGGAAACCCCGCCGCGAAACATTTTCGATGCGGAACCCGTTGCCGATCTTCTCTTCAGTGATCATGCCCGCTCCTTCGCCGCTTCCTTGATCGCGGCCCGAATCCGCTGGTAGGTCCCACAGCGGCAGATGTTCCCCGCCATCTCCTCATCGATATCGGCATCCGTCGGATGCGGCTTCG
>Ga0335070_10011207_pt1 | contig 10474 bp, 8 predicted proteins | sample Lox_Sample_13_FD_206722 | JGI IMG/M metagenome (GOLD analysis project Ga0335070, IMG submission 206722) | Soil microbial communities from Loxahatchee National Wildlife Refuge, Florida, United States - Lox_Sample_1.3 | ecosystem: Environmental > Terrestrial > Soil > Wetlands | place: USA: Florida...
AACAGCGCCGGTATTTTGGCGCGCACCGCGAAATTCAGCCCATCAAAATAGGAGAGGGTGCGAAAAACCATGTCGACCTGGTTGCGGTGGATTTTGCAGTACTGGGCGATTTCCTGGTAGGGATAACCATCGGTGATCTGCGTTGCCCGGCGGTAGTGGCAGAGGAACGGGACCTCGGGTAAGATCCCGGCGAGGGCCAGATCCAACCCGCCGACCGCCAGGGAAAGCCCGCCGCCCTGACTGCCCCCCGCAGCCGCGATCCGCTTCGGGTCCACCGCCGGATGCGACCGAGCCGTCTCCAGGGCCCGCACGGCATCGGTGATCAGGCGGCGGTAATAATAGGTGCGCGGATTGAGGATGCCACGGGTCATAAACCCGGGATATTGCGGATTTCCCGGCTCGATCTCCTGGTCGGGTGTGTCCCCCGGCGACCAGGCGCTGCCCTGCCCGCGGGTGTCCATCACCAGGGTCGCCAGGCCCGCGCTGGGGTAAAGCAGCCAGTCGTGAGGAAATGCTCGCCCGCCGCCGTAGCCGATATACTCGACCACGCAGGGCAATGGTCCGCTCCTTTCGCGGGGCAGGTTGAGCCAGGCCCTGACTGGCTGCCCGCCAAAACCGCGAAAGGTCACGTCGAAGGTCTCGATCCGGCGCAGCCCGGTAGAAACAGGGCGAAAAACGGGTTCAAGGGGGAATTGGCGCGCTTCGGCAAGGGTCTCCTGCCAGAAGGCGTCGAAGTCTGCGGGCTCGTCGCGCGAGGGCAGGTAGGTCTGGAGCTGTTCGAGGGGGAAGTCATAGAAGGACATGGTGATTTTCGATTTTAGATTGCTGATTGCTGATTGAGGTTTTGGAGATGGATTTATATTAACACAGAAATGGGGAAGAGACAATTTTCCTGCTTGACAAACTTGAAACAACTCTGTATAATTCTTACATAGTTAAAATTATTTAACTATGTAAGAATTATAATAAGAGGATCGATGTCCAGGACTCGAAAAGAAGAACAACATCATGCCATCCGCGAAGAGATCAAAGCCGCTGCACGTGAGCTGATGGCTCAAGAGGGAAGCTCAGGGTTGTCGATCCGCGCGATCGGGCGCATGATGGAAATGACTGCCCCGGCGCTATACCACTATTATCCCAGCCGGGAAGCCCTAATCACCGACCTGATTCTTGACGCATTTAACAGCCTGGGCGAGCAGGTTGAGGGGACTCGCGATCTGCATGCGGATGAGCCCGCTCCCAGCCAATTGCTTGCGGTCTGCCTGGCCTACCGCCAATGGGCCCTGGATCACCCCACCGATTTCGCCCTAATCTACGGCACGCCCATCCCCGGGTACGTCGCGCCTGGCCAAAAGACCGTCCCCGCCGCATCGCGAAGCTACCTGACCTTCGTCAGCATCCTGGCCCGCGCGCTGGAAAGCGGCGAGATCCAGCCGCCGGACTGGCTACGCGATCCACCGGCCGAGCAGCAGGCTGCCATGCGCCGCTTGGCCGAGCCGTACCAGCAAATGGGTCTCGATTTTCCCCTTAACGCCCATTACATGACCGCGGTAGGCTGGACGCGCATGCATGGGGTGATCATGCTCGAGCTCTTCAACCACCTCCAGCCGGTTGTCGGAGACGTGGATGCTTTTTACCGTCTTCAGTTAGAAGAGATGTTCCGTGCTTTTGGATTGAAGCGGCAAGCGGCTCCTGGTCCATAGCCAATCCAGATCGCTGATTCTGGAAATCAAAACAAGATGATTGACTCCCCTGTCCGCAGGTGGAGCGATGCAGCGCGCCTGTTGGGCGCTGCCAGGAAATGAAAAAATGTCTCTATCAAATGAAGTGCACGTGATCTTCGGCGCCGGTCCCGTAGGGCGCAGCCTGGCCAAAGAACTCTCCACCCGCGGCAAGATAGTACGCCTGATCAACCGCAGCGGGAAACTCCCGATGATTCCCGGTCTGGATGCCCTGGCCGGGGTAGAAATCGCCGCCGGAAATGCCGCCGACCTGGATTCTACCCGTCTCCTTTGCGCCGGGGCAGACGTGGTCTACAACTGCACCAACCCGCCCTATACCCGCTGGCCAGAGCTGTTTCCTGCCCTGCAGGCCGGCGTCCTGGCCGGGGCCGCTTCTACCGGGGCAAAGCTGATCGTCATGGAAAACCTGTACATGTACGGTCCGACCGGAGGTCAGCCGCTCCGTGAAGACCTGCCCTACGCGGCCAAAACCCGCAAGGGCATCACCCGCGCTCGCATGGCAGAAGAGCTGCTCGAAGCCCACGCCAGGGGCAAGGTGCGCGCAGCCGCCGGGCGCGCCGCTGATTTCTTTGGCCCGGGGGTGCTTGACTCAGCCCTCGGGGAGCGCATCTTTGCCACGGCCTTGGAGGGAAAGCCGGCCCAGGTCGTCGGCAACGCCGATCTGCCCCATACCTACACCTACATCCGCGATGTGGCCAGGGCTCTTACGATCCTGGGCGAGCGCGATGAAGCGTTGGGCAAGGCCTGGCACCTCCCCAGCCCAGAAACGGTGTCAACCCGCCAGATTGTGGAGTTGATCGAAACCGAGATCGGGCGCAAGGTCCGCCTGCAAGCCGCTCCCGGCTGGCTGGTTGGGCTTGTAGGCCTCTTCAACCCTGTGCTGCGCGAGGTCGCCGAGATGGCCTATGAATTCGAGGAGCCGTTCATCCTCGACGCTAGCTGCTTCGAGGAGGCCTTTGGCCTGCGCGCAACACCACTGGCTGAGACGATCCATGAAACGGTGCAATGGTTCCAGGTGCACCAAAATCACAAGGTATGAATGATCAAATTGGGATGGATTGATCCACCTGAAGATGGAAGCGGATGATCGCGTCCCCCGGCAGATAGAGATCTTGGACATCGTAATACAGGGTGGTGTAGATCCGGTAGGCTTTTCCGCTCGAGGCGCGCACCGCCACCTGCAGCTTGAAGGAGACTTCCATTGAGCTGAGGGTGCCGCTGCCCGGCAGGTAGTAGGATTTAATCTCCGGGGGCTCCTCGCATTTGACCGCGATCAGCTCGCAGCCAGGGTCCTCCTGGCGAAAACCCTTATACACGCTGCTGCCCACGTAAGAGACATAATCCGCACCCATCCAGTAAAGTTGGCGCTGGGTTTCCTCGTCTTCAGGAAAGTTGTAGGCGTCAAAATCACGCGGGTCTTCCACGGCTGCCGGCCTCTCCGGTGCAGAAATTCGATAAAACTTTTTCACGTTTCCAGCGTATATACATCATGACCATCATATTTTGATTCTATCCCGAAAGCGAGCATACTGTGACTGAAAAATCCATCACCATCATTGGCGCGGGTATCGCCGGACTGTCGGCAGGCTGCTATGCGCGGTTAAACGGGTATTCCACCCAAATTTTCGAGCTGCACACCCTGCCCGGCGGGCTGTGCACCTCCTGGGGCCGGAAGGGCTATACCTTCGATGGTTGCATCCACTGGCTGGTGGGCACCGGCGAGGGCTCCAGTTTCCGCAAGATCTGGGACGAGCTGGGCGCCCTGGACGGCAAGCAGATCGTCAACCACGCTGAATTCCTGCGCGTGGTGGGGCCGCAGGGCAAGACCTTCATCCTCTATACCGATCCAGATCGTTTGGAAAAGCACATGCTTGAGCTGGCCCCTCAAGATGAGGCTATCATCCGTGAGCTGACCGGTGCCCTGCGCACCATCGCAAAGATCGATATGCCCGCGGTCAGTCCTCAATCATTTGGTGAAACTTTGGGCCTGGTGAAGAATGGTCCTGGCATGCTGGCGATGATGGGCATCATCCGCAAGTATGGCAAAATGCCGCTGAGCCATTTCACCGCGCGCATCAGCGACCCCTTCCTGCGCGAAGCTCTGGAAAGCTCTTTCGACCTGCCCGATTTCCCCATGTTTGGAATGTTAATGAGCCTGGGAAGTATGGCCGCCAACAACGCCGGTTATCCAATCGGCGGCTCGCTCAAGTTTGCCCAGGGAATTGAAAAGCGCTTCTGTGACCTGGGAGGCCAGATCCACTACCGCTCACGGGTGGTTAAGATCCTGGTCAAGGATGGCCTCGCCGTGGGCGTCCGCCTGGCGGATGGCAGCGAACACTGTGCCGATGTGGTCATCTCCGCCGCCGACGGGCACACCACTCTGTACGAGATGCTCGAAGGAAAATACCTCGGCGACGAACAGCGCCAGGCGTATGCCAGCATGCCCATCTTCGACCCGATCATTCAGGTCTCTTTCGGCGTCGACCGCGACCTTTCTGACCAGCCCCATATGGTTACATACCTGCTGGATCAACCGTTTACAGTCGCCGGCGAAGAACGCCGCAGGCTGGGCGTTAAGAACTATAACTACGATCCAACCCTGGCACCCGTGGGGAAGTCGGTGATCGAGGTGATGTTCGATTCAAATTACGCTTATTGGAAAAACCTGGCCGGGGAACCTGAGCGCTACGAGGCCGAAAAGAAAGACGTCGCTATCTGCGTCCTGAGCCAACTGGAAAAGATTTACCCGGGGCTGACCGGGCAGGTCGAGGTGGTCGACGTGGCCACCCCGCTGACCTACGAGCGCTACACTGGAAACTGGAAAGGATCGATGGAGGGCTGGCTGATCACGACCCAATCGATGGATAACGTGCTCGCGGGGAAAAAGATGAGCCGCACGCTCCCCGGACTGGAGAATTTCTACCAGATCGGCCAGTGGGTCGAGCCTGGCGGCGGCCTGCCTCCGGCAGCTACCTCCGCCCGAGAAGTGATCCAGATGATCTGCAAGAAAGACGGGCGGCATTTCACGACCCGGGGTTAATTTTTTCTTAGGGAAAACGTATGATTTCAAATTCTGAAGTCGGGTTGGCGCCGGGAATGGCAGAGCTGGTCGCCGGCCTGGTCCGCTCCCACCTGGAGCTATGGTGGCAGGGCAGCCCGGACGCTCCGAGACTGGGCAGACGCTACAGCCTGCGCGAAAAGCTGCCCCGTGAGAGGCGCCTTGAAGCGTTCCTTGACAGCGCCATTGCCGACCTGCGCAGCTATGCTGCCCACCCGCAAGATGGCCAGAGCAGTCAAATCCAGCAGCGCCTTCTGGCGCAGGGCCGTGAAATCGGCGTTTCGGTCTTCGATCTCGAGCCCAGGCAGCTCGACGCGTTAGAGAGCTTTCGCTTCGGCGAAGCGGCCGGCGAGTTTGCCCGCATGGCCCGCCGCTACGACCCAGCGATCAGCGGCGAGGATATTTACCAGGCGTCGCGCAATGTCATGACTATGAATATCCTCCAGTACCTGTTTGGCCTCAAAGTAGAGATCACCCCCTCCATCTTTGCATATAGCATGCTTTATCCCTACAGCGATAACTACCTGGACGACCCGGATCTTTTCAGGCAGGACAAGCTGGCCTTTTCACAACGCTTTGCTTCCCGATTGATAAACCAGACCGTGGTTCCGGCGAACCCGACCGAAGAGAAGATTTTCGAGCTGGTCAGAATGGTTGAGGGACAGTATGCCCGCGAGAAATTCCCCTGGGTCTACGCCAGCCTGCTGGCCATTCACGCTGCTCAATCGCGCAGCATGGGACTGATGCGCCGGGGCGCAACCCCTTTTGAAGCGGATGTGCTGGGGATGAGCTTTGAGAAAGGCGGGGTGTCCGTCCTGGCCGACGGCTACCTGGTCGCGGGCGACCTAACCCCTGCCCAGCGGGAGTTTGCATTTGGCTATGGAGCCTTCACCCAGCTGCTCGACGACCAGGAAGACGTCGAGATGGATCTCTCCGCCGGACTGATGAGCCTCTATTCGCAAACCGCCCAGGGCTGGCCGCTAGACCGGCTCGCTAACCTGACCATGTCTTTCGGCAGGCGTATTCTGGCCCAAATCGATAGCTTTACAGTGCCCGGGGCCCACGATCTGCGTGAGATCCTTGAGCGCAGCGTGAACCTGGTCGTGGTCGCCACGGCAGGCCGGTTCAAGCGCTTTTACTCGCGCCCGTACCTGCGCGAGATGGAATCGTACCTGCCTGTGCGTCTCTCGTTCCTCGACCGCCAGGGCAAAAAGTGGGAACGCCGCAAGCTCTCCCTGGGGACATTGCTGGAAGTGCTGGCATGATGAGGATCTTTTACTCCTGACCCGCCCCGGCCTGTTCGATGAACCATTCCTGGGCGTTGATCTCGGGCCTGCCCTCGGCCAGGGCCACCCCGCGATAGGACCCGTCAGGGAGCATCTCCCTGGCCTTGACATTATCTGCCAGATAGATGCTCAGCACATCGTCATAGAGATGGCGAACCATGGCCTTATCTTCCACCGGGAAGAGCACCTCAACACGCTGGTTGAGATTGCGCGGCATCAGGTCGGCGCTGCCCATCCAGATCTGCTCGTTTCCGTCATTGTGGAAATAGAAGATCCGGCTGTGCTCCAGGAAGCGGCCGACGATGCTGACCACGCGGATGTTATCGCTCAAACCGGGCACGCCCGGGCGCAGCGAGCACATCCCGCGCACGATCAGTTCGATCTTGACCCCTGCCTGAGAGGCCTGGTAGAGCAGGAGGATCATGGGCTGGTCGACCAGCGAATTGATCTTGAAGATCAGGCGACCGTTCCCCTGGCGCTTGTGGGTATCGACCTCGCGCCAAATCAGCTCATCCAACCGCTCGCGCAGGTTGACCGGAGCGACCAACAATTTGCGGTAATCCTTCTTGAGCGAATACCCGGTCAGAAAGTTGAACAGGTCGGTGGCGTCCGCGCCGATCTCGTCGTCGCAGGTAAACATCCCAAAATCTTCGTAGAGCTGGGCGGTCACATGGTTGTAGTTGCCCGTCGCCAGGTGGACGTAGCGACGGATGTGTTCGCCTTCTTTGCGCACCACCAGGGCGATCTTGGAATGGGTCTTCAGACCGACCAGCCCGTAGGTGACATGGACTCCCTCGCGCTCCAGCATGCGCGCCCAGCCGATGTTGCTCTCCTCATCGAAACGAGCCTTGAGCTCGACCAGAACGGCTACCTGTTTGCCGTAATCGCGCGCAGCCTGGAGCAGGGTCTTGACCACCGGCGAGTTGCTCCCCACCCGGTAGAGAGTCTGCTTGATGGCCAGCACGTTGGGGTCGCGGGCAGCGGCGCGGAGGAAATCGACCACTGGGGCAAACGAATCGTAAGGATGGTGGAGGAGAATATCCCCACGCTGGATCGCCGCGAAGAAATCACCCTCTTTCCCGCTCTCGTTTTCAATGCGCAATTCTTTGGGGATAGCCGGGACAAAAGGCCTGTACTTTAGGTCCGGGCGGTCGATTTTATACAATTGCATCAGGTTATGAAGCACGAGTGGACCGTGCACCTCGTAAATATCGACCCGGTCCATCTTAAGGTTATCTGCCAGCAGGTCGAGAATATATTTGGGCATGCCCTTATTGACCAGCAGGCGCACCACCGTTCCAAAGCGCCTTTTGCGCACACCCTCCTCCATTGTCTCCAGGAGGACCTTTCCTTCGTCTTCAGGGATCTCCACCTCAGCGTTGCGGGTGACGTGAAAGGGATGCGATTCGAGGATTTCCATCCCAGGGAACAGGCAATCCAGGTTCGCCCGGATCAACTGGCTGATCCAGACAAAGGAAAACTGGGTGTGGTTGCCAGTGGGATACATTTGTAGATCTTCCAGGGAGGTGGGCACCGGCACGAGGTACGGCAGTGTATCGGGAATTTTGATCCGCGCAAAATGCTCGACCCCATCGCCTTCCTGGCCTTTGATTAAGACCGCTAGGTTGAAACTCAGGTTGGAGATAAAGGGAAATGGATGGCCTGGATCGAAAGCCAGGGGGGTAAGCGTGGGAAACACAACCTCGTTAAAGTAACTGTCGGCGCTTTCTTTTTGCTGCAAATTCAGTTCGTGGTAGTCTTTCAGATGGATCCCTGCATGGTGCAATTCGTCCCACATTGTGCTGCGCAGGTAATCCTGGGTTTCATTCATTAAGGCCTGGGCCACCTTGCGGATCGCAACCAGTTCCTGGGTGGGAGTCATTCCGTCCATTGAAAGTGATTGGCTGCCGGCATCTTCATCGTCTTTCAACCCGCCGACGCGGACCATGAAAAATTCTTCCAGGTTCGAGCCAAAGATGGCGGTGAATTTGACCCGCTCGAGGAGCGGGTTGCGCGAGTCCTGGACCTCTTCCAGGACGCGGCGTTGGAATTCCAGCGTGCTCATTTCGCGGCCAATGTAGTTGGCAGGATCGTCCAGGTTAATCTGAGATTCAGTCGATTGGGTATCAAGCCTGTCCATAGGTACATCCTAAACAAAGGTTGACTTCATTTTAACATGGAACAATAACCGGATGGCTGATTGCCCAGATGACTCAGATGGCAAAAAGCGAGGGAAGGAAAACAGATCTTTCACCTTGACAAAATGTATACCGTTCGGTATACTTTCGCCTGTCGTTTACGCAAACCTCTTTTCCTGCTCTCTACTCTCTTCTTATATTTCTATGAATAACCGCGAAAAAATCCTCGCCTTTGCTCTCGACCTGTTTGCCGCCCGCGGATATGACGCGGTGGGGATCCAGGAGGTCGCCGAGGCCGCGGGAGTGACCAAGCCCACCCTCTACCACTATTTTGGCAGTAAGCGCGGGTTGCTGGATAGCCTCCTCGCAGAACGCTTCGACCGGCTTAACCAGGTCCTGCGCGAGGCAGCGGATAATCAGCGAGACCTGCCCCAAACCCTGGATAATATCGCGGCGGCGATCTTCCAATTCGCCAGTGATAACCCGGATTGGTACCGCATGGAGCTTTCGATGTGGTTCGCCCCGCCGGACAGCGAACCTTTCCAGGCCGTTTCGCGGCTGAACAGGGAGCAGCATCAGATCATCGAAGACATGTTTGCTCAGGCCGCCTTCCAGCATGGGAATATGAAAGGCCGCCAGCGCGCCTACGCCGCCACGTTCCAGGGGATGCTCAACACCTACATCGGCATGGCGCTCAATGGCTACGTCCGCCTCGACGAAGCCCTGCGCCGCCAGGCCGTCCACCAGTTCATGCACGGGATTTACAGCTAACATGCCTGATCTACACTGGATCGATAACGCCGTCATTTACGCCATATATCCGCTGGGGATGCTCGGGGCGCCTGGCGCAGACGACTTTTCCGCCGCGCCCGTCCACCGCTTCCGTGGCCTGCTGGATTGGACGGATCACTGGCGCAGCCTGGGAGTGAATACGATCGCCCTGGGGCCCATCTTCGAATCGACCCGTCACGGCTACGACACCGCTGATTATTTCCACCTCGACCGGCGCCTGGGTACCTGTGAAGAGTCCGCTGGCCTGTGCGCCGAACTCCACGCCCGCGGGTTCCGCATCCTCCTCGATGGGGTATTTAACCACGTCGGGCGAGATTTCTGGGCCTTCCGCGACCTGCGCTCTCACCCGCAGGGCTCGCCGTATCAGAACTGGTTCGCCGGTTTCCAGTTGGGTCGGCAGAGCCCGCGTGGCGACCCGTTCTGGTATGAGGGCTGGAATGGCCATTTTGACCTGGTCAAACTCAATCTGAATCATCCTGACGTACGTGGCCACCTCTTCCAGGCAGTAGAGTACTGGATCCGCGAATACGGCATCGATGGCCTGCGCCTCGACGCTGCCGACGCCCTCGACCGCGGATTTATTCACGACCTGGCGGCTTTCTGCCGTGGCCTGCGCCCCGATTTCTGGATGTGGGGTGAGATCGTTCACGGGGATTACCGCCAGTGGGCCAACCCGACCATGCTCGACGCGGTGACCAATTACGAGTGTTATAAAGGCCTGTATTCCAGCCTCAACGACCGCAACTATTTCGAGATCGCTTACGCGCTCAAACGTCAGTTTGGCCCGGAGGGCCTGTACCGCGGGTTGCCGCTCTTCAACTTCGCCGACAACCACGATGTCAACCGGGTTGCCAGCAACTTGAAGCAGGCAGCTCACCTCTATCCACTCTATGCCCTGCTCTTTAGCATGCCCGGGGTGCCCACCATCTACTACGGTAGCGAGTGGGGAATCGAAGGCCGGCGTTCGCCTACCAGCGATGTCGCGCTGCGCCCCCGTCTCGACCTGAACCACGCGCTTCAGGCGGCCCCTCGCCCTGACCTACCCGGGTTCCTGGCGCGCCTGGCTGCGATCCGTAAGGGGTCGCCCGCCTTACGTCATGGTGAATATGACGAGCTGCTGGTCCGCTCCGAGCAGCTTGGTTTTCTCCGCAACAGCGCTGAGGAGAGCACCGTCGTCCTGCTCAACGCCGCGGCCACCCCCTCCTTCATTGAGGTCGCCCTGCCGCCAGAGCAGCGCTTCACGACAGCCATCGATTTGCTCAATCCGGGTGAGATCTTCCCGATCCATTCAGGCCGCCTGAGCGTCCAGATCCCATCCAATTGGGCCAGGATATTGCAGTTAGCTTAGTTTCTGGTGCGAAACACGCACCCAGCACATTAACAATTTGACAAACGAAATGCCTCTTTGGTAAAAGGAAGGTGACCAGACCAAACCCATACCGCGGAGGCACCTCCCAT
>Ga0335070_10011208_pt1 | contig 10472 bp, 11 predicted proteins | sample Lox_Sample_13_FD_206722 | JGI IMG/M metagenome (GOLD analysis project Ga0335070, IMG submission 206722) | Soil microbial communities from Loxahatchee National Wildlife Refuge, Florida, United States - Lox_Sample_1.3 | ecosystem: Environmental > Terrestrial > Soil > Wetlands | place: USA...
GGGCCGGCGCGCTCGTGGCGCTGGTGCTGCCCGAGGCCAAGCGCATCCAGGCCGCCGGCCAGCGCGTGGACGACGCGATCCGCGTCGCGCTCGCGAGCACGTCGCAGGCCCTGCCGTCCTACCAGCGCATCAGCGGCTTCGCCCTCGTGCGCGAGCCTTTGCCGCGCACCCGCCTCGGCAAATTCCGGCGCTTCCTCTTGCCCGAGATCTACGAGCGCGCGCGCCAGGGCATCGCGCCGCCGCCGGCCGCGGAGCCCAGCCCCGAGGACCGCGAGCTCCTGGCACGCCCGCTGAGCCGGCAGATCGCGGCGCTGCTTCAGGAGCGCTATCGCGGGCAGGCAATCGCGCTCGACGCCAACCTCCAGCTCGACCTGGGCGTCGATTCGCTGGAATGGCTCGGGCTCTTGCTGGCGCTCGACCAGAGGCTGGGGCTGCGCCTGGCCGAGGCCGACGCGGCGCGGGTCGAGACCGTGCGCGACCTGATCGCGCTGGCCGAGGCGCAGGCGGGCGCGGTCCCCACGGCTGGCCCGGCCACGGTGCCGGCGGATATGCGCTGGATCGCGCCGGTCGGTCTCGGTCTGACGGTCTTCGGCGCAGCGCTTTATGCGCTCAACCGCCTGCTCATGCGCGCGTTGTTCCGGCTGCGCGTCGAGGGCCTCGAGCACCTGCCGCGGTCGGGCGCCTGGATCGTCGTGGCCAACCACGCCAGCGACCTCGATCCCCTGGTAATGGCCGCTGGCTTGAGCTTCGCGCAGATGCGGCGGATCTACTGGGGCGGGGCGGCGAGCCGGCTGTTCGCGCGGCCCTGGCTGCGGCCGCTGTGGCGCACGGTCCACGTCATGCCGATCGACGAGCGGCAGCCCGCCGCGTCGCTGGCGCTGGCCGAGGCCGTGCTGGCGCGCGGCGATTGCCTCATCTGGTTTCCCGAGATGTGGCGCTCGCCCGACGGCACGCTGCAGCGCTTCCTGCCGGGCATCGGCAAGCTGGTCGCCGATTCCGGCGCGCCCGCCGTGCCGGCCTTCATCGCCGGCACCTTCGAGGCGATGCCGCGCGACCGGCGCCTGCCCCGGCCGCGCCCCGTGTCCATTTGCATCGGCCGTCCGCTCGCGGCCGCGGCCCTGCTGCGGGAGGCCGGCACGCCGCCGTCTCACGCCCACATCGCCGAGGCGCTGCGGGCGGCGGTTGCCGGGCTCGGCGACCGGTCCCAAGCGCCCGGTGGCGGCGTCCAGGGCGCCTGAGCAATATCAAGGATGCAGGACCGGGCGTCCCGTAGTAAGGAATAGGCGAAGACAGGGGCGAATCACCGCAGATGCACCCGTCCGACCCGCCCGACCGACCCGGTCCCGCCGAGCCCGCTCTCCGCGACAAGATCGATTTCCTGCGGCGCCCCGAGGCGTTCGCCGAGCCGACCGGCGCGGTCGCGACGGTCGAGACGCACATGTCGTGGGTGTTCCTGACCGACGCGCACGCCTACAAGATGAAGAAGCCGGTGCGCTATTCCTTTCTCGACTACAGCACGCTCGGCCGCCGTCGGCGGATGTGCAGCGAGGAGCTCCGTCTCAATCGCCGGCTGGCGCCCTGGGTCTATCTGGGCGTCGTGCCGCTCTTGTGCGACGACCGCGGCCGGCTCGCGCTCGGCGCGCTCGATCAGCCGGCGGCGGGGATACCGGTCGAGTGGCTGGTCAAGATGGTCCGATTGCCGGCCGAGCGCCTGCTCGACCGCGCGATCCGGCTGGACATGGTCGCCGAGCGCGACGCGGAGCGGACGGCGGCGCATCTCGCCGCCTTCTTCGCCGGCGCCGAGCCCGTCGCGGTGCCGCCGCCCGCCTATCTGCGCCGCTTCGGCACGGCGATCGAGACGCAGGCGCGCGAGCTGGATGCGGCCGGCGTTCCCGAGCGGCGCTTCGCCGCCGTCGTGCGCGCGCTCCACGGTTTCATCGCCGATCGGCAGCGCCTCATGCTGGCGCGGCTCGAGGGACGCCGCGTCATCGAGGGTCACGGCGACCTGCGGCCCGAGCACCTGTTCCTCGGCGAGCCGGCCGCGGTCATCGACTGCCTCGAATTCGACCGCGCCCTGCGCCTCCTCGATCCGCTCGAAGAGCTGGCGTTCCTGGCCATGGAATGCGAACGCCTCGGCGCCGGGAAATGGGGCGCGCTGTTCCTCGAGGTCTATCTGCGGCGCACGGGTGACGACGCGCCCGAAGAGCTGATGCAATTCTACAAGGCCGAGCGCGCCCTGCTGCGCGCCAGGCTCGCCGTCGGCCATCTGCACGACGGCGAGGTGCGCGAGCCGCGCCGCTGGCGCGAGCAGGCCGATCACTATCTGGATCTGGCCGACCGTAACATCGCGCGGCTGTGACGGCAGCCGGTCACTCGGGCAGGTCGTAGAGCTCGACGATCGAGCCGCCCTCGTGCAATCGCTTGACGCATTCGGCGAGGAGCGGCGCGACGTCGAGCACGACCAGCTTTTCCGCCGCCTTGGTGCCGGCCAGTCCCGCCGGCGGCAGCGAATTGGTCACCACGATCCGATCGATCGCCGGATCGGCCAGCACCGCGCCGGCCTTGGCGGCGAAGAGGCCGTGGGTCGCGGCGGTGAAGACGCGCTTGGCGCCGCGCTCGCGGCAGGCATGGGCCGTCCTGACCAGCGTGCCGCCGGTGCTGATCAGATCGTCGACGACGATGACGGTGCGGTCGCGCACCTCGCCGACCATGCGCTCGCCGGTGACCACGCCGCTGCTGCGCCGCTTCTCCATGAAGCCGCTTTCGACCGGCCGGCCGAGCGCGTGGGCGAAAGCGCGCCGGAAGGCATCGGCCCGGTGCACGCCGCCCTCGTCGGGCGACACCACCGCAACCTCGGCTCCGCCGACCTCCTTGCGGAAATAGTCGATGAACAGGCCGCGCGCCTCCAGGTGCTCGGTGCGGCAGCGGAAGGCGTTCTGGAAGGCGGCGAGATTGTGGACGTCGAGGGTGACCACGCAATCGCTGCCGACCGCCTCGAACAGCTGCGCGACATAGCGCGTCGTCACCGGGTCCCTGGTCTTGGTCTTGCGGTCCTTGCGCGCATAGCAGAGATAGGGCGCGAGCACGGTGACGCGGCCGGCGCCGGCGTCCTTCAGCGCGCCGACGAAGAACAACAGCCGGCACAGCTTGTCGTTCGGGCTGGCCGCCTTGTCGCCGTGGAGCGATTGCAGGACATAGACGTCCCGGTCGCGCACGCCGACGAGCGGCCGAGCCTTGTGCTCGCCGTCCTCGAACTCGCGCTCCTCATGGGCGGCGAGCGGCGCGCCGAGATGGCGCGCGACCTGCTCGCCGAGCGCGCGCGTCGCGTTCAGGGCGAAGAGCTGAAGCGGCGATGAGCGGTCCATGACGCGGTCTCCCTAGGCAGGCTGGAAGCTCAGCACGTTTTCGGCGGCGAGCGCCACCCTGGTGCCGACGCGCCCGCCTTCGCGGTCGAGCGTGTCGCGCAGCCACGCCGCGTCCGTCCCCGACGCGCGCTCGAGGCGGAACCGGCGGATCTTGAACGGCAGCGCCTCGACGCGGGTGAGCGCCGCCCCCGGCATGCGGAAGCCGACCAAATAGAGCAGCGCCAGGTCGCCGCGGAACTCCTCATAGCCGCCAATGCCCTCATAGTCGTTCAGGAAGTCGCCGCAGCCGTAGAAGATCGGCTTTCCTGCATGTAGTTCGACGGCCCGCGGATGGTGCGACGAGTGGCCGTGGACGACATCGACGGATGCCGCGTCGATCAGCCCCTGGGCGAAGCGCCGCTCGGCCCGGCCGATGTCATAGCCCCAATTCGCGCCCCAATGGATCGAGGCGACGACGACATCGCCCGGCCGCTTGACCTGGCGCACGCGGTCGGCGATGGCGGCCACGGTCCGCTCCGACAGATCGGGCAGCAGATCGATGCCGCTCGCGGTCTCCGCCGCGCGCCAGGACCGCGAAATGCCGCTCGTCGTCGCGCCGAAGCCGAACACGATGACGCGGCCCTTGCCGGCCACCTCCAGGATCGCCGGGGCGCGCGCCTGATCGGCCGTGCGTCCGGCGCCGGCGACCTTGATCCGCAGAGCCGCCAGGCGGTCGAGCGTGTCGGCCAATCCGGCGCGTCCCCAATCGAGCACGTGATTGTTGGCCAGGACGCAGCAGTCGACATGCGCGGCCGCCAGGCAGGGCGCGTTCTCGGGGCTCATCCGATAGTTGATGCCCTTCTCCTCGTAGTCGTCCGAGCGGGTGATGCCGGTCTCGAGATTGACGATGCGGACATCCGGCCGTGCGCGATCGAGCGTCGCGAGAACGTCGCCCCAGACATAGTCGAAGCGGACGGGCCGGGCGATGGCGCCGTTGCGCCGCTCGGCGAGCCCGACATAGTCGAGCGCGGACGAGACGTAGCTCTCGTGCAGGCGCGGGTCGCTCGGATGCGGCAGGACCTGATCGATGCCCCGGCCGGTCATGACATCGCCGCACAGCGCCAGCAAAAGCTCGCTCGATCCGGCGGTCCGCTGCATCGGGAGCCTTCCGCGCCGCGCTGCCGCTCAGCCGGCGCCGCGCGCGGCGCCCGGGCCGGCGGGCGGCGCGGGGGACAAGGCGGCCGCGCGCGCCAGGATCTCGCGCACCTCCTCGTCGCTCACCTGGGTGAAGTCGTCGTAGTAGATGCTGATCGCGCCGAAGCTCTCATAGTCCTCGAGGCAGATGATCTCGTCGGCCTCGCCGCGCAGCGCGGCGAGGGTGTCGGTCGGCGCGACGGGCACGGCCAGGATCAGGCGCTTGGGCCTGGCGCGCCGCGTCGCATGCAGCGCGACGCGGATCGTGGCGCCCGTCGCGATGCCGTCGTCGACGATCAGCGCGGTCTTGCCGGCGATGTCGACGCGGGGGCGGCCCTCGAGATAGGCGTGGCGGCGCCGCTCGATCTCCGCGACCTGGCGCGCCTTCTCCTGTTCCAGGTACTCGTCGCTGACGCCGAGCAGGTCGACGATATGGCGGTTGACCACGAGCTCCGGATGCTCGCCGTCGACCACGGCGCCGATCGCCAGCTCCGGCTGGTGCGGCGCGCCGATCTTGCGCACGATCACCAGATCGAGCGGCGCGTTCAGCCGCTTGGCGATCTCGAAGCCGACCGGCACGCCGCCGCGCGGCAGCGCCAGCACGCAGGGCTGCTGGTCCTTGAAGCGCAGAAGCGCCGCGGCCAGTCTTTCGCCGGCCTCTTGCCGATCGCGGAACATGGCCTCCTACGCCGTATCGGGACGGATCAGGTGCCGCGTGAACCAGGATCGCGCGAGATCGATCACCCTGTCCAGCGTCCCGGGCTCCTCGAACAGGTGGCTCGCGCCGGGGACGACCTCCAGCGCCTTCTCGCAGGTCAGCTCGGCGAGCGCCGCGCGGTTGAGCGCCAGGACGTCGATGTCGTCGCCGCCGACGATCAGCAGCGTCGGCGCGCGGACGTCCGGAAGGCTCGCGCCGGCCAGGTCCGGCCGGCCGCCGCGCGACACGACGGCCGCGATCGGCAGGGGCGTCCGTGCCGCCGCCACCAGCGCGGCCGCGGCCCCGGTGCTGGCGCCGAAAAAGCCGATCGGCAGGTGCGCGCTTCTCGTCCGGCGCTCGGCCCATTGCGCCGCCGCGAGCAGGCGCTCGGCGAGCAGCGGAATGTCGAAGACACGGCGCCGATCGTCCGCCTCGGTCTCGCTCAAGAGGTCGAACAGCAGGGTGCCGAGGCCCGCGGCCTGCAACGCCCGGGCGACATAGGTGTTGCGCGGGCTGAGCCGGCTGCTGCCGCTGCCATGGGCGAACAGCACCAGGCCCGACGCCCCTTCCGGCAGGGTCAGCAGGCCCTCCAGGCCGAGCGGGGGGAGCTGGACGGTCTCGACGGGCGGGATGCGCAGGCCGCCGCCCGGTGCCTTTTTCGTCGCCTTCGCCATGGCTTGCCTCGATGCAGGCGTAATGTTTCAGCGGCCAATGGGTTCGGCCATCCGCCGCGGACGGCCGCTCGTATTTAATGCGTACACGACGCCGCCAGAGCCGACGTTGATGCAAGTCAAGCTCGCTGCCGGGGGATTGACGAGGATCAACCCGCGGCGGCCGGGACGGTCTATGCTGGCCGACAAAGGACGGGTCAGACGATGCGCTGCGAACGCTTCCGGCAATGGCTGATCGACCGGGGCTGCACCGTGCAGCCCGACCGCGGCGAGCGCGGCCGGCCGGCCTCGCTGACGATCCGGCGCGGCGAGCGCCAGGCCACGCTGCCCGCGCTCGGCCCCGACGATCCGGTCGACGACCGGACCGTCAACCAGGTCGTCGACCGGCTCGGCCTGGCGCGCGCGGACCTGCCCGGGCGATGGGAGCATTTCCCGCACGAGGCCGACATGGGCGTGCGCGGCATCGGTTGCACGCTCGACCGCGCCTTCGCCGAGGCGGCGCGCGCGATGACGGCGGTCATCGTCGACCCCGACGAGATCCGCCCCGAGACGGCGGTCGACATAAGCTGCGAGGGCGCGACGGCCGAGGACCTGCTCTATGCCTGGCTCAACGCGCTGGTCTACGAGATGGCGGTCCGCCGCATGATCTTCGGCCGGTTCGCAGTCGAGATCGAGGGCGGCGCGCTGCGCGCGACCGCGACGGGCGAGCCGGTCTCGCAAACCCGCCACGAGCCGGCGGTCGAGGTCAAGGGCGCCACCATGACGGCGCTGAGCGTCCGGCGCTCGGGCGACGATTGGGTCGCCCAATGCGTCGTCGACGTGTGAAAGCGCGGGCAGGACGACATGGACATCGCAAGCTTCAAGCGGATATCGGACAGCGCCTGGCGGCTCCCGGCGAGCGGCGCGATGCGCGTGCCGGTCGTCATCTACGCCAGCGAGCCGCTGATCCACGCCATGGACGAGAAGGTGCGCGAGCAGGCGACCAATGTCGCGATGCTGCCCGGCATCGTCCAGGCGGTCTACGTCATGCCCGACGCCCATTGGGGCTACGGCTTCCCGATCGGCGGCGTCGCGGCGTTCGATCCCGACGAGGGCGGCGTCGTGTCGGCGGGCGGCGTCGGCTTCGACGTCTCGTGCGGCGTGCGCACGCTCACCACCGGCCTGGGCATCGAGGAGATCGGCCGCGTCAAAGACGTGCTCGCCTCCGATCTCGCGCGCAGCATCCCGGCGGGCCTCGGCAGCGAGGGCCAGATCAGCCTCGATCCCGGCGAGATGGACGCGATGCTGCGCGGCGGCGCCGAGTGGGCGCTCGAGCGCGGCTGGGGCCGGCCCGAGGACCTCGCGCGCATCGAGGAGCGCGGCCGCATGGCCGGCGCCGAGCCCCACCATGTCTCGCAGCACGCCAAGCAGCGCCAGCGCGACGAGATGGGCACGCTCGGCTCGGGCAATCACTATCTCGAGATCCAGGAGGTGGCGCAGATCTTCGACGCCGAGGCGGCGCGCGTCTATGGGCTCGAGAAGGGCGCGGCCGTCGTGACGATCCATTGCGGCTCGCGCGGCCTCGGCCATCAGATCGGCACGGAGTTCCTGCGCGAGATGGCGCTCAAGGCCGCGGACATGGGCATCACCCTGCCCGACCGCGAGCTGGCCTGCGCGCCGATCAAGTCCGAGCTCGGCCGGCGCTATCTCGGCGCGATGCGCGCCGCGATCAACTGCGCGCTGGCCAATCGCCAGATCATCACGCATCTCGTCCGCGGCGTGTTCGCGCGGCGTCTGCCCAAGGCGACCCTCGATCTGCTGTTCGACGTGTCGCACAACACCTGCAAGGTCGAGACGCACAAGGTCGGCGGCGGCGCGCGCCAGCTGTTCGTGCATCGCAAGGGCGCGACGCGCGCCTTCGGTCCGGGCCATCCCGACCTGCCCAAGGAGTTCGAGGCGGTCGGCCAGCCGGTCCTGATCGGCGGCTCGATGGGCACCGGGTCCTGGGTGCTGGCCGGGGTCGCGACCGGCGAGGCGCTGTCCTTCTCCTCCGCCTGCCACGGCGCCGGGCGCGCCATGAGCCGCCATCAGGCGCTCAAGCTGTGGACCGGCCGCGCGCTGGTCGACGAGCTCGCCAGCGCCGGCATCATCGTGCGCAGCCCGTCGATGCGCGGCGTCGCCGAGGAGGCGCCGGGCGCCTACAAGGATGTGGGCGAGGTCATCGAGGCGACGGCGGAGGCCGGGCTGGCGCGCCGGGTGGCGCGGCTCGCGCCGAAGATCGTCATCAAGGGCTGAAGCCGGGATTTGCGTCGAACGACGACCGGCATGCGATGGAAGGGGTGCTCCCATGGCCATGAAGATCACCAGCAGCGCATTCTCCGACGGCAAGCCTATCCCGCGCGATTACACCTGCGAGGGCGCCGACCGGTCGCCGCCGCTCGCCTGGAGCGGCGTGCCGTCCACCGCCAAGAGCCTGGTCCTCCTGTGCGACGATCCCGATGCGCCGGGCGGCACCTGGCATCATTGGGCGGTCTTCGACATTCCGGCGACCGACAAGGGGCTTGCCGAGAACCTGGCCAAATCGGAGCGCGTCGGGGCGATCCGCCAGGGGCTGAACGACTTTCGCAAGGTCGGCTATGGCGGCCCCTGCCCGCCCCCGGGCCATGGCCCGCATCACTATCGATTCCGCCTGCTCGCCCTTTCGGTCGACCGTCTCGATCTGCCGGCGCGGCCGGGCTGCCGCTATGTCGAGCGCGCGGCGGCGCCGCACCGGGTCGCCGAAGCGGTGCTGGTCGGGATCTACGAGCGGTAGGCGCGGGGTCGCCGCCTCAGGCGACCGTGGCAGCGGCACCAGCCTTGCCGTAGTGGGCTCGGCATTCGGCCTCGCGGCCGCGGACCACCCGCCTGCCGCGCAGCGTGCCCGTGCCCTCGGTGACCACCGTGCACTGCCCTTCGGCCCGATCGTCGCGGCTGAAATAGATGACGACCCAGTCGAGCGTGCGACGCAGCTCGTGGGCGCGCGCGGTATTCGAATAGAGCGCCGTGCAGCTCCAGCCGCCGCGCTCGACATGGAAAATCGGCAGCCAGGCCTCGCCCGTGGGATTGAACCGGCGCGGCGCGATCTTCCTCAGTGTGCCGGCGCGCGCCCTCTTGCGATAGTCGCGGTCGACGTCGAGCAGCAGGCCGACGGGCGGCAATGCCTCCTGCGCATGCGGCGGCGGGCGCCGCCGGCCGAGCATGCTGGCGAGGGCGGCGCGCAGCATCGCGGCGCGGCGCGGCCCGATACCCGGAATCTGCTCGACCCGCCCGTCATGGGCGGCGATTTCCAAGCCCTCGAGCGTGTCGACGTCGAGCGCATCGTGCAGGCGCTTCGCCAACGCGGCGCCGACCCCGGGGATCGAGCGGAACAGCTCTTCGGGCGCAGCGCTGCCGCGCAGGCGCTCGAGCTGGGACCACCGCCCCGTGCGCACCATCTCGGCGATCGCCGAGGCCAACGACCGGCCGATGCCCGGCAGGGCCATGAGCGCGTCCAGGCCGCCCTCGTCGAGCAGGCGGACGAGCGGGCGATCGAGCGCCACGACGGTCTCGGCGGCGCGGCGATAGGCGCTCACCCGGAAAGGATTGGCGCCCTGCTGCTCCAGAAGATCGGCCGCTTCGCGCAGGCGATCGGCCACGTCCTGGTTGTTGAGCTGACGCATCGGAGCGATGTCCGCCTCGACTGCGCCGCTTCTAAAGAGCGGCCGCGCGGCGGCCCCTAGAGCTCGGCATAAACCTTGGTCATCGCCGGGTCGTTGCGCAGATAGCCCTCGCGCGGCTCGGCGAAGGTGCGGTCGAGCAGCGCCAGCTGGTCGATCTCGGCGGCATGGAACAGCGCCCATCCCGGATGGTGGGGGTCATCCTCGCCGCCCAGCTCAAAGGCGCGCAGGATCGGATCGCCGCCGGCGTCGATGCCGAACGCATAGGGCTCGACGATGCGCGTCTCGCCGCGATAGCGGAAACGGACGCACCGCCGACCATGGATCGCGGCGCTCAGCTCGTATTCGTGGATGGCCATGCGCATCTCCCGGGTCGCGAGGCGGGCTTTCACAGGGAAAGGCTAGGCACAGCCGGACGCGGGCGCGTTGATCCGGATCAAGGATCGGTTACCCCCGATTTGGCATTGTCATGGCTGGCGGAGACAAGACGGAGAGCTCCGATGAAGATGTTCGTGATCGAGGCCTATGGCGGCGTCCACGCCGACGGGCCGATCTGCCGCTTCACCGTCCTGGCCGAGACGCTCAACGAGGCGATCGACCTGGTGCGCGAGACGCCCAGGGCCCAGGGCCTCGACCGCTTCGAGGTGACCGAGGAGACGCCGGAATACGACTCGGATACCACCGGGGTCATCAGCCAGGAGGACGGCGCGCACGCCAAGCCGCTGTGAACGGCGGCGGCCTTGCTCGCCGTGGCGCGTGAATATGGCGCGCGGGTCGCGGCGACATCGACGGAATAATCGGGCGCGCCGCTCCCGGCGGGGCTACTGCACGCTGAGGAAGCTCTCCATGACCGCGCGGTCGTTCATCAGCTCGGCCGGCGCGCCATGGTGGC
>Ga0335070_10011209_pt1 | contig 10472 bp, 7 predicted proteins | sample Lox_Sample_13_FD_206722 | JGI IMG/M metagenome (GOLD analysis project Ga0335070, IMG submission 206722) | Soil microbial communities from Loxahatchee National Wildlife Refuge, Florida, United States - Lox_Sample_1.3 | ecosystem: Environmental > Terrestrial > Soil > Wetlands | place: USA: Florida...
TTGCCGGAGAACCTCCAATATCGCTCCCCCAAGGATCGATGCGTTATTCTCGAAAAAGAATAACCAATGCCCTTCTCTCTTGTCAAGGAAATAAAAAATTGTAATAAAAAGTAATTTTTAGTAATAAAAAGTAATTTTTAGGTTGACTTTTTAACTTGGCAAAATTAATCTAAAAAAGCCTCTGGTTTAAGGATGGAAAGACGGGACCGGCGGGGTTCCGGCGGATCATGAGAGGAAAAGGAGGAATCATGAAGAAGGTGAAGTTAACGATCAACGGACGCGCACAGCAATTTATTGTTGATCCCAAACGGGTTCTGCTGGATCTTCTCCGGGAAGACCTCAAGTTGACCGGCGCCAAGCAGTCCTGCGACCGCAAGGGCCAATGCGGCGTATGCACCGTTATTGTAAATGGCAAGGCGACCCGCTCCTGTCTGGCCAAGGTAACCGACCTGGACGGAGCGGAAGTGATCACGGTGGAAGGCCTGGGCACCCCTCAGAATCCCCATTTGATTCAGGAGGCCTTTGTTCTCTCCGGGGCCATCCAATGCGGGTTTTGCACCCCAGGCATGATCATGGCAGCCAAGGCCCTGCTGGATGAAAACCCAAATCCCAGCATTGAGGAAATAAAAGCTGCCTTACGGCGCATCCTTTGCCGTTGCACAGGGTATAAGAAAATCATCGAGGCCGTCCAATTAGCCGGCCGTTTCCTACGCAGAGAGATCGCTCCGGATCAGGTGAGGCCCGATCCGAACGGCCCCAAAATCGGCGTAAACCATCCGAGGCCATCGGCCATGGTGAAAGCCTGCGGCGTGGCTGAGTTCTCAGCCGATATCAAGGTGGAGGGGGCGGCAGAATTGGCCGTGGTCCACAGCCCCCATGCCCATGCCCGGATCAAAGCCATTCATACTGCCGCTGCCGAAAAGATGCCGGGCGTGATCGGAATCATGACCGCCAAGGATATCAAGGGTACGAACCGTTTGAAATTTGTCGTGGCCGATCGCCCGATTCTCTGCGACACAACGGTGCGTTATATTGGGGACCCGGTCGCAGCTGTTCTGGCAGAGACCAGGGAACAGGCCGTGGCCGCGGCTCAGGCCGTCGAAGTCGCGTATGAAATTCTTCCTGCGATCAAGAGCCCGGCCGAAGGCATGGCCAAGGATGCCCTTCAACTTCACAGCGAATGGCCCAACCTTTGCCATTCCCAACCGCAGATCCGTGGGGATGCGGAAGCAGCCCTTGCCCAATCCGCATTCGTTGTGGAAACCGATTTCTCCACCCAGATGAATCACCAGGCGCCCTTGGAACCCGAGGCCTGTGTCGCCTACCTGGAAGAGGGAGACGAGGGCGAGGAACCGATCCTGGTGGTGATCGGCCGAAGCATCAACATCCACTATCATCTTGGGATGCTTCAAGGGGCCCTGGGTTACGAAAATATGAGATATGAGGAAGCCTATTCAGGAGGGCAGTTTGGAATCAAGATCGATATAACTTCCGAAGGGTTGGCCGGGGCGGCGGCCCTTCATTTTAAGCGGCCGGTCCGGTTTATTCCTTCCCTGACCGAATCGATGTATCTTTCCCCCAAGCGTCATCCTTTCGAAATGAAAATGCGGCTGGGGGCGGACCGCCAGGGGAAGCTCACCGGTTTGACCATGGATTATATCGTTGACAACGGGGCCTATCTTTCAGCCGGCAGAGCTATGGTCTTTCGGGCCCTTTACATGCTTTCCGGTTCCTATTACATCCCTGCGGTGAAAGCATTGGGCAAGTTGGTTTACACGAACAACCCCTGGGGCTCTGCCGCCCGGGGTGCCGGACCGCCCCAGGCCAATTTCGCCCTCGAATCGGCCATGGATATGCTGGCCGAAAAAATCGGGATGGACCCCCTGCAATTCCGGCTGATCAACTCCTTAAAGCCGGGTCAGCCAAAATCTACAGATCGGGTTGTGGACCAATGGCCTTTCCCGGAGCTTGTGGAAGCCATCCGCTCCCACTACAACCGCGCCAAAAAGGAGGCGGAGGATTTCAACCGGAAGGGCGGCCCGGTCCGCTGCGGGGTGGGCCTGGGAACCGGTGCTTTCGGCATCTCCATGTCCGGGGATTCGGCCAATGTGGCCGTGGAGTTGGACCCCGACGGAGGCCTCTCGGTCTTTGCCGCCGCTGCCGACCCGGGGGAAGGCAATGATTCAATGTTTATCCAGATCGCGGCTCATCTCATGGACCTCCCCATGAGTAAAATCCGCCTGGTGACACGGAATACCGAACGTACGACCGCCACCGGACCTGCCGCCGGAAGCCGGATGACCTACATGGTCGGAGGGGCCATGGTGGATGCCATCCAGAAGCTCAAGGCCGCGATGGCAGAAGCAAGGGCCACCGCCTATGACCAGTTGAAGGCGGCCGGTAAGCCGACCCGTTACATGGGGACGAAAAAGAACCAGGATGCTGCCGCTAAAATCGACCCGGTTACGGGGCTGGGGTCCTCTTTCGAATCCCAGGTACACGCCATTCAGATGGCGGAAGTGGAAGTCAATACGAAGACCGGAGATGTCAAGGTCGTCAAAATGACGACCGCTGTAGATGCCGGCACGGTCATCAACCCCCAGAACCTGGAAGGCCAGTTAGAGGGGGGGGTTGATCAGGGAATGGGATTTGCGCTGCGAGAAGAATATGTGGCCGGGCAAACCAAGGACTGGATCACCTTCCGCTTCCCGACGATCACAACCGCCTGTGAAATGGAGCACATTATCCGCGAAACCCCTCGAAATACAGGGACACTTGGCGCCACCGGGGTTGGAGAGATGACCATGGTTCCCACGGCGCCGGCGATTACCAACGCCATTTTTAACGCCTGCAAAGCCAGGGTGAGGCATCTGCCCGCAACTCCGGATAAGGTCCTAGCGGCCCTGGGCAAGGCTTAGGATTGCCCTTGGACCAGCCAGCCGAAGCCTCCCGTCCGGCCGGACCTGAAGCCTTGCAGGTTCAGGTGCGATCCTTTGCCGGGCGGGAGATTGTCTTCGACTCCGAAGGCTTCCTATCGGACTTCCGCCAGTGGACGGAAGAAGTCGCCCAGACTCTGGCCCAGGAGAGCGGGCTCGAAGCGCTGACGGATACCCACTGGCAAGTGATCCGCTTCTTGCGGGAGTATTACCTCCAAAACGGACGCGCTCCTCTGCACCGGGAACTAAAAAAAGGGACAGGGATGAGTTTGTTGGAAATTGAAAGCCTTTTTCCCGGCGGAATTAAACAGGGGGCCCGCCGACTGGCCGGGCTGCCCAACCCTAAGACTTGCGGGCAATCCTAAAAAATGACGGACAAGAAAAGATAAAATGGCAGAAATTGTCTATCTAGACAACGCCGCTACGACCTTTCCCAAACCGAGGGAAGTCCTCGAGCGGATGATCGATCTCTACGCGGCTAAAGGGGTTTCACCGGGGCGGGGCGGATATGATTGCGCCCAGGAAGCGGACGAACTGGTTTATGGGGTTCGCAAACGCCTCTGCCAGTTCTTCGGGGGGGATGACCCAGACCGGGTGATCTTCGCCTCCAATGCCACTGATGCCTTGAATCTGGTTATTCAGGGTTCGATCAAGCCCGATGGCCATGTAGTTTCTTCTCAGTTGGAACACAATTCGGTACTCCGTCCTCTCCAGCACCTACGGGAAAAGGGGTTGATTCATTATGATTTGGTCCCTTTCGATGGTGAGGGTTTCATCGACCCCGATGATGTTTCCCGGGCTATTCGACCCCAGACCCAATTGGTTGTTTTAACCCACGCCTCCAATGTCCTGGGGACCATCCAGCCGATAGAAACTGTTGGAGCCGTATGCCGTGACAAGGGAGTTCCTTTGATCCTTGACACAGCCCAGAGCGCCGGGGTGATTCCCATTGACATCTCCGCCTGGGGGGTTTCAGCCTTGGCCTTTACCGGTCATAAATCCCTTCTGGGGCCGACCGGTATTGGCGGGCTGGTTCTGAGGCAAAGTTTTGAAGTCCAACCGACACGATTTGGCGGCACGGGCATCGATTCTCAGGAATTAATCCACACCCAAACTTACCCGCACCGTCTGGAGGCTGGAACTCTGAATATCCTCGGGATTTTGGGGTTGATGTGCGGTCTGGATTATCTTGCCGCTCAAGGGATGGAGGGGATTCTACAAAAAGAACGAGCCCTGGCCCGGAAGCTGTGGGAGGGGCTGGCCGCAATCGAGGGGGTTAAACTCTATGGGGCCGCTCGTTGGGAACGGCGCTTGGGGGTTGTTTTAGCCAACATCGAGGGTATGAGCCCCGCCGATGTGGGCGCCATTCTGGATGGGGACTTCGGCATTGCCACTCGGGTCGGGTTGCAGTGTGCTCCTTTGGTCCATCGAAGTCTGGGAACCGGCCGTGCCGGAGGTGTTCGCTTCAGTGTCGGCCCTTTCAATACGGAAAGGGAAATTGACCAAGCCATCGAAGCGATGGCTCAAATCAGCCGGTCTTAATAAATTCGTACCTGGAGAGGAATATATGCGAGCCCTAAAAACGAGGAAGAAGCCAGTGGCCAGGCGATCTTCCACCGCTAAGCTCCCAAAGATCACCTATGCCACGCTTGGTATGCCAACCCCAAGATTGCATGATGCTTTTGACCAGGCGCTTGATCAGGTTAAAGCCCGCCTGGGAAAAACGCACCCCATGCTCATTGAGGGCGCATCTGTTATGGCGGAAGAAACCTTTGAAGATTACAGCCCGATCAATACGGATTGGTTAATGGGAAGATTTCAAAAAGGAACAGCCCGGCATGCCCGAGGGGCTGTGGCGGCCGCTCGAAAAGCTTTTCCCACATGGGGGGGGAAGTCCTGGAAGGACCGAGTAAGAGTATTGCGCAGGGCAGCTGGCTTGATGGAAAAACGAATCTATGAATTAAGCGCTCTGACCGGCCTGGAGGTCGGCAAAAATCGCTTGGAGGCAATAGGCGACATCCAGGAAAGCATAGACCTGATCTATTTTTACTGCAATCAGATGGAGTCGAACCAAGGCTATACCCGGGGATTGGCCAAGGAATCTTCCAATGTTGCTAACCAGAGTGTTTTGCGGCCCCATGGAGTATGGGCTGTAATTAGTCCTTTCAATTTCCCTTCGGCCCTGTCGGCCGGTCCCAGCAGCGCGGCGATGATTGCCGGGAACACGGTCGTCTTGAAACCGGCCACCGACACTCCTTACACGGTCTTGGAGGTAGTGCGTTGCTTTTTGGACGCCGGGTTGCCCGACGGCGTCTTGAATTTTATCACCGGTCCGGGGAGCACCGTGGGGAATGCCTTAATCGCCGACCCGGAAGTGGATGGGATTACTTTCACGGGCAGCTACGATGTGGGGATGCAAATTTTGCGAACCTTTGCGGGGGGGCGTTATCCCCGCCCGTGCATCGCCGAGATGGGGGGTAAAAACCCGGCCATCATCAGCCGCAAGGCCGACCTGGACCTTGCCGCGATGGGAGTGATGCGCAGCGCCTTCGGGTTACAGGGACAAAAATGCAGCGCCTGCTCGCGGGTCTACATCGAACACCCGGCTAAAGAAGCGTTCCTCGGAAAACTATTGAAACTGACGCAGGGTATCGTCATTGGCAATCCCCTCAAGAGGGAGGTGTGGCTCGGCCCGGTCATCAACCAAAAGGCATATTCAGACTATATGGCTTTTGGCGAGGAATTGCGGGGGGCCGGGCGAATCCTGCATGGCGGTGAGCATCTAACCGATGGCGATTTCGGTAAAGGCTTTTTTTGCACCCCTACCATTGTCGATCGACTCCCACTGGATCACCCTCTATGGAAAAAGGAAATGTTCCTGCCAATCGTAACCGTGGCCGGGGTGGAAAATCTGGAAGAAGCTATGCGCCATGCCAATGCCGGGGATTACGGTTTAACGGCCGGGTTTTTCAGCTCCTCCTCCAAAGAAATAGAATGGTTTTTGACTAATATCCAGGCCGGGGTGACGTATGTAAACCGACAAGCCGGGGCAACAACGGGGGCTTGGCCCGGCTACCAGGCTTTTGGCGGATGGAAAGGGTCCGGGAGCACCGGCAAGGCCGGCGGAAGTCTCTATTACCTGCCCCAGTTCATGCGCGAACAGAGCAGAACCATAGTCTCATGAAGAGGATTTCCTGAGGGACCCGAAAGATCATGCCCAAAAGTTTACACCCCCACTGACTCCCGCCAAGAATTCAAGCGAGGAAAATAGCATGAAAATCATCAATTTGGATGAAATTCCCAAGATGCCTTTCACAGACCCCCTTTTTACGGGAAACGATGTAACCAAACAATCGCTCGTGTCCGATAGCAAAGACCTCAATCTGTATATCGTAAATTTTGGCCAAGGAACGAGAAACCGATTTCATACGCATAATGGGGATCAAGTATTAATCGTCATTGCTGGAAAAGGCATCGTTGCTACTGAGGAGGAAAATCGAATGGTTACCCCTGGGGATATCGTCGTCTTCCCGGCAGGCGAGAAACATTGGCACGGGGCGACTGAAGATTCGGAATTTTCACATATCGTCATCACGCAGGAGGGGGTCAAATTTACTCCGGCGCAAGATTGAGCGGAAATAAAGGGATAGGGTAGCGGTGGCGCCGATCTGTGTTTATCTCGGGATTTTATCTTGCCATATCCAATCCCCCAGGCTGAGCAGTATTTTTTCTGGCGCGATCCTTTTCCCAAAATTTTCCAATAGCAAATTGTTATGAATAACCATTCTTTGGAGCACAACGAGGCAGGGTTATATCCTTGCCGGCCAGCGGAGCATTTTTTTCTTGGGGCTGAGGCCCACCACGAGATTTCCCGAAAACTTTCCGGTTATCCCCTTGCTCAGCAATTATCCCGGGATATCCATGATTTTTATGGCGACCATCTTCATTTTCTTGAAAGTAGAAATTTCACATCCACCATTTTCACCCTTCGCCTGCAGCACCAGCCGATTTTGCTAAAGTCTGCGGAAATCCAGCTCCAATTAGGAACGGATCGCGTGGCCGAAGCGATTGCCCACGAGCTCCTCCATCTGCGTTTGTTTTCTCTCGGCTTTCCCCTCGGTGAATTCATCCAAATCCCTTTTGAGTTTGACCATTATGCTCGTGAATTTATAGGGATGTGTCACTGGGTTCTAAATGTGGTTCAACATGAAATGAACTACCAGGATTTCATCGCCTTGGGCTTTGATAAGAATCATTTCCTGGTTAGGTCTCAGGAGGTCATTAATTATCGAGAACGATTTAGTCCGGAATTGCATAATAGAGTTCCAACCCAAGTTGAATTTCCTCGATGGTGTATTGAGTACCTGAGACATTTCTTGGCGGCCCGTCACGGGGGAGATGGAGATTCTTTAGATCAGGCCCAAGATGCCCTCTTCTGGGGTTCACGCTTATACCCGCGATTGCGAATGGTTACTGCGGAAATAAGAGAGTGGTTTGAAGTGGGTTTATTTAAAGAACCCGCCAATTATCCGAGTCAAGTTAATTTTTTATTGGAATTGATGGGAATTCCCAAATTTACGGGCTGGGCAAGGATTGAACTTTCCCTTAAGAAAAAGCCCATGGCGGTTAGATTGGAGCCCAGGCTTTTTTTGCCTTCGGAATGGGGGGAAAGCGACTTCTGGGGGACGCCCTTCGGGATTCAATGGTTTCAAAGGGGGACTTGAGAAAAATTAGATCCTCTCGAATTTTAAAATTGCTGAAACTCAGATGAAGATTAAAAGAAAGGCTCCCAATCTGGCGGATGAACGCTTCGGAAGCTACTCCGTGGGTTGGAAGAACCGGCGGGCGAGAAGAGTGAAGTGGGCTTTTTACCCATCACGACTGGGGAGCAAGCCTGACGGAGGTCTGGTCATTCCATGGGAAATGGAAAAGAGGGGCCTGAGTCTGTTCCATTCGATACACATCGGGCTGGGAACGCAGAGGTTTAGCTCCCGATATGCAGAGTTTTGAGAAGGGGGAAAAGGCCGATGGATGGATACATGGGGAAGATCCTGCGAGTGAACCTGACGTACCAAGAGTTCAAAGAAGAACCTTTGAAGCCCAGGTTGGCCCGCGATTTCATCGGCGGAACCGGCCTGGGAAGCCGGATTATCTATGATGAAGTCCCTCCTTCAACGGTCCCTTTGAGCCCCGAGAGCAAGGTCATCTTTGCAACCGGCCCGGTTACAGCGACGAATTATCCTTCCGGAGCCTGCTACCAGGTCTGTTTTAAATCTCCTTTAACTGGAATCCTGTGCGATGCGAACTCAGGCGGATACTGGGGCGCCGACCTGAAACGCTCCGGATATGATGCCCTAATCATCGAAGGGGCCTCCGCCGACCCGGTATACCTATGGATCCACAACGGCAAACTGGAATTCCGCCCAGCTTCTCACCTTTGGGGTCAGGATGCTTTGAAAGTTCAAGATAGCATTCAGCGGGAGATCGGCGACGAAAGAATCCGGGTCGCCTCCATCGGACCGGCCGGAGAGAAAAAGGTTCTCTTTTCCTGCATGATCAATGATGAGGGCTATGCACCGAGGCGGGGTGGCAACGGCGCCATTCTGGGGGCGAAAAAATTGAAAGCCATTGCGGTTCGGGGCAATCTTGCCGTCCCCCTCCATGATCCGGATGCCTACAACGCCCTCTGCAAGAAAATCGCCAAGGACAATGCCACTTCCCCGGCCGTCGCCCAAATGCGCGAATACGGTACAGCCCAGATTATGGATAATCTCTGGGCCACGGGGACCATTCCCGTAAAGAACTGGCAGCTGGGTATCTGGGAGGAAGGTTGCAAGAACCTCGGTGGCAAAAAGATGAAAGAAACCATCCTGGTGCCCCGTACGGCCTGTTACCGTTGCACCCTCGGCTGCTCTCGCTGGGTAAAGATCGAAGAAGGGCCCTACAAAATGGATGGTCCGGGACCCGAGTATGAGGCGCTTGCGGCCTTGGGGACCATGTGCCTCATCGATAACCTGAAGGCCGTCTCCTTTGCCAACGACCTCTGTAATCGCTACGGGATCGATACAACCTCTACGGGAAGCGCGATCGCCTTCGGCATGGAAGCCTACGAAAAGGGGTTGATTACCAAAGAGCAAACCGGGGGGGTCGAACTCAAATGGGGCAATGAGCAGGCCATGATTGCCATGGTTCACCAGGTCGGGAAGAATGAAAAGCTGGGCGCCCTTCTCGGGCAGGGAGTCCGTAAGGCAGCCGAGACCCTCGGGGGAGACTCATGGAAATATGCGGTTCATGTAAAAGGGATGGAAACCCCGATGCATGATCCTCGCACCTTCTACAGCATGGGCGTAGCCTATGCCGCAGGTCCGTCCGCCGGCCACCTTCATGGTCCCTCTCTCTTCTGGGAAGGGATGGAAGACCCTCTTCCGGAATGGGGTCTCAAGGGGACGTCCCCGCTGTTCGAAAGCAAGAATAAAGGGACCCTTGCCAAACTTTCACAGAATTATATGGCCGTGGTCAATTCGCTGGTGTCCTGTGGTTTCATCACCCTGATCCTCAAGCCTTCCGACCTGGGGGCTCTTTTGACGGCCGCCACTGGAACAAAGTATACGGCCAAGAGTTTGCTGAAAGTGGGAGAGCGAACCGTGGCCCTGCGCCGGGCCTACGATAACCTCTGCGGGGTCACGCCCAAGGAGGATATCCTAGCCCCCCGCCAATTGGAGCTGACGAAAGGGGGAGGGAACGCTGGAAAGGCTCCGGATATGGAGGTCATGCTCAAAGAGTATTACAAGGTGAGCGGCTGGACTCCGAGCGGTAAGCCATCGCGCAATACTTTGGAGTCCTTGGGACTCACGGATGTAGCCCGGGACCTTTACGGCCCGAAAAAAAAATGAGAGCTTGAACTCTTATAAAATATCATTTGAAATTTTCCTCAATAAACTCAACAGGTGCATAAATTTTTCCTGAAAATCGTTTTCAGCCTTTCATTTAAGGGGCCATAGAGATTTTTCCGGTAATCAGAGGACTTAGCTCCTGGCGCCCTTTGCCCCCCCACCCTCACCCTCCCCCTCGGAGGGGGGAGGGAAGGGTGGGGGTGATGTCTTCAAATATTTTTCTGCAACGTTTAGGTAAATTAGGTGTCAGGTGGACTGGCGGTGCGTTGATGACCAGCTGAGACAATCTATCCTATGCTTGGATAGGTCATTTAGCAAACACGTTATCAACTCGTTGCCTTATTTCTTGGGGAAATATTTATTTAGCCTCTTTTTTTTATTGCTAGCTTTGGCTTGGAAAACTATCAGCAAACCAGCACCGGCCTGGATCAAGGAGTATCCTCTAACTCCATACATGGCTTTCGGAGCACGCAGGGGGCACGGGAAGGATTCCGGGTTAGGACCCTTACATTCATGCTGCAGAGGCCCAGACTGGCAAGCGAGGGAAAAGGGATAGTTTTCTTATAAGGAGGGCCATCATGAAAGCGTTCGATTACTTTGCCCCGACAACAATCGGTGATGTCTTAGCAATGCTAGCGGGGAA
>Ga0335070_10011210_pt1 | contig 10471 bp, 7 predicted proteins | sample Lox_Sample_13_FD_206722 | JGI IMG/M metagenome (GOLD analysis project Ga0335070, IMG submission 206722) | Soil microbial communities from Loxahatchee National Wildlife Refuge, Florida, United States - Lox_Sample_1.3 | ecosystem: Environmental > Terrestrial > Soil > Wetlands | place: USA: Florida...
CATGTCATGAGACTGGACACGCAGAACGCGAAAGAAGCGTAGCCCCCTCAGGTTCTTGCGATTAAGTTATCTGCTTGCGGGGGGGATGATTCCGTTCATCCGCAGGTACTCCACCATCTGGCCGTAGTGATCGTAGGCGTGCCAGGAGATCGCCGTGGCAAGTCCGAGGCGCGTGACTTTTCCTTCGCCGAAGGGACTTCTAACGGTGTTTGTGAGGTTCGTTTCGTTGATGGTGGCGATGGCCTTATGCACGTAGGCGAATGAGTCTTTCAAATACTTGATGATGTCTTCTTTGCTTGTGATCGAAGCCGGCCCGGCCTCGCCGTTTATGTCTACCGGAGACTTTTCTTCCAAAATTGCAGCGGCAATTTCGTAGTTTACTGCGGCGACGTGTTTGATCTGCTGGGCGAAGGTGCGCACGCCTTTGAACTCACCGTTGGTGGGCGCAAACTCGAATTTGTCTTCCGGCATTGCTTCAGCCGCGGGTACCAATTCTTCCTCTGTGTTCTTGACCACCCGGTCCAGGATTTGCGTGACAGTGTGATGCTCCTCCTTCGGCTTGGAGGCTGCCCAAGCCATGCTCGCAATCAGCAGGAAAACAATGCCTGTCACTTTTGTCTTCATAAAATCCCCCGGGTCTAGTCTCTGACTACTGCCGGCGCCAATTCCAATTGGGCCGCGGTCAATCGATGGCGGCGAATGGTGAACAGTCCGATGACCATGACCAGTGCCGACCACGCTAATGCCTCTGGAACGCCCTGACGCGCCGCGACCGCTCCCCACAACGCGCCGCCGATGGCCATGCCTCCTTGCAGAACCAGAAGGTACATCGAGAGAGCGCGCGCCCGCATCCACGACGGGCACATGGTCTGGGCCACTACGTTAAAGCAGGCCAGAATGCCAATCCATGCCGCTCCAGCCGTAAACAATACCAGACATAGCCATTCAAAGATATGGACCTGCCCGGCGGCGAAGGTCATGACCGCGAAAAGGACAGTGGCGCCGATAACGAGACGATCAATCGAATATTGCAGACGGAGGCGCGGCAGGACCGTTGCTCCAGCCAGTGCGCCCAGCCCGAAGCACGTGAGTAGAAAGCCGTAGCCTTGCGCGCCATGAGGCTGGCAGACCACCGGCAGCAAAGCCAGAAGGGAACTCGCGCCGAGACTGAACGCGCCTGTGCGAATCAGAACGGACCTGACTTGCGGCGCGCTCTGCACATACCGAAAGCCCTCTGCGATGGCTGCACTCATTCGGCGAGCCGGCAGCGGCGCATGCGGCGCACGCTTCCAGTTGTACAAAAACAGGATCACTCCGAAAAACGAGGCCGCGTTCAGCAGGAAGGACCAGCCTGATCCTGCGGCTGCAACGACGACACCGCCGAGCGCTGGGCCGGCTGCACGAGCCACGTTGAATCCGGCGGAGTTCAGAGCGACAGCGGAAGCGTGGCGGCGTGGAGAGATGACCTCGGGAGTGATTGCCTGCCACGCCGGGTCATTCATCACGGCGCCCACGCCCATCAGGAGGGTGAACAGAAGAAGTACCCAGGGAGTCACGGCCCCGGACAAAGTCAGGATGCCAAGGGCTGCCGCGGCAAGCACCATCCAACTCTGTGTGAAAAGCAAAAGCCTGCGGCGGTCGACCATGTCGGCCAGCGCCCCGGCAGGAAGGACGACCAGGAAGACAGGGATCGAGCCTGCAGCCTGCACCAGGCCTACCATCAACGGGGAAGTGGTCAGCTGGGTCATCAGCCAGCCGGCACCAACGTTCTGCATCCACGTGCCAGTGTAGGAAACAACCGCGGCGATCCAGAGAGAGCGAAACAGGGGCTCGGTTAGAGGCGCCCATGCGGGATCGGGAGATCGCTGTTCGACGCCTGGTACGGATGGGACTGTGATCTGATCGGCCATTCTGTCTTCTCTTACGTCTTTGTCAGCGCGCTAACGCGTGCGAACGGCCATTCCGCATGCTTCCATGCGCGAATCATGTAAATGATGACGCCTGTTAGAAGGATCACGGCTGCGTAGCGCACTTCTTTCTGCCAATTCGGACGGCCGAATAGGATGTATAAAAATCCCGCGCTCGCCAGAAGGACCGGCACGGGATAGAGCCACATGCGAAATGGGCGAGGCAGTTCCGGCCTACGAATTCGCAGCACGAGGAGCCCTACGGCCTGCACGAGGAACTGCAGGATCAGGCGAATCACGACCAGGGCAGCGATCGCATCCTTAAGGCGGAGAAAACAGAACGCGGCCGCGACCACGCCCAGCGCCAGCAGCGAAACGTGTGGGAATCGGTACTCGGGGTGGACTTTGGCAAATGCTTTGAAGTAGTTGCCGTCTTTGGCCGCGGCGTAAGGGACCCGCGAATACCCCAGCATGAGCGAGAAGACCGAGGCAAACGCGGTCGCGATGACCAATCCTGTCACCAGCCGTGCCGCCCACGATCCATAAAGTCTCTCCATGAATAACGAAACAACGTACAAGCCGGTATTGTTTTGTCCGGCCTGCAGCATCTCGCGCCAGGGGATTACCGCGAGAATGCAAACGTTCATTAAGAGATATAGACAGGCGACGAGCAGAATGGAAAGCAACAGGGCCCGAGGAATGTTTTTCTCGGGTTCTTCGATCTCGTCGCCCAGGAAACAGACGTTGTAATAGCCCCAGTAATCGTAGGTAGCGACGAGCATGGCTGCGCCCAGTCCAGTGAAGAATTGGGGCGAAAGGGTAAACGCGCCGGGAGGGAAGTCGAAGGCTCGTGCGCGGTTGAAATGCAGGAGTCCTGCGACGATGATCCAGCCGATCGTCCCCATGACGCCGAACCAGAGGATTTTCGAGAGGCGGCTGATCGCCGTGATTCGGCGATACAGCAGCAGCACTGTGAAGAAGCAGATCAGTACTGCCACGGCCGTTCCGGGAGTCACGATCCAACTGACCTGGAACGCTCCCAGCCAGGGGATGTGCAGAGCCGCGTCATGGTGAGCTAGAACGGTTTCCAGTTCCGGCCAATAATAGGCAGCGTATCCGGCTAGTCCAAGACAGCCGGTTGCGATCGAAAGTGGGGCGCTGAATGATACCTGCCAGATGAACAGAAACGAGATCAGCCGACCCCAGCGCTGCGATCCGTAACTTTCGCGAAGGTAGCGATAGGATCCGCCCGACCCGGGAAGCGATGCGCTGAGCTCTGCAGAAACCAATCCATCACAGACGGCAAGGAAGGCTCCGAGAATCCATCCCAGAAGTGCCTGCGGGCCACCCATGGCGCTCAACACCAGCGGCATGGTGATGAACGGGCCCACCCCGATCATGTCGATCATGTTGAGGGCGGTCGCGCTCCACAGCCCCATGCCGCGGATCAGGGTAGGGGAAGACGATTGTGTTGGCGCTGATGTGTCCATATGCGTAGAGACTTTGTCTCGAACGTCCTGGTACCACGAAGACGTAGCAAGCTACGTCTCTACGGCTGCTGCTTTCCTGCACTGAGAATATTCACAAAGAGACGCACTGCTCCCGGCACTCCGGCCGGAAGCTGGCGGAAGAACGCATATCCGGTGTAGATGTAAGTCCCCTTGCCATACTGCGCCCTGAGGAGGCCGCCCTTCTGTGGTTCTTCGCCGGGGTCATGACAGGCCAGTAGCGGCATGTAGTGATCGTCCCACTTGCTCATGAAGTAGAGGCCGCGCTCCTGCACCCATCCGTTGAAATCGTCGGGAGTGATTGCGTTCGGGTAATGGAAGATCGAGTCCTGCGGCGCGAGAATTTCAACGGGAGCTTCCTCAACCGAAACTCGCGCTCGGCTTATCTCGGCGGGATAGGGAGTGAAATGGCCGCTGTTGAAGTCTGCCGCGGCCGCCTCGTACTGAACCACCAACGTCCCGCCGGCGGAGACAAAGTCGAGTAGCCTCTTGTTGTTCGCGACAACGTCTTTCTCCGTGTCGTATGCGCGAATGCCCAACACAATCGTGCCGAACTGGCTCAGGTCTTCGGTGGCAAGGTGCTCGGCGGGCACCATGGTGACATCCATCCCCACCTGCTTCAGGATTGTCGGAATGTCATCTCCGGCGCCCATAATGTAGCCGACCTTCAGGTCATGCGGGACCTGCACATCCACGATGCTGACCCGCTGGCGGGCGGGTTGATAGTAGTAGAAGCTGCCCAGATCCTCGCGGGCGACAAGGGTGTAGCCCTCGCTATATTTTTGGCCCCCTGACTCGAAAACAGCACGGATGTTCGCGCGGTGTTGCTGCAAGCCGGCCGGGAAGACCTTGAACTGGACTTCCTGCTTCTCGCTGCGATGCATAAAGTTCACGGCGGAGTGCGTTGGCTCCGACCGCCATCCTTCGGGCAGTTCCAAACGAAGATCGCCGTTCGCATGGCGAGTTAGGTTGCTGGTGATGCCAACGGTTACGGTTTTCGTGTTGCCGTTGTGAGTTGAGATGACCTGGGTTCCCGGCTCTAGCATCACGGAGAACGCCGGGAGGATCGCGAGGGGACGGGAGTACTGCTTTCCCGAACTATCGAGGAAGGGTGTGACCACCGGTACTGTGATTCCGTTTCTCGTGCGCCCTCCGGCAGCGGTTCCAACGGTGTACTCCACCCTCGCCCGCAAGGCAGGGGGCGGGAAGGGAAGCGTGGCGTACTTCTCGTTGTCAATGCGGTTGATGCTCTCCGTATTGGGATCGTCACGATGCCAATAGGGGCGCGTATAGGGCGTGTCGTCCGGTACTCGCAGGCGGAAATCGGCGTGGAGATCCTTTCCCGGAGGGATAATCTCAGGGCGTGTTTTCCCGTTGATCGTGTTCCATCCGACGGGAACTTCAAGCTTGATGTTATCGATCGTCAGCGGCAACTTTGACCCGTTGTGAAGAGTAACGGCGACCATGAACTCTTCTCCGGGAGAGACTGTGGTCAGGGCCGCATCTTCTTTCGGAATGCCCGCCTGAAGGCCTTTATTCGATGAGACATTTGCACTAAGAGCTACGTTCAATGCCAAGTTCAGCGCGGTTTCGGCTTGTTGCTGTTTTCCGGCGACACGAGTGAGGAGATCCAGTTTTCCAGCTTGGGTCAGGCCTTTTTCCGCCTGTATTTCGGAGCAGAACTGATTGAGCTTCGCAACGAGTTTTCTCAGCGGTTCGGTCGCCCGCGAGGGGTCGGCTCCCTTTGCTGCCGCTGAGGCATCGACAACAAGTCCGGCTATGTCAGCCAACTCCTTGTCTGCAGGTGTCAGTTCGTGATGGGATGCCGCCGCGCCGAATCTGATGAGTCCTTGCCAGCTTGTGTCGATGCCGTCAAAGAAGTCTTCTTCGTGACCGGATTTTTGGGCGGGCAAGACCGAGTCCACCCGGCGGTAAAACGTGAAGCGATCGCCATCGTCTACCGTCCAGTTCGCCGCCCCTTGAGATAGCTGGTGCCGCAACCCCTTAAGCGCGAACTGAATGTACGACATCCCCAGTTCCGTATTGCGCTGTCCGGTGTTGAATTTCACCGTCCAGTCGGGGTCGGGGCAGGTCATCGAGCCCCACGGGCACACATTGCCGATGTAGAGCTTCTTGGGCTGCCACGGCTGAAGTCCCTGCGCAATCTGCTCGGGGAATCGCTTTGGGTCGGCTGCGGCGTGGAATGCTTCCTTCGTGAGAATGCCGGATGCCTGATGATTGCCGTGACCGTCGCGCTCGGTTCCGGAAAAACGAGCGACGAGAACGTCGGGACGGAACGTCCGAATTACGCGGACCATATCCGCCAGCGCAATGTCGTGGCCACCCCATTTCTCGAATGTTTCCTCAGCGTTTTTCGAGAAACCGAAATCGGCTACGCGGGAAAAGCGGTCTTGTACGCCATAGTGCTGGTCAGAGGCGAGCAGTTCTTCACTTCGAAGTACACCGAGCACGTCCGACAAATTGCTGCCAATTTTATTCTGACCGCCTTCGCCACGATTCAGCGTCATCAGCAACGTGGTCACGCCGTGCCCCCGGGCTTGAAGCGTGAGCAGGCCGCCATCCTCGTCATCGGGATGCGCTACAACCTGCATCAGGCGAGCGGTCGTGCCCAGGCGCAGAAGTTCTAGGCGGAGTCCCGCGACTCCCAGGTCTTGAGGAATGTCGGCGGGAACGCCCTGATACAGAAGTCCCGGAGGCTGGGCGAATCGGTCTGCGATCGCCAGAGGTGATGTTGAGTGACCACGCGTCTCGGGTTTACCAGTGCTGGCAGGTGGAGCCTGCGCCGGTGCGGCCAAGGCAACCGTGATGAGCAGAGAAACGAGCTTGAGCCCGGAAAACTGGATGCGCCTAAGGTTAGAAAGAATGCCGCGAGAAAAGAGCCGCAGCGGGCTGACGGGTCCGGAATGTCTCACGTTACAAGGATGGGGCCTACCCCCGCTTCGACGCAAATTCTTTGATGCTGGTCATACGGTTAGACGACTCCCCGATGTGGAGGTTAGCGACCGTCAGACGTCGCACAGATCCGCCGCTGCTTTGAGCGAAGCCATCGGATCTGCCGTAGGGATGAATTCGTGGGCGACGTATCCGCGAAAACCTGAGTCAGCGATGGCTCGCATGACGGCATCCCACTGAATTTCCTGTGTTGCGTTGAGTTCGTGACGTCCGGGAACACCACCAGTATGGAAATGGCCGATCCATTGAATGTTGCTGCGGATGGTCTCGATCAAGTCGCCTTCCATGATCTGCATGTGGTAGATGTCGTACAGCAGCTTCACATTCGGCGAATTGACTTCCTGGACGACCCGCACGCCCCAGGCAGTGTGATCGCACATGTAATCGTGATGGTCACGCTTGCTGTTTAACAATTCCATGCAGATGGTCACGCCGTGATCCTCGGCGATCTTCTTGAGTCGATTCAAGCCGGCGATGGTATTCCGAGCTCCTTCCTCGTCGGAGAGACCGGCCCGATTGCCTGAAAACGTAATGACGTTGGGAACGCCCGTTTTTGCGGCGCGTGGAATGTTCGTCCGAAACGCCTGCTCGATTGCGGCATGGTTCTCCAGACGATTGAGGGCTTTGTTTATCTCTCCGCCTCCGGCGTAGCCCATGGAGCATACCAATCCGTACCGGCGCGGGATTTCGTAGTCATCCGGTTGCAGCAGGTCGACAGCTTTCAGACCGATGCTCGCCGCGGATTGTGCTAGCTGATCAATGGACATCTGCCGATAGCACCACTGGCAGACGGACTGTCGGATGCGCCCTTTGCGGGGGATCTCGCCAGCGGCCAGGCGCATCTGGGACGTTACCAGAGTTGCCGCGGAAACCTTTAGAAGCGCGCGTCGTGTAAGATCCGGCATCTGTGAACCCAACTATTCTCGCCCCTGTTTCAGCATTGTCTGGCAGTTGCTGGCAGCGGTCAGGACCTGGTTGAATTGAGTCTCCTTGCGCAAATCCTTGAGCAGTGGGTCGTCCAGCAAGGCCCCGTAGGCACAGTAGTTCTGCTGCACCGCCGCTCGCAGCAGGCGGAGCGCTGGTTCGTTCTGCCCACACGCAGCCATGAGGGCGCCCACGTGGTACCAAGCTTCGGCATCGGGCTCGGTCATGACCGAGGCTTCCTGGTCGTGCACAATTTTCGCCAGGTCGGCCGGGCGCGGGGATGCGGTACAGGCCTCCATCAACTCGCGATGGTACGAGGATGCCTTCCCCATATTCCTGGCGGCATCGTGCGCCTCCGAGATACTTCCTTGCGCCAGGTAAATATATGGAGTGACCCAGGCAGCCCATTCTGAGCCGGCATCAAGGTGTACGAAGTCTATGGCGCGATCCATTTTCCCCATTTCCAGGAAGGACCAGGCGCAGGTGCGAAATGTGAAGTTCCCGGGATCAAGCTGGCGCGCGGTATTGCATTCCTGCGTCGAGCGATCGAGGATCCCCGCATAACGCAGGACGTATGCCAAGGCGAAGTGCGCGTCGGCACTCTGTGGTCGACGGTTTACCAGATCGGTGGCAGCGTCGTAGGCTCGGCCGAGTTCTCCTCGTTCGACGCGGTTTGTGATCAGACTGCTGGCGGCCATGACTCGCTCGGGGTCCAGCGAGAGCGCCCGCTCGTATGCCGAATTGGATCTCTGGAACATTTCTTCGCCGCCACCGCCATAGAGGGAATCAAAGTAATATCTCTGTCCCAATGCCTCCCAAGCTGGGGCGTAGCTCGGATCGATTCCTACAGCCCACTCGAGCATCCTGATGGCTTCTTTGTTCGGAGCCGGATCGTGCGGTACGGCAACGCTGCGCAGGTAGAAGTCATATGCCTGCTGATTCTTGGGACGCGAGGCGGCCGATTCGACCGCGCCTCCTCCACCCAGAATTGGCAACAATCCACGCTGCACTTGGGTCGTTAATTGCTCCTGCAGACCGATGAAATTGTCCGCTCTTTCCGTGACCGTTGTCTGCCACAGCAGGCGGTCGGTGGGGACATCGATGGCCTCCAGCGTGACCATGATCTGATCGCCCTGCTTGCGGAATGACCCGCTCAACAGCCTTCCCACGCGCAATTCCTTGCCCACCTTCCTTGTATCCAGATCAGCCGCGACATATTTCCGCGTCACCGATGACGGGCGTACCTCGAGCGTCCGCGAGTAGGTCAGCACGCTGGTCAATTCGTCGGCCAAGGCGAACCGGAGGTAGTCGACGTTAAAGTCGCCGTTCATGTTCTGCAGGGGCAAGACCGCGATTGCATTTCGCTGCTCAGCACTGGTCAGTTCGCGATGCTTGTACCACCAGGCGCCCACAGCCGACAGTACTGTGACCAGCAAGGCCAGGCTTCCAACGAGCAAATACGTTTGCAGACGATTGTGGCGGCCAAATGTCTTGGTGGTGGCGAGTCGCAGCTTGGCCGTGTGGCTTGCCGTCTTAAGTTGGCCGGACTCGCTCTCGCGCTTGAGCAACGCCAGGTCCGACTTCATCTCGGCGGCGCTCTGATAGCGACGGTTGCGGTCCTTCTCCATCGCCTTGCCGATGATTCCTTCCAGTTCGACAGGAATCTTCGGATTCAGATCGCGGGGAGGCGTGGGTTTCGAATGCAGCACTGCGTTGAGGGTGACGAGCGAATTGGCGCCGGTGAAAGGCTTTTTGCCGGTGGCCATCTCGTAAAGGACAACGCCAAAGGAAAACAGGTCGCTGCGGGCATCGACGGTTTCACTGCGGGCCTGCTCCGGCGACATGTAGACGGCTGTCCCGGGAATCACGCCGATCGCGGTCAGTGAGTTATCGGCTCCGGCATCGTCTTCGGTCCCGATATTGTGTACCAGCTTGGCGAGACCGAAATCGAGTACTTTCACCTGACCCGTCGGGGTGAGAAAAATGTTGGCTGGCTTGATATCCCGATGGACAATGTTCTTGGCATGGGAGGCCATCAGGGCCTCGGCAACCTGGACGCCCACGTCGAGCACTTTTTCGATCGGCATGGGATGGCCGGAGATGTTCTGCTTGAGGCTCTCCCCCTCCAGCTTCTCCATCACGATGAAAGGATGGCCGTTGTTGTCCTCGATGCCATGGATCGTGCAGATGTTGGGATGATTCAACTGGGAAGCCGCGCGGGCCTCGCGGGTGAAACGCTCCAGGGATTTGGGGTCGCCGGTAAGATTTTCAGGAATGAACTTCAAAGCCACGTGGCGGCCAAGCTTGAGGTCTTCGGCCTCATACACTACACCCATACCCCCTCCCCCGAGCTTGCCGAGGATCCGGTAGTGGGATACTTGCTGTCCGATCATATAAGCGTTGGACGCTGCCCGGCGGTGGTTCGCGGTAAATGTTAGGCCGCTGGCTGAATCCGGTCAACAGCGATGTTCTGGCTGCGAATACGCCGGAGGGGTAGCGCGAGTTCCTATTTGGGGACGATGGCTTGATAATTTCCAAAACTATTCCGCCACGTCCCTTGGTTTGATGTCCGGCGGTGCGGTTGCGGTTTGGAAGGACTAATATGTAGGCGACAGCGCATTTCGCCAGTTAATTCGCGTGAGACGCCACGATGGAAAGTTCGAGTTTGCAGAATTCATTATCCAAAGTTGCCGACCTGCAGGAAGCCATCCGCCGGCGAGCAGAAGAGATTTACATCCAAAGCGGTCGCGTTCCCGGCCGTGATATGCAGAACTGGACTCAGGCTGAACGCGAAATCATGGCCGAGGTTGCTGGCGGAAAACCGCGTGCCGCTGTGGTGGTCAAAATCAGCGGTGTGCAGTACGTCTGCGAGTATTGGCCAGAGTCGTCGGACGGGTATGTCCCCGGCGAGTTCAGCGCTGGCTCCCCAGTGACGGTACGCTTACAGGGCGACAGGATACTCATCAGGCGTCCCAACGGAAAGATCCTCGAGACCAGGATCGTGCGCAAGATCGGTTAGGGTCTCGCGGACACTCTTGAGGGAATTGATATAGTGCAGGCATGTTGAGCCTGCTAGCCCCGGTTCGGAGAGGGCGTAGCCATCCGACTCTGCTTGCGACGCTCCGGCACCTCGGGGCGGCCGGGGTGTTCTTCTTTGCG
>Ga0335070_10011211_pt1 | contig 10471 bp, 9 predicted proteins | sample Lox_Sample_13_FD_206722 | JGI IMG/M metagenome (GOLD analysis project Ga0335070, IMG submission 206722) | Soil microbial communities from Loxahatchee National Wildlife Refuge, Florida, United States - Lox_Sample_1.3 | ecosystem: Environmental > Terrestrial > Soil > Wetlands | place: USA: Florida...
CGACCAAACCGCAAGGCATGGGCCTGGGCCTGGCGATCTGCCGCTCAATCGTTCAGGCGCATGGCGGCCGGTTGTGGGCCGTGGCTGACGAGGGTCGCGGCACGACTTTCCAGTTCACCTTGCCGACGGACGACGGGAGCCGGCCTAGCCGCCACTAGGCGAGGGTGAGGCGGCCCGCGCCAGCCGGGGGGTGCGGTGGATAAGCCGCTACCCGATCTGACACTCGCTGTCGGGGTCCCCGGTGTTAGAGTAGGCTGGACACTCTCTCTCGAACTCCCCCGTGCGCTTCCGTGGCGGCTGGTTGTGTCGAGAGGCCGGCACGGTTGCCGTGTGATCGGCACGCCGCTTCTCGAAGGCCAGCGCGCATCGCAGTTGCGGACGGCATGCATGTTGCGAGGAGCGATCGCCCAGCATGCCGGCTGCAACAACCAACGAAAGGAAGGATACGCAATGCGACTGATGACGGGATTCATGGCCGTTGCCGCGCTGGGGCTGATTCTCACAACCGCGCAGGCAGAGAACGAGGAGCCGAACGCTACGCTCAGGTTGTCCGGCGGGTCCGTGGCGGCTGGCGTCGGCGTGAAATGGAGCAGAGGGACTCTCTCATTTCAGGGGAAGGACTACCCGGTCGCCGTGAAGGGACTCTCCGTGGGTGACGTCGGCGTCACGTCGATCGAGGCCTCTGGCAAGGTATTCAACCTGAAGAAGCTGAGTGACTTCGACGGTAACTACACGACCCTCGATGCCGGGCTGACGGCGGCGGGGGGCGGCGGCGTGGCCGCGATGAGAAACCAGAACGGGGTGACGGTGGAGCTGGTCTCGACCACTCAGGGCGTCCAGATCAGCCTCGGCGGAGCCGGCGTCGACATGACGGTCAAGCGGTGAGCGGGGACACGAGGGCTCGGGCTCAGCCCGAGCCCTCGGCCTCTCGCTCGCTCCAGCCCGAGCCGAGCGAAACGCGATAGCAGCACCATGACTACGGCGATGCCGTCGTATGCGCGGCGCGTGGCGCCGCCGGGAGGGGGTTGGCGGCTGCGGCTGCTGAACTTCGTGCTGCGCCGGTCGATGAAGCGGAGGACGCCCGCGCACCCGGACGTCGCGCGGCTGCGGGTGAAAGCGACGGCCCTCGACCGGCGGTTCGCGCGGGTCGACCTTGCCGTCCACCGCGAGGCGATCGACGGCGCCGGCGTGCGCGCCGAATGGATCGAAGCACCGGGCGCACGGTCCGAGCGAGTGATCCTGTATCTGCACGGGGGCGCGTTCATCCTGCGCTTGGCGGCGACCCATGCCGCCATGCTGGGGCCGTGGTGCAGGGGCTTGAACGCGCGCGCGCTGATGGTCGACTATCGCCTCGCCCCCGAGCACCCGTTCCCGGCCGCACCCGACGACTGCCACGCCGCGTACCGCTGGCTGCTCGCGCAGGGGTGCGACCCGCGCAGCATCGTCGTCGCCGGCGACTCGGCCGGAGGAAACCTCGCGCTGGTGACGCTCCTGCAGATCAGGGACGCCGGCGAGCCGCTGCCGGCATGCGCGGTGCTGCTCTCCCCGGTCGTCGACTTCACGTTCTGCGGACCGAGCCTGGTCGAGAACGAGCAGCACGACCCGCTCTTCACGCTCGGCGGACTCCTGCGGCTGCGCACGCTCTACGCGCCGCCCGAGCAATTTCTCGATCCCGCGGTGTCGCCGCTCTTCGGCGACTTCCGCGGACTGCCGCCGCTCCTCGTCCAGGCCGGCACCACGGAGATGCTGCGCGACGAGGCGACGCGCGCCGCGGCGAAGGCGCACGCGAGCGGCGTGCCGGTCGAGCTCGAGCTGTGGGAGGGCATGCCGCACGTCTTCCAGGCGATGCCGCTGTTACCGCAGGCCGGAGCCGCGACCGAGAGCATCCTGCGGTTCATCCGCGGCCACACCGGCTGGCGCTGACGATGCGGCGTACGGCGAGCGCGCACACCACGCGCTCCTCACCAGGGCTCAGACGCCGGCGTCGCTTCGCTGCGGCGCGCGGCCGTTGGCGACGGCGACCCGGCTGCCCCACTCGCGGAGCTCCCTGCTGCAGTCGTGCGGGTCGATGGCCACCTCGATCAGGCACGGGCCGTCATGGGCCAGCGCCTGGTCCATGGCATGGTCGAGCTCGCCGACCGTCGCGGCGTGCAGGCCGAGGCCCCTGCCCTCGTCCGCGTTGAACACCTTCATCAGCCCGGCGTAGTCCCAGTTCTTGATCCGGTTGTACGGGCCGTCGTGGATCTCCGACTCGATGGTATACCCGCGGTTGTTGATCAGCACGATGATCGGTCTCGTTCCGTACCGCACCATGGTCGAGAGCTCCTGCGCGGTGAGCTGGAACGAGCCGTCGCCGATCATCGAGATGACCCGGGTCGGCTCCTGGCACCCCAGCTCGTAGCCTAGCGTGGCGGGCACGCACCAGCCGATCGAGCCGGCCTGGAACTGGATCTCGAACCGGCAGCCGCGCGGAAGCGGGAGCTTCAGCCCGTTGAACCAGGAGTCACCGGTCTCCACGAGGAGCGCCGTCTGGTCTCGGAGCATCGACTGGACCTTGGCGAACAGGGCTCGCGTCGTCAGCGGGGCGGATGGATCGGGCGAGCCGCCGCCGCTCGCACGAGTCGGGGAACCGTCACCGGCGAGGAGGAACTCGTCGAGCGAGGCCCGGTTCGGCCGGACCTTGTCCGCGAGCGCCGCCAGGAAGTCGGCCAGGGCGACGCCCGTGTAGCGGGCGCCGGGAAGGCGGACGTCGTCGGCGTTGGCGAGCAGCAGCTTCTTCGGATCGATCAGGGCCGAGTACCCGGCGGTGGAGTAGTCCGAGAGGACAGCGCCCGCGAACAGGTAGGCGTCGGCCGACTCGACCAGCGACGCCACGCCGGGGCCGCTGACCGGGCCCCAGTAGAGCCCGGCGTACGCCGGGTGATCCTCTGGGAACATGCCCTTGGCGGCCGGCTGCGTCGCAACCGCGTAGCCGGCGGCGTCGGCGAGCTTGCGGAAGGCGGCCCGGGCCTTCGGCGCACGGATTCGCGGCCCCGCGACCAGGACGGGCCTGGTGGCGCCGGCCAGCAGCTCCGCCGCGTGTGCGACGGCGTCGGCGAGGGCGGACGGGTCGCTCGCTGGGACCGTCCGGAAGTCGCGCGGCGTCGGAACGGGCACCTCCAGCGCCGCGAGGTTGCAGTCGATCTCGAGGTACACGGGCTTGCGGTGGCAAAGCGCCGTGGCGATCGCGCGATCGATCACGGCGGACGCGTCCCCGAGGCGCCGGACCGCGAAGGCGCCCGCCGTCACGTGCTCGTAGATCTGCCGCTGGTAGTCGTAGCGGACCTCGCCGAGGGCGTGGTGGATGACATGCCCATCCGCCTCGGAGTCGCTGTTGATCCCGCCCGAGATGGCGATGACCGGCAAGTCCTCGGCGTAGGCGCAGGCCACGGCATTCAGTGCGCTGAGCCCGCCGACGCTGTACGTGACCACCAGCGCCCCCACCCCATTGGAGCGGGCGTACCCCTCCGCGGCGTAGCCCGCGTTGAGCTCGTTGCAGCAGCCGATCAGCTGCAGCCTGGGGTTCTTCAGCAGCTGGTCGAGCAACACCAGGGTGAAGTCCCCGGGCACAGTGAAGTAGTGGCGCACTCCCGCCTGTTCCAGCCGCCGGGCTAGGTAGTCGCCGACCGAGCAGAGTCCGCCGTCGTTTCGCATGCCATCGGTCCTTTCTTCCGTAGAATACCGAAGTCGAGCCGACGCACGTGCATGCGCAGCTACTTCAAAAAGTCGATCACGATGCGTCCCTGTATGTCGCCGTGATGCATGCGCGCGAAGATGTCATTGATGTCTTCGAGTCTTTCCGTGGCGATGGTCGCCTTCACCTTGCCCGCGCCTGCGAAGCTCAGAGCTTCCTGCAGATCCAGTCGCGTTCCGACGATCGACCCGCGAACGGTGATGCCGCTGAGCACGGTGTCGAAGATCGACAGGGAGAAGTCGCCCGGCGGCAGGCCATTGAGCGACACCGTCCCGCCGCGGCCGACCATGCCGAGGGCCTGCTCGAAGGCCTTCGGCGAGACGGCGGTGACGAGCACACCGTGGGCGCCGCCCACCTCCCTCTTCACGAAGGCGACGGGATCGGCCTCGCGGGCATTCACGGCCAGAGCCGCACCGAGCCGCCTGGCGAGTTCCAGCTTGGCGTCGTCGATGTCGACCGCAATCACGTTGAGGCCCATGGCCTTGGCATACTGCACCGCCAGATGGCCAAGACCGCCGATGCCCGAGATCACCACCCAGTCGTGGGGCTTGGTGTTTGTCACCTTGAGACCCTTGTAGACGGTCACGCCGGCGCAGAGAATTGGCGCGATATCGACGAAGCTGACGTTGTCGGGCAGGTGGCCGACATAGTTGGGATCGGCGACGACGTATTCGGCGAAGCTGCCGTTCACAGAATAGCCGGTGTTCTGCTGTCCCTCGCACAGTGTCTCCCAGCCGCCCAGACAGTGCCTGCAATGGCCACAGGCGGTATAGAGCCAGGGCACGCCGACCCGGTCGCCTTCCTTCACGTGCCGCACGCCCGTGCCGACGGCGACGACGTGGCCCACCCCCTCATGGCCCGGGATGAAGGGCGGCTTCGGCTTGACCGGCCAGTCGCCGTCTACGGCGTGAAGATCCGTGTGGCAGACGCCCGTCGCTGCGATCTTGACGAGGATCTGACCCGGACCGGCTGCCGGGACCGGCACCTCCTCGATCGTCAGCGGCTTACCGAACTCATGGACGACGGCCGCCTTCATGGTCTTGGGCATCGAGACCTCCTCCGGGGGCCTCATGAATCCGCTACTGGTACCTCGTGAGCATGTCTATCAGGCCACGCGGATCAGCTTCTTGTTCACGAACTCACCAATCCCGAGTTGCGAGAGCTCCCGCCCGTAACCGGAGTTCTTTACCCCTCCGAATGGCAGTTCAGGCGCCGTCCAGGTTGCCTCGTTGATCCAGACCATGCCGGTATCGATCTGGCGCGCGATCCGCTTCCCCCGTTCGATGTCCCGAGTGATGACAGTGCCGCCCAACCCATAGGGCGAGTCATTTGCCAGTCGAACGGCCTCCCTCTCACCATTGACACGGAAAATGAGCGCCACGGGAGCAAAGAACTCCTGATAGTAGGCGGGATTGTCCGGCCTGACGTCGGTGAGAATGGTCGGCGCGAGGAAGTAACCAGGTCGCTTCAGTCGCTCTCCGCCCATGAGCACCTTGGCGCCGTGGGCAACCGCATCCTTGATCTGCTGTAGCACGCGTTCGAGCGCATCGGCCGTACACAGCGGCCCCAGCGTAGTCTTTGGGTCGAAGGGATCTCCCGGGACCAGCTTCTTGAACTCCTTCTGGAATCGCTCGAGAAAAGACCCCGCGATCGTCCCGTCGAGCACGAACCTCTTGGCGGCAACACAACATTGGCCCGTGTTGTTCATCCGACCCCAGAGTCCCCACTTGATCGCGGTATCCATCTCCGCGTCATCCAACACGATGAAGGCATCGCTGCCACCAAGCTCCAGTGTGCTCTTCTTGAGAGCCTGCCCGGCCTCCGAACCGACCGCCGCCCCAGCTCGTTCGCTGCCGGTCAGGGCGGCGCCTTTGATGCGCGGGTCCGCGATGGCCCTGGCAGCTTGCTCGTTCGACAGGAACACATTCGCGTATGCACCCTGCGGAGCGCCGGCGTCGAGGAACAGCCGTTCGAAGGCCAACGCGCACTGCGGCACGTTGGGCGCATGCTTTACGACGAGCGTATTGCCCGCCATCAGATTCGGGCCAGCGACGCGCGCCAGTTGGTAGTAGGGGAAGTTCCAGGGCTCAACACAAAAGAGCACGCCCATGGGTGCGCTCTCGATCACCGCCTCGCCCTGCTTCACACGCAGCTCTTGGGGTGCCAGGAACTTCTCCGCCTCGTGGGCGTAATAGTCCAGAATGTCGGCGCTCAGCTCGACCTCCGCCCGAGCCTCGCGAAACAGCTTACCCATCTCCAGCGTCACGAGCTCCGCGAAGTCATCCATCTTGTCCCGCAGAATCGAGGCCGCTTTAGTGAGGACTGCCTTCCGTTCCGCGAGGGATCGCAGACTCCAGTCATCCTCATAGGTGCTGTGAGCCGTCTGGATGATCTTCTCGAGCTCGGCGTCCGTGTGTTCTGGGAAGGTCTTGATCAGCTCCTCGGTGAACGGATTGATGGTTTGGTAGGACATCGGGTCTCCTTTCGCTTTGGGCGGAAGCTGCCTCTCGGCCACGCGGCCGGTGTTCTCGAACACCTGGTTCGGCTCCCCTTCGGTTTCGAGCAAGCCGCGTGCCCGAGATCGCTCGCGTAGCTTCGCTGCTTCCACTCGTCGACCAGGTAGCCGGTGACGACCGAGCGGCTCGCGTGCCGCCATGTCGGCAGCCCGAGTGGCTCGTCGGGACGGGCACGTCCAGCGCCGCGAGGTTGCGGTCGAAAGGTCGAGTTCGCCGGCGAAAGCCATCTTCGTCATCGCGACCCTCGTTGCTCCGCGTCGCGAGCGGCACGCCGATGAAAGTGGCCATGCCCCTCGCCACGGACAGTGGAGGGAGCGACCAGCGTGCCCGGCCTCGGCGCGCGCAGGACCGCTGATGCTGTTTCTTCGGCTGAGGCAGCGGTGACGACCGAACGGCTCGCATGTCGCCATGTCGACAGCGAGAGCCTCGTGGCATTTCACAGCCGGCGACGAGCCACGCGATTTGCGCCGGTGCTTGCTGGCACGAATTCTGCGGTTGGCCATCATTGCGAACATTGCCTTGGACAGCCGTACGAGTGGATTCCACGAGAACCACGGAACATTGCGAAGAGTCGAAGCGGAGATGGCGAACCTGACCTGTCCAAAGTGCGGCTGCCCGCTCGCTGTGGACCGCGGGGTCCGGCTCGGCAGCGTGGTCTACTGCTGCCAACCGTGCGTAGACTCGCAACCCTGCGAGTTCGGGTGCTCGCCCGACCGCGATCCCGCCAAGGGAGCCGGCGGGGTGGGCGTGATCGTCCACGGGCCGGGCTTTACGGAGCGGCTCATTCAATAACAAGCGGCGCGGCTTCTGGCATTGACGCCCCGACGGCTGTCAGGGCGGCGATCTAAGAACGAAGGACGGCATGACCACAGAAACACGGGACATATCCCTGGACCCAGACAGGCGTCCGGGCAGTTCCAATCTGCGGGACGCGTTTTTCACCTCGCGGTACGACGACGCGCTGGCCTGGGCACGGAAGTTCGCGATGTTCCAATACCCCTTCGTCACCGCCTGCTGCGGCATGGAGTACATGTCCGTCACCGGGCCACGCTTCGATACCGACCGCTTCGGCTTGACGCTGCCGCGTTTCACCCCCAGGCAGTCGGATCTCCTGCTGGTGGTCGGTACCATTACCCATCGCCAGGCGCCGGTGCTCCGGCGCGTGTTCGACCAGATGGCCGATCCGAAGTGGGTGATGTCGTTCGGCAACTGCACCAATACCGGCGGCCCGTACAACAACTACGCCGTGGTGCAGGGGATCGACACCATCCTTCCGGTCGACATCTACGTGCCCGGATGTCCGCCGCGGCCCGAAGCGGTCATCGATGGATTGCTCAAGCTCCAGGAGCGCATTCGCCGGGAGCGGGTAGGACGGCGACGGGTCGAGAACATCCACGGCAAGCAGAAGGCGCTCGACTTCTGGGCTGGCAAACCCACCGAGATCGTCCCCGGGAAGGTACCCTATCACGATGAGTGAGCGATCCGTGCAGCCGAAGAATCCCGTCAAGGTCATCATCGACGGGAGAGAGATCGTCGCCGAGGCGGGGCACACGCTCCTCCAGGTTGCTCTCGACAACGGCATCGAGATCCCACACTACTGCTATCATCCAAAGCTTTCGATCGACGGAAGCTGCCGGATGTGCCAGGTCAAGATCCAGCGCGTGCCGAAGCTGGCGATCTCCTGCAATACGCCGGTCACGGACGGGATGGTTGTCGACACCCAATCGGCAGAGGTGGCCGAGGCGCGACGGGGTGTCATGGAGCTCCTGCTCATCAACCATCCGCTGGACTGTCCGATCTGCGACAAGGCCGGGGAGTGCTACCTTCAGGACTACTCCTTCGGCTATGGGCGGCAGCACGCCCGCACCACGAGCCCGCGGCGCAAGGGTCTCAAACGTCATCCGATCGGCCCGCGCGTGGTGTTCGACGAGGAGCGCTGCATTCTCTGTCGCCGTTGCGTCCGTTTCACCCAGGAGATCAGCAAGACCGGCGAGCTGGGCGTCTTGGGCATCGGCGATCGCTCCCACATCGGCACCGCTCCGGATCGGCCCCTCGACAATGCGTACTCGGTTTGCACGGCCGACATCTGTCCGGTCGGCGCGCTGCTCTCCGCCGACTTTCACCACAAGCGGCGGGTGTGGTTCCTCGAAGAGGTCGAGAGCGTCTGTCCGGGCTGCGCCAACGGGTGCAACGTGAAGCTCGGGATGTTCCGAAATGAGATTCAACGGCTGGTGCCGCGCCGCAACGACGCCGTCAATGACACGTGGATGTGCGACCACGGACGGCTGAATTACCACTTCGCCCAGGACGAGACCCGGGTACGCGTACCGCGCGTCGATGGTGTCACTCCGGAGCGAGGGAATGGCTCCCGCCCCGCGATCGACGCCGCGGCGGCCGTCGAGGAGGTTGCTCGGCGCATCCGGGGCGCGATCGACACGCACGGTGCCGGAGCGGTGGCACTGATCGGTTCCGCCCACCTCACCAACGAGGAGTGCTACCGATTGGTTGGACTGCGTGACGCCATCGGTACGCCGCACCTCGACCTGGTAGTCCCTCTAGGAGACACCGACGACTTTCTGATCAAGGCAGAGAAGGCGGCCAACGCGCGCGGCGCACGCGACGTCGGCGTCCAACCCGGCGCGGGAGGGAAGGCTGCGGCCGACATCCTCGCGGCCTGTGCCGCCGGTGAAATCAAGGTGCTCTACGTCGTCGGCAGCGCCGATCTCCTGGCCGTGCACGGCGAGGAGTCGGTGCTGCGTGCGCTCGCGGAGGTCGAGACGGTGATTGCCCAGGACGCCAACCGCTCGGCACTCACGGATCGGGCGGACATCGTCCTGCCCGGTCTCACCTGGGCTGAGAAGGACGGCAGCTTCACCAATCACGCCGGCCGCGTGCAGCGTATCCGCCAGGCCATGACGCCCCCCGAGGGCGCGCTGACCGACGGGGAGGTTTTCGTGCGCGTGGCGGCGTGGGTGCAGGACGGCACGGCACCCGCCGCCTTCGATGTCCGTGCCACCCTCGCCGAGATCGCCATGACCCTGCCCGCCTACCGGGACGTGACGCTGGACGGATTGGGCAGCCACGGGCTCGAGCAGCGAACGACCACCGGTCCGCAGATCGTCACACCCGGCGGTTGAGGTCAGCGCATGGCCAGTCGTGTCGTCAAGGTAGATCGGGCCGGTGTTCAGAAGGCCACGGGGCCGCTGGCGATCCGCGCGCTCGCCAAGGGATTGGCCGTCACCAATCGGCACTTCTTCCGCAACCTCTTCGGGTGGCTGCGCGGCAAGCCGACCGTGGCCACGGTGATGTTCCCCGAAGAGGACGTGAAGAAGCCGCCTGCCTTCCGTGGCATGCCGGTGCTCGTTCAGATGGAAAACGGCAAGGAGCGTTGCGTCGCGTGCGGGCTCTGCGAGTGGGCCTGCCCGGTGGACTGCATCCTGATCGAGCCCGCGGAGACGGACGATGCGATCGAGCGCTACCCCAAGGTCTTCGACATCGACATGGGGCGCTGCATGTACTGCGGGCTCTGCGAGGAGGCATGCCCGGAAGAGGCGATCGTCATGAGCGATCGCGTCGAGATCTCCGCGTTCTCGCGCGAGGCGATCCTCTGGCACAAGGAGAACCTTCTCATCCCCGTCGATCGGCTTCCCCAACGGCTCGACTACATCCGGCTCGGCTACGGGCGAAGGTAGAGACTGTGATGGCTGACCCGAAGATCCGCACCACAGACGAGGAACAGCCCGTCGCGCATCCGCTCGTCGCGCGGCTACGCGAGGGTGTCAGCAATGCGGTGCTCGCGTCGCACGCGTTTCGCGCCGACGTCACCGTGATCGTTCCCCGCGACGAGCTCCTCGCGGTGTGTCGCTTCCTGCGCGACGACGCCGAGCTCCGCTTCGACATGCTCGTCGACGTCACGGCCGTCGACTACCTCGGGCGCATACCGCGCTTCGAGGTGGTGTACCACCTCTACTCGGTGCCGCTGAACCAGCGCATCCGGATCAAGGTGGCGCTCGAGGAGAGCGATCCGAGGCTGCCGAGCCTGGTTTCGATCTGGGCAGGCGCCAACTGGCTCGAGCGCGAGACGTGGGATCTCTACGGGATCGTCTTCGTGGGCCATCCCAACCCGCAGCGGATATACCTGTACGAGGAATTCCAGGGCCACCCCCTGCGCAAGGACTACCCGAAGGCGAAGCGGCAGCCACTGATCGGACCGGGGTCGGCG
>Ga0335070_10011212_pt1 | contig 10470 bp, 8 predicted proteins | sample Lox_Sample_13_FD_206722 | JGI IMG/M metagenome (GOLD analysis project Ga0335070, IMG submission 206722) | Soil microbial communities from Loxahatchee National Wildlife Refuge, Florida, United States - Lox_Sample_1.3 | ecosystem: Environmental > Terrestrial > Soil > Wetlands | place: USA: Florida...
CGAACCGGTCCGTGGAAAAACGGCGCGAAGAATTGGACCGCATGCCGCATCCAGGGCTCGTCGGTGATGATCGCGATGCGGCCGAAATCGCGCCATTGCCCGAAACCGAGCGTCGAGGACTCGAGTATCTCCACATTGCTGGTGGGCTTCTCGCCGTGCAGGACCTTCGCCAGCAGGCGGACGTCGTGGCGCCCGGCGCGCCGGTCGCGCTCGGCCGGTGTCATTGACGCACGCACGTCGTCGCTCGAGAGCGGATCGTGCCAGACCGCCGAAAAGATATCGTCGGAATGCTTTGAGAGTATTTCCATCATGTCCGTGCCTCCCAATGAAGGAAGGCTACACCCAACACGCCACTCTGTGTCTGAAAGTTTGTACAAGCGGCGCGCGACCAGCGGCTACATCGGCATTCGCTAGCGCGCCACGAGCAAATACCAGGTCAACAGCGCAACGATGACGAAGTCGCCGCCGGCCGCCACCACGGCGTTCGTCCGACGAAAGCGCGGTTCTGCCACGACCAGCGCGATGAAACCGAGCTTGCCGGCGATCGAGTAGAGAAGGATCGGAAGCCGGACGTCCGGATGATAGGCCGCGTAGACCAGCATGAGACCCGAGGCGAAGATCATCGCGCCCCAGCTGCGTGCGATCAGATTGGCGACGGGCCCTTGCGCGGGTTCGCCGAACGTCGCGCGCATCGCAAACTGCGGGGCGAGCGCCATTGCAACCATCGAACAGGTGAGCAGGCCGGATACGACCAAGACCCATCCGATGTTGGCGGCGATCCAGCTCACGCCTTCTCCGGCGGCACCACGCGGATGTGAAGCTCGCGAAGCTGTTTGGGCAGCACTTCGGTCGGCGCGTTCATCAGGAGATCCTGGCCCTGCTGGTTCATCGGGAACATGGTGACCTCGCGGATGTTCTCCTCATCCGCCAGAAGCATGACGACGCGCTCCAAACCGACGGCGCAGCCGCCGTGCGGCGGCGCCCCGTGCCGGAATGCGTTCAGCATGCCGCCGAACTTGGCTTCGGTGTAGTCGCGGCCGTGTCCGACGATCTCGAACGCCTTCAGCATCACTTCGGGATCGCGGTTGCGCACCGCGCCCGACAGCATCTCGTATCCGTTGCAGACGATGTCGTACTGGAACACCTTGATGCCAAGGATCTTCTCGCGATCGTCCTGGTTCAGGCTCGCATCCGCTTTCAGCTTCATGAACTCGGACGTGTCGTATTGCGGCAGCGAGAACGGATTGTGCCCGAAATCGATGCGCTTCTCGTCCTCGTTCCACTCGTACATCGGCATGTCGACGATCCAGCAGAACTTGAAGCAGTTCTGCTCGATCAGTCCGAGTTCGCGTCCAATGCGCGTGCGGGCCAATCCGGCCAGCGCCGCCGCCCGTTCCTTCTTGTCGGCGGCGAAGAACAGGGAGTCGCCTGCCTTGATGCCGGCGCGGGCGACAAGCTCGCCCTGCGCAGCCTCCGGTATGAACTTGGCGATCGGGCCCTTGCCCGTCAGCTTGCCGCCATCGTCTTCGAAGATGACGTAGCCGAGACCGGCCGCGCCTTCCGAGCGCGCCCACTCGTTCAGCTTGTCGAAGAAGGAGCGCGGCTGCGCCGCTGCGCCCGGCGCTGGTATGGCGCGAACGGTCTTGCCCTTGAATGCCTTGAAGGCAACGTCCTCACGCGCGAAGACGTCGGTGACGTCGCAGATCACGATCGGGTTTCGCAGGTCCGGCTTGTCGGTGCCGTATTTGAGCGCCGCGTCTTCGTAGGTGATGTGGGGAACGTCCCTGTAGACTTTTCGGCCTTCGGCGAATTCCTCGAAGGTGCCGAGCAGCACCGGCTGGATGGCGTCGAACACGTCCTGTTGGGTGACGAAGCTCATCTCCATGTCGAGCTGGTAGAACTCGCCGGGCGAACGGTCGGCGCGGCCGTCTTCGTCCCGGAAACAGGGCGCGATCTGGAAATAGCGGTCGAAGCCCGCGACCATGATGAGCTGCTTGAACTGCTGCGGCGCCTGCGGCAGCGCATAGAAGTGGCCCGGATAGCGGCGCGACGGCACCAGAAAGTCGCGCGCGCCTTCGGGCGACGAGGCCGTCAGGATGGGGGTTTGAAACTCGCTGAAGCCCTGCGCGATCATCCGCGTGCGCATGGATTGGATGATCCTGGAGCGCAACATGATGTTCCGATGCACGCGCTCGCGCCGAAGATCGAGGAACCGATATTTCAGACGCGTTTCTTCGGGATATTCGAGGTCGCCGAAAACCGGCAGCGGAAGTTCGGGCGCCTGACTCTGGATCTGGACGGCGTCGATCCGCAGCTCGACTTCCCCCGTCGGCAGGTCCTTGTTGATCGTATCGGCCGAGCGGGCGACCACCTTGCCGGTGAGGGTCAGGACCCATTCGGAGCGGGCCTTGTCTGCTTCGGCGAAGGCCGGCACTTCCGGCTCGATCACGCATTGCGTGATGCCGTAATGGTCGCGCAGGTCTATGAAGAGCAGCCCGCCATGGTCGCGCCTGCGATTGACCCAGCCGGACAGCCGGACGATCTGTCCGACATGTTCCTTGCGAAGCTGGCCGCAAGTGTGGGTGCGATACGCGTGCATAGCAAAAAGCCCTTTAAATCTAGGGGTGTGTGACGGGTATCGGCTCCGGGGTCAAGGCCCGAAAGGGTATAGCGGAATTGTCGCAATAGGTCGGTTAAGTTGCGGCAGCAAAAGGGGATTCCCGCTTCATGACATTTACACGTATCGCGTCGGCCGCCGTTCTCTGCCTGCTTGCCGCACTGCCTGCCAAGGCGCAGCCGCACAACATCGTCATCTTCATCGCCGACGGCCTTCGCTACGACAGCGTGACTGCGGAAACGGCGCCGACCATGTATCGGCTCAAAAAGGCGGGCGTGGATTTCGCCAACAGCCACGCAATGTACCCGACCGTCACCACGGCGAACGCCTCGGCCATCGCTACCGGCCACTATCTCGGCGACACCGGCGACTACGGCAACTCGCTCAGTTTCGGCTTTCCCATCCAGTGCCAGCTCGGGCCTGCCGTGACCGTCACCTTTCTCGAGGACGATTGCGTCCTGCGCGCCGTAAAGGGCCATTTCGCCGACGGCTATCTCGGACAAAAGACTCTCGCCGAAACCGCGCACGCCGCCGGCTACAGCACAGTCATCGTCGGCAAGAAAGGTCCCGCCGCGATCCAGTGGCTCTCCGCGCTCGACAGTAACGACGACAATGTCAGCGGTCCGCTCGGCGTCTTCGTCGACGATGCGACCAACCATCCGGCGGGAATCGACAAGGTACCGACGATGAGCACGATCCTGCACGGCGATCTGGCGAACGACGCGTTCGCCGTCACCGGTGCCGGCGCGCCGCCCTTCACCAGCACGCCCAACCTTACCCAACAGGCATGGCTGCTGTCGTTGACGACGCAGTCGCTGATCCCGAGTCTCCGTAACCAGGGCAAGCCGTTCGTGCTCATCTTCTGGTCGCGCGATCCGGACGCGACGCAGCACGGCGCGGTCGACAGCTCCGGCCGGATCGTCCCCGGCATCAACAGCGTCGATGCACGACAGGCGATCTACAATGCGGACGGAAACCTCAAAGGGATATTGGATGCGCTCAAGCTCTGGGGCCTTGACGCGACGACCGACGTCTTCGTCACGGCAGATCACGGCTTTTCGACCATCGGAAAGGGAATACCCAGTGCGGACGGCGCTCTGCGGGTCAGCACGCTCGCCAACGGGTTCGTGGCGCTGAACATCGCCAAGTGGCTCGGCGGCGAGAAGGTCTTCGATCCGGACCACAACAACCTCGAAGTGTCCGTCGAAGACGGCGAGCGGCCGGCAAACGGCAGCGCCTTCATCGGTCCGTCCGTGGATCATCCCAGGGCGATCGTCGTCGCCAATGGCGGCACCGATTTCGTCTACGTGCCCGACGGAGCCGCCAAGCGCGACACAGCGAAACTCATCTTCGGCAAGCTGCTCGAACAACCTTATGTCGGCGCGTTGTTCGTGAACGATGCCCTGCTGAAAAGCGGGAACAAGTCCGACTTCGCCGGCGCGCTGCCCATGACCGCCATGAACCTCATCGGCGCGTCGAGCGTGCCGCAGCCGGACGTCGTGATCGGCTTCCGCTCCTTCGTCGCCAAGGACTGCAAGCTCGGTCCGCTGATGTGCGCGGTGGAGATCGCTGACACCGGATTGCAGACCGGTCAGGGAATGCACGGAACGACCAGCCGCGCCGACACGCGCAACTTCATGGCCGCCATGGGGCCGGACTTCAAAAAGGGCTTCGTCGACCCGGCGCCCGTCAGCAATGCCGACATTGCGCCGACCCTTGCGCATGTGATCGGGGTCAGCCTGTCGGGTCCGGGCGATCTGACCGGACGCGCCGCGACGGAGGCTTTGGCCGGCGGCAAGCCCGTCGCCTTCCAGAAAAAGACGCTGGCCTCGGAAGCGGCGCCGGGCGGCGTCCGCACCGTCCTCGAGTACCAGGAGGCGGACGGACGCCGCTATTTCGACGCGGCAGGCATTCCGGGCCGTATTGTTGGCCTTGCCGCCAAATAGGGCGCGCCGGGCCCGCGAATCCGGTATCACGGTCCCCATGCGGATCGTCGAAAACACACTGGATTTGAAGGCCCTGATCGAAGAACTCCAGGGGGCGCCCTACCTCGCCCTCGACACCGAGTTCATGCGGGACCAGACCTATTGGCCCAAGCTGTGTCTGATCCAGGTGGCCGCCCCGCGTGTCGAGGCGATCATCGATCCCCTCGCCGACGGCCTCGATCTCGCGCCGTTCTACGCGCTCCTGAAAACCCCCGCCATCGTCAAGGTCCTGCACGCCGCGCGGCAGGACATCGAGATATTCCACCACCAGGGCGGCATGATACCCGATCCCCTGTTCGACAGTCAGATCGCGGCCATGGTGTGCGGCTTCGGCGACGCGGCGTCCTACGAAACGCTGTGCCGCAAGATCGCCCACGTGGAGATCGACAAATCCTCGCGCTTCACCGACTGGAGCCGCCGTCCGTTGAGCCAGAAGCAGCTCGACTACGCCATCGGCGATGTGACTCACTTGCGCACGATCTACGAGTTTCTGAAAAAGAAGCTCGAACAGACCGGTCGCGCCTCCTGGGTGCAGGAGGAGATCGCGGCGCTCCAGGATCCCGCGCTCTACGCGCTTCACCCGGAAATCGCCTGGAAGCGTCTCAAGCCGCGCACGACGAACAAGCGGTTCCTCGCCATGCTCGCGTCGCTGGCCGCCTGGCGCGAGCGCGAGGCGCAGGACCGCGACATCCCACGTGGCCGCGTGTTGAAGGACGAGGCGCTCACCGAGATCGCGGCGCATCCGCCCGACGGCGTCGAGGCGCTGGACCGTATCCGCGCCGTGCCCAAAGGCTTCGCGCAATCGCGGCTCGGCAAGGGGCTGATGGAGGCGATCGAGGAAGGCCGGGCCGCCAAGCCGCCCGAGCCGATCGAGAACGACCGTCCGCGCCGGCGTCGGGAGCCCTCGCCCGCCGCGATCGATCTGCTGAAGACGCTCCTGCGGCTGCGCGCCGAGGCCGTCGGCGTGGCCCCACGCTTGATCGCCAATGCGGACGACATCGAGCGCCTCGCGGCGAACGAGGATGAAGGCGTCGCCGCCCTGCATGGCTGGCGCGCGCAGGTCTTCGGCAACGATGCGATGGCGCTGCGCAAGGGCGATCTTGCCATCGCGCTGGAAGGCGGCGAAGCCGTGGTGGTGGAACTGGTCGACTAGGTCCGACGCTGCCGATGGCACGCGTCGCCCGCAACGGCAGTCGGCTGGCGCGGATACGAGAGCGCGAGAGCCTAGTCCAGGTCCGGACCGCCGGTGGCGAGTTCTTCGACGTCCTCGCCCTCGACGAATGGATCCTCGTCGGGGCCGAGCTCGCCGGTGGGATTGGGGACGTCAAAGCCGGACGGCGGGATCGCCTCTAGGAAGCCTGCCGCTTTGAGCTCGTCCAATCCGGGAAGGTGGTTCACGTTCTCAAGCCCGAACTGGACCAGGAATGCGTCCGTCGTGCCAAAGGTCACCGGGCGTCCCGGCGTGCGCTTGCGGCCGCGGATCTTCACCCAGCCGATCTCCATCAGGACGTCGAGGGTTCCCTTGGACAGCATCACGCCCCGGATGTCTTCGATTTCGGCCCGCGTGACCGGCTGGTGGTAGGCGATGATGGCCAGGGTCTCGATCGCCGCACGCGACAGGCGGCGCTGCTGCGGCTGTTCCTTGCGAAGCAGGAACGCCAGATCCGGCGCGGTGCGGAATTGCCATTTTCCTCCGACGCAGACGAGGTTTACGCCGCGTCCTTCATACGAGCGCTGAAGTTCCGCAACCAGTTCGGCGACGTTCGCACCTTCCGGTAGCGATGTTGCCAGCGCCTTTGCGTCCAGCGGCTCCGCCGCCGCGAACAGAAGCGCCTCCGTCATGCGCAGATGCTCGGGGTTTACGCCCAGGGCCGCGGCCGGCGTCTCTTTGTCCCCGTTTTCCACATGAACTCCCATTTCGGTTTCGATCTTGGCGACCAGGCGGGCTACTCCACTCATGATGCGGCCTCTGCGGTTGGCGCGACGCGGTCGCGAACGTAAATCTCCTCGAACGGCGCGATCTGGCGGATCTCCAGCTTTCCGTCACGCGCCAGCTCCAGGCAGGCCAGCAGCGTGCTCGCCAGCGCGGAGCGCCGGCGACTTCCTCCCGACCATTCGAACGGCAAAAGCCGGTCGAGGCCGCTCCAGTCCGAGATTCGGCCCAGCATCCGTTCGAGCCGTTCGCGCGCCTCCTCGATGGCGAGCACCGGGGCGTGAACGGGGTGATACGAGCGATGGCCGAGCGTCTTGACGCGCTGGGTCGCGTAGGCCGTCAGCAGGTCGTAGAGCGTATCCTTGTAGGTGCGCAGTTTGATCACATTGATCGGTTCGGGCGCGCCGCGCGCGAAGACGTCGCGGTCGAGCCGATCGCCGGCCATCAGCCGCGCCGCCGCCGACCGCATCGCCTCCAGCCGCTGCAAGCGCCAGCGCAACCGGGTCGCCAGCTCGTCGGCGGTAGGTTCGCCGTCGGCGCTCGGCGGCTGCGGCAGGATCAGGCGCGATTTGAGATAAGCCAGCCAGGCCGCCATCACGAGATAGTCCGCGGCGAGCTCGAGATTCATCTTCTTCGCGGACTCTATGAACTCCAGATATTGGTCGGCCAGCTTCAGGATCGATATCCTGGCAATGTCGACCTTCTGGTTGCGCGCCAACGTCAGCAGCAGATCGAGCGGCCCCTCAAAGCCGTCGACGGCGATGAAGAGGGTTTCCTCGGGCGCCGCGATGACGGTCGACTCGAAGTCCCCGAAGGTTTCGCCGGCGTCGCTCATGCGGCCACGCCCAGAAGTTCCGTCAGCCGAGCTTCCGCAGCGGCGGGATCGAACTCGTCGGGAGCGCTCAGGTGCGAAAGCGCGTGTTCGGCGCGGCGCAGCGCCTGACCGTCCAGCGGTTTCACTTCCGAGGCCACGTCCTTCATCTCATCCATCTTGCCGTTGCAGTGAAGCACGACGTCGCAACCGGCGAATAATGCAGCCTTTGTACGCACGGACAAAGGCCCGTCCAGCGCGTTCATCGACAGATCGTCCGATATCAACAGGCCATCGAAGCCCATTTCGCCGCGAATCACATCGCGAATCACCTTCGGGCTGGTCGTGGCGGGTCTTTGTGCGTCGATCGCTTCGTAAACGACGTGCGCCGTCATCGCCATCGGACAGGTATCCAAACTGCGAAACGTGACGAAATCGGTCGCGCTGAGTTCCTCGGCCGAAGTCGAGACACGCGGCAAGGCGTGATGGGAATCGGCGGTCGCGCGGCCGTGTCCGGGTATGTGCTTCATGATCGGCAGGACGCCGCCTTCCAGCAGACCTTCGATCTGCGCCCGTCCGAGATCGATGATGGCCGAAGGATCGGTCGCGAAGGCGCGATCGCCGATCACCGCATCGGCGCCGGACACGGGAACGTCGAGCACCGGAAGGCAGTCGACGTTGATCCCGACCTCGGCAAGATCGTGGGCGATGAGCCGCGCATTCAGGTAGACCGCTTCCAGTCCGGCGTCGTGCTGGCCGGCATAGACTTGACCGAACCGCGCGGCGGGCGGACGCGACTTCCAGCCCGGCGGGTTGAGGCGCGAGACCCGCCCGCCCTCCTGGTCGATCAGGATGGGCGCGCGCGGGTCGCCGACCGTCTCGCGCAGCGACTCCACGAGCGCGCGGATCTGCGCCCGGTCATGAATGTTCCGCGCGAAGAGAATGAAGCCGAACGGCTGCACTTCGCGGAAGAAGTCCCGCTCCGCCGCGCCCAGCGTCATGCCGGCGCAGCCGTATATCGCGCGCGTGCGCATGGCCCCTTCCCTCGCGTCGCCGGTCCCGAAATCACTTCGTCGGGATGCAGACGCCGCCTTCCGCTTTCAACTTCTCGCACAAGGACGCCGCGGCACTCTTGTCGCCGGCGACGATGCGCAGGCGGTACCAGGTTCCCTTTTCGCCCAGGTCGACTTGCTTCACGTCCGGCGAGACGCCGCCCAGCAGGGAGGCGTGCTTTGCCTTGTACGTCGCCCATGCGGCGTTTGCCTCCGCCTCGGACTTGTACGAGCCGATCTGCAGGAGACCGCTTCCAGCCGGAGGCGCGGTGGCGGCCGCGGCGCTCGCCACGGGCGCAACCGTCGGCGGCGCTGTCACATGGGTCGGCGCTGGCGGCGCGGCCTGGACGACCACCGGCGGTTTCGCCGGCGCAGGCGCCACCGGCTTGGCCGGAGCAGGTTTGGCCGCAGTCGCCGGCACGGACGGTACCTCGACGACCTTGAGAGGCGGCGTAGTTGCCGGAACCTCGGCGGGCATCGACGGCGGCGGGACCGGAGCGGAGGCCGTGTTGGCGGCCGGCGGCTGGCTCGGCGCCGGCGCCGCTGCGTCCGCAGCCGCATCCTCGTTGGCGGGTGCCGGCTGCTGGTAGATCTTCAGACCCGTATAGGGCGTTTGGGTTCCGCCGGGATTGGTCGGAGGCACTTTGACCGGCGTCTGGTCGGCCGCGATGACGCGGGGAACCTCGGCGTGTCCCTGTTGCACGCCCCGCTGGTAGGCGAGCCAGACGACGCCCCCGAAGGCCGCCATGACCAGAAGCGTGATGACGATCAGAAGTGGGAGGCGCGAGCCCTCCACATCGTCATCGTCGTCGGCGCCGTCGAAGACGCGGACATCGTCCGTGGGTTCGTAGTTGGTTGGCATCGCGTGACTCCGATTCTCAGCTGTCCAATCTAGCACCGGCGCGCGCCCGAATCATGGCGCGGCCATGTCCCTATAATGCGATATCAGTATGGAATACCCGGCCATATTCCAGCATGGCGAAACGGTCGGTCATGCCGGCAATATAGTCGCGGACGACCCCGCCGGTCACCTCGCCGCCCGGCGCCCCACACTGGGCAGCCCAATCCGGCGGCAGCAATTTCGGGTCCGCCGTGAACGCGGCAAACAGGTCCGCGACCAGCGCCTGCGCCCTCCCCATGGGCGCCATGACGCGCGGATGGCGGTACATGTGCGCAAAGAGGAAGCGCTTGAGTGCGGCCACCTCTTCCGCAACGGCATCCGAGAATGCGACCAGAGCACGTTTCTGGCTGCGCACGTCGGCCGGCGACGCGAGGCCGGCGGCCGCGATGCGTCTCCCGGTCTCCGCCAGCAGATCGTTCACCAGCGTACTCATCAGTGTACGGACAAGCTCGCCGATGAGACGCCCGAGCTCGAGCGCGCCGTAGCGCGCCCGGACGCCTCGGACGGCGTCGCCGGCGAGTGGCGACGCCAGCAGATCGTCGGTCGTGAACAGTTCGGCGCGCAGCCCGTCGTCGATGTCGTGGTTCACATAGGCGATGTCGTCCGAGAGCGCCGCGACCTGCGCTTCGAGCGACGACCAGTGTCGCAGATCGAGCGGCCAGCGCTTGTCGAACGACGCGATCGGTCCGGCAAAGGGCGGCCGCAACGGGCCGTTGTGCTTGACCAGCCCTTCGAGCGTCTCCCACGTCAGGTTGAGCCCGTCGAAGTCGGCGTAGCGGTGCTCCAGTTTCGTGACCAGCCTAAGGGCATGCGCATTATGGTCGAAGCCGCCGATGTCCAGAGTCGCGGCATTCAGCGCATCCTCGCCGGCGTGCCCGAACGGCGTGTGGCCGAGATCGTGGGCGAGCGCGAGCGCTTCGGCAAGATCCTCGTCGAGCGCCAGCACGCGCGCGAGGCTGCGGGCGATCTGCGCCACTTCGAGCGAGTGCGTCAGGCGCGTGCGGTAATAGTCGCCTTCATGCTGCACGAACACCTGGGTCTTGTGCTTGAGCCGGCGGAAGGCGGCGGAATGGATGATGCGGTCCCGATCGCGCTGGAAACAGGTGCGCGTCGCGCTTTCCGGCTCGGGGTGGAAACGTCCGCGGCTCGCCGACGGCAGGGTGGCATACGC
>Ga0335070_10011214_pt1 | contig 10469 bp, 11 predicted proteins | sample Lox_Sample_13_FD_206722 | JGI IMG/M metagenome (GOLD analysis project Ga0335070, IMG submission 206722) | Soil microbial communities from Loxahatchee National Wildlife Refuge, Florida, United States - Lox_Sample_1.3 | ecosystem: Environmental > Terrestrial > Soil > Wetlands | place: USA...
GATGCACGGCTCCCACGCTTACCTCGCCTGGATCGGCATCGAGGTCTGCGACGGCGTCTACATCCACCAGCTCGTCGGCAAGCTCAAGGAAGGCGACATCCCCGCCGACGTCCGCGTGCGCGCCATCGACGCCCTCGTGAACAAGTACTTCCGCAAGGAGCGCGTGATCCAGGGCGGCTACCCCATGGAGATGCGCTACGCCGGCCCGCGTGAGGCTCTCCTCCACGCCGTCTTCCGCCAGAACTACGGCTGCTCGCACCTGATCGTGGGCCGCGACCACGCCGGAGTCGGGGACTACTACGGTCCGTTCGACGCCCAGAAGATCTTCCACGAGATCCCGGCCGACGCTCTCGTGCTGAAGCCCCTGCCCCTCGACTGGACGTTCTACTGCTACGAGTGCGGCACGATGGCCTCGATGAAGACCTGTCCCCACGACAGCAAGGCCGTCATCGACGACAACGGCAAGTACAAGGGCGGCGCGCGCCTCCTGCTCTCCGGGACCCTCCTCCGCAAGCTCATGAGCGAAGGCAAGCCGGTTCCCGCCGAGTTCTCGAAGCCCGAGGTCATCGCGATCCTCAAGGAGTACTACGACAAGCTCGAGAACAAGGTGGAGATCAAGCTCCACGGCGCCGCCACGGGAGACGTCAAGAGATAGAGCCTGGCTTCACAAGGGAGGAACTCACGAATGGAAAACGCCAAGAAAGGAATCAGTGAAGACTGGCTGGCGGTGTGCATCGGCCTCTTCATCTTCATCCAGTCGCTCGGAACATTCCTCGGCCTCGATCTTCTTGGCTGGGGGGTGACGACCGGAGTCTGGACGAACCTGTCGAAGGCCTTGAAGCCGTCGTCCCCGAACTTCGCCGGCCTCGGAGGAATCAACTCGCTGCTCCTGACGTACGCCGCGCTCGCGTTCATCATGACCGTGGGCGCCGCGCTCCTGAAGGCGGATCTCAAGAAGTTCTTCGTCGGCTTCTCCGTCGTCTTCTGGATCAGCTACATCTGCTGGATGGCGGGGAGCTGGGCCAACATCGCGGTCACGACGAAGCCCGAGATGAAGAAGATGGGGATCAACTGGTCCCTTCAGCTGACCCAGGAGAGCGGGTTCATCATCGCCCTCCTCGTCGGACTCATCCTCGGGAACTTCTTTCCCCGCTTCGTGGACTGGATCCGGGAAGGCATCCGGCCCGAGTGGTACATCAAGACCGCCATCGTCATCCTCGGCGCGTTCCTCGGCGTGACGGCGGCCGAGAAGCTCGGACTCGCCTCGGCCGTCATGTTCCGCGGCCTCTGCGCGATCGTCGAGGCGTACCTCATCTACTGGGCCATCGTCTACTTCATCGCCCGCAAGTACTTCAAGTTCAGCCGGGAGTGGGCGGCGCCGCTCGCCTCCGGAATCTCGATCTGCGGCGTCTCCGCGGCCATCGCGACGGGCGCCGCGATCAAGGCCCGGCCCATCGTCCCGATCATGGTCTCGTCTCTCGTCGTGATCTTTGCGATGGTCGAGCTCCTCGCGCTTCCCTTCTTCGCGGCGAACTTCCTCCACAGCCAGCCGATGGTGGCCGGCGCCTGGATGGGTCTCGCCGTCAAGACGGACGGTGCGGCCGTCGCCGCGGGAGCCGTCGCGGACTCCCTGATCCGAGCCAAGGCGCTCGCCATCGACGGCGCGAACTACCAGCCGGGCTGGATCATGGCGACCGCCACGACCGTCAAGGTCTTCATCGACGTCTTCATCGGCGTCTGGTCCTTCGTCCTCGCCCTCATCTGGTGCACCGTCATCGAGAAGAAGGCCTCCGAGAGGGTGACGGCGCGCCACATCTGGGACCGGTTCCCGAAGTTCGTCCTCGGCTACATCGTCACGTTCGGCGTCGTGATGGCCATCTGCATCCCGGCCTCGAAGCAGGTGGCATCTCTCGACTCGCAAATTGCGTCCGCCACGAAGCAGGTCGCCGCTGCGGAAGCGAAGATCGCGGCAGGATCGACGGATGCCGCGCTCCCCCAGGAAATCGCCGCGAAGAAGGCGGAGATCGCGACGCTGAAGGCCCAGCAGGGCGTGCCCAAGGAAACTCTGAAGGCCGCCAAGGCCGGAGCGGGCGGCGCGAACGTCTTCCGGGCCATCTTCTTCACGATGACGTTCTTCGCGATCGGAGCGGTCTCGAACTTCCGGAAGCTCTGGGAGGAAGGGATCGGACGCCTGGCCGCCGTCTACGTGATCGCACTCTTCGGATTCATCATCTGGATCGGTCTGTTCATCTCGTGGATCTTCTTCCACGGAGTGATGCCGCCGCTGGCGAGCTGACGGAAGGAGAACGGAATGACCCCGCAGCCAGAGCCCAAAATTGCTGAAGAGCTCAAGCGGATGGAATGGGAGCCCCTGCTCCCCGTGGAAAAGAAATTGATCGCCTGGAGCATCGGCCTCGGCGTCGTCCTGTTGGGAATCCTCGTCTGGGTGAGCTACACGTTCTTCCCGGGCGGCTGAGGAGCGTCCCGGCCGGCGCCGCGCGTCGAATCGAGAGGTCGTCCTTCGCGGCCCCGCGCCCCCGCGGGGCCGCCCGTTCAGGGTGCGGGGCCGCACGGCCGCGTGGCCGGGCGGCTCCCGCGTCTTTCGCTCGCGCTCCGGGCTTCTACGTCGCGTTTGCCGATGCAGGTGCATCAATGCATTCGAATTGCCACTACTCCCAATTGACGAAGTGGAGTGCTCGCACTAGGTTCATGAAGTGAAGCTCGGCACCCGTCCTCGATACGCGCTCCGGCTGATGCTGGAGATCGCCCGGCTGGGCGGGCGGGACGCGCCGGTGAGCCTCGGCGCCGTGGCGGCTTGCAGCCAGCTCTCGCGCGGCTACCTCGAGCAGCTGGCTCTCGCGCTTCGGAACGCCGGGCTGCTCCGGGGCTTCTGCGGCAAACGCGGCGGTTACCGCCTGACGCGCGGGGCCGGAGAGATCACGGTCGGCCAGATCATCGAGGCGGCCATGGGCCCGGTCAACATCGTGGATTGCGTCGGCGATCCTCATTCGTGTCGCCGGAGCGGGTCGTGCGAATTCCGCCCGGTGTACGTGGTCATGAACCGGAAGATCAGCGAGCTGATGCAGAGCTTCACACTCGCCCAGTTGCTGGAGCCTGAGTGGGTCTCATCGAGGAAGGAAGACGCATTGGCGCTGGCGGGAGGGACCGCAGGCTCGCCGGTCTGACACGCGGCAGGAGGGTAGGGCGATGGTGGAGCGGAGGGTCGGCGAGCGGGTGATCAAGCTCGTGCGCGGCGACATCACGGACCTGAAGGTGGACGCGTTCGTCTACGACGTGACGGCGGACTGCAAGCTGGGCTCCGGCTATGGCGGCGCAATCGCGGCGCGGGGCGGCAAGACCGTGCAGGACCAGCTCAAGGCGGCCGGCACCTTGCCGACGGGGGAGGCGGTCGTCACGACCGCCGGGGACATGAAAGCCAGGTTCATCATCCACGTGAACGGCCCGAAATTCCAGGAGCCGGAGACGCGCGACAAGCTCGCGAAATCCATCAGGAGCGCTCTCAGGAAGGCCGACGAGAAGGGCCTCGACGCGGTCGCGTTTCCGCCGATCGGAACGGGGCTCTACCAGATTCCGCTGGACCTTTGCGCGAGCGTCCTCCTGGACACCGTGGAGACATACCTCGGCGGGAGGACCCGCCTCAAAGAGGTGCTCTTCGTCGCCGCCGACGCCCGCGAATACAAGCCGCTCGCGGCAGCGCTGGAAGCGGGGAAATGACATGACCGCCCACGAGCCCTCCGGCCTGCTGCACTCCGTCGAGATCATCCACTGGGCCGCCCTCGGCGTGATGGCCGTCGTCTACACGCTCCGGATCCGCTGGCTCCTCGCGTTCCGCGGCACCCGAGACCGGCAGGCGCCGGGGTCGCCCGCGCGCACGGACGCCCGCAAGGGAGCCATGTACTCGCTTGCCAACGTGATGATGCCCTGGTCGATGGAGAGCACGCGGCGAGGGTTTCCGTTTTACGTGACGTTCGTCCTCTTCCACCTCGGCGTCGTGGCCGGCATCGCCCTCGCGTTTCTTTCGACTCTCTCGCGGCCGTTCCTGCAGGCCCCGGCGGTGGCGGCGGCCACGTTGGCCCTGCTCGGCGCCGCTTTTCTCATCGGCCTCTACCGCATCGCGCGGCGGCTCCTCCGCCGCGTCATGCGGCTGATCTCGACTCCGGACGACTACTTTTCCGTCACGCTCCTGACCTGCTGGTTCCTGCTCGGAGTCTTCGCAGAGCTGAACGTCCTTGGCAGGATCGGCGGAGACGGCGTGATGGTGGCCTACCTGCTCCTCACGAGCTTCTTCCTGCTCTACGTCCCCTTCTCGAAGATCTCGCACTACCTCTACTACCCGTTCACCCGGATCTGGCTCGGGCGGACTCTGGGGCACCGCGGGGTCTTTCCCCTCCAGAGAGGATGAGGAGCTGGACATGAGCGCGAACGAGACCACCTACAAGATCCAGGCGATGCGCGAGCTTCTCGCCAAGAAGCTCACGCGGTCGGTCGTCGGCTCCCTCGTCGGCTGCGTCCACTGCGGGATGTGCAACGACGCCTGTCATTACGTGAAGACCCATCCCGACGACCCGAAGATGACGCCTTCGTTCAAGGCCGACCAGCTCCGCAAGCTCTTCAAGTACAACTACGACTGGACCGGGAAAGTGTTTCCCTGGTGGGTTGGAGCAAAAGAGCCCCTCACGGACGCCGACCTGGACGTGCTCAAGGACATCGCCTTCGGGACCTGCACGAACTGCCGCCGGTGCACGCTGAACTGTCCCATGGGAGTCGACACCGCGGTGCTCAATCGCATCATGCGCGGCCTCCTCACGTCCGTCGGCGTGATGCCCGAGGGCGTCCGCGTGGTCTCGAAGGATCAGTGGGAGATCGGGAACCAGATGGGGGTCCTCAAGGAGGACTACCTGGAGACCCTCGACTGGATGTCGGACGAGCTCGTGAACGAGGTCAACGACCCGAACGCGCGCATTCCGGTCGACGAGCCGGACTGCGACGTGATCTACGCGATCAATCCCCGCGAGGCCAAGTACGACCCCCGCACGATCGCCGCAGCCGCGAAGATCTTCTGGGCCGCCGGCGAAAGCTGGACGATGCCCTCCGAGGGCTGGGACCAGACGAACTTCGGGCTTTTCTCGGGCGACGACCAGCTCGGCGGCGCCGCGGCGCGCCGCGTCTACGAAAAGATGAAGGAGCTGAAAGCCAAACGTCTCGTGATCTCGGAGTGCGGCCACGGCTATCGCTCGACGCGATGCGAGGGGCCGAACTGGGCGGGAATCGATCAGGACTTCCAGATGGAGAGCTCCATCTTCACGATGCTCCGCTATCTCAAGGAAGGGCGCATCAAGGTCGATCAGGCCAAGCTCCGGGAGCGCGTGACCTACCACGACTCGTGCAACCTCGCCCGCTCGTGCGGGATCACCGAGGAGCCGCGCGAGCTCCTGCGCGCCGTCGCGACCGATTTCGTCGAGATGACTCCCAACCGCGCCGAGAACTTCTGCTGCACCGGCGGCGGCGGCGCGATGTCGATGTCGGAGTACACGCCCCGGCGCCTCGAGTCCGCAAAGGTCAAGGCGGACCAGATCGCGGCGACCGGCGCGAAGATCGTCGTCACGTCCTGCCACAACTGCGTCGACGGGCTCTCCGACCTCATCAAGCACTACAAGCTCGGGTGCGAGGTCAAGCAGCTCGTGGACCTCGTCGCCGACGCGCTCGTCATCGAGGAATGCGCGGTGATGAAGAAAGCGAAGGTGGTCGAGATGCCGAAGCCCGCACTGCCGCTGGACGGCCGGCGCATCCTGGTCGTGGACGACGAAGCCGACATCCGGACGTTCCTCAGGACGGTCCTCGAGGACGCCGGCGCCGAGGTCTACGAGGCCGGGGACGGAAACCAGGCGCTTGCCCAGGCCCGCGCGCTCAAGCCGAACCTCATCACGCTCGACCTGTCGATGGAAGGCAAGGACGGCATCGAGACGTTCGCCGAGCTCCGCTCCGAGAACGGACTCGCGAGCATCCCGGTTTGCGTCGTCACGGGGCATCCCGAGTTCCGAGAGGTCATCTACTCGCGTGCCGTGCCGCCGCCCGAAGGGTACATGGACAAGCCGATCAAGGAAGAGCAGCTCGTCGAAAATGTCCGGCGGATCCTCGGCCTTCAAGATCACAAGCTGCACGCCTGACGGAGGGAAAGCCCGCGAGAAGGAAGAGGCGCGTCCCGTGAAACCTCCCTACGAGCAGTACTTCGAGGAGATGCCCTGTTACGTCTCGGTGCACGACCGGAATCTCCGGATCGTCCAGGCGAACCGGCGATTCCGGGAGCACTTCGGCGAGCGGGTGGGGGAGTATTGCTACCGCGCCTACAAGGGGCGTGACGAGGCCTGCCCCGATTGCCCCGTGCAGGAGACCTTCCTCCAGGGCTCCGGCCAGATCAGCGAACAAACTCTCGTTCCCGTTGCCGGTCCACCCGTGCCCGTCAGGGTCTGGACGACGCCAATCCTGGGCGAGGACGGGCGGATCGTGGCCGTCATGGAAATGCACACCGACATGCGCCGCTTCAAGGTCCTGGAAGCCCGGCTCGAGCGGAGCCAGGCGCGGCTGGCCCAGCTCTTCGAAGACGTTCCCTGTTTCATTTCCGTGCAGGGGCGTGACCGGATCATCCAGAACGCCAATCGGAAGTTCCGTGAGACCTTCGGCGACGCCGTCGGGGACTACTGCTGGCGCGTCTACAAGCACCGCGAAGAGCGCTGCCTGATCTGCAAGGCACAGGAGACTTTCGACGAGGGAGTGCCGCACGAGCACGAGGAAGTCGTGACGACGGCCGCCGGCAAACCGATTCACGTGCTGTGCGTGACGGCGCCCGTCCACAACGCGGCCGGCGAAGTCGACTCGATCATGGAGATGTCGACCGACATCACGCCGCTCCGCGAGTTGCAATCGCAGCTCACGTCGATCGGCCTGCTCGTGGGATCGATCTCGCATGGAATCAAGGGTCTCCTCACCGGCCTCGACGGCGGGATGTACCTCGTCAACTCGGGATTCGAGAAGGGGCGCCCCGAGCGCGTCAAGCAGGGCTGGGAGATGGTGCAAAGGAACGTCGAGCGGATCCGCTCGATGGTCCTCGACATTCTCTACTACGCGAAGGATCGGGAGCTCGAGGTCAAACCCATCGAAGTTGGCAAGCTCGCGGGCGAGATCGTCGAGTCGATGCAGCAGCGCGCGAGCGACCTGGACGTCAATCTGTCCCTCGAGATGGAGCCCGAAGCAGGCCTGCTGCCGGGCGACGCGAAGGCCGTCCGGGCGATGCTCGTCAACATTCTCGAGAACTCGCTGGACGCGTGCCGCGCGGACACCTCGCAACGGCCGCACAGGGTCGGGTTCAAGGTGAGACGTTCACCGCCGTGGCTCCTCTTCGAGATCGAGGACAACGGAATCGGGATGGACCGGGAGACACGCGAGAAGCTCTTCTCTCTCTTCTTCTCGTCCAAGGGGGTCAGCGGGACGGGACTGGGCCTCTTCATCTCCAACAAGATCGCCCGCAAGCACGGGGGCGCCATCGAGGTCGACTCGGAACCGGGCCGCGGCAGCCGCTTCACCGTTCGCCTGCCGCTGGAGGCCCGCCCCAGCACCCAACTCGAAGAGGGAAATGCGGGGACCGGCGCAACCTGAGGGGGAACGATGGCCGAGAAGAAGGTCCTCATCGTCGACGACGAACCCGACGTCGTGGCCTACGTGACGTCGTTCCTCGAGGATGAGGGCTACGTCACGCGGTCGGCGCGCGACGCCGCCACGGCGCTCGCGGTTCTCGGCGGGTTTCGTCCCGACGCGATCCTCGTCGATGTGTTGATGCCCGGATCGTCCGGACTCGATCTTCTCGTCACCCTGCGGCGCGATCCGCGCTGGCGGGACCTTCCGCTCGTCGTCGTGACCGGCATGGACCAGATTCTCGAGAAAGACTGTCAGTCGTACTTCGCCGCGTACGAGGACGTGAGCGGCCCCGACGCCGTTCTCGGCAAGCCCATCGACCGCAGGGCGCTCCTCGCCGTCCTGACGCATGTGTGCGATCGTCTTCCCGTTAGCTGATCCCGGAATGAGATCCGTGACGGTCGCTGCAGCGGCGCGGTTGAGGACAGAAGGGCGTCACGGGAACGTAACGGACGAGCACCGCTGTGTTGCGCCGGGCGCTCAACCGGGAAGAGGGCCAGACCGCAATTCCTGTCAGGTCACAAGGGTGCGGATCGGGCATGGGCGGCACGGGGTTTGCGTCGCAAGCACAGGCGCCGCTGAAGGTCTGGAGGCCACATGACGCAGCGAAGTGCGGTCGTCATCGATGACGAGCCCGATATCACCGCTTACCTCGGCACTCTTCTATCGGATCACGGCTGGAGGGTCCGCACCGCCAACGGAGTCCCCCAGGGGCTCAAGCTCCTGGCCGCCGAGCGTCCCGACGCCGTCCTCCTGGACCTGATGATGCCGGACCAGGGAGGACTCACCGCTCTCGTGGCGATCCGGAAAGACCCCTCGCTCGCGGGGCTGCCCGTCGTCATCGTGAGCGGCATCCAGGAAAAGCTGACGTCCGACTACCACGCGTTCCTCGCGCGCGCCAAGCACCACAGACCCGACGCCTACCTGGACAAACCGGTCGACGCCGAAGAGCTGCTCCACACCCTGGACAAGCTGGTCGTCGCAACCGTCTGAGCCGCCCCCGATAAAGGGAATCGCCGTGTCCCTGAGCCGCGATCCGATCCGGGAGCCCGAAGGCTTCCACACCGCGATGGCGCACCTTTACCGGGGCGAAATGCAGCGGATGACGGTCTGGCGCAGCCGCCTCGACGCCACGAACAACTGGGCCATACTCCTGACGACCGGGATGACGACCTTCGCGCTCGGCTCCGCGACGATCCCGCACTACATTCTGTTGCTGAGCCTCGCCCTCGTCGGGATCTGCATGGTGATCGAGGCGCGGCGTTACCGCCACATGCTCCACAGCAAGTGGCGCCTGCACCTCCTCGAGGCGAACTACTTCGGCCACCAGATGTGCCCGGGCGAACCGGTGCCCGATCCGGCCTGGAGGAGACATCTCGTCGAGGACCTGAGAAACCCGACCCTGACGACGAGCCTCGTGATGGCGTTCCGGCTCCGTCTGCGCCGAAACTACCTGCTGCTGATCTACTTCATCAGCGCCGTGTGGCTCACCAAGGTCTTCCTGCATCCGTTCGGAGCCAAAGACGTGTGGGAGTTCCACGGGCGACTCGCCGTCGGCGACATGATCGCGAGCTGGTTCGTCGCCGTCACCGCGTCTCTGTTCGTTCTGGGATGTACGCTGCTCGCCGCGATGACGCCGAGCGAAGAGGCGATGGGACCCGGGCCGTTTTCTCACCGCCCGTCCGAGGTTCCATGACTCATCTCCTAGCGAGATCGTCAGAGTTCGGGGGCGGTTCTCCACGTGCAAAAGAATCGCCCCGAGTGATCAGGGTTGATCAGAGACGGGCGCGCGAGAGGATTACCACATTGAAGTGATACCCGGTTCCGGGTGAATCGCTGGAAAGGAGCTGGAAATGGCCGAAGTATCCAGGGGGCGGGCGGCAATCAAATTCTGTTTCTGGACGCTCGCCGCGGCCGGTCTGATCTTCGTCGTGGCGCGGGCCTACACGAGCGGGCAGATGGCGGCATGGTTCTATTACGAGGCGAAGGTCGACGGTTACGCCGTCAACGCCCGCAGCATCATGCATGCCACCAAGGAGGCCCCCGCGGTCCTCAAGGTGGGTTCCTTCGACAGCGTGGACGGCGAACGGGCGGTTCTGGTCCACAAAGGAGACCGCTTGCCCGCGAACGCGACGGGCGTCATCGGCGCCGACGTGGTCAAGAGGGGCAGGCGCGCGAAGCTCGAGGCCGACACCCTCGTCGTGACCATCCCGTGGCAGATCGCCGAAAAATCGGGCTTCAAGTTCAAGGACTCGTTCCAGCACAAGGGAATCGAAACCTACCCCTGGGGAGCCGTCTGGAACGTCCTCTTGACGCTCGGCCTCGGCCTCACGCTCGGTTACATGGCCGAGGGATTCACGGACCTGCTCGGCATCAAGCTCGAGAAGATCCGCCACTTCGAAGGGCACTGAGGGAGCTGCAATGTTCGATTTCACAATCGCAGGAGTCGTGGCTCCCATCTTCCTTCTCGTCTTCGTCGGCTTCACGGTCGGAACGGTCGGCGGGTTCATCGGCGTGGGCGGCGGCTACATGGTGACGCCGGCGCTGATCGTCTTCGGCTTCCCGGGCTACATGGCCTCCGGGATCGACATGACGCACATCGCCGGCAAGGGGGTCGTCGCGACCGTCCGGCACCGACAACTCGGAAACATCGACTGGACGATGGCGCTCTCGATGGTCGCGGGCACGATGCTCGGCGTCGAGATGGGCGTCCGGCTCCTCGTCCACTTCAAGAACCTCGGAATCTCGTCGGTCATCCT
>Ga0335070_10011215_pt1 | contig 10469 bp, 11 predicted proteins | sample Lox_Sample_13_FD_206722 | JGI IMG/M metagenome (GOLD analysis project Ga0335070, IMG submission 206722) | Soil microbial communities from Loxahatchee National Wildlife Refuge, Florida, United States - Lox_Sample_1.3 | ecosystem: Environmental > Terrestrial > Soil > Wetlands | place: USA...
ATCACCGCCGCCATGACCCGGCTCTTGAAGCGCCGCCAGACCTGCTGCCCGCGGGACGGATGGACGGAAATGGCGGCGGGCATCGGCGGAATCAGTTGACCTTGCCCGACGCGCCGCCGGTGATCGTCCGGAGCATCAGCTGGGCCAGAACGTTGACGAGTACCGTCAGGATGAGGAGGACGAGCCCGAGTTCGAACAACGCGTTCAGGTAGAGATCGCTCGTGGCCTCCGTGAACTCGTTGGCGATCACGCTCGCCAGCGTGTACCCGGGGGCGAAGAGCGACGCGCTGACCTCGGGGCGGTTGCCGATGACCATGGTCACCGCCATCGTTTCCCCGATCGCCCGGCCGAGGCCCAGGAGGACCGCCCCGATGAGCCCGGACTTCCCGTAGCGGAGCACCGCCACGCGCGTGGCCTCCCAGCGGGTGGCGCCGAGGGCCAGAGCCGCCTCCCGCTGCGTGTTGGGGACAGCCAGGAGGACCTCGCGGCTCACGGCCACGATGAAGGGCAGGACCATGATTGCCAGGATGATTCCTGCCGCAAGCATCCCGATGCCGTACGGGGGTCCCTGGAACAGCGGCAGGAAGCCCAGAGTCGATCCCAGCGCCGGCTGGATCCACCCCCGCAGGAACGGGGCCAGGACGAAGATGCCCCAGAGCCCGTAGACCACGCTGGGGACGGCCGCCAGCAGCTCGATCAGGAATGCGATGGGAGGCCGGATCCAGAAGGGCGCCAGCTCCGCCAGGAAGATTGCGGAGCCCAGGCCCAGCGGCACGGCCAGCAGCAGGGCCAGGGCCGAGGAAACGAGAGTCCCGTAGATCAGAGGCAGGACCCCGAAGACCTCGGCGACCGGATCCCAGGTCGAGGTGACCAGGAACCGCCACCCGAAGGCCCGAATCGCCGGCAGGGCGGCTCGCCCCATCACCAGGACCAGGGCGACGACCACCCCGAGCAGGCTGAGGGCGGCGCACCGGGTGAGGAGACGGAAGGCCCCCTCTCCCCAGTGGCGGTGCCGTCGGGTTGTGTGCCCGAGGCGCGGGATGGCGATCCCCTCTATCAGCTCTCCCGCCCGGGTCCCAGATCGTGGCATGACTCAGTGGGCTGCCAGCAGTGGCTTGCCCTGGAACGTGATCTGCTCCAGCGTGGCCTCGATCTGCTTGACCACCGGCGCCGGCAACGGCGCGTACAGGAGGTCGGGCGCATACTTCTGCCCGTCATGGATGGCCCACCAGAGAAACTTCACCAGGGCCCGGCCCTTCAGCTGATCCGCCTGGTCCTTGTAGACGAGCAGCCAGGTGAAGCTGGCGATGGGGTAGGCCTCCTCCCCGGGCGCATTCGTCAGGGACACGCGGAAGTCGGCCGGCATGCTCTTCGCAGCCCCGGCGGCCGCCGCTGTTGTGCTCTTGATGGACGGCTCGACGAACTTGCCGGCCTCGTTGCGGACGGAAGACACCGGCAGGCGGTTCTGGATGGCATAGGCCAGCTCGACATAGCCGATAGCCCCGGGGGTGTTCTTGACCTGCCCCGAGACCCCCTCGTTTCCCTTCCCGCCGAGGCCGACGGGCCAGTTCACCGAGGTGCCGCGCCCGACCTTCTGCTCCCATTCCTTGCTGACCTTGGAGAGGTAATCCACCCAGATGTAGGTCGTCCCGCTTCCATCCGATCGGTGCACGACGATGATCGGGGTATCCGGCAGGGACACGCCGGGGTTTGCGGCCGACAGGCGCGGATCGTTCCATTTCGTGATCTTGCCCAGAAAGATGTCTGCCAGCAAGTCTGGCGTGAAGCGGAGCGTCGAGATCCCCGGCAGGTTGTAGGTGGCCACCACCGCCCCCAGCACCGTCGGGATGTGCAGGAGCGGCCCGGGCGCCTTGCCGAGCTGCTCATCGGTCATGGGGCCGTCCGATGCGCCAAAATCCACCGTGCGCTCGGTGATCTGGCGGATGCCGCCCCCGCTCCCGATCGACTGGTAGTTGAATCGCACACTCGGCTCCACCTTGATGTACTCGTCGAACCACTTGGAATAGATGGGATAGGGAAACGTCGCCCCCGCTCCGTTCATCAGCACCTGGGCCGAGGCCGAGGGGGCGAACGCCCCGAGCATCAGCAGCCCGACGCATGGCATGACGAGCAGTGCGGTGCGGAGAGTCGGGGCGAGATTCAAGAATCGCTTCATCCAAAGTTCTCCTTGTGGTAGAGGGTAGTCCCTGCTGGGTTTCCCGCGACTGGTAAGATCGAGGAACGCTTATCCGATGGCTCGGCCCAGAAGGTACACAGCAGCCAACGAGAGCACGCCGAGCAGGAGCAGGAGGAATTGCCAGCCGAGGTCCCGGTCAACGCGATATATACCCGAGGTTGGGGTCGTCAGGGCCTTCATCCTGCCCCGACGAAGGCGGGCAGCCCACAGAGCCGCCGAGAGGTATACAGCCACCCAGGCGGCGAAGCCGACGAGATTTACCAAGGTCTTCATTCTGCCACTCGTTACCCGTTACTCTCGCCCAGCACTGTTACAGCCCGATGACAGCCTGGTGAATTCTTGGCGACGCCAGGCCGGACGCTGCTCAGGCAGCCAGGGCTCGGCGATGCTGAAAATCCAACAGGATCCCGGTGGCGGGATGCCTGAAGGCCCGCACCGGCGGCAGGCTGGGCTCCAGCTGGCCTCCCTTGATCAGGTAGCCGTCCGCGCCGGCCCGGAACGCTCGCTGGCCGTCTGGGCTCAGCATGACGACCTTCACACGCCCCAGGCCAGGGCTTTGCTTCACCCGCCGGCAAACCTCCCACCCGGTCAGCTGGCTGAGCTGCGGGTTCAGCAGGATCAGATCGGGACCCCGCATGCACGCCTGGTAGAAGGCGTCCGCCCCGGTCCGGACGCTCAGGACCCGATACCCCTCCGCCTCCAGCAGACGGCCCATGGACGCCGCCCATACCGGATCCTCGTCGGCGATCAGAATGGTGGGTGACGACATCGTCTGCCTCCCTCCCCTAGCCCGGAGCATTCACGAAGGAGCCCGTGAATGCTCCGGGCTAAATGAACCAATGGCCAATTCTGCAAGTTCCAATGGCGGGGCCACACATCGCGTTGTGTCCCGGACCATCGGACGGGGACAGACTCCCCCACACATGTGGCGTGAGAATGACGGGCGAGAGACAAGACGGTGAAATCGACAGCGGATACGGAGGGGGCTAGCCGGGCGGCGTCGCGGGGATTGCGGCGGCGGGGAGCAGGACGTGGACCGTCGTCCCGCGGCCCAGCACGCTCTCGATGCGGAGGTGCCCGTGGTGGGCCTGCACCAGGTGCTTGACGATGGCAAGGCCCAGACCCGTCCCGCCCAACTCGCGGGATCGCGCCTTGTCCACGCGATAGAAGCGCTCCGTGATGCGTGGCAGATCCTTCTCCGGGATGCCGATGCCGGTGTCCTCGACCACCACTTCGATGTGGGGGTCGGGGGTCGGGGGTCGGGGGTCAGAAGGAACTGCCGGTCCGGAATCCCTGGTCCCTGGTCCCTGGTCCCCGGCCCCCGAGACGACCTCTCCGCGGACGGTCACCTTGCCGCCCTCTGGGGTGTACTTGACCGCGTTGTCGATCAGATTCACGAGGATTTGGGCCAGGCGGTCGCGATCCGCCAGCACGGGCGGGAGATCCTCCGCCATCGCGACCTCCAGGTGAATGCCCTTGCGATCTGCCTGGGGGGCGAGGCTCGCCACTGCCTGCCGGATCACCTCTGCCAGGGGCGCCGGACGCAGGAGAAGGGGCTTCCGCTCCAGCTCGATGTTGGACAGGTCCAGGAGGTCGCTGAGCAGCCGGCCCAGCCGGTCCGCATGGCGGTGGATGATCTCCACGAATCGCCGCGCCTCCTTGGAGACGCCCAGATCGCTCTCCAGGAGCGTCTCGGCGTAGCCGCGGATGGCCGTGAGCGGGGTTCGAAGCTCGTGGGAGACGTTCAGCACGAACTCCATGCGCATCTCCTCGAGGCGCTTCAGCTCCGTGACGTCCCGCAGGGCCAGGACCGTGCCCGCCACAGCCCCGCTCTCGTCCCGCAGCACCACCGCCGTCCCGGCCAGCATGCGCCGCCGGGGGTAGGCCAGGGCGATCTCGGCGCGGGCCGGCCCGTCCTCGCGGGCCGCAGCCTTCACCAGGTCGTCGAGATCGACGCTCCGCACGGCCTCGAGCGGCGTCCGGCCGAGTGCCCGGTCCCGCCTCAGGCCGAGCATGCCCTCCGCGGCCGGGTTGAGGAGCGAGATACGGCCGCGCCCATCGATGACCAGAACCCCCTCGGCCATGCTGTCCATGATGGTCCGGATGCGCCGGCCCTCCTCCTCCAGCCGCTGCAGCATGCTGCGCAGGTCCGCCGCCATGCGGTTCAGCGAGTCCGCCAGTCCCCCCAGCTCATCGCGGCGGCGAACGGACAAGCGATGGCCCATCTCGCCGCGGGACAGGCCCTGGGCGAACTCGGCCATGCGGCGGATGGGTCCGGTGATGCGGTAGGCCCAGAGGTAGGCCATTCCGGCGGCGAGGGCAAGGGCCAGGACGGCCCCGGCAACGAAGTCGCGCCGGAAGCGCCCGAAGCTCGAGGCCACCTCGTGCATCGGCACCGCCAGCCGCAGGACGAGGCGGCTCGCATCCGGCATGGGGATCGCCTGCGCGTAGTAGAGGAGGTCCCGGCTCAGGGTGTGGCTGAAGCGGACGGCATGGCCGCTCCCCGTCCTGAGGGCCGCCGCCACCTCGGGCCGATCGGCATGGTTTTCCATCCGCGTGGCGACCTCGTCCGAGTCCGCCAGGACGCGCCCGTCGGCCGCGATGACCGTCACCCGAGCCTTGGCCCGCTCCCCCGTCCGCCGGGCCCAGGTGTCCCCCTCCAGCCGGGCCGCGCCCACCTCCCGCGAGATCAGGGCGGTCTCGGCCTCCAGCCGGCCGAGCGCCTGCTCGACGAGCGCCGCGCGCTCCTGGCGATCCACGTAGAGGCCGACCAGGATCAGGCTGAAAGCGACGAGGACCGTGATGGGCAGGACCGCCTTTGCCGCAACGCCGAGTCTCATGACCTGCCGACCCTTGGTCTGTGCCTGCGCGTCGCGCCCGGACCGATGAGGCCCCCGGCTGCTCGGCAATGGCCCGACGGGGGATGGATCGTCAGCTGTCGTCGCTGCACTTGTACCCCATCCCCCGGACCGTGACGATCATGGTGGGGGCGTGGCCGTCATCCTCCACCTTGTCGCGCAGCCGCCGGATGTGCACGTCCACCGTCCGCGGCTCCACGAAGCGGTCCTGCCCCCAGACCTGGTCCAGCAGCTGGGTGCGCGTGTACACCCGGCCGCGGTGGCGCAGGAAGAACTCCAGCAGCCGGAACTCCATGGCCGAGAGCGGGATCGGCTCGCCGTCCTTGACGACCTCGTGCCGGACCGGATCCAGGCGGAGGCCGCCGACCGTGATGGGGGCCTCGCTGGGCTCGGGCAGGGGCGCGGCCCGCCGCAGCACGGCCTTCACCCGGGCCACCAGCTCGCGCGGGCTGAACGGCTTGGGAACGTAGTCGTCCGCGCCCATCTCCAGGCCGAGCACCCGGTCCACCTCCTCGGCCCTGGCCGTCAGCATGATGACGGGAATGCCCTTGGTGGCCTGGGAGGCGCGAAGGCGCCTGCAGATTTCGAGGCCGTCGAGGCCGGGGAGCATCAGATCCAGGATGGCCAGGTCGGGTTGGTCTCGGGCAATCAAGTCCATGGCCTGCTTGCCGTCGGCCACGATGCGCGCCGCCAGGCCGGCCTTCTCCAGGTGGTACTTGACAAGCTCCGCGATATCCGGCTCGTCCTCGATAATCAGGATCTTTCCCATGGTGGCCCCTCATCCATCCGGAGTCCGCCCGAATGGCCGGCGTCCCCCATGCCTGGGATTATGGCCCAAACCGGCCCCCGGGGGAAGCATTTTGGCCGCCGGCCCGTCATCAACGTGTCACGGTGGCGTGTTACGGGTACCATCGAGCTGTTACAGGATGATGACACACGGATTACACCTCCCTGGCCGAGACGGATCGATACTTTCCCCGCCGCGGCCCGACACGGTACAGTCAAAGCCTCTACCCCGTTACGGAACTCGCCCCTCGGGGAAGGAGCCATCATGAGGCCGAAGCTCAAGGTCTGGATCGTCTTCGATGACGAGGTCAAGTTCGGTGACGGGCGGGCCGACCTGCTCACCCTGGCCGACGAGCTGGGGTCGATCAAGCAAGCCGTCGCCCGGTTCGGGATGTCCTGCCGAAACGCCTGGGGCTACCTCAGGGACCTCGAGAAGGCCGCCGGCTTCCCGCTCCTGCAGCCTGGGCCCGGGGGCAGTCCCGGAAGCGGGACCCGCCTCACCCCCCAGGGCCGACGATTCCTGGATCGGTACCGTCGCTTCCGGGCCGCTGCCGATGCGGACGTCACCCGGAGATTCCGGCAGACCTTCCGCCCCCGGTGAGGGTTTTCCGCTTGACTATGTTTTCGAAAGCATATAAGAGCATACCGCATCCCATAGCCTCGGCTCTCATCCACGGGTCCCCTCGGCATGGAGGTGGCGGAATGCGGCGCTTTCTCACATGGTGGCCATGGACCTTCCTTGGTCCGGCCGTGATCGGGTTTCTCCTCGGGGCCTGTACCGCCGAGGCCGCTTCCCAGCCGCGGCAGGAGCCCCGGGACGTTCTCCTCATGGCCAGCACGATCGGCCCCATCGACGCCGGCATCGTGCGGGCCCTGGAGGAGGCCTACCTCGCCAAGACCGGCGTCCTGGTACGGCATGCGGGCGCCGGGACCGGGGCAGCGCTCGACATGGCGAAGCGCGGAGGCTTTGACCTGGTCATGGTGCACGCGCGCGCGCTGGAGGACAAGTTCGTCGCGGAGGGCTTCGGGATCGATCGGCGCGACGTCATGTACAACGACTTCGTGATTCTCGGCCCAGCTTCCGATCCTGCCGGGATCCGGAACGAGCGGGGGGCGATGGCTGCCCTGGCCAGGATCGCACAGCGCCAGGTCCCGTTCGTCACCCGGGGCGACAATTCCGGGACCCACGTCAAGGAAAAGGAGTTGTGGCAGGCAGCAGGAATCACGCCCAGGGGGGCCTGGTACGTGACGTACGAGAAGGGAGCCGACGGCAACGCCCCGACGACCAGGTATGCCAACGAACGCCAGGCCTATCTGCTGATGGACCGGGCCACGTACCTCACCCTGAAGAAGGAAATCAGCCTTCAGGTCCTCGTCGAGAGAGACCCGGAGCTGTTGAACTACATCGCCGTCATCCGGATCAACCCGGCCAGATTCCCGAAGACCAACGCGACCGGCGCCCAGGCCTTCGTGGGCTGGCTGGTGTCTGACGAGGCGCAGGTGCTCATCAAGTCCTTCGGGGTCGACCAGTACGGCGAATCGCTCTTCTTCCCGAACTCGGACGAGTGGCGCAAGAAACACCCCGGCTAGCCCGCATTCTTCGTGAATACAGCCCGCGAACAATGAGGGCTTACGGGATCGGGGTCCCTCCGCGGCCAACCCGGTCGCCGTGTCGGATGAGGCGAGTAGAGGAAGACTGTCTCCCATGAGAAGGAGGACAAAGATGGGCCGGACGATGACGAGAGGTTCCCGATACGCCGTGACGCTGGCAGCCACGGTGCTTCTACTCCTGGCAAGCCAGGCGTTGCCCGCCACGGCAGTGGCGGGCACGGCGGTGATCCTGTCCACGACCACCAGCACCCAGGACTCCGGTTTGCTGGATGTCCTGGTACCGCTCTTCGAGAAGCAGACGGGTTACACGGTGAAGACAATCTCGGTGGGGACGGGCCAGGCCCTGGCCCTCGCCGCCAAGGGCGAGGCGGATGTCTGCCTGGTCCACGCGCCGGACTCGGAGAAGAAGTACGTGGCCGACGGCCTGTTGCTCAACCGGCGCCTGGTGATGCACAATGACTTCCTGATCGTGGGCCCGGCCGGGGATCCCGCCAAGGTGAAAGGCCTGTCGAGCGCCGTGGAGGCCATGCGGCGTATCGCGGAAGCCAAGGCGACCTTCGTGTCCCGCGGGGACAACTCGGGGACGCACCAGCTGGAGAAGAAGCTGTGGCAGGTGGCCAAGATCGAGCCGGCGGGCGCCTGGTACCTGCAGGCCGGCCAGGGCATGGGCGCCACCCTGACCATCGCCTCGGAGAAGCAGGCCTACACCCTCACCGATCGGGCGACCTTCCTGGCCTTCACCAAGCGGGTGCAGCTCGTCCCCTTGGTGGAGCGGGACCGGATCCTGCTCAACATCTATTCCGTGATGGAGCCGAACCCCGCCAAGTTCCCCCAGGTGAACGTGGCGGGCGGGAAGGCCTTTGCCGATTTCATGGTGGCGAAGGAGACCCAGGAGGTCATCCGCACCTACGGCGTCGACAAGTTCGGCGAGCCGCTCTTCTTCCCGGACGCCGGCAAGCAGGAAGATGCCCTGTGATGGGGTCCTGCGGCGGCTGAGGCCACCGACCGGCGGTCCCCTGGCGCCGTCGGCTGAGGGTGCTTCATGGAGCTGATCTGGCAAGGCTTCCAGGAGGCGGTCCGGCTCATCGCGGCGCGAGACCGGAGCGTCTTCCAAATCACTTGGCTCTCGCTGCAGGTGTCCGGGGCCGCCACGCTCTTGAGCCTCCTCCTGGGAATCCCTGCCGGGGTCGTCCTCGCCCTCACCCGCTTCCCCGGCCGGGGCCTGCTGATCGCCACGGTGAACACGGGCATGGGCCTTCCGCCGGTCGTGGTGGGGCTCTTCGTCAGCATCTTCCTCTGGCGCAGCGGCCCCCTGGGGTTCCTGGGGTTGCTCTACACTCCGACGGCCATCGTCATCGCCCAGTTCGTGATCGCGGCCCCTATCGTCACCGGGCTCACCGTGGCCGCGATGCAGCAGCTCAACCCGAAGCTGCGTCTCCAGCTCCTGGCGCTCGGGGCCTCCAGCTCGCAGCTCCTCTGGCTGCTGATGCGCGAGGCTCGCCTTCCCCTGCTCGCCGCCGTGATGGCCGGCTTCGGCGGGGTCATTTCGGAGGTGGGGGCCTCGATGATGGTGGGCGGCAACCTCCTCGGGCAGACCCGGGTGCTGACGACCGCCACGGTCCTCGAGACGGGGAAGGGCAACTTCGACGTGGCCATCGCCCTGAGCCTCATCCTCCTGGTCCTGGTCTTTGCCGTGAACTACCTGCTCACCTGGATCCAGCAGCGGGGGCGCCGCCCGTGAGCTCCCCCATCCTGGAGGGTCGCTCGCTCCGGGTGGTGTACGCCGGGCAGAGCATCCTCGACGTCCCGGCGACCGAAGTCTGCGAGGGCGAGGTCCTGGCCCTGATCGGACCCAACGGTGCCGGAAAATCCACCCTGCTCCGGCTCCTCGGGCTGCTGGAGGCGCCCACGGCGGGCGAGATTTTCTTCCACGGACAGCCGGTAGGCAGGTCGCGCCGGGGGCTGCTCGCCCTGCGGCGCCGGTTCGCCACGGTCTTCCAGGAGCCATTGCTCTGCGACGCCACGGTGGAGGCCAATGTGGCCCTCGGCCTCCGCATGCGTCGCCGGCCAACGCACGAGATCCGGGCCCAGGTATCCGCCTGGCTCGAGCGCCTCGGCATCGCCCACCTCGCGGCCCGCCAGGCCCGCACTCTCTCGGGCGGGGAGGCCCAGCGGGCCAGCCTGGCACGGGCGTTCGCCCTCCGGCCCGATATCCTCCTCCTGGACGAGCCGTTCGCCGCGCTGGACCCGCCCACCCGGGATGAGCTGGTGACCGCGCTGCACGGTCTCCTGCACCAGGAAGCGCTGACCACCGTGTTCGTCACCCATGACCGGAACGAGGCCCTCCGCCTCGGCGACCGCATCGCGGTCATGATGGACGGACGCATCCGCCAGGTGGGCCGGCCCAGTGAGGTGTTTGGCCGTCCGACGTCCGAGGAGGTCGCCCGCTTCGTCGGTGTCGAGACCATCCTGCCGGGGCGGGTTGCCGTCGAGCGGAACGGTCTGCTGGTCGTCGAAGTGAACGGCACGAGGATCGAAGCGCTGGGCCATCTGCCGCCCAGGCAACAGGTCCTCGTGTGCCTGCGCCCCGAGGATCTCACCATCCGGCGAAAGGGCGAGTCGGGCCACCCCGAGAGTGCCCGGAACCACGTGGAGGGCGTCGTCGAAGACGTCGTGCCGATCGGCGCCCAGTGCCGGGTGCGGATCGACTGCGGCCTCTCCCTGGTGGCGCTGGTGACGAAGCAGTCCCTCGACGACCTCGCACTGGCCCCGGGCGTCGCCGTGGTGGTCAGCTTCAAGGCCTCCGCCGTTCACCTCATCCCACACTGAACCACGGCCAGGCCTCTCTCCCGGTCCCTCCCGGAACTCTCTCGCTGCGCCGGATCTCGATTACCTTGTATCGTGTTGCTTGGCAGGGCATACTGGGGCCCACACGAGCGGGACGGGCAGGCAACCCACTCTCACTCCACTCTCCAGCCAGCGGGAGGCTTTCCGATGCGGATCAGCGCGCGCAACCA
>Ga0335070_10011216_pt1 | contig 10469 bp, 6 predicted proteins | sample Lox_Sample_13_FD_206722 | JGI IMG/M metagenome (GOLD analysis project Ga0335070, IMG submission 206722) | Soil microbial communities from Loxahatchee National Wildlife Refuge, Florida, United States - Lox_Sample_1.3 | ecosystem: Environmental > Terrestrial > Soil > Wetlands | place: USA: Florida...
ATTCTCCTCGATGATCTTGCCGGATTAATAATCGTCCTGAGCGGCCTGTTGCCTTATATCACAGGCACACACTTCATGTCGCACCTCCATCCGGTGCTCGCAGGACTCCTGTTCATGTTTGCCTGTTCGATCGTGCTCGGGGTGCTGGAGATACCGTTCGACCTGTACAGCACCTTTGTGATAGAGCGCAGGTTCGGCTTCAGCACCATAACCTTCAAGCTCTGGCTCATAGACAAGTTCAAATCGCTCCTGCTCTCAGGCGTGATCATGGGGATCCTGCTTACCGTGTTCCTTGAGCTGCTCTATTCGCTTCCGGATCTGTGGTGGCTTCCTGCATGGGTGTGTTTCGTGCTCTTCCAGCTGCTGCTCACCTGGCTCTACCCCAAGGTGATTGCACCGCTGTTCAACAAGTTCGAACCCCTCGAAGATGAGACACTGAATAAGAGCATCAGCGAACTCTTGGAGCATGCAGGCTTCCACCTCAAGGGCCTCTTCAAGATGGATGCGAGCATAAGGAGCAGGCACTCGAACGCCTATTTCACCGGCATCGGCAAGTTCAAGAGGATCGTCCTCTTCGATACCCTCATCAATACGCATACCCCTGAAGAGGTCACGGCGGTTCTGGCCCACGAGCTGGGCCATCTCAAGAAAGGTCATATCAGAAAACAGCTCGGGGCATCCATAGTCTTATCCCTGATGGTGCTCTTTGTCATCGCAAAGCTCCTTGCATGGCCTACCTTGTACAAGACCTTCGGATTTCAAACAATCATCCCCTACGCAGGCCTCTTTCTCATTACCATCATAGGTAAACCCTTTACCTTCTTCCTTACGCCCATAGGATCAATGATATCAAGGCGGTACGAACGCCAGGCAGATGCCTATGCATATTCGCTGACAGGCTCCTCTGCGCCCCTAGCGCAAGCCTTGAAGAGGCTTGCAAAGGATAACCTCTCGAACCTGCATCCCCACCCGTTGTATGCCTGGTTTTACTACTCACATCCGCCGCTCGTTCAACGCATCGAGGCCCTGGAACGCCTGTAAGGAACTACGTATTAGAACATGTAATCCCGACACAAGGGAGCGATCATTCTTTCATAAAAAATATACCGTTCATCTACACGATGATCGTGCAATTAAAGAAAGACACTAGGGATTCCGAAAAGCAGGCTTGACTGCTATGATGGCGGCATATATTTAATTAAATAGATGCATGCTTCCATGACATTTTCGTTTCTCTGTCCGGGAATCTATGTTGCCTCATAGTAAGGGAACTTTCTAAGAAGGGGGTAATGGATGTGAAAGACAAGGAAAAGAACTATTTCACTGCGTTGTACGACGTCGTACGGGTCGTCCATTCGTCACTCGATGTCAGCACCGTGCTCCAGGAGGTCGTGAAGGCCCTGGTGGAAACCATGTGCGTGAAGGCCTCATCCATAAGGCTTCTTGACTCCCGCAGGAAGTCCCTCGTCATGGGTGCCTCCTACGGGCTGTCCAAGGGCTATGTGAAAAAAGGCCCGGTGCTCGTCAAGGAGAGCGGCCTGGACCAGAAGGTATTGAAGGGCGAGCGCATCTACATCAAGAACGCCCAGACCGACCCGGACTTCCAATACGGTTCCGGCGCCAAGGCGGAAGGTATCAAGTCGGTGATCGTGGCCCCTCTGATATGTGCAAAGACTGTTATCGGGGTACTTCGTGTCTACTCGGACAAGGTGCGGGAATTCAATGCCCAGGAGATCCAGTTCCTGGAAGCAGTGGCGAGCCTGAGCGCGCTTGCCCTTGAAAACGCCCGCTATCACCAGGCCCTGCAGACTAACTATGACCTGCTTGTAGCCCATAAGTACAGGCTTGATGACAATTGATGAGAGGAGGCACGTTATGACTCGTGTTGGAATAAACGGTTTCGGCCGCATCGGCCGTCAGGTTTTGAAGGCAATGTTAGAGCGATACCCGAAATCATTGCAGGTCGTTGCCGTGAACGATCTGTTCGATGTGGGAACCAATGCGCACCTCTTCCAGTACGATACGAACTACGGTCACTTTCCCGGAGAGGTGAAGATAAGGAAAGATGCGTTTATCATCAACGGCAACAAGATAAAGAGCTATGCCATGCGCGATCCGGCCAACATCCCCTGGGATGATGAGGATGTGGACATCGTCATCGAGTCCACGGGTCTTTTCCTCGGGAAACAGGAGGCTTCCGCCCATATTTACGGGGGCGCCAGGAAGGTGATCATTTCCGCCCCTGCCAAGCAGGAGGACATCACCATTGTCATGGGGGTTAACCATAACAAGTACAATCCCAAGAAGCACAACATCATCTCAAATGCCTCCTGTACCACGAACTGTCTTGCACCGCCCGCGCTCGTCGTCAACAAGGCCTTCGGCATCGAGAAGGGTTGGATGACCACGGTGCATGCCTACACCAATGACCAGCGGATCCTGGATATGCCGCATAAAGACCTGCGCCGGGCACGGGCCGCAGCCATGAATATCATACCCACCTCCACAGGCGCGGCAAGAGCACTCTCTCTCGTCATCCCCGACCTGAAGGGTCGCATCGACGGGTATGCGCTCCGTGTGCCCACACCCACCGTGTCGGTGGTAGACCTCACGGTCCAGCTTAAAAAGCAGGCATCTACCGATGAGCTGAGGGCGGCACTCAAGCGGGCAGCAAAGACGACGCTCAAGGGCATCATGGGGTGCGAAGACAGGAAGCTGGTATCCATCGACTTCAAGGGCAACGAGATGTCCTCCATCGTTGACATCGAGTACACTCAGGTAATCCAGAACAACCTTGCCAAGGTGGTGACCTGGTACGACAACGAGTGGGGCTATTCCTGCAGGGTGGCCGACCTGGCAAACTTCATAGCGAGCAAGGGAATACCCGAGTAAGGATTTACCATCATGCAATAAAAATCCGGGTGCGGAGGGACATAAAGTCCTCTCACCCGGATTCGTCCATAAAGGCTTCTTGAATCCCGTCCCATGCCTCCCCACAGCCTATCCTCTTAAACCCAAATATCCTTTGAACTTGACTGGCAACATTGGCATTCCCTATAGTGCTAGCTCATATTTTAGTGGGGGAGACTTCTTGAATGCCTAAAAGAGACGACATCCACAAGGTAATGATCATCGGATCCGGGCCGATCGTCATCGGCCAGTCGTGCGAATTTGATTATTCAGGTACTCAGGCCTGCAAGGCCCTGCGGGGTCTCGGCTACCAGATCGTGCTGGTCAACTCGAATCCGGCCACGATCATGACCGACCCCGGCATGGCCGATGCCACCTACATCGAGCCCCTCAATGCAGCGGCCCTGGAGCCCATCATCGCCAAAGAAAGGCCTGATGCGATCCTCCCGAACCTGGGCGGCCAGTCAGGCCTGAACCTCACCTCAGAGCTGTACCGCAAGGGCGTTCTCACGAAATACGGGGTCAAGGTTATCGGCGTCAATGTTGATGCCATCGAGCGCGGTGAAGACAGGCGGGCATTCAAGGAGACCATGACCCGCCTGGGCATAGAAATGCCCGAGAGCGAACTGGCTTACAGTGTGGAGGAGGCCGAGAAGATAGCCTCCGAGCTCGGTTATCCGGTGGTGATCAGGCCGGCTTACACCATGGGCGGCACCGGCGGCGGTCTGGTCTATAATGTAGAGGAATTGAGGATCGTTGTCGCCAGGGGCCTGTCCGTCAGCCTCATCGGACAGGTGCTCGTGGAGGAGTCGGTGCTCGGATGGGAAGAGCTGGAGCTCGAAGTGGTGCGTGATGCCAAAAATAATATGATAACTGTCTGCTTCATCGAAAATGTGGATGCCATGGGTGTTCACACCGGCGACAGTTTCTGCACCGCCCCCATGCTCACCATTGATAAGGAGCTCCAGAAAAGGCTCCAGAAACATTCCTATGACATCGTGGAGTCCATCGAGGTGATAGGCGGTACGAACATCCAGTTCGCCCATAATCCGGAAAACGGACGGGTCGTAGTCATCGAGATCAATCCCAGGACATCCCGGTCTTCAGCCCTGGCATCCAAGGCCACCGGCTTTCCCATCGCCATGGTTTCATCCAAGCTTGCTGCCGGCCTCACCATGGATGAGATCCCCTATTGGAGGGGCGGCACCCTCAACAAGTACGAACCCTGGGGTGATTATGTCGTGGTGAAGTTCTCGCGCTGGGCCTTTGAAAAATTCAGGGGCTCCATGGATCAGCTCGGCACCCAGATGAGAGCCGTGGGCGAGGTCATGAGCATTGCCAAGAATTACAAGGAGGCCCTCCAGAAATCCATACGTTCCCTGGATATCGGATGCTACGGTCTGGGTTTTGCCAGGGACTTCCACGAGAAAGACCTCAAGACCCTCCTGGACATGTTGTCGGAGCCATCGAGCCAGCGCCAGTTCATCATGTACGAGGCCCTTCGGAAAGGAGCCTCGATAGAGGTCCTCCGGCAGAAGACCTACCTGAAGGCATGGTTCATCAAGCAGATGAAGGAGCTGGTCGACCTGGAAGAGAAGATCCTGAGCTGCAAAGGGACTGAGCTGCCCGACGAGCTGCTTGTCCAGGCCAAAAAAGACGGATTCGCCGACCGTTATCTTGCCGCCCTCCTGAATCTCTCCGAAACCGAGATCAGACATCGCCGTATCAGTCTGGGATTGATACACGGCTACGACAAGGTCCCGGTGAGCGGCGTGGAGAATGCCGAGTACTACTATTCAACCTACAATGCACCTGACCGGGTCGGGGTAAGCGAAAATCCCAAGATCATGGTCCTGGGCGGCGGCCCCAATCGTATCGGCCAGGGCATCGAGTTCGATTACTGCTGCGTCCATGCGGCCTTCGCCATCAAGGATATGGGCTATGAGTCAATCATGGTAAACTGCAACCCCGAGACTGTTTCCACCGACTACGATACTTCCAACAAGCTCTACTTCGAACCCTTGACGGTTGAAGAGGTCCTGAGCATCTACCAGAAGGAAAAACCAGCGGGCGTGATCTGCCAGTTCGGCGGTCAGACCCCGCTGAACATCGCCGGCGAGCTGGAAAAGGCCGGGGTTAAGATACTGGGAACTACGCCCCATACCATCGATCTGGTCGAGGACAGGGAGCGCTTCGGCAGGATGATGGACAAGCTGGGCATCCCCATGCCCGAATACGGCATGGCCGGCACCCTCAATGAGGCCCTTTCGGTGGCTGACCGCATCGGCTACCCTCTCATGGTGCGGCCTTCTTACGTCCTTGGCGGCATGGGCATGGAGGTGGTGCATGACGAGGACATGCTCAGGGAATATGTGCGTGCAGCAGTCGATGTGACACCCGAGAGGCCCATCCTCATTGACAAGTTCCTGGATAATGCCGTCGAGGCAGAAGCGGATGCCATTTCCGACGGGCTGGATGCCTATGTTCCCGCAGTCATGGAGCATATCGAGCAGACAGGGGTACATTCAGGCGATTCGGCATGCGTGATCCCGCCCATCAGCATATCACCCAGGCACCTGGACACCATAACCGAGTACACCAAGCGCATCGCCATCGAGCTCGGCGTGGTGGGCCTGATGAATATGCAGTACGCCATCCACAAGGATACGGTCTATGTGTTAGAGGCGAACCCCAGGGCATCACAGACCGTTCCCCTGGTCTCCAAGGTGTGTAACATCTCCATGGCCAGGATCGCAACCCAGATCATCATGGGCAAGAAGCTTTCCGATTTCGACCTGAAGCCGAGGAACATAAAGCACTTCGGTGTGAAGGAGGCGGTGTTTCCCTTCAACATGTTCCCCGAGGTCGATCCTCTGTTGGGCCCGGAGATGCGCTCCACAGGCGAGGTGCTCGGCATGGCAGAAACATTCGGCCTTGCGTTTTACAAGGCATCGGAGGCGGCCTCCCAGTACCTGCCCAAGGAGGGTACGGTGCTCCTGACCGTATCCAGGCGTGAGCGTCCGGCAGTGCTTGAAGTGGCAAGGGTCTTCAACGAACTGGGCTTCAAGATCAAGTCCACCCGGCATACCCATGCATTCCTCAAAGAAAACAACATCCCTTCGGAGATGGTGCTCAAGCTTCACGAAGGCAGGCCCAATATCATCGACGGCGTGAAGAACCATGAGTATGACCTTATCATCAATACCCCGAGCGGCAAGCTCTCAAAACACGACGATTCCTACATACGCAAGGCCGCCATAACCTACAAGGTCCCCTACATAACCACGCTCTCGGCCGCCATTGCAGCGGCCAAGGGCATAGCCGCCTACCGCAAAGGGAAAGGGACCGTCAGATCTTTGCAGGAATATCATCGGGATATCGGTTAAATATAGAGTGGTGAGTGGATAGTGGATAGTTCATGGTAAAAAAATAAACTCCCTGAGGTAATTGCAAAACTCACAGATTGTCATTCCGGCGAAACCGGAATCCGGTTTTTTCAGGTAGTCAGGACCCCGGCTTTCGCCGGGGTGACAATTTTTATCGAGTTTTGCAATTGGCTCCCCTTTAATTTTGAAAGGCCTCTCCATTTCCTTTAACTCAGCACTAATCACTATCCACTGCCACTATTTTTACCCTGAGGTCTCTTCTTAAATTCACTTGCAATGCTGGCATATGTAATATTTTCACAGTTGATTTTTGGTATTTCTGCGCGTATAAGGTTCACGTCTCCTGTGCAGGGTGTCGGATAGAAGGGGGCTAAGAGCTTTAAGAAATCCGATTCAATGCCTGCATGATTGACCGCTTTGACATAGGGCATGAGCATTTATCGATGAATGGAATTATGCACAGGAGACCATCCTTTCCTATTCAACATGTTCATCTTTAAAGCATCATCTTGCCTCTGCGGATTGTCCAGAAATCATCTGACAGATTCCGATCTGCCAGGTATCTGTACGGCATGGTAAAATAACCCTTTATTCCCCACTTGTTTCCCCAGGAGTTTCTCACAATAAAGCGCTTCTTGGAATCATCGTATCCGACAGCGAGCACCGCATGCCCGCCAAGATTCTGCTCGCCGGGTTTCGGCATAGACACTACGCCGGTTTTAGCCACTGTCTGTGATTCAAAGCTTTCATATACCGAAAATCCAAAGACAAACGGGTAACCTTCGACAAGGCATGCACGCATTTCATCTACGGTGATGATGCGATGATAAGAGGTGATCTGATGCTGCAAAGCCTCTTTGTAACACGCAGCACTCGGCTTCACGGTGAATTTTGCTGCCACATAAGGCCATTTCTTTTCCGAACAGGCACCTTGTTTGGCGAGGGTCTTGATACCGTCACGGATCATGGCGCCGGAGTCGGATTCGACTGTATGTTCGATTTTCCGCTCATTATAATAGATGAACAGCCTGCTGAAATCCTCGAAGGCGACCTTATCCTTCCTTTCAAGAAATTCCAGAGCCCCGGCAAGGGCATTTGCCGTACAGCTGCCCAGATTGCCCTGGTCTTCCACCTTGGAACAAAGAGGCCGCAGATCTACTGATACAGGCAACCTGGCAGGTATGCGGAGCACTGCGCTGAGGAGATAATCCCGCTGGTCCGGTATATCCGGCACCCATCCGTAGTTCCGCCTCTTTCCCCTGCTTGGCCTTTGCCCTTCAACACTTTTCTTCATTGTCATAAAAATTTCCCCCTTTCATTCTTTAACAAGTGCACTCTGGAAAGTATCAACAGGACCTTTCTTATTCCCTTCCTGTTTCTCATACACGAAGACATGTACTTCACGGGATATTGCGGGGCCGTCTTTCCCTATGGGATGGAGCGTGGCAGATGTTTCTAGAAGGATTTTACTCGATGTGGCGGCCAACAAGCATCAGTCAAACAAAAACAGCATGCGTATCAATGATAACTCTATTACCATAGTATGGCTGAGACCGCAATGCGTCAAGCTTGGTTTAAACTGAAATGTCTATTGTCTAAGCGAAGGTTATGAGTCTGCGAATCAACTGGTAGCGGGGGGAGGATTTGAACCTCACACCAGCCAGGCCCAGCCTGGCCTTGAAGGTGGTCTACATATGTTTTACACAAATTTTCATAATGTCATCATCCTCTTATGCATTCTCAGCCGCCTCATCAGGAATATACGGGATCAGCCCCTTTTGATAGGCAATCTCCTGCACCTCCCTCGGCATGGACCTGGCATCCACAATAAATCCATCTACCTTTATCAACCATGCGCTTGGGTTCTGATCCAAGAGGCCTAGCAAACACCAATCAGGGTCGAAATACGACATATCCAGAATATCGCGCACCAGCCTTGATTTTGCCTGACCGGTACTCTCTTTCACCCCGTATGCCTCATATAATACCGATGCGTCCAGAAAGGGTTTTTGAGTCGGGTCATAAAGAAAATTGACTGCTCCTATTGCATGGGTAATCCCGCACGCCCAAATGTTCGCCTTGCCCCGCACAAGGGGAGACGGCCTCATGCGGCAGAGAGCCGCCGTGGCCGATCGAATGAGCCCCGCATATTCGTCATTGAGAAACCTGCTGCAGAAATCATCACTCAAGGAAGTTATTGCGGCAAATACTTCTTGCAGCCCATTTGGCACCTTTTCAGATTTGTTGATCTTTGACATGATTCTTCCTTTCCCCCTGTCTGCCGGGGCATCACTCATTGATTGCATCCACAAGGAATTTGATTTTATCGCTAAATTCCTCAAATCTTTCGTCGGGAATAACACTGTTACGTCTCATCAGCGCCAATTTAAGGATGGCATTGCTGCGCTTGAGATCGTCGAACATGTCCGATAGCTCTTTGTCTTCATGTCTCATGAGATCCCACAGTTTGAGATAGCAATCATGATTGCCACCTTTTCGCTCTGCTATAAGCACCGTAATCTTTTCAAGGATGCGCCCGCACGATATCTCTAGCAAATCACCCTGCCATGCACGGAGTTTTTCCCAATCGCTTTCCGGAAAGTCTCGTTCCATGGTTCAGATCCCCCTATAACTCATATGGAAAGATGTAGATTAGGTTGAGCAACAGCGAAACCCAATGGTTTTTGTTGGGATTCCTTCGTCAACCCAAACAGACCCGACAAGCTAAAGAACCTCTAAGGCCCATTCTAAAGCCCGAATCTTTACTATTTGACGTATATAATCCATTGATTATCTTTTAATTATCAGTTTCATCCCTCTGAGGATTAAAAGAATGACCATTGTTTTGGGCCTTAGAACCGACAGGAACCCACCTGGCCCAACGCCTTTTCCCCTGGAGATTAACACGCCCTTCCTCCCGCAATTCATTCAAGAGACGCTGCACGCTACTTTCCGACTCGGACGGTAAAACCTGCCGAAGTTCTGAAAGAGGTGATCCTTCATTGCCCTGTGTACGGAGATGTTTTTCAAGCAAGGCTTTATTAGTCTCACGGTCTAATCCTCTCTTCCTAGTATAAACCCCTTTAGCACCCAAGGCCGAATAAAGGCGCTGACATAGAAGATAACGGGTGCCTTTGCCCCGGCCCACCGATTCAACAGCCCCAGCATCGATGAGGCCCGGGAGCCTGGCCTTTAGATAATCGGGAAGTGTCTGCTCACGGTGGATATAATCCAACGCAAGGAAGTCATAAGTGGAAAAGGACCTTAGCGCCTGGTCACCAAGGCGCTCCATGAACCTAACAAAGGCGGGGCTCTTCACAGTACCTTCCAGAGTCAATCGAACCTCATGCTGTGATGTCCCTGAGAAGCTGGGGAGGGGCTTGCCCTGCCGGATTGCGCTCTCGAAGATCAGGTTCATTCCCTGGCCTGAGCGTTCGATGAGCCCGCACTTCGCTAAGGCCTCAGCCAGGCGCCTGTTCCTCGGGTTCTGCTGGTCTAGGATGTTGTCGGGCGTGATGCCTACCGGGAACCCGCCCGGGCTCACCACCTCCAGGCGGTGGGCATACTGGCGGATAAAGACCGACCCCCCGAGACGGTAGTCGCGATGCGCCAGAGCGTTCAGCACAGCCTCTCGGACCGGGACCTCGTCAAACGTTGGAAGATCGACCCGGAACAAGCCATCCTGGTGGCTCTGTATGTCGTTTCGAAGGTTGATCTTGCTCCAGAGCTTATCTTGCCAGAGGAAAAATCCTTCACGAAATTCCTCCCGATCAGCAGCTGGACCGGAAGCCTCGGAAGAACGGTACTCGAAAACGAATTCCGCCTGAGCGAGATGGCGGCCCAAGGCAGCACGAATGCCGAAAAGGATAAGACCGGCATACGTAATCCGACCGTCCACCACCAGTTCGGCATTGGAAAGGGTTTCACTGTCCGTCCATGCCGCTTTGCGGTCATCGCGGGTTTTCCTTGCCCAACGGTCTCGGAACAGGTCTATTGCATCCGGAGACAAATCATTCAAGACAGCGCCGGAACAGATTTCAGCAGAGAAATCCGGACCGGTTTCCTCAAAGATTGCTCTCAGCTCGTGAGAGGTCAGGGCAGCCAGGTCATCCCCCGCCCGCTTGAGGTAGCGGCCATTAATCTGCCAGGCAGTCCCGGGCAGTCGCGACGGTA
>Ga0335070_10011217_pt1 | contig 10468 bp, 9 predicted proteins | sample Lox_Sample_13_FD_206722 | JGI IMG/M metagenome (GOLD analysis project Ga0335070, IMG submission 206722) | Soil microbial communities from Loxahatchee National Wildlife Refuge, Florida, United States - Lox_Sample_1.3 | ecosystem: Environmental > Terrestrial > Soil > Wetlands | place: USA: Florida...
CCTCGGCGACGGCGCGCATGGCGCCCGAAACGCGGCGCCGTCTCGGCCGCGAGATCGCCACGGTGCTCCAGGGCAAGTGGCCGCGGTCGGCCGTCAATCCCGGCGTCCTTCCGCGGACGAACCTCATTCGCTGGCAGCCTTATCCGATGGGGCGCGGCCCCAACCGGTAACTGGACGCGATTACATCACCACCCTCACCCTACCCTCTCCCTCTCTGAGGGAGAGGGATGCTCGAGTCCCTCGCCCCCGGAGGGGGAGAGGGTCGCAGTTCGAGCTGAGCCGCTCGCCTCGAGCGGGGAGGCGAGGGCTGAGATGATCAGGGGGCGGCCTGGACGTCAGGGATCAGCAGAGCGCGGAGAGGACGAAGTCGATCTGCGCGGGCTCGAGCTGCGGCGGGAGGAGCAGGATCGGCAGCTCCGCGCCCGCGTCGCGCCAGCGCGCGATGCGTTCCCGCGCCTCGTCCGGCGTGCCGTAGACCGTGAGCTCATCGAGCAGGACGTCGGCTTCCGGCGGCACCACTGCCGACCCGCGCGTGGAATTGGCCGCGATGACGGCCTGCACCTCGCGCTCGAAGCCGAGGCGCGAGATGGTCCGCGGATAGAAGGGCCCCATCGAGGTGAGGTAGAAGGCCACGAACCACGCCGCGCCCTTCCGTGCCTCGGCGCCGTCCGCGGCGATCACGGTGGGCAGGCTCGGCACGATGCGCGGCAGGTCGCGGGACGTGGTCGCGCGCGCACGGCCCTCGCGCAGGAGCGCCATCCCGTCACGCAGCCGGGAGCGCGGATAGAGGAAGGGAATCCAGCCGTCCGCCAGCTCGCCGGCCAGTCGCACTGTCTCCGCCGAGAGCCCGGCGAGGTAGAGTGGCACGCGGGGCGCCGGCGGCAGATTCAACCGGAGAGGGCGGGCGCCCGCACCCGGGGCGAGGGGGACACGCTCCCCCTTGAGGAGCGCACGCACCTGCGTGAGCACCCGGCGCATGCGATCGATGGGCGCCGCGTAGGGCACGTCGTGGAGCCCCTCGACGAGCTGAGCGGTGCTGGCTCCGAGCCCGAGGGTGAAGCGGCCGCCCGAGACCGCGTCGAGAGTGCTGGCGGCCATCGCGATTGTCGCCGCGCTCCGGTTCCACACGCCGAGGACACCTGTGCCGATCTCGATGCGCCCCGTGCGCGCCGCCACTTCGCCGAGGAGCACCGTGGTGTCGTGTGCCCAGGTCTCGGGGAGGTAAAAGGCCGCGTGGCCTGCCCGCTCCGCCTCGATCGCGAGGCGCACGAGCACGTCGTGCCGGTTCTCGAGCGGCATCATGGAGAAGCCGAGCGGGGCGCTCACGACGATGGCCTCACGGCGCGAGGATGCGGTCCCAGCGCCCGTATTCGCGCGCGGCGTCCATGAACCACTGGACGCAGTCCGGGTTCGCGCGCGGCGGCAGCTCGCACGACGTGGACAGGACGAAGCGGGAGCGGTGGCCGACCGTGTCGATGCAGCGCCTGACTTCGGCTTCGATCTCCTCGCGGGTGGCCCGCTCGAAGATGGTCACGTCCACGTTGCCGATGCCCACCACGCCGCGCTGATTGCCGAGCGTCACGAGCCGGTCGAGCTGGTCGACCTGCAGCTTGGGATCCGACTGCTGGTCCAGATCGATGGTGACGGCCACGAATCCCACGTCCATCAGGTCCTCGTGGATCTGGTGCGTGGTACCGCAGATGTGCACGGTGGTGCCGACCTTCTTCGCCTTGAAGTAGTCCACCAGCGACTTGTGATACGGCTTGATGAACTCGCGGTAGGTGTCGGGCCCGACCAGCGAGCAGGAGGCGGTGGGGTCCGAGTAGCTCAGGCCGATGCGAGTCTCGAGCACGGCATCGCCCATGCGCTTGGCGAACTCCGTGGCGAATCGCATCAGCTCGTGGACGAACTCCGGGTCATCGATCGTATCGAGGCACATCAGCTCCGGATTGCGCATGAGCATGGCGATGGTCCATGGCCCCACCAGCACGGCGCCGAGCGCGCTCGGCAGCTTGGCGCTCGACAGGGCGGCGCACTGCTCGAGGAAGGCGGGGAGCCGGGCATCGCGCTTCGGGTCGGGGATCTCCATGCGGGCGAGCCGGCCCTTGTCGTCCTGGAGCACGTGCTGGTCGATGGAGGGGACGACGTAGTCGGAGTACTTGACGCGGCAGCCCGTGGCCTCCGCCTCTTTGGCCAGATCGTTGAAGGCGATCATGATGTCGGGCTGGTAGCGGTCGTAGTAGTTGAGCATGGCCCGGGCGGCCTTGGCCGGGTTGGTGCAATACTCCTCGATGGACAGGCCGTCGAGGCAGCCGGCGAAGCAGCCCGCGATGGGATAGGCGGGCACGCGATCGGCGAACTCGCCCTTGTAGGCGGCGACCACGCGCTCGCGCGGGGAGTAGTCGGTCTTGCGCGCTTGGTCCATGGCTAGTCCGCCAGATCGGCGAAGAGCGGTGTGCTGAGATAGCGCTCGCCGAATGATGGAATGATGACCACGATGAGCTTGCCGGCGCTCTCCGGCCGGCGCGCGACCTCGACGGCGGCCCAGAGCGCCGCGCCGGAGGAGATGCCCACGAGCAGGCCCTCCTCGCGCGCGGAGCGGCGCGCGGTGGCGAGCGCGTCGTCGTTCTTCACGCGAATGATCTCGTCGTAGATCTTGGTGTTGAGCACGTCCGGGATGAAGCCCGCGCCGATGCCCTGGATGGGATGCGGGCCCCTCTGGCCGCCCGAGAGCACGGGAGAGGCATCGGGCTCCACGGCCACGCAGCGGAAGCTGGGCTTGCGCGCCTTGAGAACCTCGCCCACGCCGGTGATCGTGCCCCCGGTGCCGATGCCCGACACCAGAATGTCCGCCTTGCCGTCGGTATCACGCCAGATCTCCTCGGCCGTCGTCTTCCGATGGATCTCCGGATTGGCGGCATTCTGGAACTGCTGGGGGATGAAGTAGCGCGGGTCGCTCGCCGCCAGCTCCTCGGTCCGCTTGATGCACCCCGGCATGCCTTCGCTTCCCGGCGTCAGGATGAGCTCGGCGCCATAGGCGCGCAGCAGCATCCGTCGTTCCTTGCTCATGGTGTCCGGCATGGTCAGCACCAGCTTGTAGCCCCGGGCGGCGCAGACGAAGGCGAGCCCGATGCCGGTATTGCCGCTGGTCGGCTCGAGGATGATGGTGTCGGGCTTGATCTTGCCCGCCTTCTCGGCGGCATCGATCATGGACACGCCGATCCGGTCTTTCACGCTGTGAGCGGGACTGTAGAACTCGAGCTTCGCGACCACGTCGGCCTTGGCGCCTTGGGTCAGGCGGCGGATCCGCACCAGCGGCGTGTTGCCGACCAGCTCGGTGACATCGTTGGCGATTCGCATATGGTTCTCCTTGGTCTACCTTGTGGTAGCCAGCCCGGCCCAGAGGGCGCGAAGGCGATCCATGGCGGGGGCGGGAAGCGGGCCCTTGGCAGCGGCGGCCGCCGCGAACTCGAGCTGGGCCAGGTCCGAGGTGCCGATGAGGACGGTGGACATGGCGTCGGTGCTCAGCGCAAAGCGGAAGGCGGCCTCGACCACGCTCGCCGCATAGCCATCGGCGACCAGCGGCGCGAAGGCGCGGGCGCGGGCGGCATCGGTGGCGTAGTCGGGCCCCGAGGCAATCGGATCGACGGCGGGGATGGCGATGGGATGCCGCGCGGTCTCTCCGCTGAGCGCGCCGCCGGCGAGCACGCGGATGCCGATGGTGCCCACGCCCTGCTCGCGCGCCAGCACCGCGAGCTGATCGAAGTCCTGCGCCGGGTAGCCCAGCGGCACCACATGCGCCGCGCTCGGGCTCAACAGGTTCAGGCACACCTGCGCGGTGTCGATGGCCCCGCTCGCGAGCGCGCGATGCAGCGCGCCCGTCTCCCCGAGCGCCGTCACCCCGAAGAAGCGGATCTTGCCCTGCTCCTGGAGGCGGCGGGCCGCGGGCACCACGGCGTCCAGCACATCACGGATGCCGAGGCGGCGCTCGCTCCTGATTCTCCCGATCGGGTTGTGGAGATGGAAGAGATCGAGGCGCGGGATTCCCAGCAGGCCGAGGCTGGTCTCGACGGACCGCGTAAGGGCGCCCGGGACGTCGGTGAGGTCGGATGCGCTCAGCCGGCACTTGCTGCCCACGATCACGGGGGGCTTGAGCGCACGCAGGACAGCGCCCAGGTTGCGCTCCGACTGCCCGCTGCCGTAAGACGGCGCCGTGTCGAGATAGTTGATGCCGAGCTCGACCGCCCGCGCCACCGCGCGCTCGCGATCGGCGGGGGCCCCGCGCACCATCAGGCCGCCGACGTCGCCGCAGCCGAAGGCCAGCGCCGACACCTTGAGCCCCGTCCTGCCCAGCGTCCGGTATTCCATGGATGTGATCATGGCCGCTAAGCTACACCAAGTCGCTCACTTCCCGCCGGGGTCGACCGGCGGAGGCCTGGTGGCCGCCCGCTCCTGCTCCGCCTCGAAGCGGGCCAGCGTGCGCCTGAGCTCCTCGCCGCGCACGGTCGCGCCGTAGCGGGTAATGGCGTCGCGGATCGTGCCCATGGCCTGCGAGTGCTCGCCCTTGTGCCAGTAGGCCCAGGCCATCTGGTTCCAGGTTTCCGCGAGCTTGTAGGAGCTCACCTCGGCACCGCGCTCGTCGATCAACCTGCGGCACACGGCGATCGCCTCGTCGAAGCGGCCGGAGGCCGTGTAGATCTGGCTCAGGTTCTGCACCAGCGCCTGCGCGGTGTCGCCGACCATGCAGTTGGCGCAGTTGTCGGTACGCGCGCGGTGCTGGAAGTAGTGGTCGTAGCCGAATTGCGCGAGCTCGAGGCGGTGGGGGTAGTCGCGTATCACCGCGTGCAGGAGGTTGATGCTGGTCGCCACCACGTGCGGGTCGTCGAAATGGTCGAGGATGCCCTGGTAGGCAGCCTTGAAGAATTGCCGCTCGCCTCGGCCGTCATCGCCGCGCGGGAAGCCCTGCCATGCGGAGAGCAGGTCGCCGAGGCTGTCGACCCGGTAGGGGGTCTCGACACTCTCCCACCAGTCGGGGCGGGGCGCGGCCGAGACGAAGGCGGCGATGAACTCGCGCTGCCTGGCCTGCCGCTCGGTCTGGAGCCGCGTCTGCTCTGTCTCCGCGCGCCGTTGCTGGCGATCCTGATAGTAGTGGTAACCCCCGCCCGCCACGGCGCCGATGGCGACCAGCGCCATCGCGCAGCGCGCGAGCACGTGCACGCGACGTCGGCGGAGCTCCGGATCGGCGCCGCCCAGAATCCTGCGCGCACCGAGCAGGAGGAGCACCAGCCCCGCGCCGGCCGTCGCATAGGCCCATCGGGGAAGGCTCGCGTTCCGTACGCGGAAGCGGTAGTTCCACGAATGCGCTCCGCTGTCGTGCGTGTAGAGGTCGCCGACGAGGCGGTCATGCTTCCAGGCCTCGACGCGAAACACGTAGTATTCGTTGTCGCCGCTCGGCGGCAGCGTCAGCGCGGCCACGGTCCCGTCGGTCTGGCCGCTCGCGATCTCGCGCTCCGAGGCGGCCCGTTCGCACGACCTGGCGGAGAGGGTGTAGCGATACTCGGTGCCGGCGGCGATCGGGTCCCAGGCGAAGTCGATCTTCGCCACCGGGCCCCAGGAGAATCTCGGCGTGTCGAACCGGGGCTGCGTCGCGCAGCTCGTGAGCATGCCCTCGAGTGAGCGGGCATTGTCGCCCGGCCGCGTCAGGTGGATGAGGCGAGCCAGATCCACGATCACCCGCTCCGGGCCGGTGGGCGTGATCTCGAACGAGACTTGCGCCTCGTAGTCACCCGGGTAGCGGCGGGGATTGGCCGGGTTCTCGTCGACGCTGACATGCATCCGGTACTTGCCGGGCTCCGGCGTGGCGAGTACGTAGGCGCCGGGAGCGTCGGCCTTCTGCACCCGGCAGTTGACCCAGCGATCGAGCGTGTAGTTGTAGCAGCTGAAGTCCGGCTTCGCCTTCGAATCGATGGCCTGGCCATCGAAGCGCAGCTCGAGCGGAATGTCCGCCCGCGCACCGCACGCCACAATGAGCACCGCAAGCGCGGCGAGGGCCGCGCCCCAGCGCGGTGCCAATGCCATCCGCGGCGCTACGAGCCGAGGCCGAGCTTGCGTCGAAGCTCGCGTGCCGTCAGAGCCGATGGTTCGGGATGGCCGAGAACGCGTGGGCCTGCCGCGGCGGCGACGGTCTGGAAGAATTCACGGCGACCATCGTTGACGGGCGGACTCGGCTTCATCCGAAATCTCCTCGCGTGATTGGGCGCGATCCTGCTACTCTCCGTGATCGACAGGAATACTCCTTGCCCACCGAAAAGTCCAGCGTCCCCGTCCTAGCCCGGCTCTTGCGCGTCCTGGTCGACGTGAAGCCGGGTGAGGCGGCGGCGCTGGCATGGTCCTGGCTCTACTTCTTCTCGATACTCTCGGCGTACTACGTCATCCGTCCCATCCGCGACGAGATCGGCGCCGCGGGCGGCATCGAGAATCTCCCGTGGCTCTTCACCGGCACGCTGGCCGGCATGCTCGTCGTGAATCCGCCCTTCTCCGCGCTGGTGACGCGCCTGGCGCCGGTGCGCTTCATCGCATGGACCTACCGGTTCTTCATGGCCAACCTGGTGCTGTTCCTGATCCTCTTCGGGACGACGAGCGGCGGCGCCAACGTGTGGGCGGGCCGGGTGTTCTATGTCTGGGGGGCGATCTTCAACCTCTTCATCGTGTCGGTGTTCTGGGGGTTCCTCGCCGACGTCTTCAGCACCGAGCAGAGCCGCCGGCTGTTCGGCTTCATCGCCGCCGGGGGCACCATCGGCGGCATCGTGGGCTCCGCGGTGACGTCGACGCTGGTTGCGCATCTCGGCAGCGGCCGGCTCCTGCTCGTGTCGGTCGTGCTGCTGGAGGTGGCGGTATTCGGCGTGCGCCGCCTCGCCCGGATCTCGCGAGGGCTGCGCGAGCGGTCCGGCCCGCGCGACGAGGACGCCGCCGTGGGCGGCAGCGTGCTCTCGGGATTCGCCCACGCCACGCGGTCGCCCTATCTGCTGCACCTGACCTTCTACATGCTGCTCTTCACGATTCTCTCGACGTTTCTCTACTTCCAGCAGGCCGACATCGCGAAGCGGAGCTTCACGAACCGCGCTGCGCGCACGGCCTTCTTCGCCAACATCGACCTCGCGGTCAATGTCCTGACCCTGGTGATCCAGATCCTGCTGACCGGCCGGATCATCCGGATGCTCGGCGTGGCGGTGACGCTCACGCTCCTGCCAGCATTGAGCGTCGCGGGCTTCTTCGTCCTCGGGTTCGCGCCGACCTTGTGGGCGGTGGTGATCTTCCAGGTCCTGCGGCGGGCGGGGAACTTTGCGGTGGCGCGGCCCACGCGCGAGACGTGCTTCACGGTGGTCCCGCGCGAGGACAAGTACAAGGCCAAGAGCTTCATCGACACGTTCGTGTACCGCGCCGGCGATCAGCTCGGAGCGTGGTCGTACGCCGGCATGGCCTTTCTCGGCCTCGGGCTGGCGGGCATCAGCCTCGCCGCCGTGCCGATCTCGCTGGTGTGGCTGGTCAACGGGCTCTGGCTGGGCCGCCGCAACGAAGCGCTCGCGCGCGAGGCGGCGCACGACTCTTCCGTGGCGACGGGGCGAGAAGGCCACTTGACGGCGCCGTGAGGCTCGTCGAGTATCCTGACCCAGATACCCACAGAGGTTGTCGAAGGTTCCAGTCCCGGACGGGGCAAGGAGGAGTGAGTTATGCAAAGACGCCGATTCCTCGTCGCCATGGGCGCAGCCGCCGCGGGCCTGGCGCGGAAGCCGGGGCTCGGGTGGACGGCCGACAAGGGCCCCATCCGGATCGGATACTTCGGCCCGCTCACCGGCAACTTTTCCCAGATCGGGAAGGACATGACGGACGGCTTCACCCTCTTCTGGGAAGAAGTCGGCAACAAGGTCGCCGGCCGCGAGGTCAAGATCATCGTCGAGGATTCGGACCCGGAGCCGACGGGCGCCTTGACCAAGGTGCGTCGGCTCATTGAGCAGGAACAGGTGCACACCGTCGCCGGCGGGCTCCTGGCCGCCACGGGGTATGCCATCGCTCCGTATCTCGAGCAGAACAAGATCCCGACCATCTATCCCGTGATGGCACCGGACGACATCACCCAGCGCAAGCCGATGCGGTGGGTGGTGCGCACGTCGGCCTCGAGCAGCCAGCTGACGCATCCGCTCGGGGACTACGCGGCCAAGCAGCTCAAGCTCAAGCGCGTGGCCACCATCAGCATGGACTACGCCTTCGGCTGGGAATCCAACGCGGGCTTCCAGCGCGTGTTCGAGGACTCCGGCGGCAAGGTGGTGCAGCGTATCTGGACGCCATTGAACGTCCAGGATTACGCGCCCTACCTCGCCTCGCTGAAGAAGGACATCGACGGCGTGTACGCGTGCCACACGGGGGGCCTCTCTCCCCGCTTCATCAAGGCGTGGAACGACTTCGGCCTCCGGGGCAAGGTCGCGCTCGTCGGGGTGGGGACGCTGACGGACGAGAACGTCCTCAAGACCATGGGGGACGAGGCGGTGGGCGTCATCACGTCCCTCATCTACAGCGCAGTGCTGGACACGCCGGCCAACAAGAAATTCTCCGCCGCCTACGAGAAGCGCTTCAACCGCGGCACCTCCCTCTACTCCGCGGAGGGATACACGGGCGCGCGCTTCTACTACGATGCGCTCAAGGCCATCAACGGCGAGGTCGAGGACAAGGAGAGGCTCCTCGCCGCGCTCCGCAAGGTGGAGGTGAGCGACGACCCCCGCGGACCCATGAAGATGGACGACCTGGGCAACCCGATCGAAAACATCTACATCCGCAAGGTGGAGCGGGTGGGCGGCAAGCTCCAGAACACCGTGATCCACACCTATCCGAACGTGTCGCAGTTCTGGACGTACAACCGGGAGGAGTACCTGAAGGCGCCGGTCTACGACCGCAACTACCCGCCCTGCAAGTTCTGCGAGTGATCCTGAGAGATCCTCGAACTTGCATTCGAAGGCTGGGTGCGGCGGACGCGGCCGCCTTCATCGCGCTCCGTCGGGTGGCCCTCGAGACAGAGCCGCTGGCCTTCGGGGCCTCGGCCGAGGACGATGTGGGTCTCGTGCTCGAATCCGTTCGAGCCTTCCTCGGCGACCATGAGGCGCAGGCCGTTTTCGGGCTGTTCGACGGAGCCGGCCTCGTTGGCTCGGTCGGCCTGATCCGCGCGTCCAAAGTGAAACAGCGTCACAAGGGCATCGTGTGGGGAATGTACGTGCTCCCCCGTGCGCGAAACGCGGGCGTCGGGCGTGCGCTCCTCGAGGCAGCCATTCAGCACGCTGGCGGATGGGGACTCGATCGGGTGCAATTGAGCGTCACGGAGGCGGCACCCGCGGCGAAGCGATTGTACGAAGCGACGGGATTCCGGTCGTGGGGGCGGGAGCGGCGCGCGCTGCAGTGGCAGGGACGCTTCGTCGACGAGGATCACATGGTTCTCGATCTCCACGAAGCCCGGATGCCTTCACGGGAGCGATGAATGACCGAGCGCGAGCCGTACAGGGTACCCGATGTCTGAAGCTTCTGGGGAACCCCAGAACATCTACGACGACCCGGCGTTCCTCGCCGGCTACTCGACCCTCGAGCGCTTTGGCGCCGGGTGGGAGCGGGCCATGGAGCACGCCGATCTGCTCGCGCTGCTTCCCCAGGCTAAAGGCCGGCGGGTGCTCGATCTCGGCTGCGGGGCCGGGCAGCTCGCGCACCACCTGGCCACGGCGGGAGCAGCCGAGGTCGTGGGGGTCGATGTGTCGGAGCGCATGCTGGCTCTCGCGCGAGCCGGATGGGCCCATTCGCGCGTGACCTACCGTCGTGAGGCGCTGGAGACGGTGGCGTTCCCGCCCGCCCAATTCGACCTGGTGGTGAGCTCGCTCGTCGTGCACTACGTCGACGACTATCCCGGGCTGGTCCGGCGCATCGCAGAATGGCTGACGCCGGGCGGCGTCTTCGTCTATTCGACGGAGCACCCCATCTACACCGCGCGTCTGCCCGGCGACGGCTGGGTGCTCGATGATGCAGGCCGGCGCACGCGTTGGGCCCTGGACCGCTACTCCGACGAGGGTGCCCGCGAAGAGTCGTGGTTTGTCTCCGGCGTGCGGAAGATCCACCGCACGCTGGCCACGCTCATCAATGGCCTCGTGGATGCCGGCCTCGTGGTCGAGCGCATCCTCGAGCCCATCCCCAGCGAACAGTGGCTCCGGGACCATCCGCTGGCGGTCGACGAGCGTCGCCGGCCGATCTTCTTGCTGGTGCGCGCTCACAAGCCACCACTTGGCGCTCAGCTGGAGAAGGTGTAACGCGGGTCGGCGGCGGGAATGTCCACCTCGGGCAGCTTGAGCTCGCGGCGGACAATATTCGCGCCCAGATTGATGGCCACCGCCTTGTAGAAGGCGATGCGGCGCGAGAGACCCTCGCGTCCGAAGCCGCA
>Ga0335070_10011218_pt1 | contig 10468 bp, 6 predicted proteins | sample Lox_Sample_13_FD_206722 | JGI IMG/M metagenome (GOLD analysis project Ga0335070, IMG submission 206722) | Soil microbial communities from Loxahatchee National Wildlife Refuge, Florida, United States - Lox_Sample_1.3 | ecosystem: Environmental > Terrestrial > Soil > Wetlands | place: USA: Florida...
AGGATTCATCAGGTGAAAGTGCAGTCGGGAGCGGGGATCGTGGCCACCAGCTTTGCGGGGGACGAAATCCAGAAGCGGTCCTATCCGAATAGCTTCGGCGGACAACACACGCTGGAAGGCTACGAACTGGTGGAATCTTTCGATCTGGTGAGACACGCACCGCGAGTGGCGGAAGAGGCAGTGGCGCTGCACTCGGCAGCGCAGTGCCCGGAAGGCACGCGCACACTGCTGCTGGAGAGCGGGCAATTGGGCCTGCAAATCCACGAATCGGTGGGGCATCCGATCGAACTCGACCGCGTGCTGGGAATGGAAGCGAATTACGCGGGGATGAGTTTTCTGACGCTCGACAAACTGCGGACGCTGCGATACGGGTCGGAAATTGTGAATGTGGTTGCGGACGCGCGCCTGACGCACGGGCCGGGGCTGGGCACCTTCGGGTACGACGATGAGGGCGTGCCGGCGCGATGTACGCCGATTATCACGAAGGGGTTGTTCACCGGGTATTTGTCGAGCCGCGAGACGGCGGCGCTGGTGGGAGAGAAGCAGTCCGGCGGAACGGTGCGGGCGGAGAACTGGAACCGGCTCCCGATGATCCGCATGACCAACGTGAGCCTGCTGCCGGGAAAGGGAACAAGCGCGGAACTGGTGGAGTCGACCGACGACGGAATCTGGATGGAGACGAACCGGTCGTGGTCCATTGACGATCACCGGTACCACTTCCAGTTTTCCACGGAGATTGCGTGGGAGATCAAAGGCGGGAAGCGGGTGCGGATGCTGAAAAATCCCAGTTATAGCGGGATTACCACGGAATTCTGGAATTCGTGCGACGCGATCTGCGGGCCGGAAGAATGGACGCTATGGGGCACGCCGAATTGCGGAAAAGGGCAGCCGCAGCAGGTGATGGGGACCGGACACGGTGCGGCGCCGGCGCGGTTCCGGAACGTGAAGATCGGAGCGGCGTTCGCAAAATGAGAGCGGGCCACAAATCGCGGCGTTTGAGTGCCGGGACCGGGGAGGCCGGGGACCTAGTGCCGTCGCAGGCGGAACTGCGGCGGATTGCCGCGCGCGTGCTGGCGCTCAGCGAGGCCGACGAGACGGAAGTCACGATTGAGGCGGAATCGGACGCGCTGACGCGATTTGCCAACAACACAATCCACCAGAATGTGGCGGAGGAGCGCCTAGACATTTCGGTGCGCGCGGTGGTGGACGGGCGGACGGCGCGCGCAACGACGAACCGGAGCGACGACGAGTCGCTGAAACGGGCGGCGCTGGCGGCGCTGGATCTGGCCCGGCACCAGCCGAAAAATCCCAGGCTGCTGCCGATGGCGAGGCCCGCAGCGAGCGGCGGGGCGAAGCCGGTGCGGAGATTTTTCGAGTCCACGGCGGTGGCCACTCCGGGGGATCGTGCGCGCGTGGTGGCAGCGCTGTGCCGGGAAGCAGGGCGCGGGAAGCACACCGCCGCGGGAATTTTTTCGACAGGCGCCCACGCGATGGCTATCGCGAATTCGCGGGGTGTGTTCGCGTATCACGCCCAGACGCGTGCGCAATTCTCGATCACGGCGATGGACGGGGATTCGTCGGGATGGGCGAAGGCGACCTCACCGGACCTAAAGGAAATTGACCCGGAAAAACTCGCGCGGCGTGCGATGGAGAAGGCGGAGACCTCGCGGAAGCCGAGGGAGATTACGCCGGGGCGGATGACGGTGATTCTCGAGCCTGCTGCGGTGCTGGATCTGGCCGGATTCCTCTTCTACGACTTTGCCGGTACAGCCGTGGGTGACAACCGCTCCTGCTTCAACAACCGGATGGGGAAGCCGGTGTTCGGAAAGAATATCGAGCTGTGGGACGACGTGTACCATCCGCAGCAGAGCGGAGCGCCGTTTGACGGCGAAGGAGTGCCGCGCGAGCGCGTGCGGCTGGTGGAAGCGGGAGTGCCGATGCGGCTGGTGTATTCGCGCGCGACCGCGAAAAAGATGAAGGCGAAGCCGACGGGGCACGGGCTGCCGTTGCCGAATGAGTACGGCGAGGCGCCGATGAATCTGGTGATCGAGGGCGGCGAGTCTTCGCTGGAAAAGATGATCGCGACGACGGAGCGCGGCGTGCTGCTGACGCGCGTGTGGTATGTGCGCGAAGTGGACCCGTACGAAAAGGTGCTGACGGGCATGACGCGTGACGGAACGTTTCTGGTGGAGGGCGGGAAGATCGTGGCGGGGCTGCGGAATATGCGCTTCAACGAGAGCGTGCTGGAGATGCTCTCGAACGTGGAAGAGATGGGGCCGGCGGTGCGGGCGTCCGGAGAAGAGGCGTTCGATATGGTGGTGCCGGCGATGAAGGTGCGGGATTTTCATTTTACGGAGATGACAAAATTCTGAGCCCGTAGAACTGATTGGTCCTGATGGCAGGTGGGAAGCCGCGCAATAACGATCATATTTTCGAACTCAGAACCAGAAATAAGGCTTCATCAGAAATGTTCGGGGGTTTGTGTCTTCCTTGTGTCTGTCGTCATAGGGCAGAGGCGTGACGCGCACCTCATTTTGGCCGATTACCTCGATTCGCGCTTCGGCGGCTGGATCGAAGAGAGCGAGCTGTCGAGTCAACATTACGTGCCGTCCAAGCATTCTTTCCTGGTCCACCGTCAGCATAAAGCTGCAAGGGGCCCCGCAGTTCAGGCGATGGAGCGCAACCTGGTAGCCGCGCAGAGGTACAGTAGCGATCACGTCGTCGTCTGTGTCCCAAAATAGCGTAAGCAGACCAACTGGAATAGACACAATACTTATGATTGCCAGGACTGTGATCAACGCGTAGCGAATCAATTCCCGCTTGAAGCACGACGACGCCAGCAGCATGATCGCAAGCCAGGGGCAGCAGAGCACCAAACAGAACGCGTAGTCGTTCCAGCGTGGAGGAGTAAGCCGAAGAACCGGGCCCGTATAAGAGGGGCATAGGGCGGCCCAGTTGGCGAGTCCGAGCGCGAACAGGACGAGCCATACGAATGCGGCGTTTTTGCTAAATCTACTCCATGGCGTTTTACTGAAGTCCTGTTGCGCGTCGTCGTTCCTGTTGGCCGGCATACTAACTGGCTCCCCCGCTCGCTGGGTAAACTAATGATATAGTTGGTAGCGATATTAAGGCAATGTTGCGTTGAACTCCGTTCCATTCCCACTCCATTTGGAGAGGAACGGAGCGGAGCCTCTGCGCGCCAAAGGGGTGGCGCGTCGTAATATGCCGACCTGAAGGTCGGCGCTACATCAAGACGCCGGCAAGATGCCCCTCGACTCCGCTCGGGACGAGCCGGCGGTACAAAATAAAGGCGGCGGCGTCAGGGTTTGACAGGTTCGAGTTTGTCGCAGTTCAGGTGGCCTTCCTGTTCGATGCGGCCGAAGACGCGCATCGTCCTCGTTTCAAACACCAGCGAGCCATAGCGTTCGTAGGCTTCCGGAAACAGAACCGCCTCGAAGGTGCCGCGCTGGTCCTCGAAGGTGCAGAACATCATGTTGCGGAAATCCTTGGTGCCCACGTGGCGGAAAGTGATGAGCCAGCCGAGCAGGGTGAAGCGGCGATTTTTGTTGTGCGAGGTGGAGACGAGTTCATTGCTCCAGTTTTCGCCGTTGCGCGGGACGAGATCGAGCGGATGGCCAGAGACGCAGACTTCCAGCAGTTCCTGTTCGTAGCGGAGGCGGAGCTCTGGGGTGTAGTTGGGAAGAGGGATGGGGAGCGCGGCGGGAGACGGAGGAGGAGCGGAATCGGGGAAAAGAAGAGAAGAAGCCGGGTCAGGAGATGCCGACCTAGAGGTCGGCGCTACACCCGGCGCAACATTGGGAACGATATGGCGCAGGTTGAGGCGCCAGAGGAGTTCGGGACGGGTGAGGCGAGGAGAGGAAGAGGGAGAAGGCGCCGGCAGCCCTTCGCCCGTCACTGGCGGGCTCAGGGTCTTCGAGAAGCCGGCGGTACAAAATGAAGGCGCCGGAGAGATGCCGACCTGAAGGTCGGCGCTACAAGGCACGGCATCAGGACTAAAGGCGGCGCCACTGCCGACTTCGTCGAAGGCGCCGCATTTGATGAGAGTTTCGATTTCGTCGCGTTCTACGGGCACGCGGGCGAGGAAATCTTCGAGCGAGGGGAACGGGCCGTGCTCCTCGCGTTGGCGAAGGATGGTGGCGATGGTTTCGGAGCGCAGGCCGCGGATTTGCATGAGGCCGATGCGAATCGCGCGGCGTGGTTTTCCGTTTGGCGCGGCGGGCTCAGTGGAATATTCGAGGCGGGAGTGATTGACAGAGGGAAGACGCACTTCGATGCCGGAATTTCCGTCGTGGGTCCAACGCTTCGCTTCTTCCACATACGCGGAGACGTGATAGAAGCCGGCGCCGGCGCTGCACATGGCGGCGAGATATTCGGCGGGATAGTGGGCTTTGAGCCAGGCAATGCGCCAGGAAATTTCCGCGTAGGTGGCGGCATGGGCCTTGCAGAAGCCGAAGCCGGCGAATTTTTCCACCATGGCCCAGGTTTCGTCGCGGCGGGCGGAGCCGAGGCCCATGCGTTCGGCGGTCTTCAGAAATTTGGCGTGGAGTTTTTCGCGTTCGCGTGAATCCTTCCATTTGGCCTTGGCGCGGCGGACGAGATCGGCTTCGGCGAGCGAAAGGCCGCCGGCCACCTGTGCGATTTGCATCACCTGCTCCTGGTAGACGCACACGCCGAGCGATTCGCGGAGGATGGGTTCGAGGCGCGGGTCGGGATAGCGTACTGGTTCCTGGCGGCGGAGGCGGCGGAGAAACGTTTCCTTGGAGCCGTAGTCGGAAGCGCCAGGACGGATGAGAGCGAGCGCGAGGCAGACGTCCTCGAGAGTTTTTGCGCGCAGGGTGCGCAGCAGGCCGCGCATGCCGGGGGATTCGATCTGGAAGATGCCCATGGTGCGGCCTGTGGAGACGATGTGGCGAGTGGCAGGATCATCTTCCGGGATTGCGTCGAAATCGATGCGCGTGCCAGTGGAACGTTCAATATTGTCGAGGGCGAGGCGGACGGCGGTAAGGCCGCGCTGGCCGAGCAGGTCCATTTTGATGAGACCGAGGGCTTCGATCGAGTTCATGTCGTACTGGGTGACGACGATGCCTTTGGTGGCGACTTCGAGCGGAACGAGCTCGGTGAGCGGGCGAGCGGCGATCACGGTGCCGCAGGGATGGATGCCGAGATGGCGGGGAAAATTGTCGAGGCGCTCGGCGACTTCCAGGATGGTTTTCCAGGGGTCTTCGGCGACGGGCAGATCGCGGCATTCGGGCAGGGTGCGGATGGCTTGGCGAATTTCGCGCACGGGACGGTGCGGGAGACGGCGGGTGAACTGATTGACCTCGCCGGGCGAGACGCCGAACACTTTGGCCACTTCGCGCACGGCCATGCGCGCCTGCATGGTGATGAAACTGGAAATCATGGCGACGTGCTCGCGGCCCCAGCGTTTGTAGACGTAATCGAGCAGGTCGTCGCGGAGCGCGCCGCAGATGTCGAGGTCGATGTCGGGAATATCGCCGCGCTCTTCGTTGAGGAAGCGCTCGAAGTAGAGTCCCCAGCGGAGGGGACAGGCGCGGGAAATTCCCAGGCAGTAGGTGACGATGGAGCTGGCCGCGGAACCGCGCGCCACGGCGGGAATGCCGCGGCGGCGCGCTTCTTCCACGATGTCCCAGACGAGAAGGAAGAAGGGAGCGAGCTTCAGCCGGTCGATGATTTCGAGTTCGTGGGTGAGGCGGGCGAGGACTTCGGGCCGCAGTGGCTGGTAGCGGCGGCGCGCACCTTCAAAGCACAGCTTCCAAAGATAAGAGAACGGCGTTTCGCCATCGGGCACGGGGAATTCGGGAAAAATCGTGCGGCCGAGCGGGAGTTCGAGGTTCGTGCGTTCGGCGATTTCCAGCGTTGCGGCGAGCGCTTCCGGATAGTCGGCGAAGGCCTGGCGCATTTCGCTGCCGGATTTGAACCAGGCGCCGGGCGGAACGATTTCCGGAGGAGCGATCTGGGAGACGAGCGAGCTGGTGCGGATGGCGTTGAGCACACGGTGATGGAGATAGTCGCTGGGACGGAGAAAGTGAACATTGTTGGTGGCGGCGAAAGGGAGAGAGAAACGGCGGGAGAGGCGGAGTAGGGGGCGGAGGTTGGAGGTAGCACAGGCAATCGTGCCTCTGTTCTTGTCGGGAAGGCGCGCAGCCAGGAGTGGCTGCGCCACTGGGAAATTCCAGGCTTCGAGATAGAGCGCGCCGGGGAATAAATCGTGAAGTGATGCAATGCAATTGTCAGCCGCCGATGAGGTTGCGGGCGCGTAGAGGGCGATGAGACCGTCGCGGTGGGCGGCGAGTTCGTCGAGAGAGACAGGACGGTCTTCCAGGTGGCGAAGCGTGACCAGGCGGCAAAGGTTCGAGTAGCCGGCGAGGCTTTCCGCGAGAAGCAAAAGGCGAGTCTCGTTTTCAACATCGAGCAGAGTGCCGAGGATGGGTTTGATGCCGGCGGCGCGCGCGGCCTGATAAAAGGGCAGGGCGCCGTAGAAGCCGTTGGTGTCCGTCAGCGCGACAGCGGGCGCGGCAGCAGCGGCGGCGGCGTCCACCAGTTCCTGGGGCGAGGGGACGGCGTCCAGGAACGAATAGTGGCTGTGGCAGTGGAGATGGATGAACATTGAAGGACAAAAGCGAAATTCGAAACTCGAAATTCGAAAATCGGGAAAACCGAAAAGCGAGAGATGCCGACCTAAAGGTCGGCGCTACGACACCGAGATGCTGCTAGCGCGAGAGACATGGGGTAGAAAGCACGAGGCCTTCGGGCTTGGTGGCGTAGTGCTCGCGCAGGCCGAGTCCCTGGCCGTAGAAGACGGCGTTCCAGCCATAACGGCGGCGGACTCCGTCCACACCCTGGTTCAAATACCATCGGCGGTTCGAGCGCGCGTCGAACAGATCGTTCTGGCGGCGGTCGGCGGCCAGATTGGTGACGCCGACGCCGAGGAAGCGCACGGCCACGCGGCGCGTATAGAGCGCGCGGAGCAGTTCGTGCGCGGATTCGAGCAGGAGTTTGTCGTCATTGGTGGGCGGCAGGAGCGGAGCAGAACGCGCCGCGGAAAACGAATCCATGTAGCGAAGCCGCAGGGTGAGCGTGCGCGCGGCGCGGCCTCCGGCGCGGAGCGTGGAGCCGACACGCTCGGCCAGATATTCGAGCAGCGCGCGGAGAAATTCGGGATCGATGGTGCCGTCCTCGATGGTGGTTTCGCGGGAGATGGATTTGGGCGCGGCGGGCTCGGCCACGGGGCGCGGATCGAGGCCGCGGGCGCGGTCGAAGAGCTGGTGGCCGACCGCGTCGCCGAACGCGGCGACCAGCGCCTCGGCGGGCAGACGGCGAAGCTGGCCGATGGTCTGGATGCCGCGGTCGCGCAGCGTGGCAGCGTGCGCGTGGCCGATGCCGTGGAGCTTTTCGATTTCGAGGGGAGCGAGAAATTCCTCCTCGATGCCCGGCGGGACGACCAGAAATCCGCGCGGGCGGCGCAGGCGCGAGGCGATGGCGGCGACGAGTTTGGTGGTTCCGGCGCCGAGCGAGACGCCGAGGCCGGTCGCGTCCAGAACGCACTCCGGAATGCGCCGGAGCGTGGCGGTGAGATTGGGATAGAGCCGCTCGGTTCCGGCGAAATCGAGATAGAAATCGTCGAGCGCGGCGGTTTCCACGGCCGGGGTGAAATCGTCGAGCACGCGGCGGATGCGCGCGGCATAGTCGGCGTAATTTTCGTAGCGGCCGGGGACGAGGATGGCGTCGGGACAGATGCGGCGGGCATCGCGGATGCTCATGGCGGTGCGGACGCCGCGGGATTTGGCTTCGTAGCTGGCGGAAGCGACGCAGCCGCGGCCCACCAGCACGGGACGGCCGCGAAGGCGCGGGTCGAGCAGCTGCTCGACGGAGGCGAAGAAGGCGTCCACGTCCACGTGGACGATGTCGGGACGGCGATTGAGCATGGCAAATCCAGCGGGGCGGGGAACGGGGGGCGGAGCTGCGGGATGTTTCCCGGCGACGGCGAGCCTTGGAGAGTCCTGAAGGACAATGGGGCGCGCCGCCGCCGGGATCCCGTTTCTCTACCCGGGCGCAGTATAGGCGAATAAAAAGCGAAAAGTCAAGAATCTTTATAAAAGCTCAAACGAAACTTTTCCACTGATCCTTGTAGCGCTCAATCTTATTGCGGTAGATGGGATAGAAGATGGAACCCGTGCGTCGCCGTACGGTGCGCATACAGCGCGCCACAGTCCGACTGGGTACGATATAAAAATTTGGTTCCTCACGTTTCTGACGATGATCTTCTTGCCTAAGATTAACGAGCACATATACGTGAGTTTCTGATTTCATTTTCCCTGCGTGTTTGTTAAGGAGCCAGAATGCCGGGCGACCAGCGTTAGTCTTGACTTGGACTGACCAAGCTTGCTGGCATTCTTGATCTGTGATGAGAAGATCAGCGCCGTAGGCACTGCGCGACGTCGGGCAAACAATAAAACCATTTCTTGTCAGCTCAGCAGCTACTCGATAGACGCCCTGCATTCCGGTCATATTTGCTTTATTTTTCATAGCTCATCCTTTTGACATCTACTCAACGAAGGTAATCGCGCTCCAAGATACACCATAGTTTTGATCCAACGACAGCCATCGCGCTGAGCGATAGAGGTACAATCGAGCGGCGATGAGCAACATTTTGATCGTGGACGACGACCGGCTGACGCGCGTGCTGCTGAGCAACATCCTGGAAGGCGGCGGCCACCAAGTGATCGCGGCGGAAGACGGAGAAGCGGCGCTGCGGCTGGCCGGACAGGCGCACTTCGATCTTGTGCTGCTGGACATCTGGATGCCGGGAATGGGCGGCCTGGAAGTGCTGGACCGGCTGCGCACACTGGTTCCGGCGCCGCGGGTAATTGTGCTGACCTCCGACGAAACTCCGGAGACGCTGCTGGCCGCCGTGCGCGGGCAGGCCAGCCGGTATCTGACGAAACCGGTGGAGGCCGCGGGGCTGCTCGAGGTGGTGGCGGAAGAGCTGGGCGCGCCGGAACGGCCTCGCATCGAGGTGCTTTCCGCGCGGCCGGACTGGGTGGAGTTGCTGGTGCCGTGCCGGCTGGAAGTGGTGGATTACATCCAGAATTTTCTGGGGCAGCTCGGCGCGAACCTGAGCGAAGACGTGCGGCGGTCGGTGGGACAGGCGTTCCGCGAGCTGCTGTCGAATGCCATCGAATGGGGCGGGGCGCTCAATCCGGACCGGCAGGTGCGCATTTCCTATCTGCACATGCGGCGGCTGATCCTCTACCGCATTTCCGACCCGGGTTCGGGCTTCCGGTTCGAGGATTTGAGCCATGCGGCCGTGGGCCATCCGGCGGACCAGCCGCTGGCGCACGTGGAGCCGCGCGAGGCGAAGGGGCTGCGGCCGGGCGGATTCGGAGTGCTGCTGGCGCGCGCGCTGGTGGATGAATTGATTTACAACGAGGCGCAGAACGAAGTGGTGTTCGTGAAATATCTGGATTGAGGTGCGGCGGCGCTAGTTGGACTGCGCGGCGAGCCAGGCGGAGAGGGAATCGCGGAGGGCGCTGATTTCCTCCTTCACCTGCGCCGCGGCGATGTCGGCCTCGGGAAGATTGCGAGCGCGGGCCAGGGCTTCGAGATGCGCGGCGGCTTCGGTGGCTTCCCGCGCGCCCAGAGCGGCAGCGGAGCCCTTCAGGCCGTGAGCGGCCATAGCCAGCGCACTGGAATCCTGCGCCGCGAGCGCAATGGCCAGCCCGGAAAGTTTCCCAGGCGTATCCTCCAGAAACACGCGCACCACTTCCCGCAACAGCTTTTCATCCCCGCCGACGATGCGGCGCAGCGCGGCAATATGTTGCGGGTCCGGCGCAGCTGACGCCGCGTGCGCCGGCTCGCCCGCTGCAGCCATCGCGGGAGCAGAACTTGCCGCAGCCCGCGCCGCGGCTGGAGCCGTGACGCGCGCCAGGGCTTCGAGCAGGATCTGCGTTTCGACCGGTTTGGCGAGGTATTCGTCCATGCCGGCGGCGAGGCAGCGGTCGCGGTCTTCCTTCATCGCGTGCGCGGTAAACGCGATAATGGGAGTGCGGCGGCGCGTGGCGCGTTCGCGGGAGCGGATCGCGCGCGTGGTCTCGATGCCGTCGAGGTCGGGCATTTGCACGTCCATCAGGATTACATCGAAGGTTTCGCGAGTCACGGCTTCCAGGCCGCGCACCCCATTGTCCGCCACCGCCACGGTGTGGCCTTCGCGCTCCAGCAGCCGGCGCGTGACCACCTGATTTACCGCGTTGTCTTCAATCAGCAGGATGTGCAGAGGGCGTCCACTCGGCCTGGCTGCCGGCTGCGGAACCGGCTGAGGAGCGATGCGATGCGTTCCACTGCCGGATTGCGCGGCTTGCAGAGCCTGACTGATTGCATCGAACAGGGCGGATTCGCGGATCGGTTTACTGAGGGACGCAGCGATGCC
>Ga0335070_10011219_pt1 | contig 10468 bp, 12 predicted proteins | sample Lox_Sample_13_FD_206722 | JGI IMG/M metagenome (GOLD analysis project Ga0335070, IMG submission 206722) | Soil microbial communities from Loxahatchee National Wildlife Refuge, Florida, United States - Lox_Sample_1.3 | ecosystem: Environmental > Terrestrial > Soil > Wetlands | place: USA...
AGGAGAACGGGTCAGAGCGAGGCTTGTCGCGGCGTCCTCGATTCTCGAAAAGGGCTTGTGGACATACCTCGCCGTCATTCCCCTAATGTTTACCGAAACGGTGCTTCGCCCGTTTTTCCCTGGATTTCAAAACCTCGTCTGGGACTGGGCGAACTTCACGCTCTATCTCGTGCTCTTTGTCTACGGTTTTCTGCTCGCAATAAATGGCAGGATACTGGACAACATTCAACGGATCAGGATCTTTTCGCTGCTCCTAGGAATCTTTCTTTTCACGGCGATGGCCGGTCTGCGAACATGGGGGATTGGACCGGTGATGAACCGCATGGTCCCCGCATACAACGTGCTGATGGTCTTTGCCTGGGTGTTTGCGGTGCTGGGATATGCCAGGCGGTTTTTGAACCTGCAAGGACGCTTTTACCAATATCTCAACAACGCTTCCTTCCCCATCTATATCTTCCACTTCTTGCCGATAACGATAGCTGCCTACTTTATAGCGCGAAGCGACTTCAGCGTGTGGCTGAGATGCTTCATTATTATCGCTGTTGCCTATCCCTCCGTCTTTGCGCTCTACGAAATCGTCAGGAGGATTCCCGTGCTGAGATTCATTTTTTTCGCAAAGCTGTGCCGGTGAGAATAAGCACAGTCATCGCACAACATGGATATCCACCGTGGGGACGCTCGGCCATGTCGACCTCAAGACGGCGATCCCCTGTCCTCCCTCTTCTGCAAAAGCGCCGCACCCTATTTCTTGATAGCTAAGAGACTTTCTGTGGATTGAAACTTCTTCTCTTTGGGTTTGAAGTCCGAGGTAGCCTCTTGGCAATTCCTGTCTTCCATTGACGAAGATATCGCTGAGGTTGAACAGTTTCTTTAGCTTTAGAATATTCTCATTCCTCTGGCCCCTGAGATTTGAAACGTCTTTTGGGTGGCAATAGAAAAGGGTTTGACCACTTTTTTGAGACGTTTGGAGTAGGGACGCAGCCATGTCAAAAAAGATGGCCCCATCCACAAACTGGCGGAGAGCCGGATGATAGGGGCCTGCAAGAAAGTCCCCTTCTAATTGATCTGTGGGCTGAAGACCTATGCGGGCGACTGAGGTGGATGACTTTTCAAGCATTACCACTCCTCTCCTAAGCCAATCGATCGTTTCCTCAAGGGAGAGGGGAGAATATCTTCCCTCCCTCCAGAGGTTTTCAAGAGGAGCTCCCCGAAGGACCAATGTCGGATGAATTCTCACAAAATCGGGTTCGAGCTCGATGATCCGGTCAAGGGTTTGGAGAAAGCGGTCACGCGTGTCGCCCGGTAAACCAATCATTAACTGATGTCCTACCTGGAATCCCCATTGTTTTAGCCTTACCGTGGCAGAAGCCGTATCATCTGCGCGATGGCCTCGAAGGGCAAGGGAGAGGACTTCATCAATCATGGATTGCACTCCGACTTCAATTGTCGTGACGCCATGTTCCCTGAGCAAAGAGAGAATCTCTGCATCCAAGGCATCGGGTCGGGTTGAGACCCGGATGGAATCGACCAGACCTGAAGCGAGGAAGGGCTGAACCTCTTTTAGATAGCGAACTTGATCATCCCGGTCGATAGCCGTGAAGCTTCCGCCGTAGAAAGCAACCTGTTTTTCTCTGTTTTTCTTGTTGTATGGGATTTGAGATAGAGAAGCCTCGACATAGTTACGAACGGAAGCAGGAGAAACGAGCCCTTCGCTCGAAGCCTTCTGATTGCAGAAAAGACACCGCTCCCGACAACCGATAGCGGGAAGAAAAATGGGGATGATCAAGGGAGCCATCTTGCTGACTACAATGTCAAATTACAAAGTTCAAATGTGAAGCTCCCTGCATAAGGCAGGGCTTCCCGGGAAGGAAAGTCTCGTTCATATTGTGCTCCTTGACCCCGCCTATCCCAGCTTGGCGGGGCGGGGCACGTTCCGGCCAAATGAAATCCAAAGGTCAAAGGTCCAAAAAAAGAAGAGCGAAACGATGGAACCTTGGACAAGAACATTCCTGGGTTCTCTGACATGATTTCGGATTTATCCTTTCAAATTTTGGTCATTTTGACATTCATTTGAACTTTGAGCTTTGTCATTTGGCACTTTATTGAATTCTTCCAGGGCCTTTTTCGCGGCTTCCTGTTCCGCTTCTTTCTTGCTTTTTCCCCATCCCACCCCTTTCACATTATTCCCGATCGAGACGGATGCCTGGAACCTCTTATCATGATCCGGTCCGGACTCATCCATCACCCGATACTGGGGGGACACTCCATGAAATTGCTGGGAATATATTTGCAGAAGGCTCTTAAAATCATTAAATAGCTCAGAGGAAGTGTTGGTTTGAAGGTAAGCTTCGAAATGTTCTTTGATGACGTCTAAAGCCGGGTTGAAACCCGAATCCATGAAAATGGCTCCGACCAAGGCTTCGTAGGTATTGGCCAGAATGGATGATTTTTGCGTCCCTCCGTTTAACTGTTGGCTTTTTCCCAGGCGGAGATAGCCTTCTAACTGAAGTTCCTTGGAGAGCGATGCCAGGGAACTCCTTTTGACCAGCTGGGACCTTAGCATGGAGAGGGTTCCTTCCTGGGCGTCCGGAGACTTGAGGAGAAGAAGGTAGCTGACCGCAAGGTTGAGAACCGAATCCCCGAGAAATTCCAAAACCTCATTTGCCACTTTTTCAGGATGATTGGTCTCATAGATAAACGACTTATGCGTCAGCGCCTGATCGAGCCATTTGATTTCTTTGAACCGATAACCCAGACGGTTCTCCAATGCTTTTAGAGTTGCCAGTCTTTCTTCGTCCATGCTATTTCTCCACAATGTTTCCGATTACACCGTTTTCAGCCAGTCCGGTCACCCTGACGGCCCATTCGTGATTGACCTTATCCCGATTTCTCCCTGCTCCATCTCCTCCGGTGAGCAGGACAGGGATGTAATTTCTGGACAGCCCTCTGTATCTCCCATTTTCTTTCTCTTTACGTCCTTCTACCAGGACGCTCAACTCCTGGTTGAGAAACTGGTGATAAAAAGCCTGACGCTTCTGCTTCCCTAACCCCCTCATCGCCTCAGCCCTCCGTTTGATCTCCTTCTCATTCACCCTCCCGGAAAATTCAAATGCGGGCGTCCCCTTTCTCCGAGAAAAGGGGAAGACGTGGAGATAAGAAAAGGGCAGAGATTCAATCAGGCCATAGGTGTGTCTAAACTGCTCCTCTGTCTCACCCGGAAATCCCACGATCACATCGGCTCCGATCGAGAGGTTTTTAATTTTCAGGTGAATTTCTCGGACGAGATCGGAGAGGAAGGAACGGTTATAGTCTCGATACATCCTTTTCAGGAGGTCATCGTCTCCGCTCTGGATGGGAATGTGAAGGTGAGGGCAGATCTTTTTGGATTGCGATAGAGCCGAGATCAGTTCCGGGGAGAAATCTCCGGGCTCAATCGAACTGAGTCGAATTCTTTCGGGAGTCTCCTCCTTCTCGAGTTGTCTCAGTAAATTTTGTAGGGGGAAGGGAGGGTTGAGGTCCAGTCCGTAGACGCCCAGATGGATGCCGGTGAGGACGACTTCTTTGAATCCCCTCTCTTTTAGTAATCTTAAGTTTTGAACCACTCTTTCCGGCGGGAGGCTTCTCGACCGGCCCCTGGCATGAGGAACGATACAATAAGAACAATGGGCATTACAGCCATCTTGAATTTTCAGGAAGGCACGGGTGTGGCGATGAAAGCAATGAAGGGGAGTTTCTGAAAAGAGCCTTTCTTCTTGAATATCCCCGACCTGCACCCTGGGAAGTTTGCCTTCTTGCATCAGGGAAAGAAGGTCCGGAATCCGGCTCTTTTCTCCGTTTCCCAGCAGATAATGGACGCCCGTCATTTTCAAAAAAGCACCTGTCTCCACCTGTGGGTAACATCCGGTGACAATGATCAAAGAATTTGGATTGAATCGGGAAGCCCTTCGAACCATCTGTCTTGATTGAAAATCAGCGCGGTGGGTGACGGTGCACGTATTGATAATGGTGATATCCGCCCCTTCTTCGAAAGGGACGACCGTATACGCTCTCTGCTCGAGGGCGTCGATCAGAGCCTCGGACTCGAACTGGTTCACTTTACATCCGAGTGTGGCTACGGAAACAGTGGTCATTGTTTTAAATGCAGTAACCAGGAGCCAGGAGTCAGAATTCAGAATAAGAGAGTTCTTAAAAGGTTTTGTAATTTTATTAGTGCCTTCTGGATGCTGACTACTGACTCATGGATTCCGATATAATCAGAGTCGGGTCAGCTTGATTTTTCCCCAGACCCCCATCTTCTCTTCGACGATGATGAGTGTCCCCAATACTCCGTCGATCTCTCTTGCTCTTCCCAGACCCAGGGAAATATCCTTTTTCCCCTTGACGACATTCCCGACCGCAGTCGCCGCTGCATCGGCAAAGGCCGAAGATTTTGAGAGAATACAGACCGCATTGGCCTTCCCAAAGCTGAGGGAAGGGCCCACTGTCCCCGAGGAAGTGCAGACGCCCAACGGGGTATCCTCTGGCGAAATCACAATTCCTATCTTAAGAGTGAGGGGCGAATCGCCCGCATAGATCCCGATCGTCCGTTCCTTGGAGCTGGCGAGATAGATATCTCCACCATTTTCAACGATCACTTCTTTTGAGAGCTTGAGAAGATTTTTTGAGACCATATCTGCCATGGCTCCGGCCACGGTAGCCATCGGACCCACACCGGCTCGTTGGGAGGTCTGGATCATCTGTTTGACTATTTCCGGGGCATAAGGGTCGTTCGCAAGGGGGACAAGGCTTTGCTGGAATCCGGGGTTCATTGCGATATAAGTTTCGAGTTGGTGACGATATTTCAATACGGATTGTCTCGTTTCCTCGGAGAGGTCGCGTTCTGCCCGGACGAGGAGGTCGGTTTCCTTGACGATCACTTCAAACTTAACGAGATCATCCGTCTTTACCAGGTTTCGGTACGCCCTTTTTTCATACATATTAATGCTTCAAAATGTCTTCTTTGGATAATATTTGGATATCTTCGATTTTCGAAAAGTGCGCGACATTCTTAGGATAGAGAGGTACGCTGTTGGCAACGCATGTAGCCGCAATGAGGATATCGTGCGTTCCGACCAGTTGGCCTTTCGATTTCAATTGGGTATAAATCTTTCCGGCAATCACGGCCTCAATCACGTCGAGAGGTAGAATCGTCACACTCTGAATTAAAGTTTCTATTTGGTTCAGCCTTCTCTTTCCCTCAATCCCGGCACATAATTCAAATACAGATATGGAAGTTAACGCCACTTCCTGCCTGGAAATCAGGCTTGACATCACTTCCGCTCCGGGAGAAACGCCATTGAAAAAATCAATGACGACATCCGTATCTACGATAATCAGCTCATTTTCCAATTTCGCCTGATCTCCTCAATTCGCTTCCTACATTTTCTGGCTTCTTCCTCGCTCCAAGTTCCTTTCATTTTCAAAAGCTGTTTAATACTGTCTTCCTTTCTTACCTTTTCTTTTATGTAGAAATCAATCGCCTCTTGTATCAGCTTCGAATAACCTCGAAGCCCTCTTCTGGCCGCCAAAGAATGCAACGCACTTCGATGATCATCGGATAATTCAATGGTCGTCCTCATCCTTTTCCTCCTTCTCAAATTAAAAGCATTGTAATACTTAAGTGCATTCGCTGTCAATCAAATTGAGCAGGTGGGATTTTGGATGGCGGGGGTTGGTCAGCGGGCCTTTCAAAAAACCTTATTGAAAAAGCGAGGCCCCAATGAGAAAATGGATATAGTCACAAAGAAAGGAGGCGATTTGGAATGAAGGGATTAAAAATACCTGTGCTTGTCATGGTTTTTTGCGGTCTTCTGTTTGCACTTGCCTTTGCAGCTGGCAATGCAGAGAAGGGAAAAGCTCTTTTTAGCGATCCAAAGCTCGGTGGTGGCACTGCTGGGATGTCATGCAACTCATGCCATCGGGACGGAAAAGGGGTGGAAAAAGCTGCCGACAGGAAGGACCTTGAGAAGATGGTCAATACCTGTATCAACAATGCGCTGAAAGGGAAGGGAATTGATCCGAAATCCGAGGAGATGGCAGACATCATCGCCTATCTGAAGTCTCTGAAAGGAAAAGTTCCTGCGGCAGAAACTCCCCCCAAATAGGGTGCGATGACGGAGCATGGTTCCAAGGGAACAGGGTGGGTCGTGGCGACCATCGGACATTCCACTCACACCCTGGAGGCGTTCACCCAACTCTTGCAGCTCTATGGCGCGAAGCGGGTGGTCGATGTTCGCACCGTGCCACGTTCCCGGCATAATCCTCAGTTTAATCGTGACACACTGCCCAAGGACCTCAAGGCCGCCGGCATCGAGTACCTCCATCTGCCTGGTCTTGGGGGCTTCCGGCACCCACGGCCGAATTCAGAGAACGGGGGTTGGCGAAACGCCTCGTTCAGAGGTTTTGCTGACTACATGGGGACTCCGGAGTTTGAGAATCACCTGGCTGAGTTGATCAGGCTTTCACAAAGCGGACGGATTTCGTTGATGTGCGCCGAAGCTGTGCCTTGGCGGTGTCATCGTTCCCTGATCGCCGATGCCCTTGAGGTCAGGGGAATCCGGGTGGCCCATATCCTTAATTCAGCCCATCTCCAGCCTCATCGTATGACGTCCTTTGCCCAGGTGGAAGGAACACGGCTCGTCTATCCGCCTGAGAGAACTTTGATTGGGTAATCTTTCTTAATTTGGTAGGAAGACTTTCTTCAATTAGTGGAGGACGGCCGTGCGGAAAATGTTTCCAGGACCCAGGCCACTCTCGTCTCCGGGGTCGCAAAAACGTCGGCGGGTGCCTGATCGATGAGCTCGAGGCGCCTGAGGAGACCTGCCTGGTTTGCAATCTGGATTTGGAGTCCCGGGCGTGCGTTCAGTTCGAGAAGCAGGGGGCCTCGCTCTTGATCGATCACCAGATCTACTCCCAGGTAGTCAAGGCCGGTCATATCGACAGCTTTTGCAGCCATGAGGAGCATCCTCTCCCAGTGAGGCACCCGTATCCCCGTCACAGGTTTATTTGTGTCGGGATGGTGAGTCACAACGCCGGATCGATGGACGCCCGCCAGCGTCGTCCCCTCCGCCATGTCGATCCCGACACCGATCGCCCCACGATGAAGATTGGCCTTCCCGTCGGAGGCCTGGGTTGGAAGGCGAACCATACTCATCGCCGGTACACCGCGATAGACGACGATTCGGATGTCGGGTACGCCACGATAGGTCACCGCATCAAAGACGGTATTGGGATGGACCAGTGCCTCGATGAAGGCCCGGTCCTCGAGTCCTTCGAGAGAATAAATTCCCGAGAGAATATCGGAAATGTGGTAGGCGAGGTCCTTCATCGGGACAACCTCGCCGTTTTGCTTGACAAAGTCTCCTTCTGTATGCTTCGTGAGAAGGACGATACCACTCCCACCGGTGCCCCGAGCGGGTTTGATCACAAAGTCGTGGTAGCCATCCAGTTTTTTTTCGAGTGTGGGAATATCCCCGTGATGCTCGACGACATGGTATAAAGGTGGCGTTGGGATCTGATGTGCCTCGGCGAGTTGCTTTGTTTTTAGCTTGTCGTCCACAAGAGGGAAGAAGGCTCGGGGGTTGGAACGCATGATGTATTCGGCATTCCGGCGATTCATGCCGAGCACCCCGACCTCTCGGAACCGACGGATGGTTTTCAGGATCATCATGACCTCCAAAATCCCCGGAAGCGGAAGATCTCCAGAAGCCGATAGCCGGTATAACGACCGAGAAGGACCTGAAGCGCAGCGACGGCAAAAAGAAGCTCCGGATAAACGAAGAAGGTGAGCTGAAGGGGTTCTATTTCAAGAATCCCGTAGGTGACCACGGCAACCCCGGCACTCCCTGCGGCCGTCCAGAGTCCCTCCCGGGGGCCTGCCTCTTCTATGATGACAAAGAAACGTTCGATGGTCATCGTGAGAATGACGAAAGGCAATAATCCAACGGCCATGAATTGCCGCAGACCAAACTTATTTCCGAGCAGGGCAAAGATAGTTATACAGATGATGACCAGCGTCAGGATTACCGACAGCCGCGGAACGAGGAGGAGACGAAGCTTGTCTATCCAGCGGCGGACCACATATCCAATCAGGACGACACCCCAAAAGACACCAAGTCCATAGGCAAGGCCCGTATTTCGAAAAGCGAGAGCCATGAGAACGGGCAAGAAGATCCCGAATGTTGGAAAGCCTACGATGTTACGCAGGACGCAAATCATCAGGGCGCCAATCGGAACCAACATGAGAATGCGGAAAGTTTTCTGAAACTCTTCTGGCAGGCGAAACAGCGACCAGCGGTCGAGCCATCGATTTGAACGCATAATAATCTCAAACTTCATGCGCCATTGGTTAATGATCTGGCGGTTCAATGTCCAGCGAACCTCTGAAAGCTCTCCGTGAAGGGTGCGTAAGACCGGTAATCCCCCGGTGGTTAGCGGAAGCAGCAGAAGGGGTTTTTGATAGATTTCTCCTTTCTCCGGCTGAAGATTCTCCCACTCTTGCCCCGTCCATACCTCGATCCAAGTCACGGTTGAGCTTGTAACGCTTTCAGCAAGCAGCAAACCCTCTACCGCTTTAGCCGGTAGACCCGCCGCTCGCAATAAGACGAGAGCTGTCGCCATTCGGCCATGCGTATTCTGAAGGGCCGACCAGGCGCCGAAATCTTGAGCATTCGGGAGCGAGGCCCCCCAGGATCCGTTCAGGGCTGCCGCTATTCTTCGAAGTCGCTCCGCCGGCGGGAGGGGGTTCCAATTTTCGACCAGACGCGCTGCGAGTTGCCATTCCGACTCCCCGACATTCTTTGGATAAGGTCCAAGTCTCGGCGGCTGTTGGGCTTTGAGGGGACGCTGCGGCTGAACCTGGATGGTTGAACTGTATCCAATGACGTCACCTTTCTGGGTGACCACCCCTGACCAGACTCCGATCTGGTTAGGTCCCTCACGAAGGAGGTTGAAACTGAGTGTTCCCGGATGGATGCGCTCCTCAACTACCAGTTGTCCTTTTTGCGTCGAAGGGAGCCCGATCATCACCGTCGTTACCTTTTCGCCACCCTTAACGAAAGCGTTCATGGAGAACTGCCATACCTTCGCCGGGGCTGCCGGGAGGACGGGGTATTTGAGCCAGAGGATGCGGTAGCTGATGAGACCGAACGAGAGAATCAAGAGCGCCACCGCCAGAAGGAGGGCAGGGCGCTTCATTGTGAGGGAACCTCCGGACAGCTCGGCGGAAGGCAGTTCGAATTCACACAGTCAACCACAAAGTTATCTCTTAGAACATTTCGTCCAATAATCAACGGGTAGCTGACGGTTGAGCGGTCGTTCAGGGTGACCTCGGCGCGTATCAATTTCGGACCCATGCAGAAGGTGATCTCAACGACTGGTCTCCGTTCTCTGAAATCAGCGCTTCGAATCTTCTGCCACCCAATTACGGGTAGACGCAACTGGAGGCTACCATATTTTTTCGACAACCTGAACTCAGCCGTGTTGTTCTTCACGGTGAGGTTCCTTGCATCAAGGGAAGATGTGGCTGCGCCCGTGTCAATGCGCGCTGGCAACCTCACACCCCATGGCTTCAAGATCACCTCCTCCACCTCACCAATAACCATCTTGTCTTCGGCGCTCGTTTTTCCTAAAGGGAGAAGAAGGATCGTCAGCAGGAGGATAAACGGCAAGCCTGGGGATAGTCCTATTGGACGCTCTTGGAATGGATTCTGTCTGCTCACCATCTTCATCAGTGGACGGAACGGAGATGGTCTGCCGAATTCTCCTCATCAAGGAGATCGGAACAATTCGGTTTCGCGGTCCTCCGTCGTTTCACATCCACAACAAAGTTCTCCTTTAGGAAATTGCGGCCCAATATCAATGGGTATTTAACCATGGAGCGGTCCGTCAGGTTCAGTAAGGTGCGGAATCGCCTGGAACCGAGACAGATCTCCAGCTCCACGATCGGCCTCCGTTCGAGCCCCTCGGGGGTTCGAACATGCCGCCAATCGATAATCGGAAGGCGCAAGTGCAGCCCCCCATACTTTTGGGGCAACTTGAATTCAACGGTATCCTCGTGAACCTTAAGCTCCCGCGCATCGAGTGAGGATTTTGCCGCTCCGGTATCAATGCGGGCCGGAAGTTTCACCCTCCAGGGGAGGACGATGACATCCTCCACCGTTCCGATCGTCACTTTCTCTTCAGCGCTGACCATTTCAGGAATAAACAAAAGAAATGAAGCTAAGACCGAGAGCGAAAACAAGCCTAACCGTCTATCCATCGTGATAAAATTCCCTTGCCGCTTCATTCTCTCAGCGGGATCTTCTTCGAATTATACCAAATTCAATCCGAAGTGGGAAGTGAAGATTCATCGACCCAGAGATTTCGCATTCAGGTGTTGGAAGGGGGATGAGAACAGCGATGAGGCGGAGGTTTTAAGTGGGTATCAGGG
>Ga0335070_10011224_pt1 | contig 10466 bp, 8 predicted proteins | sample Lox_Sample_13_FD_206722 | JGI IMG/M metagenome (GOLD analysis project Ga0335070, IMG submission 206722) | Soil microbial communities from Loxahatchee National Wildlife Refuge, Florida, United States - Lox_Sample_1.3 | ecosystem: Environmental > Terrestrial > Soil > Wetlands | place: USA: Florida...
CCACGAGCTGGAGGGGGTGCCCAAGTTCTTCATCGGCGCGGCGGAGAACCCCTTTGCCGATCCCTTTGAGTTCCGGGCGACCCGTCTGGGCAAGAAGATTGCCGCCGGGGTTGATTTCATCCAGACCCAGTGCATTTACAACATGGCCAAGTTCCGCACCTGGATGCAGCAGGCCTACGACATGGGGCTAACGGAGAAGTGCGCAATCCTGGCTGGGATCACCCCCCTAAAGTCGGTGGGCATGGCCCGCTACATGCAGAAATTCGTGCCCGGACTTGATGTGCCCGACTCCTACATCAACCGGCTAAAGGGAGTAGACAAGAAGCTCCAAGGATCCGAGGGCGTCAAGATGGCCGTCGAGCAGATCCAGGAGATCAAGGAGATAAAGGGCATCGGCGGGTTCCACGTCATGGCCATCGAGTGGGAGGAGCACGTGGAGGAAATCGTCTCGGGAGCCGGGCTGCTGCCCCGCCCCGCGCTTTCCTAAAAAGAGGCGAGCTGGGGGACCAGTCAGAAAACCCCAAGAATTTCTAATGTCCCATGCCCCGCGAACATGACAGGGTATTATTCTGTTGACGAATTCCAAAGGATGTGCTAGCTAGAACAACCCTCCAAAAGCATATGCATTCCACCCGTCATGCAAGGACCGGAATTATGAAGAGAGGACGACCACTGTTCCGCTGGCCTGGGATCCTCCTGCTATGCGCCGCTATCTCAATCATCTGCATTGAGGCCTACGGTAAGAAGGAGCCTTTGAACACGCCCGAGTCGGGGCGGCCCGACCTGGTCACGATTGACACTCTGGCCGCCTTCGGGAAACTTGAGCTGCCCCCGGTTACCTTCTTCCACGACAAGCACACCGAGGCTCTCCTCAAGGAGAAGAAGGACTGCAAGACCTGCCACCTCGTCGAGGATGACAAACTCTCCTTGACCTTCAAGCGCAGCAAGGCTACACGGCCGGCGGAGATCAAGCAGATCTACCATTCGAACTGCATTGGTTGCCACATGGACATGGCTGCAGCTGGCAAGAAGAGCGGCCCGCCGGACGGGATGTGCCGCTCCTGCCACAACGCCGAGCCGAAAATTGCCGCCGCCAGGCTGGATGTCGAGGTGAACAAGATCCTACACTTCAGGCACGTGGGCTCGAAGAGCGTTCCCTCGAAAACCACGGATAAGGACAACTGCAATCGCTGCCACCACGTGTATGACAAGGAGGCCAAGAAGATCGTCTACGTCAAGGGCAAGGAGGCAACCTGCGGCTATTGTCATCTGGAGAAGCAGAAGGATGACGTCAAGAGCCTGCGGCAGGCCTCGCACCTAGAGTGCGTGCTCTGCCACCTCGATCTCGCCAACAAGGAGGTGAAAGAGACTGGCCCCTATGTCTGTGCAGGTTGTCATGGCAAGGATGGCCAGGTCCTGGTGGCGAAGAAGAACCAGGAGGCGGTAGCGAAGCTCCCAGACAAGGAAATCCCCCGGCTCAAGGCCGGACAGCCGGACTTTGCTCTGATCACGCTTGATCCCAAGCTCGAGAGCGCCAAGGCTTTGAAACCTGTTCTGATGAATCCGGTTGCCTTTGACCACAAGGCCCACGAGAGGTCCAACGACTCCTGTCATGTTTGCCATCATAAGACGGTTGATTCATGCCAGACGTGCCACACGCTCTTGGGCAAGAAGGAAGGCGGGTCCGTGCGCTTCGAGGAGGCGATGCATCTCCGAGCGAGCAAGCAGAGTTGCCTAGGCTGCCACGGCGAAAAGCAGGCCGCATTGAGCTGCGCGGGCTGTCACAGCCATATGGACAAGATCCGTCGACCTGACGACGCCACCTGTCGGCAGTGCCATATGCCACTGCCCAAGACGGTTTTGCAGGGCCGCGGGGAGCTTCGTGATGACGTGGTGTTGACCCCGAAGCAGAAGTCCGGCATCGCCGAGGTTATGCTCAAGGGGCGGAACATGAAGCCGGGCGTCTACGCCGTCGAGGATATCCCGGAGAAGGCGGTCATTAGGGAGCTGGTCGATCAGTACGAGCCGGCCGAGATGCCGCACCGCAAGATCGTTCTCACGCTGATGAAGGGGATGAAGGACAATTCGCTTGCCGGCTACTTCCACAGCGAGCAGGGCACAATCTGCCAGGGCTGCCATCACAATAGCCCAGCGGCGAAGAAGCCTCCCCGCTGCGGCAACTGCCACGGCAAGCCCTTCGATCCGAGACAGCCGAATCGTCCGGGCCTGCAGGCGGCATTTCACGGCGAGTGTATGGGTTGCCATAAAGCGATCAAGCTCGCGAAGCCTGCCGCCACGGCGTGTACCGAGTGTCACAAGGAAAAGAAGAAGGAACCGGCCTGAGGCGCTGGGAGGAGGAGAGTGTATACATGCGACGACGAACGTTTCTTGGCCTGCTTGGAGCCGCAGGAGCTGGTATCGTTTTTGGTAAGTCGGCCCACGCTGGTGGCAACAAACAGTTCGAGGGATATCCGGAGAGCTTCGGCGTGCTCTTCGACGCCACCCGTTGCATCGGCTGCCGCAAGTGTGAGGCCGGCTGTAACAAGGTCAACGAGCTACCGGCCCCGGACAGGCCCTTTGACGACCTCAAGGTCCTAGACGTGAAGCGCCGAACCCACGCCAAGACGTACACCGTGGTCAACCGCTACGACAACATCCCGGGCGCTGCTGGCCCGGTCTATCGCAAGTTCCAGTGTAACCACTGCCTTGAGCCTGCGTGCGCTTCGGCCTGCTTCGTTCGGGCCTTCACTAAGACCAAGCAAGGCGGGGTCATATGGGACTCCTCGGTCTGCGTGGGCTGCCGCTACTGCATGATCGCCTGCCCGTTCGATGTCCCGACCTTCGAGTACAGCGAGGTGCTGACCCCCAGGATCAGGAAGTGCACCCTTTGCTCTCCTCTGATCACCTCGGGCAAGCTGGCGGTCCCGGGCTGCGTGGGCGCATGTCCCAACGAGTCCCTGGTCTACGGCAAGCGCGCGGAGTTGATCAAGATCGCCCGTGAGCGCATCCGCATGTTCCCAGGCCGCTACGTAGACCACATCTACGGCGAGCGCGAGATGGGCGGTACAAACTGGCTCTACCTCTCGGGCGTGCCATTCAAGGCCATCGGGATGCGCGAGGACTTGGGCATCACCTCGGCGCCCGAGCTGACCTCCGGGGCCTTGGCCACGGTGCCGGTCATAGCCGTAACCTGGCCTGTGCTCCTGACCGGCATCTATGCCGTGTCCAAACGGAGAGAGAAGATCGCGCGCGAGGAGCGATTGCAGGCCGTGGCCAAGGTCGAGGAAGAGGCTAAGGCCAAGCTCGCCCAGGCGAAGGCCCAGGCCGAGGCCGACAAGAAGGCCGCCGTCGAGCGTGAGGTCAAGAAGGCTTTGGAACAGGCTGCCAAGGCGAAAACCACGGAGGGCGCGTAGCATGTCCACGGAAAACACGGCTGTCAAGAGAACACTGCTCACGCCGTTTAACATCGCGGCCGCCATCATCGTGCTGATCGGCGTGGCGATCACCTTCCTGCGCTTCACCAAGGGGCTCGCCGGGGTCACCAACCTCTCCGACAACAACCCCTGGGGCATCTGGATCGGCTTCGACCTGCTGTGCGGAGTCGCCCTGGCCGCCGGAGGCTACACCACCTCCGCCGCCTGTTACGTCTTCGGCCTGAGGCGCTACCACAGCGCGGTCAGGCCCGCGATCCTCACCGCCTTCCTGGGCTACTCCCTGGTCGTCCTCGCTCTCCATTACGACGTGGGTCGGCCCTGGCGGCTGCCCTATCCGTTCTTCGTGCAGGCCGGCACCACGTCGGTGCTCTTCGAAGTAGGCTTGTGCGTCTTTCTCTACCTGATCACGCTCTTCATCGAATGGACCCCGGCCTGCCTGGAATGGCTCGGTTACAAGAAGGCTCGCAACCTAATCGTCAATATGACCCTAGCCCTGACCATCTTCGGCGTCGTCCTCTCCACCATGCACCAGAGCTCCCTTGGAGCCCTGTTCCTGATCGCGCCATCCAAGCTGCACCCGCTCTGGTACTCGACCTATCTGCCGCTGTTCTTCTTTGTTTCGAGCATCGCCGCAGGCCTCTCCATGGTCATCTTCGAGGGCACGCTCTCCCACCGTTACATGCACCACAAGATGGATGAGACCTATCTTGCAGAACATGACCATGTCACGTTCGGTTTCGCCAAGGGCGCAGCGCTCGTGCTGGCGTGCTACTTCTGCCTCAAGGTTGTCGGCATCACCATGGACAACAACTGGGATTATCTCGCGACCGGCTTCGGGGCCTGGTTTCTTTTGGAGCTCCTCGGCTTCGTGGCCTTGCCTTGCCTGCTTTACGCCATGGCCGTGCGCGAGAGGAACCTGAGGCTCATCCGCTGGTCGGCGGTGCTCACCGTGCTCGGCATCGTGCTCAACCGCTTCAACGTGTCGCTGGTAGCCTTCAACTGGCAGCTCCCCTCGGCCGACCGCTACTTCCCGAGCTGGATGGAGATCGCCATCTCCATCTTCATTGTCACGGTGGGGCTCCTGATCTTCCGCTTCATTGCCTCCCATATGCCCATTTTCTACGAGCATCCGGCCCATAAAGAACACGGCCTCGAGCCCCGGCCCGACGAGGAGCACGAGCCCGAGTTCGAACCCGCCCGCCACGGTTTCGGACACTAAGGAAGGGAACTATGGAGAACGCTTTCTATAGTCTGCAGGAGTTCATGCTTCACACCAAGAGCGTGGTCTACATCTTGATGGGCGCCATGATCGTTGGCATACTCGGCTTCTGGCTCTACCTCACCGGTAGGGACGACGACAAGGACATCAGGTAGCGATAGGGGGCCGCTTCGCCCCCTTCTCGGAGGAGTCGAATATGTATCAATTCATAACCGGACCCCTGCTCTGGCTGTCCTTTGCGGTCCTGGTCGTCGGACTGATCGTGCGGACCGTGATCTATATCCGCGGCCTCAACTGGCAGATAGACCGCGTGGCCTACGGGGCGCATATGGGCCTGGGCCTCCGGGGTGCCATCCGTTCCATCATTCACTGGCTCGTCCCCTTCTGGTCCGTCGGCTGGCGCGCCAAACCCTTGTTTACGATCATTTTCTTCGTCTTCCATATCGGGCTCGTCGTCACCCCCTTGTTCCTGATCGGGCATGCGGTTATCATCAAAGAGCGCTTCGGTCTGGGCTGGCCCACGATACCCATGGGCCTGGCCGACGCTCTGACCATAGGGGTTATGTGCGCAGTGGCCTTCATCGTCATCCGGCGCATTGCTTTGCCCGAGGTGCGCATCGTCACCACGCTGTACGACTACCTCTTGCTTCTTATCAGCGTGGCTCCTTTCCTCACGGGCTTTATGACCGTGCACCAAGCCCCGGGCCATCAGGTCTGGCTCTACGCGCACATTTTAAGCGGGGAGCTCATGCTCATCGCCATCCCGTTTACCAAGCTATACCATGTGGTCGGCTTCTTCCTCTCTCGGGGCCAGATCGGTATGGACTTCGGCATCAAGCGCGACTTCAAGGGCAATGGCTTCGCGTGGTAGAGCGTCCCAAGTCTCAAACGACAAGGAGTGAAGACAAATGCCGGAAGGGATCCTCTGCAATAAGAAGACGGTCGATACCAAGGAGTATCTGGATGCGCTCCTCGCTGACAGGCGTGGAACTAAGTACTATGAGGAGATGAAGAATCTCGACGTGGACAAGGAGAAGCTCAAGGCCTCGCTGAAAGCTACCTGCAAGTCGCGTTTCCGCACCTGGCTCGAGCTGTGCTCCCACTGCGCCCTGTGCGGGGACACCTGCTTCCTGTACCTGGCCAACAAGCGCGACCCAACCCAGGTGCCGTCATACAAGATCCAGTCTACGCTGGGCCGGATCGTCAAGCGCAACGGCGACGTGGACAATGCGTTCATGCGCTACTGCATGGACGTGGCCTGGTCCAAGTGCACCTGCTGCAACCGTTGCGGCTCGTTCTGCCCGTACGGCATCGACATGGGCGTCATGTTCGGCTATCTGCGCGGCCTGTGCTTCTCGCAGGGCTTCGTACCCTGGGAACTCAAGATCGGCTCGGGCATGCACCGGATTTACCGCGCCCAGATGGACGTGACCACGGAGGACTGGGTCGAGACCTGCAAGTGGATGGAAGATGAGCAGCAGGACGAGTGGCCGGGCCTCACGATCCCAGTGGATAAGGAAGGCGCGGATATCATGTACACCTGCAACGCCCGCGAGCCCAAGCACTATCCGGCTGACATCGCCGAGGCGGCCATCCTCTTCCACATCGCCGGCGAGAACTGGACCGTGCCGAGCGAGGGCTGGGAGCAAACCAGCCTTTCCATGTTTGCCGGGGATTGGGGCGCCTGCAAGATGATGGTCGAGACCGTCTATGCGGCCATCGAGCGGCTCAAGCCCAAGCGGGTCCTTGGTACGGAATGCGGCCATGCGCACCGCGCCACGGTCATCGAGGGGCCGTACTGGGTGGGTCGCAAGGACGGCAGGCCGCCCGTGCCATACCTGCACTACACGGAATGGGTTGCCGAGGCCCTGCGTACCGGCAAGATCAAGATCGATCCGGCCAAGCGCATCAAGGAACGGGTCACTTTGCAGGACTCCTGCAACTACATCCGCAACTACGGGCTCAAGGACATCACGCGGGAGATCATGAGCTACCTCGTGGAGCCCGGCTATTTCGTGGAGATGACGCCGAACAAGGAGCATAACTTCTGCTGCGGCGGCGGCGGCGGCTTCAACGGTGTTGGCATTTACCGGGAGCAGCGTAACGTGGGTCTGAAGGTCAAGCGCGACCAGATCCTCGCCACCGGCGCCAAGTTGGTCATCGCCCCCTGCCACAACTGCTGGGATGCGATCCGTGACCTCGCAGAGGTGAACCACATGGACATCCGCTGGAGCTTCTTGAAACCTCTGCTGATCAAGATGGCCATCGTGCCCGAGCATCTCAAGCCCAAGGAAGAGTGACGACTGCACGATCCTCGGTGCGAAGAAGAGTAATTGTTTTCCTGGGTATTTCCTCTTCCAGTTCAACCATGTCGCAATCGCCATGGTTGAACTGGAAGAGGATCTGTGTGAACGGTGAGACACCCGCAGAGAAAAAACTTGCCAGCCAAGCGTTTCCCGTCAGCTGCATCCATCTCTATTCTAAGGTGTCTATGGGCACTTTCTTTAAGTACTCTTGATATCTTCTGATTGCTTCATCCTTATCTGCCAATTCCAGCCGATACGATCTGCTTTCCCAATATTCCCTTCGCTTCTCAATACAGTCGGGAATACCAATACTCACCACGTTTCCATCCTCATCAATAATCATGCATCTCTTTTCCATACCCACATCACCCGCATGTGATACACTCAAACGCCTTGGTTCATTGAAACAGATTATATTTCCTCATTTTGCGCCATAGTGTTGTCCGTTCTATACTCAAAGCCTTGGCTGTTTGGCCTCTGTTCCACTGGTATTTCCTAAGCATGGCGAGAAGCCGGTCTTTCTCGTCCGCTTCCTCCTGCCGAATTGCCGTGACTGGTCGGCCGAGCGGCTCATGTCTCACGTATTTCAATGGGGCAGGAGGAAGGTGCTTTTTTTCGATAGTTGTTCCTTGACAGATAATAAACGCATGTTCGAGAATATTCTCCAGTTCGCGTATGTTACCAGGATAGTCGTAGTTCAAGAGTACTTCCATAGCATCTTCTGATATCTTATCAATCCTTGTATTCTTGGTAATGGAAAGTCGCTTAAGGATATGGGAAATAAGGAGCGGCAGATCTGCCTTTCTTGCTTTCAATTCTGGCAATTCAATACGGATAACATTAAGGCGATAATACAGATCTTCCCGAAAATGTTTCTCTTTCACTAACCGTTCCATCTCTTGATTAGTCGCTGCGATGATACGAACGTCAACCTTAGTAGTTCTTCTGCTTCCTAGCGGATAAAACTCCCTATCTTCCAGAACCCGAAGTAGTTTTGCCTGCAAGGGAAGGGGAACGTCGCCGATTTCATCAAGAAAGATCGTCCCACCGTCCGCTTCCTGAAATCGCCCGGGCTTATCACGGTCCGCACCCGTAAATGCGCCTTTGACATATCCGAACATCTCGGATTCCAAAAGATTCTCTGGCAGCGCTGCACAATTGACCTTAACCATCGCCTTTTCGGCGCGTTTGCTGGCGCTGTGGATGATTCTCGCAAGCAAATCTTTGCCGGTTCCGGTCGGGCCTTCGATTAGCACTGTTGAATCACTGGCAGCAATCACCGGAAGGATGTCAAAGATCCTCTGCATGGCTGGGTCCTTGCCGACCATGTCGTAAAACGTATATCGTTCTTTGATGGCGCTGTTCAGTTGATACATCAGCGACAGGTCCGAAATGGTGGCCAAACCTCCAACAATTCGTCCGTCCTCATGTTTAAGTGCCATATAACGTGCCCGGATGGGTATCGGCCCGCCGTCGCGCGTAATTATCTCTCCTTCTTCATTTGAACGGGCGTTTCCATCTGCAACCGTTTCTTTCAACAGCAAAATATCCTTGCAGGACTCCTTCCCAAACATTGTCGAGTAGGGTCTACCAAGAATGTCGCCTCGGCTGTAGCCGGTTACGGTTTCAGCCATCGTATTGAAAAAGGTCACGTGACCGCCACGGTCTACTGTGAGAATACCGATGTCAAGGTTGTCCAGAATGATCTTTAATCGGCGATCTTCATATCGTATTCGATCGATCAGATCTCTAAAAGCAGAATGGTCCTGAAAAACGACAATACACCCCACGACGCTTTCATCGGAACTATACAGCGGGGATACGACCTTGGTGATGTAGTGTTTTTCATACTGTTCGAAACGAATCTCTGTTCCCTGTTCCCTGGAGGGAGCCCGGTGAAGCTTGCCTCGAGGGTGGACTGAAGAGGGTTCCGGGGGGCGAAAGACCTTCTGTTCCGAGTGAATGCTTTCGTGTAGCTTGCATTCTCGACCGCACAAGTTCCGAACAAAGGCCTGATGGCAATACTTGCCGATAACATCCTTTTTCTTGTGGCCGGTCATAAGTTCGGCAGCCGTGTTCATGGACATAATTTTACGGTTAGGAGAGACCGTGATCACGCCGATTGAAAAGGCATCCAGAATACTGCAAAGCCGGCCGCATTGAATGGAAAAATCATCCATTTTGGGTTCCCGGAAGCCTGATAATAAATTCGGTACCTTTGCCCTTGTCCGATTTTACCTCGATGGATCCTTTATGGGCATCAATAATCTTCTTGGTGAGCATCAGTCCTATACCGGTACCTCGGGTGCCTTTGGTGGTGAAAAACCCCTGGAAAAGCTTTTGCCGCATTTCCTTGTCAATACCCAGAGAATTGTCCCTCACCAGATACTTAACTCCCCCGTTTTCTGCTCCAACTGTTCGGACCGTAACTTCTTTCGTTTTCTCGTCGGATGTGTCTTCCACGCAGGCTTCAATGGCATTCTTAACGAGATTCACCAGGCAAAGATGGACGGCTTCTGGATCAAGGCTCATCTCACGAAGGTCTTCCGCGAGGTCTAGTTTGAGGACGATGCCATGTTCTTTTGCGAGGGGAGTCATCAATTCAGTGACTTCTCTTGCCGGGATGTTTGGATCGCACATCCGGGCATGGATTTCTGCAGACTTGGCATAATCGAGAAGGCTCAACGAAAGGTGTGTGATTTTATCGACGTTGCCCTTGACCATCTCCCAGCCGTGACGTAGATAATTCTTGTCGTCCAGTTCGACTCCCTTCTCCAGAACAAACATCCCCCCTTTAAGGCCGCTCGAAATATTCTTGATGGTATGAGCGAGTCCGGTGACGGTTTCTACTATGGCTGTCATCCGTTCCGCCTCGATCAATTTCCTGGATTTTTCTTCTACCAATCGCTCCAAATTCTCGGTATATTCCCTGAGTTTCTCCCTCATGCAGATGCGCTCGTGCGCTCTCTTCAGGGCGATTTCAAGGACATCTTCGTTGATCGGCTTGGTAATAAAATCAGTCGCCTCAAACTTGAGGCTTCTGATCGCGAGATCAAGATCCCCGTGACCGGTAATCATGATCACTTCCGTGTCAGGATTTGCCTTTTTTAATCGTTTCAGAACCTCGATTCCGTCCAGACCCGGCATTTTAATATCGGTCAGCACAATCGGGGGGTTAATCTTGGCGAAAATGTCCAGCGCTGACTCGCCGTTATCCGCCGTATGAACATCATACCCCATATCGGCCAGAGCAATGCCCAGAACCTTGCGAATGCCTTCTTCATCATCGACTAGTAAGAGGGTTCTTTCCATTGGTCGTTTCATCCGGAATCGGAAAGGTAACAATAAACGTAGCCCCTTCACCCGCTTTCGATACCGCCCGTATGGTCCCGCCGCAGTCCTGGATAATGCCATAGCTGATGGAAAGGCCGAGCCCGGTGCCTTTACCCACCTGCTTGGTCGTAAAAAAAGGCTCAAATATCTTGTCTAATAAGGCTGGCGGGATTC
>Ga0335070_10011226_pt1 | contig 10465 bp, 10 predicted proteins | sample Lox_Sample_13_FD_206722 | JGI IMG/M metagenome (GOLD analysis project Ga0335070, IMG submission 206722) | Soil microbial communities from Loxahatchee National Wildlife Refuge, Florida, United States - Lox_Sample_1.3 | ecosystem: Environmental > Terrestrial > Soil > Wetlands | place: USA...
TCGCTGATATCAAGAACCTCAATCCCTCCCTGAAGGAATCCGTCTACAAGGGCCAGAAACCCCTTCCGAGAGGCTACACCTTGCGCTTGCCCCTGGCGACTCCGGCGCAAACCGAAGAAGCGCCTGTTACAGAGTCCGCAACTGACCTCCAAGAGTCCCTGCGGGAATGGAACCTCATTCCTTAGCCCGCATTGTGCACGAGACGCCGTAGCGAGATCGTGGAGATGGTCGTGCCACCGGGCAACCAGAGGGGCTCGGACCTGAGGCGTACCTTTCAGTACGTCGCAAGGTGCGAGACTCGAGGACGCCCCGCTTCCGACTGGGCAAAGCGGGACGGCGCCGGAGGCAGGGTCATCTGCGAAACAAAGCGCATCCGGAGCCACTACGTTCTTCTCGATCTAGGGCAGACCTCCCGGACTTTGTACGCCATACCGCTACAAGGCAGAGCCTCACCCTTTACTATCAATGACGCGACTATGCGCCTTTGTGGAGCAGATCACCCTGCCTCGCGCCATTCGAGGACGCCCGGAAGGATGGCCATATCCGTGGTCGCAGCAGGCGGTGCGTGCATAATGCGGGCTGGGGAGCTCCAAAATCCCAGAATGCCTTGAGCGTTGACCAGCCTTACGACGGCCGATATAATCCGGCAACTGTTGCCCTTCATCATCTCACCCGAGAGGCTCCCAATGACAGAGGCTTTGTCGGCGCCGAACTCCCCCGCCGCTCTGCGAAGCCTGATTCGCGCCGGGCGATGGCTGTCCCCCACTGCCGGGCTTACTCCTGGTTTTGCGCAGGCCAACCTCGTCGTCCTTCCTCACGCGTGGGCCTACGAGTTCCTTCTGTTTTGCCAGCGCAATCCGAAGCCCTGTCCCCTCCTCGAGGTGACCGACACAGGAAACTGGGAGCCGATCGCAAGCGCTCCTGGTGCCGACCTGCGCCAAGATCTGCCATACTACCATGTGTACCAAAACGGGGAGCTCGTCGAGCGACGGCGAAACATCCTGGACCTCTGGCAAGGGGATTGGGTGGCCTTTCTCCTTGGATGCAGCTTCACCTTCGAGGAAGGTTTGCTCGAGGCCGGCGTGCCGGTGCGCCATATCGCGTGCGGTCGTAACGTCCCTATGTACCGCACGACCATCGGGTGTCGGCCCGCCGGGCGATTCTCCGGCCCCATGGTTGTCTCCATGCGCCCTATCCCCGCGGACTTAGTCGTCCGATCAGTGCAGGTGACCTCGCGCTATCCGGCCGTTCACGGCGCACCAGTCCATATCGGTGATCCGGCCACCATCGGGATTGCCGATCTCATGTGCCCGGATTACGGCGATCAGCCTGACGTGCGTCCGGGGGACGTGCCGATCTTCTGGGCCTGCGGGGTGACCCCGCAGGCGGTGGCCACCGCCGCGAAGACCGACCTGATGGTGACCCACGCGCCCGGCCACATGTTCATCACCGACATCCCTACGGCCTCGCTGGCCGTATTTTAAGGCCGCAGGACGCACGATGAGGCCTCTCATCCCTGCTCAGAGACGCCGCGGCAAAGACAGCTGCCTTAAGGAATGATGTTGCCTCCGACGGAGCGGTACTGCGAAGACCCTTTCAAAATCTGGCAAAGGAGGTTCCAATGAAACTCATCCGGGTGCTTTCATCTCTTGGAATGCTGGTGCTTGTCGTCGGGATGATCTCTCTCTTCGGTCAGGTGGTTACCGCGCCAGCCGCATCCCCCGCCGCATCGCCGAAACAGGCTCCGACTGCACCAAAAGAGGTGAAAATCGGCGCCATCTATCCCCTGAGCGGGGGCGCGGCCCAGGCTGGCGTGGACATGAAGGCTGGGATCGAGTTGGCCGTCGAGATCGTAAACGGCAAGTATCCCGACATCGACCTACCACTCGCCAAGACGGAAGGTCTTCCGAATCTGGGCGGCGCCAAGATCGCCGTTGTATTCGCCGACAGCCAGGGCAAGGCCGAGGTGGGGCAGACCGAAGCCGAGCGCCTGATCACCAGCGAACAGGTGATCGCCCTTCTCGGCTGCTATCACTCGGCCGTGACGAAGACCGCAAGCAACGTGGCCGAGCGGGTAGGGCTGCCGTTTGTCAACGGCGAGTCCTCTTCGCCCGATCTCACCGAGCGCGGGTTCAGATGGTTCTTCCGGACCTCGCCTAACGACCTCGACTTTTCGCGCGCCATGTTCGATTTCATTGACAGCATGAACAAGCAGAAGAACGCCAACATCAAAACGGTGTCGCTGCTGGTCGAGGATACCGACTTCGGCACCAACAGCGCCATCGCCCAAAAGGCGGAGGCGAAGCGTATCGGGGTGAATGTGGTCGGCGAGATCAAGTACAAAGCCAACACCACCTCCCTGAACGCGGAAATCCAGAAGCTCAAAGCGGACAAGGCGGACGTGCTCCTGCCCTCCAGCTACTTGAGCGATGCCATCCTCACGGTAAAGACGATGAAAGAGCTTGACTACAACCCGAAGCTCATCTTGGCCCAGGATGCCGGCTACGTCGACGCCAACTTCATCACCACCGTCGCCAAGGACGGGGAAGGGATCGCCAGCCGCGCCGCCTTCTCCATCGACATTATCAACGTCAAGCCCGTGGCGAAAAAGATCAACGATCTCTACAAAGCAAAAACGGGCAAAGATCTGACCGACGCCCCAGCTCGCTCCTTCACCGCCATGCTCACCTTGGCAGAGGCCATCAACAGAGCCGGGTCGACCGACCCGGAGGCGATCCGCAGGGCCCTCGCGGCGACCGACATCCCCGGCAAACAGACAATCATGCCGTGGAAGGGCGTCAAGTTCAACGAGAAGGGGCAGAACTCCATGGGCCAGGCGATCATCGTCCAACTCCAGGGGGGCAAGTACACGACCGTGTTCCCCTTCGAGTTCAAGAACTCCGAGGCAATCTTCCCAGTTCCCCCATGGTCCCAACGGAAGTAACAACCACCACGTTTCCCACGCCGGGCCGCCGTTAGAGAGAACCGCGGCGGCTCCGGATCTCCCCTTGGGAGCGCCGGGAAGCCTCCCCAAGGGCCAAAGAAGGACGGGCGGTGGAGACGCTCTTGCAAGCCATCGCCAGCGGCGTGCTGATCGGTCTCGTCTATGCGCTTATCTCCGTAGGATTGAGCCTCATCTTCGGCCTGATGGAGATCGTCAACTTTGCCCACGGCGAATTCCTCATGTTGGCCATGTTCGCCAGCTTCTGGTTCCATCTGCTCTGGGGGCTCGACCCCCTCGTGTCGCTGCCCCTCGTAGCGATCCTCCTCGGCCTCGTCGGCCTGGTAACGAATCGCCTGGTCATCGCCCAGATCATCCGCGCCCCCATGCTGGCCCAGATTTTTGCCACCTTCGGGTTGGGGCTCTTTCTGCGGAGTTTGGCCCAGTTCCTGTGGACGCCGGATTTCCGTCTTATCCAGAATCCCTGGCTGAGCCGCCTTTTCGGCGGGCGGGTCGAAATCGTGAGCGGCGTCTTTGTCGGCGTGCCGCAAGTGGCCGCCGCCTTGCTCGCCGCGGTGGCATTTGCCGCCCTCTACCTTTTCATCACCCGAACCAAAACGGGCCTCGCGCTTCAGGCCGTGGCCGAGGACAAGGAGACTGCCGCGCTCATGGGAATCAACTCACAGCGCATGTTCGATCTAGGCTGGGTGCTCGGTTCGGCATGCGTCGGCATCGCGGGGGCGGCCCTGGCGAGCTTCTATTACATTTACCCGGAAGTCGGTGGAACCTTCGCGCTCATCGCCTACGTGGTCGTTGCCCTGGGCGGCTTCGGCAGCGTGCCGGGAGCGCTCGTCGCCGGCCTCGTCGTGGGACTGGTGGAAATTCTGAGTCCCGTCATGTTGGGGATTGCGCCGTCCCTAAAGTATGCCGTCGTTTTCACCGTCTATCTGCTCGTCGTCCTGATCCGACCACAGGGCTTGATGGGGCGGTTCTAGATGAAAAAGACCACCTTCACCCAACGGACGATCATCGCCCTCGTTCTGGCGCTGGCTCTCGTCATCTTCCCCTTCATCGTTTCCAGCCCCGTGACCCGTAACCTCATGATCCTTATCTTTCTCTACGCCGGACTGGCACAGGCCTGGAACATCGTCGGCGGCTTCGCCGGGCAGGTCTCTCTCGGTAATGCCATCTTTTTCGCCGCGGGGGGATATACCTCGACCGTTCTCCTGCAGCACGCCACCGTCAGCCCATGGCTCGGGGCTATTGCCGGCGCCTTGCTCGCCATGATCCTTGCCCTCATCGTCGGTTGGCCCGTCTTTCGCCTCGGCGGGCACTACTTCGCCATCGCCACCATTGCCATCGGCGAGATCGCCCTTGCCCTCATGGCCAACTGGGAAGCCGTAGGTGGAGCCCGCGGGCTCACCATCCCCTTCGTGCGCGATGGTAGCGGCCGCCCAGGGGACACCTGGTTCTGGTTTCAGTTCAATCAGAACAAGCTGCCATACTACTTCATCGCTCTGGCGCTCATGATCATCCTGGCCGGGTTGACGGCCTGGCTGGATCGGAACAAACCGGGCTTCTACTTCCGAGCCATCAAGAACGACCAGGACGCGGCGCGCTCGCTCGGTGTGAACGTCCTGCGGTACAAGCTTCTCGCCTTTGTGCTAAGCGCCGCCTTCACCGCGCTGCTCGGCACCTTCTACGCTCAATACCTGCTCTTCATCGACCCGGAGAGCATGCTCGCGCTGCGCCTGTCGATACTCATCGCCCTCATCGCGATCCTCGGCGGGGTCGGGACGGTCTGGGGACCGATCCTGGGGTCCTTCGTCCTCATCCCGGTGGGCGAGTTGAGCCGTGCCCATCTGGGAGGGAGCGGCAGGGCGGTGGATCTGATCATCTATGGCGCCCTCATCGTCCTGATTTCCGTGTTCCAGCCTGCAGGGCTGATGGGTCTTGGCCGCCGCTTGCGAGGCAGATAGAGGCCGGCCCGAGGGAGCTATCCTCCTCGCCAGGAGAACAGGAAAGCGGAGATAGGTCGTGGCTCTGTTGGAGATCCAAGGGCTAACCAAGACCTTCGGCGGCTTGACGGCCATCGATGATCTGAGCTTCCGCGTGGAGGAAGGAGAAATTCTCGGGCTCATTGGCCCAAACGGGGCGGGCAAGACCACGGTCTTTAACTGCGTCTCCGGCTTCTACGAGCCCACGAGAGGACGGCTCCATTTCGCCGGCCACGACATCACCGGCTGGGCGCCCCATCGCATCTGCCGCCTGGACATGGCACGGACCTTCCAGATCGTGCGGACCTTCTCCGACCTGAGTGTATTGGAAAACGTCATGGTGGGCGCCTTTTCGCGAACCGGCAATCGCGCCCAGGCGGAACGGGCCGCCCGCCACGTGCTTGGGCTCACGGGCCTGGCCGCTAAGGCGGGGGTGCGCGGCGGGAGCCTGACCATCGCTGACAAGAAGCGCTTGGAAATGGCGCGCGCGTTGGCAACGAAGCCGCGGCTCCTTATGCTGGACGAGGTCATGGCCGGACTCAACCCAACGGAGCGTCAGGCTGCAGTGGAACTGGTGCGGCAGGTCCGAGCCGAGGGCATCACCATCCTGATGGTGGAGCACGTGATGGAAGTGATCATGCCCATTTCAGACCGCATCGTGGTCCTGAACTACGGGCGGAAAATCGCCGAAGGCCGCCCGGAGACCATCGCTCGGGACGACCAGGTCATCGCCGCCTATCTGGGCAAAAAATACCGCAGTAGGCGCTGACGCTTTCGTAGCCCGCATTATGCGGGCTGGGGCGATGTTGCCTCGAATCGGAGATAACGTATGCTGACCGTGGACCACATCGCCGTTTCCTACCAGGGTGTCCCGGCTCTCCATGACGTATCCTTCCAGGTCGAAGCCGGTAAGATCACGGCGCTCATAGGTTCAAACGGTGCGGGCAAGTCCACCACCTTGCGGACGATCAGCGGGCTCCTTCGCCCTGACCGGGGGCAGATTCTGTTCAACGGGCAGAGGATTGAGCAGATGCCTGCTCATCTCCTGCCAGGGCGAGGGCTGGCTCACGTCCCGGAAGGCCGTAAGCTCTTCAGTCGCTTGACCGTGGTGGAAAACCTCCGTTTGGGCGCTTTTACGCGCCAAGACAAGGCGGAAATCGCTCACTCCTTAGAACGGGTCTTCACCTACTTCCCCCGCCTCAAGGAGCGGCACAAGCAGCGAGCGGGCACGCTGAGCGGCGGGGAGCAGCAAATGCTGGCCATCGGCCGCGGGCTCATGTCCAATCCCCGCCTCTTGATGCTCGATGAACCAAGCCTCGGCATCGCTCCTATCCTGGTAGAGGAGATCTTCCGCGCCCTCAGTGAGATCAGCGCCGAAGGGATGACCATCCTGCTCGTGGAGCAGAACGTGCGCGAGGCACTGGAACTGGCCCACCGGGGTTACGTGCTCCAGACCGGGAGCACCATTCTCTCCGGCCCGGCGGCGGAAATCTTGGCATCAGATCTGGTGCGGCAGGCTTATTTGGGACTGTAGTATCGCCGGCCACGGCGCCTGACGACCGTACGCCCTTGCCTTGGGAGAACCCTCGCACCGAAGCAGTCCTTCGCAACTCGAAGCCGCGATGCGAAGGTGACCAATCTGGCGACGTCCGTCGCGACCTATCCCGCCAGTCTCTCCGCGAACGTCAATACGGCAATCCCGAGCCCGATGCGGTACACGGCAAACGGAACGAATCCGCGTCTCCGCACCCAGGCCATGAACCACGCCACCGAGGCATAGGCCACGATGAAGGAAACAACAAAACCGATCGCGAGCACCACCCATCCGTGGGCGTCAATGTGCGTTGCGCCAATCGGGTTGGCGCCGCCCGGACGGAGCGACTTGAACAGGTCGTATCCCGTGGCCACCACCATCGTCGGAATCGAGAGAAAGAAGGAAAACTCCAACGCCGAGGCCCGCGACATCCCCGCCAGTTGCCCGGCCGCAATCGTGGACATCGATCGCGAGGTTCCCGGAAAGACAGCGGCCAGCACCTGGCACGCGCCGACCCAGATCGCCTGCGCCAGATTCATCTCCTCCATGTTCCAGGTGCGGATCCGGCTCCCCGAAGCGCCCGTCCCGGCGGCTTCCGAGGGTGCGTTCACCGCGTCCACGATCCACATCACGATGCCGCCGATGACAAGCGCCCCGCCCATGACATAGAGGCTCTCCAGGTGCTTGCCAATGATCTTCGTCAACAGGAAGGCGGGCAGGGCCGTCATGAAAAAAGCCACAATGGTAAGGCCCAGCGGATGGGTGAGCAGTGTCCGGTCTCCACGTTTGCCGCCGGGAAAGTCAGCAAGGAACTCCACGATGCGGGAGCGGAAGTAGATCGGCAGGCAGAGGATGGCGCCGAGCTGGATGACGATGGAATACATCTTCCAATAGCCGTCTGTGAGGCTGACGTGACAGAGCGCCTCCGCTATCCGTAGATGCGCGGTCGAGCTTACGGGGAGAAATTCGGTCAGTCCCTCGATGATGCCCAATAGCAGGGAGAGCAGGTAGTCGTTCAAGGTGCCCCTCCAGGGGATGAGTTTGGAGTGTATCGCCGAAATGGCCGACCCTCTTCCGTGTGATTTTGGTTCGGCAGAGGGAACCAACGTGAGAGTGGCAATACGTCGCTTTCGGCGGGAAGAGGTATGGCACGGAGGTGTCCCGGGTGTCAAGCATCCAGGACCGCCGGCCATGGTCGCTTGCGCTCGGTTAGATCACCCGCTCGCCTCTCCGGGTGCGCATCCGGATCAGGAGATGGTAGAGGGGATGGGGGAGAATTCTGAGGGCTTTCAGGGTCCAAGAGAATACCGGGGGAAAATGGATCTCCTTTTTTCCTTTCCGAAGCCCGTCGTAGATGTAGTTCGCCGCCTGTTCCGCACTGATGAGAAAAGGCATCCTGAAGGTGTTCTTGGCCGTGAGGGGCGTTCGCACGAACCCGGGATTGACGATCACCACCCGGACCCCCTGAGGCTCCACATCCAGTCTTAGGCCTTCCAGGAAATTGATGAGACCGGCCTTGCTGGCGCCATAGGCCGCAGCGGTCGGGAGACCCCGGTAGCCGGCGACCGAGGCGACCCCCACGATGGTGCCCCGCCTCCGCTCCAGGAAATCCGGCAGGACCAGAGTGATGAAGCCGATCGCCCCGTAGAGGTTCAGGTCCAAGATCTGCTTGCACAATTCGAACCTGATCGCTTTCGCCTCCATGTGAATGTGGGTGCCGGCGTTGGCGACAATCATGTCCGGAACGCCCCATCGCTCCTTAAGGAGCCTGTACTGCGCCGCAAGGCTGTCGCGGTCTGTGACATCGCAAGGCAGCAGTAGAATTCGGTCCTGATCCCCGCCGCTCCGGGCCCTGCGGAACTCCTGAAGCATTCCCTCCCGTCTTGCCGTGAGCGCCACACAGAAGCCTCCCCGCAAGAGTTTCACGGCTAGGGCTTCGCCAATGCCGGCACTTGCGCCCGTGATCCAGACGATCTGATTCCGCTCCATCGTCGGCTCCAGATTTATGCAGTTAAGGCCAGGCAAAAATGGAGAGTGTATTATCACCGACGACAATGGGATGTTTCAACGGGATTCTTCCCCCTTGGAGAGGCAAGGGGATTGTGGTATGAGCTTGTCGGCAACGCCAGCCGCTCGCTCGTGTCGGCCCAGAGCCGGTCCGTCAGCGAGCTTGGGGCAATACCGTGATCAAGGCCGTCATCTTCGACTTCGGGCGCGTCATTTCGGCTCAGAAACCCCCGTCCCTCTTTCACACCTACGAAAGAGACCTGGGACTAGCGCCGGATACGCTCAATCCCATCATGTTTCAGAGCGAGGCCTGGAGAGAGGCCCTCCTGGGTCGGAAAACGATCGAGGAGTTCTGGCAAGCGATCGGGCCTGGGCTTGGGCTGAAGGCCGCCGCCGAGATCGAGGCCTTCCACCGCCGCTATCACGCTGATGAGGCCGTCAACGAGGGCGTGCTCCGCCTGATCCACCGACTTCACGGCCGGTACAAACTGGCGGTGCTCTCGAACTCGCCGCCCGGTTTGGCCCGTTGGCTGGATAGCTGGCAGATCCTCGATCTCTTCCATGTGGTATTCTGCTCCGGGGACGAGGGTATCGTAAAACCGGACCCGAAGGCCTTCGCCCGAACCCTGGAGCGCCTCGAGGTCAAGCCTGAGGAAGGGCTCTTCATTGACGACACGCCGGAGCACGTGTACGCCGCCCGGGCCCTGGGACTCCGCGGCGTTGTCTTCACCACGGCCGAAAGGCTCGAAGAGGAGTTGACCGATCTCCTCGGCGAGGATCACCGTGTGGACGTCTCGAAGTCAAGCCGTTGAGCGCATGTCAGCGGTGAGATCGAGGTCGAGAGGACAGGAAAAGGAACTATGGCCGTCGTTGTGAGAACTGAAAAAATCCAGATAGATCGACTCGTCCTTGGTCCCTTCAGTACCAATTCCTACGTCATTACGTGCCGGGAGACCGCCGAGAGCCTCGTCGTGGATGCTCCCGGCGACATCACGAACACTCTCACCGCGCTGCGCCATACCCGTCCAAGGTGTATCCTCATCACGCATAGCCATATGGATCACATCTCGGGGTTAACTGATCTGAAGAGAGCCTTGTCCCTTCCCGTCGCCGCCCACCCAGGCGACGCCGAGGCTCTACCCGTCGACCCCGATATCCTGCTTGGCGATGGCGATCTCTTGCCTTTGGGATCGATCCAGCTTCAAGTGCTCCACACACCCGGCCACACCCCCGGAAGTGTCTGCCTCCTCACGGACACATATCTGATCGCCGGAGATACTTTGTTTCCCGGGGGCCCCGGTCACACCCGCTCCCCCGACGATTTTCAGCTCATCATCCAGTCCCTGACCCGGAGCATCTTCCCCCTTCCGGACGATACGCAAGTCTACCCCGGTCACGGCGACGCGACCGTCCTCGGCAGAGAAAAAGAGGCCTTCAGGGCCTTCTCTGCCCGGATGCACAAACCGCATCTCTGCGGGGACGTGGTGTGGGAATCTTCGTGATCTGCGGACTAGCGAGTTCGCAAAAAGTCGCCAGGGGACGGCACGGTAAAAAGCTCTCCCACCGCAGGCGGGACAAGGCGCGCAAATCTTGAGGAATGAGGCGTACAGAGACGTACACTGCAGTGATTCACCCTGTTGAATCGGCTTTGCCGTCTCGCGCAGCGAGAATTCAATGAAGCGCAACGCCGCAGATGGACTTTTTACGAAGCCGTCAGGACTACTTGGGCAGTTCCACCCTATGGAATGCCTCGGCGAGCTTGAAGGTTTCCCCCTCCGCCATCTTCATACAGCGCTCCCGCAGCCACTCTTCCATGTGCGGGTTGGCGAACTCCCGCACCTGGCTCTCATGACAGCGCAGGGCGGCGACCTTACGATCGAAGGTCCCGGTGATATCGGAACGGTAGGTGATATCCTCGGCGCCCCAGAAGAGGATCTCCTCAACCTTGTGGGGCTCCAGTCCTTGGGCCAGCAAGTCGGGATAGGC
>Ga0335070_10011227_pt1 | contig 10464 bp, 10 predicted proteins | sample Lox_Sample_13_FD_206722 | JGI IMG/M metagenome (GOLD analysis project Ga0335070, IMG submission 206722) | Soil microbial communities from Loxahatchee National Wildlife Refuge, Florida, United States - Lox_Sample_1.3 | ecosystem: Environmental > Terrestrial > Soil > Wetlands | place: USA...
GGCCTCGCCAGGCCGCGAGCTTCCCGGGGAGCCTGCGAACCGCGTCTATCGCGGCCACGTCGAAGCGCGACCCGAGGCGAGCGCCGCGAACGCGCAGCGCGCGCCCGCCCACTCGGGTGAGAACCGCCAGGGCCGTCACGGACGCTCCGGCGAGAAGCAGGCCGGACAGCCCTGATCGGGCCGCGCGCGCCTAGCGGCCCTCGAAGACGGGCTTGCGCTTCTCGAGGAACGCGCGCGGACCCTCGGCAGCGTCGCGCGACATCATCACCTGCATGCCGTGGCGCTGCTCGATCTCGAACGCCTTGTCCTCGGGCAGCGTCTCCGTCTCGCGCAGCGTCGCGAGGATCGCCTTCACCGCGAGCGGGCCGTTCTCGGCGATGCGCGCCGCGATCTCGCGCGCCTTGGCGAGCGCCTGGCCGTCGGGCACGACGTGGTTGACGAGCCCGAGCTCGTGAGCGCGCCGCGCCGGGAGGTCCTCGCCGGCGAGCAGCATCTCCGCCGCGATCGCGTACGGGATCTGGCGCCGCAGCCGGACCGCCGAGCCCGCCATCGGGAACAAGCCGCGCTGCACCTCGGTCACGCCGAACCTCGCGCTCTCGCCCGCGATGCGGATGTCGGTGCCTTGCAGGATCTCGGTGCCGCCGGCGCGCGCGACGCCCTCTGCGGCCAGGATCACCGGCTTGGTGGGCCGATGCGTCTTGAGCCATGCGCCGTAGATCACCTGCGGCTCCTTGCGCACGCGCTCGATCCATTCGTCGTCGCTGACGCCCGAGCGCAGCTTGCCGATCTCGGCCAGGTCCATGCCCGCGCAGAAGGTGTCGCCGCGGCCGGTCAGGATCGCCACCCGCAGCTCCTCCTCCCGATCGAGCTCGAGCCACGCATCGTAGAGGCGGCACATCACCTCGCAGTTCACGGCGTTCTTCTTCTCGGGCCGGTTCAGGGTCACGACGAGGCAGCGACCTTCCCTCTCGACGATCACGGCAGCTGACGGCACGGCATCTCCTTCGCGGTGTGTGCGCTGTGTCTATCGCAGTCTCGTCGCCGTGACGAGATGTCACGCGTGTCGGCCCTGCGACGCGCCGCGCGCGAGCCGGGCCGGCACGCGGCTTGCCATGTCCTTGCCGAGATGCGGAGCTCCCGACTCGCCAACCGGCTCGCGGGGTTGACGGCGCTGGCGGGGATCGTCGCGCTGTTCTCGATCGTGCCGGCGCTCGAGGATTGGCTCGCGTCGGCCGAGCCGCCCCTGTTCGGCCCGCTCGAACGCGTGGGGCATGCCGGCTCGGCCGCGATTGGACTCTTCCTGCTCTACCTGTCGGGGCAGCTGCGGCGGCGCCGCCGCCGCGCCTGGCAGCTGGCGGTCGCACTGCTCGCGCTCGCCGTCCTGGCGAACGTCGTCAAGGGACCGCGCTGGGCTTCGCTCGCGGTGTCGGGCACTCCCCTGGTGCTGTTGTTCGCGGCGCGGCGAAGCTTCACGGCGCCTTCGGATCCACCCACCCTGTTCCGACTGCTGTTCTTCGTCCCGGGCTGGGCCGCCGCGGTCCTGGCGCTCGGGCTGGGCTCGCTCTGGTTCGAGCGCAAGCATCTCGCACCGCCCTGGGCGCTCGGCCGCTCGCTCGAGACGATCGCGTGGGGCCTCGTCGGCCAGCCGGGCGCCTACACGTACGGCAACCATCGCTTCGCCCACTTCTTCGGCGACGCGTTGCCCCTGCTCGCGATCGCTGGCGCGGCCGCCGCGCTCTGGCTCGCCTTCCGCCCGCTCGTGCAGCGGCCGAGCCACAGCCCCGCGGATTGGGCGCGCGCGCGCAGCCTCGTCGAGCGCTGGGGCGACGACACGCTCTCGTACTTCGCGCTGCGCCGCGACAAGAGCTTCTTCTACGCCTCCGACGGCCGCGCCCTGATCGCGTACGGCTACTTCGGCGGCTACGCGCTCGCGTCCGGCGATCCGATCGGCGCGCCCGGCTCGGCGCCGCTCGCCATCGCCGAGTTCGTGGCGATGTGCCGCGAGCGCGGCTGGGGCGTGGCCTTCCTCGCCGTGCGCGAGCAGACGCTCCCGCTCTACCAGCTGCACGGGCTCCACGGCACCTACCTCGGCGACGAGGCGATCCTGGATTGTCGGCGCTTCGACCCGAACGCTCCGGGCATGCGCGATGTGCGCCTGCCGCTCAACAAGCTGATCGGACGCGGCTACCGATTCGAGCTGATCGACGAGGGCGCCGCGAGCGCCCAGACCATCGCGCAGCTCAACGCGATCAGCGCGCGACAGCACCCCGGAGAGCACGAGCACGGCTTCACCATGGCGCTCGGAGCGCCGCTGACCGGCCTCCACAAGGGGCTCATGCTCGCGATCGCGCGCAACCCGCACGGCATCCCGGAAGCCTTCCTGCGCTTCGTGCCGTGCTTCGGCCGCGATCCGGGACTGTCGCTCGACCTGATGCGGCGCCACCCCGATGCGCCCAACGGCATCACCGAGTTCCTGATCGCGCAGGCCGCGCTGCACGCCCGCGAGATCGGGATCGGTCGGCTCTCGCTGAACTTCGCGGCCTACGGCCGGCTGCTGCAGACCGATCTCCCGCTCTCGCCGGTCGAGCGCCTCCTGCGCGCCTTCGTGCTCTACACGGATCCGCTGTTCCAGACCCGCTCGCTCTGGCGCTTCAATCGCAAGTTCCGACCCGACTGGCTGCCGCGCTCGCTCGTGTACGAGGCCTCGACCACGTTCCCGCGCGTCGCGCTCTACTACATCATCGCCGAGGGCTTCGTCCGCATCCCCGGGATCGGCCCGCTGCTGGTGGCACAGCCGACCGATCGGGGTTGAGCGGCGATCACGGCGGCGAGGCGAGCGGCCGGGAGCGGCGCAGCAGGTGCCAGAGCGTCAACAGCACCACCGTCGATGCGAACGCTCCGATCAGGAACGTCGCCCCGCGCGGGTAGCTCCAGGTCGTGAAGTTGGCGACGTCCTTCGAGCCCAGGATCGCCGGCGTGAAGGGCTCCATGCGGATCGGTGCCGTCGGATCGAGGTTGTGTCCGTAGCTGTAGAGCTTGAACGCGAAGCGCGCCGCCGAGAACAGCGAGAAGTAGACCGTCAGCGCCGCCAGATCGAGGATCGCCCGCCCGTCGCCCATCACGACGGCGCGCAGCGTGAGCAGCGCGAGCGCGCCCATCGCGAACGGGATCCAGTCGAGATCGCTGAGCTCGCCGCGATCGATCTTGCGCATGCCGATGTAGTGGTTGAGCGTGTTGATCTCCGCGAGGTCGCGCCCCTGGTTGCCACCCTCGATGGTGTACGCGTAGATGTCGAGCTCCAGGCCGTCGGGGTATTGCGGCGCCTTCATCCGGATGTTCCAGAGCGGCAAGGCGAAGCTCGCCGCGAGCGGAATCACGGCGAGCGCGAGCAGCCAGCGGCTCGCCGGCGAGAGCGGCGCGGCGAGCCGCGATTGGAAGCGTCGGAGTGCGTCCTGCATCGGTCCTCCTCGAAGCGAAGCGCGGCGCGCTACACCACGTCACCGCGGCGAAACGCTCGCCACGCCAACAGCCAGCCACCCGCACCGACTGCGACGGGCCACACGACGCCGAGCGCGAAGAGCGCTCGCGCGCCGATGCGATTTGCCAGGTAGAACCCGACCGGCCCGAGCGCCGCGAGGGTGGGCTCCGCCGACGAGAGCAGCGCCATGCGCGCCGCCTGCACCGGGTTGGCGGCGGCGAGCAGGAAGACGCCCTGCGCCGGGATGCGCCAGCGCAGCAGCAGCGCGATGCCGGCGACGTCGAGCAGCGCCACGCCCGCGGCCCAGAGCAGCAGCAGCACGGTCATGGCGCGCGCCGGCTGCCGCACCCAGACCGACGTGGCGAGGCCGAGGCCGACGAAGGCGGCGAGCAGCGCGGCGCAGACGGCGAGCGCACGCGCGAGGAAGCTCCAGGGCACGGCCTGGCCCCAAGCGGCGCGGCCCAGCGCCGCGAGGCCGAGCATCACCACGAGCAGCGGAAGCGTCAGCACTGCGAAGCGCACCGCGGTCACGCCGACCAGGTACGCGGAGCGCCCGATCGGATGCGACAGGAACAGCTCCAGCGAGCCGTCGTCCCGCGCACGGTTCACGACCTGCCCGGTGGCGAGCAGCGCGAGCAGCGGAAGCAGCAGCACGAGCGCGTGGCACAGCGAGAAGAGCACGCGCCCCATGCCCGTGAAGCCGATCACGCTCGATTCGCGCAAGCCGACGCCGACGAAGACGGCCCCGAGCAGGGCATAGACGCCCAGGCAGAGCAGCAGCCAGCGCGAGCGCAGCACCTCGCCGAGATCGAGGCGTGCCACCGCGAGCAGCTCCGCGCGCCTCACGGAACGCTCTCCGCGTGTCCCGCGGCGCGCGCGCGCACGATCGCTTCTGCGTCCGCGAGGGAGCGCGCACCCGCGCTCCCCGCGTCGACCGCACCAAGGCCCCAACCCATCGGCGTTCGCGCGACCGGGACGAAGCCGGCCTCCGCCTCGCGCAGCCAGCGCTGCTCGCGCAGGTGGTGGTACCAGACGGCGCGCGCGCGAGGCGCGTGCTCCTGCCGGTAGCGCATCAGGCAGCCCGGGTCGTCGAAGTCGAGGACCTCGCCCGCCTCGGTCCGGAGCTGGGCCGCGAAGGCCGGGTCGCTGATCAGCATGCGGCAGTACGCGCAGGACTCGCGGTCGAAGGCGATCGGCTCGGGCCCATCGCGGCGCTGGCAGCCGGCTCCAGCGATCGCGACCGCCGCGGCGAGGAGCAGCGCAGGCGCGGTCCCGCTACGCACGCCCTGCTCCTCCGCGCACGCCGGAGAGGTCCAGGCGCTCGAGGTCGCGCACGTTCAGGTTGCGCAGCCGCCCGCCGAGCTCGCGTACCAGCTCCTCGACGCGCTTCAACTTGTCCGCGTGGGGCGCGGAGCAGACCCAGGCGCCCCCGGGCGTGGGTCGGAAGCCGCGGGCCCGCAGCCACGCGAGCGCCTCCTCGCCGTCCGCCCAGACCTCGATCACGCTCGAGCTGCACAGCTCGAGGAAGCGCGCGGCCCGCCCCTCCCAGGCCAGACGTCCCTCCTCCAGGAACAGCACGTGGTCGACGAGCGGACGCACCTCCTCGAGCCGGTGCGAGCACAGCAGCAGCGTCGTGCCAGGCGAGATCGCCTCGAAGAGCTCGAAGAAGCGCTCGCGCGCGCGCGCGTCGAGGCTCCCCGTCGGCTCGTCGAGGATCAGCAGCGAGGCGCGCGCGGAGAAGGCGAGCGCGATCAGCAGCTTCTGCTTGGTGCCGCCCGAGAGCGAGCGGAACGGGAGCGACGCGATCGCGTCGAGATTCAGCTCCATGGCGTGCGCGAAGCGCGCGATCTCCTCGCGCGTCAGGCCGCGCACGCGCGCCACGCTTCCCACCACCTCGCCCACCCGGGCGCCGAGCTGCGGCGCGGCCTGCGGCACGTAGGCCATCTGCGCGGCGATGCGGACGCGCTGGTCGAAGGGCGAGCAGCCGTCGAGTCGAACCTCCCCGTCGCAGGCGAGCAGCCCCATCAGGATCCGGTTCAGCGTCGACTTTCCCGACCCATTGGGACCGACCAGCGCCACGCGCGAGCCCGCGGCGATCTCGAAGCCGACGCCGTCGAGCGCCACCACGCGCCCGAAGCGCTTGCCGACGCCGCGCGCCTCGATCCTCACCGCTGCGCCACGCGCGGCGTCGGATCGACGAGCAGGAGCTTCGGCTCGAAGATCGGCACGATCCGCCCGATCGCCTCGGCGAGCGCCAGCGCCTGCGTGCCCCGGAAGAACGCCAGCGCGGGCACCTCGCCGATCAGCTCCGAGCTCAGGCTCCGCAGCTCGTAGGCGACGTCGCCGATTCCGTCGCCGTCGAGGTCGTAGCCGGCGTAGTCGTCGAAGGCGTTGCCGCGCCACTCGACGCCGAGCGCGTCGCCGCCGCCCTCGACCCGGACCGGGTCCTGGTTGTCGGCGAAGCGATTGCCGCGGAAGCTGTTGCGCTCCTCGCTCGAGTGGAAGACCACGCCGACCTCTCCAAAGCGGAAGCTGTTGTCCTCGAAGAGGTTGCGGTCTTCCGGATAGAGCGGGCTCGTGTCCAGGTAGATTCCCACGGTATTGTGCAGGAACTGGTTGCCGACGACGCGCAGGTTGCCTGACTCCTTCGCGCCGAGCCCGATTCCGGCGGCGCCCGCCGAGTCCGCCACCACGTTGTCGCGCAGCTCGACGCCGCGACTGTACATCACGAAGACGCCGGTCACGTTGCCGAGGAAGCGGTTGCCTTCGATGGCGACGTCGCTGCTGTACATCAGGTGCGTGCCGTAGCGGCTGCGCTCCACGGTGTTGCGCGCGATGCGATTGCGCGGCGAGTACCAGACCACGACGTCGCGACCGTCCCGCACCAGGTTCTCCTCCACCACCGAGTCGCGCGTCTCCCACAGGCGGATCGAATCGCCGCGCAGGCCGAGCGTCTGGGTCGGATCGCCGATCACCTGGTTCCCGCGCAAGACCACGCGCTCCGAGCGCTCCACCAGGATGCCGAACACCGCGTTGCGAATCGTCACGCCTTCGACGCGTACCTCGCGGGCCTGGACGTGCAGCGCGGCGTCGAGCAGGTCGAAGCGCGCGCCGCTCCCGTCGATCGTCAAGCCGAGCAGCGCCGCGCGATCGCCCTCGATGCGGAGCGTGGTGCCCTCCCCGCTCGAGTACAGGATCGCCTCGGGCGGTGCCCAGAGCACCACCCGGTGGCCGATCCGCAGCGGGCCCGCGTAGCGACCGGGAGCCAGGCACAAGGCCTCGCCCTCGGCTGCGGCGTCGATGAGCGCCTGGAGGTCGGCGCCCGGCGGGACGTCGCGGCACCCCGCCGGGCGCGCCGCGGTCTCACCCGCGGCCGCCGCACCCCCGAGGCCGAGAGCGAGGCACGCGAGCGCTGGCGCGAGCACGCCGCGCGCCGACGCTCGGGCCGGTCTAGCGCTCGGCGTGATGCTCGGCGTGGCTCTCGCCCTCGTCCCCGTCATGCCCCGCGCCCTTCGGCTCGACGATGAGATAGCCCGCCATCTCCAGGTGGAGCGCCGAGCAGAACTCGGTGCAGTAGAACGGGAACGCCCCGGCGCGGTTCGCGACGAAGGTCACGTTCGAGTTCTTGCCGGGCTCGAGGCTCAGGTTGACGTTGTAGGCCGAGATTCCGAAGCCGTGCGTCGCGTCCTTGGCCTGCTCGAGGCTCGTGACGTGGAGATGCACGGTATCGCCCTGCTTCACGCGGATCGTATCCGGCACGAAGTGGCTGCGCACGGCCGTCATGTAGACGTGCACCCCGTCGGCCTGCCGCTCGATGCGCTCCTTGCCGCCCTCGGCGGCCTGCGGGTCCTTGGCGTTGCTCACGGGATCGAAGCCCGGCGGGTAGGCATCGAGCGCCTTGATGCGTTCGGCCTTCACGATCTGCACGTAGTGCGGCTCGCCGAGCGGCACCGGCATGTCGTAGAGCAGCTGCATCTTGTCACCGGTCGTGTCGATCAGCTGGAAGTTCTGGGGCAGCAGCGGCCCCACCGGCGAGAAGCGGTCGAGCGACCACTTGTCGAGCGCCACCACGTAGCCGTGACCGGGATGGGCCGTGTCGCCCTCCACCGCGGCGAGGTGGCCGATGTTGTAGTGCACCGGGATCTTGTCGATCACCTTGAGGTCCTTGAGCGACCACTTGGCGAGCTTCGACTCGACGAACAACGAGGTATAGGCGTTGCCCTGGTCGTCGAACTGCGTGTGCAGCGGCCCGAGCCCGAGCTCCACCTGACCGCGGATCGCGCTCTTGAAGTCGAGGATCGGGACGCCGTAGGGGTCCTTGCCCACGAAGGTGCCGGCGTCGATCAGCGCCTTGATCTTGTCGAAGCTGAAGACCGTGCCGTGCGTGTCGAGCTTGCCGCCCACCACGATGTCGTGGCCGTCCGGGCTCACGTCGACGCCGTGCGGGCTCTTGGGCTCGGGCGCGAAGAACAGCACACCCTCCGCGGCGGCCACGTCGAGCGGGATCACCTTGACGCCCGCGATGGTCTTGGTCTTGCCGGCCTTCACCAGCTCCTCGGCTTTGTGCCAGTTGATGATGTGGAGATAGTCCATGTCGTTCTGCGAGGCGCCCGACTCGAGCGGCGGGCGACCCTCGGCGTTGCCGCCGTAGGAGCGCTCGGTGTCGAACGAGTTCACGAAGGCCCAGCCGTCGCTCACGAGCTTGCCGGCGTCGGCGAGGTCCTGCATGTAGGGCGGCGTTTCGATGGCGAACGATTCCTCGGGGACGATGCGCCCCTTGGTCCGGTCGAACTTCCAGAAGGTCACCGCACCGCGGTACTTGTCGTTGAACTGCTCGAGCGGTGCGTAGGCGCCGCCGAGGGGCGTCGGATACTGGGCGCTCTCGATCACGTACTCGGTGTTGGGCGTCACGAAGGTGCCGCCGTGGTCGGAGTGGATCAGCGGATTCACCACGATCTGCGTGGTCACGAAGTCCTTGAGGTCGACCACCGCCACGCGTGCGTTCGCCTTGTCGCCGACGAACAGGAACTGCCCGTCGTAGTCGGCGTTGGTCTCGCTGATCGCGGGGTGGTGGACGTCGCCCCAGCGGATCGGCATCCCGTCGCGGTCGCCCTCCTTCAACAGATCGTCGCTCGACTGATCGCCGTATCCGTAGCCCTGCCACGGCTCGGGCGTGAAGACGGCGACGTACTTGAGGATGCGCATGCTGGGCAGGCCGATCACGATCACCTGGCCCGAATGCCCGCCCGACGCGATCAGATAGTACGGATCGTGCTTTCCGGTCGGCGTGTAGGTCTTGAGGGCGGCGTTGACGTCCGCCTCGGTCAAGCCGCGCGCCTGCATCAGCGCAGCGATCGAGCCGCTGGCGCCACTGCTCTCGGGCTTGAGCTCGGCGCTCTTCTGGCCGCTCGGCCCGCAGCCGACGGCGAGGCCGGCGGCAAGCGCCGCCGCTGCGAGCTGGCTCCGCCAGGTGATTCGCTTCGCGATTCGGGTTCTCATCTCCTACTCCTTCAGGCTGCGGACGTACGCGCGCAGCGCAGCAACGACTTCGGGCTTGCTGGTGAGGTCTGGATTGCTCGGCATCGCGGGGCTCTTGCCGACCGCTGCGCCGCCGTACTGGATGGTCTGCTCGATGTGCTCGTCGGTGACCGATGCCTGCCACACCGGGTCGTGGAAGTTGCGCGGCTTCGGGTCGAGACCGGCAGCCGCGGGACCGTTGCCCGCGCCGTTCACGCCGTGACAGTTGGCGCAGCGCGACGCGAAGATCTCCTTCGCCTCGACCTTCGCGCCTTCGGCGCCGGCCGGGGCCGCGCCGGGTGCACCCGGTGCACTCGGGACGCTCGGTGCACTGGGCGCCGAGGCGGCGGGCGGCGGCGCCGTGCTCGTCTCGGAGCCGCGGCCGCAGCCCGCCGCCGCAGCCAGCGTCATGCCCAGACTCGTCAACAGAACCAACGTGCGTTTCACGGAGCCTCCTTCGAACCCGCCGGGTTCGGACGACCGAACCGCGATCCAAGAGCCGTGCCGATGCGAGCGCGCCGGAAATGCGCCGGGAGCGCCCGGGAAATGTGCAGGAGCAGGCAGTTCGCCTCAGCAGGAGGAGAGGCTGCGACAGTGCGTCACATCGGAGTTCGCTCCGCGCACCCGAGCCGCGCGAGCTCGCGCTGCCAATCGGCCGGGGCGCGCGGGCCGATCGCGATGCGCTCGCCTGCGTTCGTCCAGACGAGGTTCGCAGGGAGGCCGGTCCCGCCGACCGAGCGCCGCCAGACCTCGCCGTGCGCGTCGCGCAGGATGGTGAGGTCGACGGGGTGCGCGGCCAGGAATTCCCGAACCTGGACGGCTTCCTCGCCCACGTCGACCGCGAGCACGCGCACCGGCGTGCCCTCGCAGGCCCTTGTTGCGCGCGACAGCTCGGCGAGCTCCTTCACGCAGTCGGGGCACCAGGTCGCCCAGAAGTGGACCACCAGGACTTCGGGGCCGCTCGGCGCCGTCAGCTCGACGGTCCGGCCGTCGAGATCGACGAAGGACAGGCTCGACCCGGCGGCCGCGCCGAGCACCGCGAGCGCCAGCGCCGCGATCGCGCCGCGCCTCATCAGAACGTCGTCCCGAGCCCGAGCGACCACACCGGCCGTTCCGTCTGGATGCCGTACAGCCAGTGGCTGGTGAACGGGATCTGGACCGCCGCGCGCAGCCACGGCGGCTTCTCCCCGAACCACGGCAGCCGGATCCGCAGCGACGGCGTCGCGAACAGGATCGGCCCGCCGCTGTCTCGATAGCTTTCGCCGAAGAACTCGTCGTGCGTCGAGTAACGGAAGTTGAGCTCGCCGCCGATGGCAAAGCGCTGCAGCCAGGACACGCCGAGCGCGTGGCCAAGCGGCACCGCGAGCGCCGCGTTGGCGAGAAAGGAGTTGCCGTATCGGTAGTGCAGGCTGCCCTTCGTGTTGATGCGCTCGAATGCGCTCGCGTAGAGCGACCCCCCATTCGAGGCG
>Ga0335070_10011228_pt1 | contig 10464 bp, 7 predicted proteins | sample Lox_Sample_13_FD_206722 | JGI IMG/M metagenome (GOLD analysis project Ga0335070, IMG submission 206722) | Soil microbial communities from Loxahatchee National Wildlife Refuge, Florida, United States - Lox_Sample_1.3 | ecosystem: Environmental > Terrestrial > Soil > Wetlands | place: USA: Florida...
CTCGGTCGGGGTCTGGGTTGGGGTGTCGGTCGGGGTGTCTGTCGGGGTCTCGGTCGGCGTGTCGGTCGGCGTGTCGGTTGGGGTCTCGGTCGGGGTCTCCGTCGGCGTCGCGGTCGGGGTGTCGGTTGGGGTCTCGGTCGGCGTGTCGGTCGGCGTGTCGGTCGGGGTCTCGGTTGGGGTCTCGGTCGGGGTGTCCGTCGGCGTGTCCGTCGGCGTCGGTGTTACGGTCGGTGTGATGGTCGGGGTCTCGGTTGCCGTCGGCGTCGGGGTAAGGGTGGGGACGAAGAGCGCGACCGTAACGGTTCCGTCGGCACCGAAGACGGGCAGGCTGACGGCACTCGGATCTTCCGCGAAGGCGTTCGAGTTGACGATGGGATAGTCAGCGGGCGGTGCTGCCGGCTGGATATCGAACGTACAGGTGTAGAGTGGGCCGTCGGGAATCGGATCAAGGCTTGCCGGCGGACCTTGCACGACCACACTGATGGTGGTGTCGGTCGCCGTCACATTGGTGACCGTCGCTGTGAGGACTTTTCCCAGAGAGCTGAGGCTGGAGTCGAGCACACAGCTCATGGGATCGACGCTGAACACGGTGTTGGGGTAGCTGAAGTCGTTACCTGTTCCGGCAACCTGCAACCCGCCGGTAACCAGGTTCGTGGTGATCACCGCGCTCCCGCCCTGGAACTCTACGCCCGTGCCGATGTTGATCTGCGCGAACGGCGTGTTCGTGGCGGTTGGCGACGGCGTCTCCGTCGGGGTCTCGGTCGGCGTCTCCGTCACCGTCGGGGTCTCCGTCGGCGTATCCGTTGGACCGGGAGTGGGGGTCTCCGTCGGTGTCGGGCTGTCGGTAAAGGTTGGAGTGGTCGTCGGGGTGTCGGCCGGCGTCTCGGTCGGTGTATCTGTTGCCGTCGGCGTCACCGTCGGCGTCTCTGTCGATGTCGGAGTATCGGTGGGAGTTGGAACTACGGTTGCGACAGTGACGGTTCCATCGAAGCCGAACACGGGCAGGCTCACGGCGCTCGGATCTTCCGCGAAGGGGTTCGAGTTGAGGATGGGATAGTCGGCGGGCGGCGCTGCCGGCTGGATATCGAACGTACACGTGTAGAGGGCACCGTCGGAAATCGGGTCAAGGCTCGTGGGCGGGCCTTGCACCACGACGCTGATGGTAGTGTCGGTCGCCGTCACATTGGTGACCGTCGCCGTGAGCACTTTTCCCAGAGAGCTGAGGCTGGAGTCGAGGATACAGCTCATGGGATCGACGCTGAATACGGTGTTGGGATAGGTGAAGTCGTTGCCTGTGCCCGCCACCTGTAGGCCGCCGGTGATCAGACTCGTAGTGACCACCACGCTGCCGCCCGGTAAGCCGATGCCGGTGCCGATGTTGATCTGCGCGAACGGGGTGTTGGTGGCCGTCGGCAACGGCGTTTCGGTAGGTGGTTGAGTCTCGGTTGCCGTCGGCGTCTCGGTCGAGGTGTCGGTCGGATTGGGCGTCGGCGTCTCGGTGGGAGTATCGCTCGGGCTCGCCGTGGGCGTGTCGGTCGGCGTGTCCGTTGGACTGGCCGTGGGCGTATCCGTCGGTGTCTCAGTTGGGGTGTCGGTGGGTTCCGCTGTGGGCGTGTCTGTCGGCGTCTCACTCGGGGTGTCGGTTGGGCCAGGGGTTGGCGTGTCCGTGGGCGTATCGGTCGGTGTTTGCGTCGGTGTTTCGGTTGGCGTATCCGTGGGAAGCACCACTGGTGTTGGCGTCTCGGTCCGCGTGTCCGTCGGTGTCGGGACCGGCGTATCGGTCGGCGTCTCGGTTGCCGTTTCAGTCGGGGTTTCGGTTTGGGTTTGCGTAGCCGTCGGCGTTTCCGAGGGGGTCTCGGTCGGCGTATCCGTTGGTGTGTCGGTGGGTGTTTCCGTCGGCGTGTCGGTGGGCGTGTCAACCTGCGCCCACGCCCAACCGGGTGCCAGCAGGAGCAACAGCAGGACGGTCGGAAGCAACAGTCGTCGTCTGTACACGGCCAACTCCTATCGCGCCGATTCGGAGACCAGTTGAACGAGTTGCACGAGATCGGACACGGTTACACTTCCATCCCCATCGACATCAGCACCACCACAGCCAGGCGCGAAGATTCGCGTGATGAGCCCCGTGATGTCTTCCGCATCGATGTGGCCATCACAGTTCGCATCGCCTGGACCGCTTGGTGTCAGCGTAGCCGTTGGTGTGTTGCGTGGGCTCGGCGTGGGTGTCCGTGTTGGTGTACGGGTGGCCGAGGCTGGAGCGCTGCTGCGCGTCGGTGTGGGGGTCGGTGTGCGCGTCGGTGACGGCGTTCCAGTACCGTGGCTGGTGGCGGATGGCGTGGGATGAGCGCCGCTGCTCAGCGCAACAGTCACCCGGTTCGTCACAAACGAGGTCGTGGCGACATCCGGCCGGCCGTCGTGGTTCAGGTCTGCAACTGCAAGGCTGTTCGCCGCGTCATCAACGGATACCGTTTCCTCAAAACTGAATCCGCCGTCGAGGGTGCCGAGCCAGATGGCCAACCGCCCGCCGACCGGGCTCAGCAATGCGAGGTCGGCAATGTCATCGCCATCGAAATCCACCACCTGCATCGCGGAAGATGGCTGGCCTGCATCGAGTGCTACTGGTGGAGCAAAGGTGCGAGGCGTCGTTTGGCGGAGGATCAGCACCTGGTTCGATGCGAGACTCGCCACCAGCAACTCCGGCAGGGCTTCACTCGGTGAGGTGCGGATGGCCAACGCCGACGGCGCGGCGACATCGACCAACCCCACAGGTGCGGAGAGGAGGCTTGCGTCCCCGGTGCCGTAAAGCACGAACACCCGCCGCGCGTCCGTGTCGCCAACTACTACATCGGCAAGTCCATCGCTGTTGGTATCTCCGATCGCAACGGTCGAGGGCGTGGTGCCAACCTTGAAGTCAATGCCACTCGCGAACGACCCATTCCCGCGACCCAAGAGCACGGTCACGACGCCCTCGCCACTGTCAGGGGTCGAGTGGCAGACCACCAAGTCCGCTACGCCGTCGTTGTTCACGTCGGCAGCCTCGAGGCACTCCGGGAAGAACCCGTGCAGCGGATATTCATCCGGCCCGAGGAGTTGCCCACTGCCGTTGTTGCGGAATACCAGAACCACCGTCTGCGGTGGGAAAATGCTGAGGTCGTCAATCGCCAGGGCGATGTCGGCCGCATGATCGCCATTGAAGTCACCTACTGTAATCGCCTGTAGGAGGTCCCTTGAGGCATCCAGTTTCTGCCGCACTTCCGGCTGAAACGTTCCCTGTCCGCGATTCAAGAGGATCGACAACGACGGTCCGTTCTCACCCGTGTCGTTTCCGGTCACCAGATCGAGGCCGTTCTTGGCATCGATGTCACCGGCCATGACACGGAGCGGCGAACTATCAATCTGATACGTCGTTGGCATTCCGAAGAGCGGGGCGGCCAGGGCCGACCGCGCTACCGCTGTCCATACTGTCGCGAAACAAGCCAAAAACCTTCCTACTCCCCTATTCCTCCGCCGCGGGGGTTCTCCACCAACCATCATTCAAGCAGTACCAAGAAGGGGCATTCTAGGCAGCGCCGATCGAATCTTGCAAGGAAAAAGCAACAAGGAAAAAGCGCCTGCAAACGTGGGGCACGCGAAGCTTCAGGCCTTCATTTCGCGACGTCCTGGGCCCATAACAGCGAGGCCAGCAGGCGCCTAGCTGGCCGCGGCAAGCAGTTTCCGGCCAGGCGTGAGCTCACGCCGCACGGGCTGGTAACGACTCGAACCAGCGCAGGATCGCAATGTTTTCCGAACGTGGATACGTGTGCGACAGGTCCGCAAGCTCGCGGTATTTCAGGGTTGCGCCAGCAGCCGTGAGAGTATCGCGGGCCGCACGGGCCAGTGCCACCGGGAACAGGAAGTCCTGCGCGCCGTGTACCAGGTAGATCGGCACGCCACTTGCCCGCCGCAGGTTGCCGAGCACTTCGTTGGCTGGGTGGAGCACCCCGCACAGCGGCGCCAGGGCGCGGTAGACGTCCGGGTGCGCCAAGCCGTAGAGCAGCGTGAAGGTCGCGCCGTCCGAAAGGCCGGTGAGCAGGATGCGGTCGGCGTCGATGTGACAGCGCCGGTCCAGCCAGGCAAGAATCTCCAACAACCCGCGGTCGTCCACGCCACTCCAGGTGTCCCCTGCCGCCGTTGGCGCTACCAATACGTAACCGCAACTCTTGGCTTCGCGCACCCAGGTCCACAGAAAGTCACGCCCATTGCCGCTGCCACCGTGCAGCGCCACGATGAGCGGCCAGGGGTGCTCCGGCGTAAACTGCTCCGGCACGTACACCGAAAAGCCGCCGTGATGGCCGCCGCGCCCGACGTGCACGATGCCGGTTTCGGGCGAGCCATCGTCACCGCGCCGGGCCGGCTGATCGGCAACGTTGACACCCGGCAGGAACCAGTAGTCGGCGAACGGCGGCAAGCCCGAGCGCAACTGGTAGAAGACTTCCTGCGCGCGCGCCACGTAGTGTATCGCGCCCAGGATGCGCGCGATGCGCTCGTGCGGCGGAGCTGTGGGAAACGAGGTGAACAGATGGCAGGCGTGCTCGATGTTTTCGAATCCTTCGTTGAAGCGCTCGGCAAACGGTGCCAGCTCGGACGGTGGCGGACTGGCGTCGAGCGCCGCGCGGCAGGCACGCAGTGTGCCGGCGTGTGTTGCCTCGGTCTGTTCGGCCAGCGCCACTGAACGATCCGGTGCCAGATGCTCGCTGGCGTGCTCCATCCATGCGAGAAACACGCGGGCGGCGTTTGCCGCGTCGAGTGCGGCGCGCAGATAGCGAGCCTCGTCTGCTGCGCTGTCGGCCACGTGCGGTCTCCCGCGGCACTGTAGCGCGCGGCGTTCGCCGGGCAAGCGTGCTCACGGCGCTACTACTCGGTAGTGTTGTCCGAACGATCTCCCTTGCGGTAGACAGGAGACGCGTCAGTAGTTCTCTGGACTCACGCATCCCATGACCACCGCACCCGTGACTTTGCTCTTCACCGACCTGGCCGACTCCACCGAGCTGCTGCAACTTGCCGGCGATGAGCGGGCGCAGCGGGTCTTTCAGGCGCACCATCGGCTGCCGACACGCTTCGTCGCCGCGCATGGTGGGCAGGAAGCGAGGTGGCTGGGCGATGGCTGGATCACCGTGTTCGCCTCGCCCGCCGAGGCGGTGCGCTGCGGCGTGGCGCTGCAGTTGGCGGCGCGCCGCCGGGCGGCGAGTGCACGGCTGGCCATCCGCGTCGGCCTGCATGTCGGCGAGGCGCTGCGCGACGAGACCGATTACTTCGGCACGCCGGTGATCATCGCGCGCCGCTTGATAGGCGCTTACGAGGCGGACGCCGCGCTATGGGTGTGCGTTGGCGACTGCGGTGGCACTCACACCGTGGCGGTCTGAAGGCGACTCCCTCACAGGTTCCCCAGCCTGCACTCGGGGCACGGCGGGCCGACCTTCCAACGGGGCGGCAACTCGCGGCTGGGTGGCGGGATGCCCAACCGTCGGCCTTGCACGCATGGCATTCCCACAGGCGCTACAGCAACATCACGATGATCATCCAGGCGGTGAACAATGGGCTGAACGGCTGCGGGTGACGGGCGATTCTGTGGTGCGTTGCGATAGGGCGCGACAGGCGCTGCTGGTCATGCTCAGTGGCCGAGCACACCGCCGACGTGGCGGCGGCGTGCAGGAAACCAAATGTGCCGTGCGCGAATGGCAGCAGATTTGTGGCAGGGATCGCCGGTCCGGCTCCCTACCTGGTCGTAGCTTCCGGTCGTGCGTAGGGCATGCGAGCGTCCACACCAGCGAGGGGTCCGAAGTGTCGTACATTGAAGGTGTAGAAGGGGACGCTGAGCCGCGCCGCAATGGCGGCGATCAGGCAATCCATGATGCCCGTTCCGTGGCTCAACCGGTGCGCGGCGAACCACTCGAGCGCCCGCTGCGAGTCGCCGGTCTCAAGGTGCTGGACCGCGAACATTTCCAAGCGTTCCCGAATGCTGGCCTGTTCGGCGGTGCTGCGGGCACCCTGCAGCAATTCCATTAGGACGATGACCGGAATTCCAATGACCTCATTGCGGTTCGCGGACACCCAGCCGGCCGCTTGCGAGCTACCACGGAAGAAGTCGATTAGCACGTCGGAATCAACGAGCAGGGTCAGCTCAGCCATGCGGGCGCTGCTCGGCACGTTGTCGCAGTTCCCTGGCGAACTCGAGGCTGTCGGTGATGTCGGTGCGATCCTTCCAGATGCCGAACAGACCCGAGGCGAGCAAGTCGGCCCCCGTGCTGCGCGCCACGCTCGGCGTCTCCGCAGACCGCACGACCACCTCCGCTGGGCCCGCCGGAACTTCGTCCGGCACCTGAACGATCAGACGGTGGTCCACCGGAATGACGGTTTTGATCGTCGCACTCTTCATGGCCTGCCAGCTCGGATCACACCGCTCAGAGGGTGCGCCTTGCCAAAGAATTGGTCAAGCGCAACGGCCAAGCCCGGGCGAATGCCTCTGGCGTTCGATAAAACAACCGGTCCGCGCACTATGGCCCTTGCCGGGGTTTCAACCGGCCAGTCTCTCAGCCGACGCCGGCCACCACCGGCGAGGAAAGGATCGTCATGCCGACGGGGAAATCGACGCGGGGGACGCGCCCATGAAGGTGTGCTCTCAACGTCGTTACCACCGCGTACGGGTGCCCTATGATGGAGGACCCTCACCTGCCACCCGCCGCTCATCCGCCCATGGACGCACCCACGGCAGCAAACCCAAGGCGGGCAGGGCCAGCACGAATGTGACGGCAAAGTAGGCCGCGTAGCCGAGGTGCGCCGTGCCCCAGCCGCTGAACGCGCCGGCGAGCGAGCGGGTGAAGCCGAAGATCGCCGACAGCAACGCGTACTCGGTGGCGGCGCGCCGCTTGTCACAGATGTGCATGAGAAAGGCCAGAAAGGCGGCGGTGCCGAGGCCACCCGTGAAGCTTTCGCACAGCGACGCGGCGTAGATGCCCGGGCGCCCGAGGTCGAGGTAGGCCACGCCCGCGTACCCGAGGTTGGACACCGCCTGCAACAAACCGAGCGTCCACAGACCACGAAAGATCCCCCAACGCGTCGTCAGCACGCCGCCGGCGAGCGCTCCCACAATGCTCGCGGCCACACCGAGAGTGGTCGAGATCAAGCCAATCTCTTCGACGCTGAGACCGCGATCGACCCAGAACGGCTTGATCATCGGACCCATGCTGCTGTCGCCGAGTTTGTAGGTCAGCACGAACAGAAAAATGAGCGGCGCGCCCGGGCGCACCAGCCAGTCCCACAAAGGGCGAAACCACGCCTGCGACGTGTCAGCAACCGGCAAGTGCAGCGCCGGGCTGCGTGCCGCTGCCACCGCCAGGACCACCAACATCACCGCTGCCACCGTGAAGACCGCAGCCCATCCGAGTGTGCCCGCGAGCACCACAAGCCCGCCACCACCGACGATCAGTGCCACGCGATACGCCGACACGCGCACGCCGTTGGCCACGCCTTCCTCGCCGCTGTCGAGCAGGCCGATGGTATAAGCGTCGATGGCGATGTCCTGCGTCGCCGACGCCGTCGTCAACACAATCAGCAGGGCCCAGAGCCAGACGCCAGGCTGCGACGGCGATAACTGCGGCAGCACGCCCAACACCACCGCCATCGTCAGCAGCGCGGCAACGATCCACCGCTGCCGCGTTCCAAAGCGATCGACCAGCGGCGACCACAGCACCTTCAGGGTCCACGGCGCCCCGAGCAAACTCATCAGGCCAATCTCGGTGAGTGAAACCCCGTGGGTGCGGAAGTAGACCGGCAGGTTGTCAACGACGATGCCGAAGGGGAACCCTTCGGCAAAGTAGAGCACGCTGATCCAGAAGAGCTTCCGCCGCAGATCCATCCGCCCCGCCGCCAATCGCGTCCTTGTAGCACATTATCCCTTCTCTTGGCTTGCGGAGTCGTGCTAGGAACGGGGCGTTCCGATCACTGCGGAGGTCCTCATGGCCCACTACGAGCGTCTGGGCGCCCTGGATGCGTCCTTTCTTGGGATCGAAGACGAGAGCTGCCACATGCACGTCGGCGGCGTGCTGATCTTCGATATCGGCCCGTTGCGCGCGCTTCGTGGCGGTGTCGACGTTGAACGCATCCGTCAGGCGATCCACGCGCGCCTGCATCTGGTGCCGCGCTTCCGACAACGCCTCGCATATATTCCCTACGAGCGCATCCCCATCTGGGTGGACGACGAGCGCTTCCGCCTGGCCTATCACGTGCGCCACGCCGCTCTGCCGCAGCCGGGTGACGAGCGCGTGCTGAAACGCCTGGTCGGCCGCATCATGTCCCAGGCGCTCGACCGCAAGCGCCCGCTCTGGGAGATGTGGGTGGTCGAGGGACTGGACGGCGACCGCTTCGCGCTGATCAGCAAAACGCATCACTGCATGATCGACGGCATCTCCGGCGCCGACCTGATGTCGGTCATCATGAGCCCGTATCCGGAGCCCAACACCGCAGCGCCCGAGCCGTGGACGCCGCGGCCGCGCCCGACTGACGCGCGCCTGATCTTCGACGAAACGCTGCGGCGGGCCGCGCAGCCCCCCGCCGTTGTGCGCGCCGTCTACGAGGCCGTGCGCGATCCGGAGACCAAGCTGCGCGAGTTCACCGAAGCCGCCGCCGGCGTCGTCGAGGCCTTCGCACCGGCGTTGAGCCCGGTGTCGCCAACGCCGCTCAACGTCGAGGTCGGACCACACCGGCGCTTTGACTGGACGGAGATGAAGGTCGCCGACCTGAAGGCGGTGAAGAACGTGCTCGGCGGCACGCTCAACGACGTCGTGCTGGCCACGGTGAGCGGCGCGCTGCGCACGTTCTTCGCGCGCCGCGGGCTGGATCCCGACGAGCTCGAAATCCGCGCCATGGTGCCGGTGAGCGTGCGCTCGAACGACGAACGCGGCCACCTGGGGAACCGCGTCACGCAGCTCACTGCGCCGTTGCCGGTGAAGCTTGTCGATCCCGTCGAGCGACTGCAGGCGGTGCGCGAAACGACGGCGGGACTGAAAGAGTCGCGCCAAGCGCTCGGAGGCGAGGTGCTGACCGCCATCAGCGAGTGGACAGTGCCGAACCTGCTGGTGCAGGCGGTGCGTCTCGCCGCACGGGCGCGACCGTATAACCTGATCGTCACCAACGTTCCCGGCCCGCAGATCCCCCTCTACCTGGAAGGCGCGCCGATGCGTACGTCCTATCCTGTCGTGCCGCTATTCGAGAACCTGGGGCTCGTCGTTGGCCTGTTCAGCTACAACGGCGGCCTTTACTGGGGCGTCAACGCCGACTGGGAACATATTCCCGACCTGCACGATTTCATTGTCGCGCTCGAGGACGCGTTCCGCGAGCTGCAACGTGCCGCGCAGGCAGCGCCCAGCCGCCCGCCGGCAGCGGCCAAGCGCCGGCGCACGGCGCGCAAGGCAGCACAGGCGTGATGGAGAGAGACAACAGACAACAGACGGACAGACAACGGATCAGAGACAACCCAGTCTGTCTCCGCGTCTGTTGTCCCCGCGTCCTTCCTTGACATGCCGGTCGGTGATCTGATCCGCGCCAACGCCGCGGACCCAGCGCGCGCGGCGCGCGTCCTCCTGCGCTTCAACGACGCGCAGGTGACGCATGCCGAGTACTATAGCGAGTCGATCCGCTGGGCGAACGCGTTGCGCCAGCTGCGCAGCGACGGGCCGTTCCACGTCGGCGTGCTCCTCGACAATATCCCGGACTATTTCTTCGCCCTCGGCGGCGGCGCCCTCGCGGGTGCGGTCATCGCCGGCATCAACAACACGAAGCGCGGTACCCATCTGGCGCGCGACATTGCCTATACCGACTGCCAGATTCTGGTGACGGAAGAGAAATACCTGCCCCTGCTGGAGCCCGTCCTCGATGAGACCGGGGTCGCCGCAGAACGCGTGCTGGTCACACGGCGTTGGAACAAGGGCGGCGAACCCGCGAACGCGTGCTTCCGCGACCTGGACGCCATACTCAATGCCTGGGGTGCGGGGCCTGACCCACAAGTCACCGTCTCCGACCGCGACCCCTACATCCTGGTGTTCACGTCAGGAACGGTCACTGCGCCAAAGGCCATTGTCTGCAGTCATGGGCGTATGGTCGAGACCGGCAAAAACATCGGTGCGAACATCTACGCCATGAGCCCCGCCGACGTGGGCTACATTGCCATGCCGCTTTTCCATGCGAATGCGCTGATGTGCGGTTTCCTGCCGGCGCTCTACTACGGCGCCGGCGTGGGCATGATCCGCAAATTCTCCAAGACGCGCTGGCTGAGCGACATCCGCCGCTACGGCGCGACGTTCTTCAACTACACCGGCAAACCACTGGCGTACATCCTCGGCACCCCGCGGCAGCCGGACGATCACGTCAACCCGCTGCGCATCTGCTACGGCAACGAGGGGTCGCACCGCGTCGTCGCCGAGTTCGAAG